>CXWL01007559.1_pt1 | contig 10582 bp, 9 predicted proteins | sample 590931 | NCBI WGS metagenome assembly CXWL01 (sample SAMEA3498368, study PRJEB10139) | groundwater metagenome | biome: water well; material: biofilm material | place: Germany | collected 2015-04-27 | reverse complement strand
AACGCCATTTGCAGTTTTACGCAAATCCAGGGTTAAAGTCAAGCCGTTACAACATATTTGTGTTTAAGAATTGGGTAATTGTCTCAAGATACTTGAAAATCTTGTCGTAATCGTCAAATATGTCGATAATGTAGTATTTTGTACAATATATTTTTATAAATATAGAATGAATGAGTAGGGAAAATAGTTATGACGGAGAGTAACTCAGAAGCCGTTATGCTTGCACAGGAGAAAATTGAACAAAAGCCTCCTTCTATGTATAAAATTTTATTATTGAATGATGATTTTACACCTATGGAGTTTGTGATTGAGGTGTTGAAAATATTTTTTTCCATGAATCAAGAGCAGGCTACACGAACGATGTTAGAGGTACATATGGAGGGTGTTGGTGTGTGTGGTATATACCCAAGGGATATTGCAAGTACGAAGGTAATGCAAGTAACTGAATTCGCTATAAAAAATCAACATCCACTTAGGTGTGTAATGGAGGAAAACTGAGATGATTGCGCCGGATTTAGAAGTCAGCTTACATATGGCGTTTGTAGAGTCCAGACAAAAACGTTATGAATTCATTACAGTAGAACACTTATTGCTGGCAATGCTGGATAATGCAAGTGCTGCGGAAGTATTAAATGCTTGCCTAGTGGATATTGAAGGTTTGCGTTCAGTGTTAGTGGAGCATATTACACGTCATACACCGGTGATTAATGGTAAGGAAGAAGTTGATACGCAACCTACATTAGGTTTTCAGCGTGTTATTCAGCGAGCTATATTGCATGTGCAGTCATCTGGAAAGAAAGAAGTTACCGGTGCTAATGTTTTGGTGTCTATTTTTGGTGAGAAAGATTCACATGCCGTCTATTTCTTGCATCAGAGAGGTGTAACACGTTTGGATGTGGTGAATTACATCTCACACAATATTCGAAAAGTGCCGCACGAGAATGACGCTAAAACAGGAAATGAAGGGGATAGTGAGCACGAATCCAATTCTGGCGGAGGCGTGCTCGAGAATTACACGGTAAATCTCAATCACCTAGCGTTAATTAATAAAATCGATCCGTTGGTGGGGCGGGAGAAGGAGATCGAGCGTGTAATACAAACTTTATGCCGACGCCGTAAAAATAATCCCTTATTAGTTGGTGAAGCTGGTGTAGGGAAAACTGCAATTGCAGAAGGCTTGGCAAAACGCATTGTTGAAGAAGATGTGCCTGATTTACTTTTGAAGCATCAAATTTATTCGCTTGATATGGGAGCTTTATTGGCGGGCACAAAATATCGCGGAGATTTTGAACAACGCTTGAAAACATTGTTAAAACAATTAACTGATAATCCGGCAGCTATTTTGTTTATTGATGAAATTCATACACTTATTGGTGCGGGTGCTGCTTCAGGTGGAGTTCTGGATGCATCTAATTTGCTAAAGCCGGTTCTAAGTACTGGACAATTACGGTGTATCGGTGCCACAACTTTTAGTGAGTATCGTGGGATCTTTGAAAAAGATCATGCACTATCAAGGCGTTTTCAGCAGATAGAAGTTAATGAACCCAGTGTAGATGAAACAGTAGCTATTTTACGTGGCCTGAAATCTCGTTATGAGCAGCACCATAAGGTTAAATATACTGCCAGTGCATTAGTTTCTGCAGCGGAGCTATCGGAGCGGTATATTAATGATAGGCATTTGCCAGACAAAGCAATTGATGTGCTTGATGAAGCTGGTGCTGCGCAACGTATTTTGCCAAAATCGAAGAAACGGAAAGTTATCGGTAAAAGTGAGATTGAGAATGTAGTCGCCAAGATTGCGCGAATTCCTCCGCAAAATATTTCTACGAACGATCGCAATAAATTGAAAACATTGGGCCGTGATATGAAGGCCGTTGTTTTTGGGCAGGATAATGCAATTAATGCACTGACTGCGGCCATCAAAATGGCAAGAAGTGGCTTGGGTAATCCGCGGAAACCCGTGGGCTCGTTTCTTTTTTCAGGGCCAACAGGCGTTGGGAAAACCGAGGTGGCAAGGCAATTAGCCTATGCGCTTGGTATTCACTTGCATCGCTTCGATATGTCTGAATATATGGAACGTCATGCAGTATCTCGTCTGATTGGTGCGCCGCCAGGGTATGTGGGGTATGATCAAGGCGGGTTGTTGACAGAAATAGTAATTAAGCATCCCTACTCGGTTCTGTTATTGGATGAAATCGAGAAAGCGCATACAGATATTTTCAATATTTTATTGCAGGTTATGGATTATGGAACGCTGACAGACAACAATGGACGCAAAGCAGATTTCCGCAATGTTATCATTATTATGACTACCAATGCAGGCGCTGAATCTCTTACTAAATCTTCGATGGGATTTACAAAATCAAAATTTGCAGGTGACGAATTAGTGGATATCAAAAAATTATTTACTCCTGAGTTCCGTAATCGGTTAGATGCAATCATTTCATTCGCTCCTTTAGATCAGGAAATTATTTTACGGGTAACCGATAAGTTCTTGATTCAACTTGAAACACAACTTCATGAAAAGAAAGTTGAAGCAACGTTTACAGAACAATTGCGTAAGTATCTTGCAAAACATGGTTTTGATCCACTGATGGGCGCACGGCCTATGGAACGGCTTATCCAAGATACGATTCGTAGTGCATTGGCTGATGAATTGTTGTTCGGACGTCTCGTCAATGGTGGTAAGGTAACTGTTGATATTGATAGTAATGAGAAAGTTACACTTCTCTTTGAAGAAGAACCTGCAATTATCTGAGCGATAGCTTATCGGCACATATATTGAAAAGCTGTTCTGATGTTTTATTGCTCGGGAGAAGAAGGGCTTATGCTAGGATCTGTGGTTTTTGCAGCACAGTTTTTTTAGCTCAGATTGCTTCCATTCAAACTTACCAGTGGTGATTAGCGATGTTTTGATCAAAAGGAACACCGATGCTACGTATTGGCGCAAAGCGTTTCGCCGGTAATGTAGAAAAATGTCGGCCTGTCGTATGCGCATCATTGTTGATCCACTCGGTAGAAAAGAAACGCCACATGGAATTTTCGATAAGGTTCGCTCCGGCGCATACGAAATGGTTCTTGCAGTTTCTCACTATTGCAGGGATTGGCCCCTCTCACTTTCTTACCACAACTCCGTTTGGCATGAAGCCGTAAGCAATAAATACTTGGTATTGATGAAGAAAAAAGTGACATTAAATACATACCTTTCCCAGGAATATTTCGAAGAAGCCAATCCTGGATTATTGATTTAAATTTTTTGTTGCTAGGAGGCATTGAAAGTCAAAAAGAATTTCTCAGTCAGGCTAAAGATTGGTCTAAAATCACTGATGATGATTGTTTGCAATTAAATAAATTCTTTTCTTTTTTATTCTACTGTTGTGATCAGCTATCTGCGTTTCTGCAGGTAATGGTAATATACACATTTTCACGGTTTTAAAAAATTTCAAAGGATTGGTATCACCATGTTTTCGCAGAAACAAACTATAGAAAGTGTCGACCCAGAAGTATGGCAAGCGATTAAAGGCGAGATACAACGCCAGGAAGAATATATTGAGTTAATTGCATCGGAGAATTATGCGAGCCCTGCTGTTATGCAGGCTCAGGGTTCTGTTCTAACTAATAAATATGCCGAAGGTTATCCGACCAAACGCTACTACGGCGGCTGCATGTATGCTGATCAAGTTGAGCAACTGGCTATAGATCGGTTAAAAGCACTCTTTGGTGCAGAGTATGTCAATGTGCAACCGCATTCAGGTTCTCAGGCCAATGCAGCAGTCTATCTTTCAGTGCTAAAGCCTGGTGATACATTGCTGGGCATGTCGTTAGCGCACGGAGGTCACTTAACGCATGGTTCTAGCGTTAGTATGAGCGGAAAGATTTTTAATTCAATTTCTTACGGCTTGCATCCAGAAACAGAGCTGCTTGATTATGATCAAGTTGAGCAATTAGCCCATGAACACAAACCAAAAATGATAGTTGCCGGCGCTTCGTCTTATGCGCGAGTTATCGATTGGAAGCGTTTTCGCAAGATTGCCGATGCTGTGGATGCCTACCTGTTTGTGGATATGGCACATTATGCAGGGTTGGTAGCTGCTGGCTTTTATCCCAATCCAGTTGGCATTGCAGATTTTGTTACGAGCACTACACATAAAACATTACGTGGCCCACGTGGCGGTATTATCATGGCCAAGCCTGAGCATGAAAAGGCACTAAATTCAGCAATTTTTCCACAAACGCAAGGTGGTCCTTTAATGCATGTGATTGCCGCCAAAGCGGTTGCATTTAAGGAGGCGGCCAGTAAAGAATTCAAGGATTATCAAGAACAGGTTATTGAGAATGCTCGTGTAATGGCGAAAGTACTGATTAATCGCGGTTTGCGGATTGTGTCAGGTCAAACAGACTGCCATATGTTTCTGGTTGATTTGCGTGCGATGAACTTGACTGGCAAGAAGGCAGAAGAGTCGCTTGAATTGGCGCACATTACGGTTAATAAGAACGCCATCCCTAATGATCCGCAGAAACCATTTGTTACCAGTGGTATTCGAGTCGGCTCACCAGCAATAACCACGCGTGGTTTTAAAGAATTGGAAGCTGAGCAATTAGCTAATCTAATAGCTGATGTGCTTGCTGCGCCGGAGGATCCGGTAGTATTGTCACAAGTAGCCGCTGAAGCGAAACTATTGTGTGCAAAATTTCCCGTTTATGGATAGCCTTATCAAAGTTGGGCAGATATTGAAAATGATTTGTTCAGCTTGATTACTAATGACTTAGTGTAGTATGAAATGTCCTTTTTGCTGTGCAGATGACACTAGCGTGATCGATTCGCGTGTGAGTGAGGATGGTCAGAAAATACGTCGGCGGCGGCGGTGTCAGGCTTGTGACAAACGTTTTACGACATATGAGACCGTTGAATTACGTTTGCCTCAAGTTGTAAAACATGATGGTAGTCGAACTGAGTTTGACCGAAATAAACTGCTGACGGGATTTAAACGTGCACTCCATAAGCGCCCTGTTCCCACAAGTTATGTGGATGCCGCTATCGACCGTATTGTGCAAAAGTTTTTAAGTATGGGAGAGCGTGAAGTTTCATCACGTAGTATCGGTGAGAGCGTAATGCAAGAACTTTATAAGCTCGATAAAGTAGCCTATATTCGATTCGCATCTGTTTATAAAAGTTTTCAGGACGTGGATGATTTTCGTGATGCGATCAAAGAAGCGCAAAAACCGGATCAATAGTTGCAATCGAAAAAAGCAAACTAAATCAGTCTAATGATTATTTTCTGGTCACTTATTGCAGTGCAGACAAACCAGATCAGTATGCAATCCTTTATCACAATTCCCTAGATGTTCTCTCCCGCCGATTATGCTTACATGTCGCACGCGCTACGGTTAGCTGAGAAGGGACTTTACAGTACGGCACCAAATCCGCGTGTTGGTTGTGTGCTCGTCCGTAATGAACAGATAGTTGGAAGTGGTTGGCATGAAAAGGCTGGGCAGCCGCATGCGGAAATTAATGCATTAAATAATGCTAGAGCAGCAGCACGTGGCGCAACAGCTTATGCCACATTGGAACCTTGTGGTCATTTTGGACGCACGCCTCCGTGTGTTAGTGCTTTGATCGCTGCAGGTATTGCCAATGTCATCATAGCCATGGAAGATCCTAACCCGATTGTGTCGGGCCGCGGTAAAGCATTATTGGAACAGTCTGGTATTGCCGTACAGACCGGTTTATTAGAAGCAGAAGCGCGTGCGCTGAATGTGGGTTTTATCACTCGTATGGTTGATAAGAAACCATGGGTCAGATTAAAAACTGCTGTAAGCCTGGATGGTAAGACTGCGCTAAAGAATGGTGTTAGTCAATGGATTACCAGTGAGGCTGCTCGACAGGATGGACATCGATGGCGGGCGCGTTCATGCGCTATCATGACAGGCATCGGCACAGTAAAATTGGATAACCCGCAATTAACAGTCCGCCACATCGAGACACGCCGTCAACCCAAGAAAATTATTGTGGATAGTCATTTAGCCATTCCATTGGATGCTAAATTACTGCAAGGTGAAGAAGAGATATTTATCTTCACTGCTAATGATGGCGATCCGGAAAAAAATGCTGTACTGAGTAAGATGGGTATTCGGGTCATTGTTTTACCCAATGCTGAAGGTCGAGTTGATTTGGAGCGGATGATGATGACGCTGGCAGATTTTGGAATGAATGAGGTATTGGTGGAAGCTGGGTGCGGACTGAGTGGCGCTTTGATAGAAGCTGGATTGATTGATGAGATGATTATTTTTCTTGCACCACATTTGCTTGGTGACGATGCACAGGGTATGGTTCAGTTGCCTGAATTCACGAATCTTGGGCAAAAGAAGACACTAAAAATAAATGATTTGCGCATGGTTGGACACGATATCCGGATAATTGCAAGGTTTCTATAAAATTTCCTGCTTTATTCACGCAGCGGTCTTTTGGCAAGTTTGCGTTGCAATGTGCGGCGATGCATATTTAATATTCTTGCTGTGACTGATACATTATTATCATTTTCGGTGAGGATGCGCTGGATATATTCCCATTCGAGTCGTCCGACCGATAATGGATGTGCGCTGATAGGTATATTCGATTCACCGACTGTACGCTCAAAAGCAGCCATGATGTCATCAGCATCGACTGGTTTTGCAAGGTAGTGCGTGGCACCGAGTTTAATGGCCTCAACCGCTGTAGCGATACTGGCATAACCCGTCAACATGACAATGCGGGTACCGGGATCCAAAGTTTTTAATTTCTCAACCAGTACCAATCCAGATTCACTGGATAATTTTAGATCAACTATTGCATATTCAGGTGTTGAAGCCTCAGCTAGTTTTAAGGCATCTTCAATAGAGGATGCGCATGTTACGCTGAAGCCACGCTTTGTCATCGCTTTTGCCAATACATCACAAAAAACTTTATCGTCATCGACAATGAATAAACTTGGATATTCGCTGTTGTCGATTAATGAAGGTTCAATCATGATATTTATTCTAACAGCGGTAAAACGACTTGTGTGCAGGCGCCGCCGCTTTCAAGATTAAACAAACGAACACTGCCGCCAAATCGTTCAATATTGGCATTCGCCAGAAATAAGCCGATTCCGAAACCTTGTCCAGGCGTCTTACTGGAGAAAAAAGCTTCACCAGCACGTTGCATGGCTTCTGCCGATAATCCTTCGCCATCATCAATAATTTCAAGGTGCAGCATCAGATTTTCCCAATGGCTCTTGATCTCTATGCATTTGGTAGAAGCATCTGCAGCGTTATTAAGTAGATTGAGTATGGATTGGCTCAATAGTTGATTATCCATAATTCTGGGTGCAGGCTGCGTGCCTGTACATTGATAAGCAAATTTAACAGAAGGGCGTATCAACTTCCATTTGTCAAGAACCTGATCAAGAAATTCATCGACAGGAAGTTCGCTGCCGTGCTCGGTTCTGTCTTGGCCCGCTTTGGCCAGTAATTGGGTCAAAGTTTGCTTGCAGTGGGCAATCTGATCACGCAGGATATGAATATTGTTCTGGAATTCAACATCGTTTTTATATTCTTGCTGTAATTCTCCGGTCACAACAGCCATAGTTGAGAGCGGTGTGCCAAGTTCGTGCGCTGCGCCGGCTGCCAGTGTTCCCAGAGCGATAATTTGTTCATTGCGTAATGCCTGTTCTCGCGCTTTAGCAAGATCCCGATCCCGGTCTCGAATCGAGGAGCTCATTCTAACGACGAACCATGCAATGATTACAGTACTTAATACAAATGCTAACCACATTCCTGATACATGTAACGCAAATTCGATGAGATGATTGCTGTGTTCATGGGGTAAAGGTACATAAATAAATAATAGCAGCGTATAACAAGCAATCGTGATAGTAGCCATTACCCATGTATAGCGCCAAGGTAACGTAGCTGCGGCGATTGTCAAAGGCAATAGAAATAATGAGATAAATGGATTGGTTGAGCCGCCACTGAAATACAGTAGAGTGCTCAATGCCAGAACATCAATCAGTAATTGTAAAAAGAACTCCGTATGGGATACCGGCCATTTGCGGTGTAATCGTACCCACGTCAATAGATTTAACAGAGCGAGTAATGCGACAACTGAGATCATTTGTGCCCATGGAATTACAATATCGATGGTCCAGTACACTATTGCAAATGTCAGGCACTGTGCAATGATGGCAATATTCCGGAGCAAGAATAAACGTTGTAAATTTTTACTGAGAGGTGATTGACTGAGGTCACTAAACATTATTCGAGGGCATCGTAAAAAATCTTTTTTAATTGTGAGTTAATGTAGAACATTAGCTCAAATTCTCTTGAAATGCTATGTGACAAATTGTCACATAATGAAATGAAAAGTGTATGAGGAAATTTGATTTGTAATGGAAGCTTCGAGGAAAGTTGATGACATACAACTACATTGTGCTATTTGCTATTGTGCTAAAGGCTGTTTGATTATACTACTTTGATGAAGGGCCGCTGGTTTTGGAAAGTTTTAATCAGCATAAGCGTTTATCAGAATCATGGTAACCAATGGTTTTTTCGGTTAGAATCGTGAGCTATTTTATCTTATGCTAATGAATTAGCATTATCTTTTTGAAATTATTTTATGATTCTTATCCTTGTTCCCAATACCCGGCTGGATAGTCCGGAATATAAACAGTTGTTGGCGCATCTTGCCAATTTTTCAGGGATATCAACGCGTGTTCATACTGAAGTGGGTACTGAACAAACGCTGACAGAGATCTATTTGATTGGTAACACTAAAGTGTTATCTATTGAAGATGTTAGCTCCCTTCCTTGTGTTGACCGCGTGGTTCGGGTTTCTGAGGAATATCGCGTTTTAGGGCGGCATAAGGGTGATGATCGCCCAACGCATTTTGATTATAACGGTGTTCGTTTTGGGCAGGATACGCTGAATGTGTTCGCCGGATTGTGTGCGGTTGATACCATTGAGCATGTTGAAATGATGATGAAAGCATTGCGTGATCATGGACAGGTTTGTACGCGAATGGGTGCCTATAAGCCACGTACGAGTCCTTATTCATTTCAGGGGCACGGCAAAACCTGTCTTCCTTATGTTTTTGATGTGGCAGGAAAGTACGGCATAAAAGTTATCGCTATGGAGATTACACATGAGTCCCATCTGGAAGAAATACGAAATGCGCTGTATCAGACGGGTAATGCAACTGGTGTTATGCTGCAGATTGGAACAAGGAATACACAGAATTTTGAGCTGCTGAAAATTGTTGGTCGTCAGCAGAATTTTCCAGTACTGATTAAACGCGGTTTTGGTATTACGCTGGATGAATCATTGAATGCTGCAGAGTATTTGGCGTCGGAGGGAAATCGCAAAGTGGTTTTTGGGTTGCGCGGTATGAAAACAAATATGGGTGACCCGCATCGTAATTTTGTTGATTTTTCGCATGTGCCTGTTGTCAAAAGGTTAACTCGTATGCCAGTTTGTATTGATCCTTCGCATTCAGTGGGTACTCGTGCAAGCTCGCCGGATGGTATTCTGGATGTAATGCATGTGACAGCTCAGGGCGTGGTAGCAGGCGCTAATATGGTATTGGTCGACTTCCATCCCGCGCCTAGCAAAGCACTGGTCGATGGTCCACAAGCACTGCTAATGAAAGAGCTGCCGCAATTTCTGGAAGATATTCAGATTGCACGGGAAGCTTATGANNAGAGATATAAACGCTGTTAAATTTCAATGCCTGAGATTTGTGATATTGAATGCGGAATGCGCTATCACTGGATTTAGTCTAGGCAAAATGTCCATTGTTGGAGGATGAATAAATGATCAAAGTATTACTCTCAAATCCCAGAGGTTTTTGTGCTGGCGTGGATCGTGCGATAGAAATTGTTGAGCGTGCGCTCACAATGCATGGTGCGCCGATCTATGTGCGTCATGAAGTTGTGCATAACCGTTTTGTGGTTGAAAATCTGGAGAAAAAAGGTGCTGTTTTTGTGGAAAATCTGGATGAAGTACCACAAGATAGTATTCTGATTTTCAGTGCGCATGGTGTATCGCATGCTGTGCGGCGAGAAGCTGCAGATCGTAAATTGAAGGTATTTGATGCGACTTGCCCGCTGGTTACCAAAGTTCATGTGGAAGTGGCCAAGATGCGCAAGGATGGAAAGGAAATCATTATGATCGGCCATCAAGGTCATCCGGAAGTTGAAGGTACGATGGGGCAGATTGATGGCGAAGACAAAGGGATGTATCTGGTAGAAACCGAAATGGATGTTGATGCCTTAAAAGTTAGAGACGAGGCCAATCTGGCTTATGTGACACAAACTACTTTGTCAGTTGATGATGCTGCACGCATTGTCGATGCATTGAGAAGGCGATTTCCTATGATTACCGGCCCTAAGAAGGACGATATTTGCTATGCCACGCAGAATCGTCAAGATGCCGTTAAAAAAATGGTGGATCAATGCGATTTGGTCATTGTAGTGGGTTCTCCCAATAGTTCAAATTCTAACCGGTTATGTGAAGTGGCAAGAAATGCCAATGTGGAAGCCTATATGGTAGATCGCGCCGAACAATTGC
>CXWL01048872.1_pt1 | contig 10584 bp, 9 predicted proteins | sample 590931 | NCBI WGS metagenome assembly CXWL01 (sample SAMEA3498368, study PRJEB10139) | groundwater metagenome | biome: water well; material: biofilm material | place: Germany | collected 2015-04-27 | reverse complement strand
GAGCAGAACCGTGCCGCGCTTGGCGTCTTTGCGCAGCTTCACGCCGGGCGCGAGCTTCGGGGCCGGGTCGGTCATGGTTTGAACGCGCCTGGCGGGATTAGGCCCGGCGTCACGTAGGCGAAGTGGAGCGCGTCGAGCATCGCCCACAGGACGTTGCACTTGAACGTGAGCGCGTCGAGGCAGAGTTGCTGCTCCTCGCGGGTGCGGGCGTGTTCGATGCAGTAGCGCAAGGCGAAGTCGGCGTCGCGGGGGGCTTGCGTCAGCCGCGCGCCGAAATAGGCCAGCGTATCTTTGGAGACGAAGTCGTAACCGGCCAGCATGCCTTCGACACGCTCGGCGATGATCCTGGGTGCAAACATTTCGGTCAGCGAGGAGGCGACGGCTTCGAGGACGCTCTTGTCGCGGACGAAGTGCACGTAGGCGTCGGCGGCGAAGATGGTGGCCGGAAGCACCGCACGTTCCGATGTCACCATCGCGCGCTCGAGGCCCAAGCCGTCCGTCAGTTTCAGCCAGCGGGCGATGCCGCCGTCGGTGCCGTCCGTGCCGTCATGGTCTTCGATGCGCACGCGCCAGGTTGCACGCAGTTCGGGCGTCGGCAAACGCGAGACGATGATCGCGTCTTTGATCGGGATGCGCGACTGGTAGATGTAGCGGTTCAGGGCCCAGGCTTGGACTTGGCCTTTGTTCAGCTTGCCGTCGTGCAGCAGGCGGTGGAACGGGTGGCGGTTGTGGTAGCGCTCGGCGCCGATGGCCCGGAGGCGCGCTTCGAAGTCGGCGGGCGAGAGCAGGGTCACAACACGATCCTCATGCCGTCTTCGGCAAGGCGCCAGCCGGCCGCTTCGATCGCTTTGCGTTCGGGCGACGTTCGGTTCAGGACGGGGTTCGAGTTGTTGATGTGGATGAAGTAGCGGCGCCGCACATTGACCTCGCGCATGGCTGTGATCGCGTCCGTCATTGCGATGTGTCCCATGCGGCGCGCGGTCTTTTGGCCTTCGCCGGAGCGGATCATCTCATCGTCCGTGTACATCGTGCCATCGAAGAACAGGATGTCCGCGCCGTCAATCGCCTGTGTGATTTGCGGCGTTGCTTCGGCGCAGGACGGCAGGAAGACGACCGATCTTCCCGCGGTGTCCTTAAGGCGCAGTCCGATGCAGGCGCCCACTGCGGACCCAATACCTTCGATCCGCTCGAGATAGAGCGGCGGCTTGCCGGGCGCGGGGAAGGCTTCGACGGTGAGCCCAGGCAGCAGTTCGATGGGCGCGCTGGGTAGCGGCTTTCGTGCGACGAGGCCGGGGTCGAGTACGCCGAACAGCGCGTTCGCTTCGATGACCTTCAACACATAGTCGGTCGCCCAGAGCGTCAACGGCTGGCGCTCGCGGAGCGTGAGGAGGCCGGTCACTGCGTCGACGTCTGCGCCGGTCAACGCGACCGCTTTGATCGGGGATGAGCGCAGCCCCGTCTGCGGGTGCAGTTCGGGGGTCGCGATGATTTGCTGGCGGATGTCGGGAGAGGCGTTGAGCAGCAGCCAATTCTCGCCGTCCGAGGAGATGGCGAGGCTCGCCTGGGTTTGTCTGGGGAAGGTCGGATCGCCGGCGAACGCGCGGGCATTGTTTTGGCTCGCTGCGTTCCATTGCGGGAAGCCGCCGCCGGCGGCAGCGCCGAGCACGATGATCTTCATGAGGAGAAGGCAGCCTTAGGCCGCCTTTCGTTTATTCGGCCGAGCAGTAGCAGTTGATCTCCATCGCGGCCGAAATTTCGCGGACTTTCGGCTTGCGCCACGCCTTCTTCATGGGAGAAACCTTCGATTGTTGTCGGAGCGCAGTTTGGGGCATGGCGCCCCTCAAGCGCAAGTGCCCTCACGAAGGCGTCAGGCGCGGGACATAAGGCCTTGGACGGCCTGGGTCATTACCACCTCGCCGCGCTTCCAGATGAGCTCTTTCCAGTCATCCTGGTCGGGATAAAAGGCGTTGCGGATTTGCGCTTTGATCGCGGCGGCCTCGGGGCCTTGCGGGTTGCCGCGGGTGTGCAGCCAGTTGTCGGCGCGTAGTGCCATGAAGACTTCGAATGTCGAGACGGTGCCGAATTCGAGGCAGCCGACGGTCACATCCGAACGCGGCAGTAGTTCAGGAAAGCACGAATCGATGCTGCCCACGACGGCGGCCGAGACTGACTCGCCCGATTGGGTCGAGCACGCGTCCGGCCACCAGCTTTTCGCACGCTCGTAGCCGGGGCTGCCCGTCGCGTCTTCGCTGATGAGTTCGCCGTGGCCATAGTGTCCGAGGCCGGTATGGAAATCGATCACGCCGACGCGATGGCAGTGCGCCAACTCACGACGAACCACGTGCCTCACGATGCCGGCCGACCATTGCTCACGCGTGCCGCCGAAATACATGCCATCGGGATGCGCGTATTGGCCCTTGCTCACCGCTTCTTGCATCGTGAAGGGGCCGTATTCCTTGATGAAGTCGCGGAACAGTTCGCTCCCTTGGCGCAGCGTTTCCGGTTCCAAGTCTTTGGGGGCGATCGCCGTCTTCAGTTGCTCGTAGCCGTCGTTCGCTGGGTAGGGCGCGTTGTGGCTGACGAAGTTGCGGTTCAGGTCGACGTTGTCTTCGGTGACGCGCCGATTCCACGCAAAGCCATAGGGGTTCAGTGCGTGGATCATGACGACGCGCAGTTCGGGCGGCCATGTCTCGTCACTGTCGGTATTCAACCAGCCGATTTGGCACGCCGATCCTGCGTAGCCCTCGACGCCATGGGTGCCGGAGATCAGAAGCAAGCCTGCCGCCGCTCGCGCCGGCCCCGACGTTGCGACATCGATGTACAGGTCTTCGCCGCTGGGGCCTTTCGCGTGCGGGTGCAGATGCGCGGTCAGTTCGCAGCGGCGGCGCGTCGCGGCGGTGCGGAACTTCTCGCGTGCTTCAAGGTAGCCGGATGAGAAGAGGTCGAGCGGATTCGTCATGTGCGCCTTCTTAGCGCATCGGATGCGACCGGTCTCACTTTTCCTTGGCCGACCAGGCGCCGTCCCAATTGGCGGGCGGCGGTTCAAGTTCGTAGTGCGCGATGCGCGATTCGTAAGTGTCGAAGATCGCGGACGGTGCGCCTTGGATCGTGCGGCCGAGCGCGATTTGTTCGCGTGCCTTTGCCCACTCCCCGCTTCGGAACGCGGCGAACAGCGCTTGCAGCACCGTTTCCAGGTCCTGGAACGTTTTCGTTTCGCGCACGTGTGCGTGGCCCATCAGCGCGTAAATATGCGTCGGCGTCGCGCGGCCCTTGACCGCGATGTAGTCGAGTTCCAGGAATGCGAACTTGCTGGCCACGACGCGTTCCGTATCCTCGCCGACGGCGATCGGGAATCCGTAGTTGCCACAGAACGATTGGATGCGGGCGGATACGTTCACGGCGTCGCCCAGGGCCGAGTAGTCGAAGCGCAGTTCCGAACCCATGTTGCCGACGACGCAGACGCCGGTGTTCATGCCGATCGAGACGTCGATCTGATTTACCTTGTGGGCCTTGTAGAAGCCCTCGGCGGTCAATTCCTGGTTCAAGACGATGAGGGAATCCATCATCGCAAGCGAACACTCGCAGGCGTGCTTTGCGTGCTCGGCATCGTCGAGCGGAGCGTTCCAGAACGCCATGACGCAGTCGCCGATGTATTTGTCGATCGTGCCGCGATGGTTCAGCACCTCGCGCGACAGCGGCGTCAGCGCGCGGTTGATGAGGCGGGTTAGTCCCTGCGGGTCGGCCCGGAAGCTTTCCGCGATCGGGGTGAAGCCCTTGATGTCGCAGAACATGATCGAGAGTTCGCGCGTCGCGCCACCGAGCTTTAGCTGCGACGGGTCGTTGGCAATGCTTTCGACAACGTCGGGCGGCAGATACTGGGCGAAGGCGCTTCTGACCGTGCGGCGCTCAGCCTCCGTACGCATGAATTTGACGAGGCTTGCGGATGCGAAGACAAAACCGATGCTCAACGATGCCGCTACAGGATCGACGAGTTGGTGCCAGTTTGTGAACGCGTACCACGAGTATCCTACCGCGAATAAAACGGCGCCGACCGCAACAGCTGCGATCCAAAAGACCGAAACGCGCGCAATCAGAATCAGAACTATCAAGCCAATAATCGCGGCGAAAAATAACTCGAAGCCTAACGCTGTGTCGGGCCGCTCTAGAAAGGTGCCGAGCAACATCTGTTCGAGCGCCTGGACATGGACCTCGACGCCCGGCATTGCAGGGTTGGTCGGCGTCGGTCGCAAGTCGAGCAGACCGGGCGCGCTGGTGCCGATGAATACTGCCGAACTTTCGAGCAGCGATTTGTCCGCCGAGCCGTCGAGGACCTGCCAAGCCGGTATTGCGCGCTTGTAAACGCGTTTTTGCTTGTCGTCCGTGTAGTGCAGCCAAAGTTCGCCGTTTTGCGTCGTCGGCACAACGATTTCGCCAACTCGCAACGAGACGATACGGTCGGCGTAACCGGCAGCCATTTCGGTGCCGGTTCCGGGTGTGCTGATGAGCAACGTCCCGCGTTGACCGATCTTCTCAGTAAGGACGCGCAGTACCTCAAGCGTAAGGCTCGGGTAGATCTTATTTTGGTAGTTGAACAACAGGGGCACTTTGCGAACGACCAAGTCGTCGCTGGTGGAAATCACGACGTTGAAGGAACCGTTCCCGGCTGCCGCGTCCTCGAGTTCCTGCATGGTCGTGGTCACGCCGCTTTGGTGCGGCAGCGCCCGGATAGGTTTGCCGTCACCGAGAACGGAATCGTTGCCGGGGCGCCGCGGCGGCCGCCCGCCGCGTTCGTTGTTGAATGCGAAGCCCGTGACGGTGGAGACGGATTTGAGCGTGTCGGCTAGGATCGCGTCGTTGCGCGGTAAACTCGTCAATTGCGTGCGGGTGGCGTCCCAGTCCGTTCCGACCGGCAATTGCTTTGCGATCTGATCCGGGGACGTGTTGTCGGGTTCGGCAAAGACGATGTCGAACGCAACAACCGCAGTACCCATCTCGCCAAGATTTCGAATGAGTTTGGCTACCGTGGTGCGTGGCCATGGCCACTGGCCGATGCGCTTGATGCTATCTTCGTCAATATCGACGTAACGAACTTGCAGACCAATCGTGTCCTTCGGGCTTACGTACGGACGCGGGTTCGCGCGCTGATAGAAGTCGAAAACCTGAGTGCGCAACGAGTCGACGATGTTACCGGGATCGAACGCATGGAACATGATCGCGAGAACCCAAACGGTCCACGGCACCACGCCCAACCAACGCAGCACGCCTGAGAGGCCAGCCATCGAAAGCGCGCTGTCGCGTGTGGTTGCGTCGCGTTGTGCCATGTCCCCCGATCAGCCCCTCATGCGGCGGCGTTGACGCCTGGCGCACGCGTGAAGTCGTAAAGCCGATCCCAGAGCGTGTCGAGGCGCGAGAGCGCTTCAGGCAACGTGACAGCGGCTATTTTGCCGTCTTTTTGGGTTAAGAAGCCGAGGCCCTCGAGTTTCGAGAGCGCGTCGCCGACCTCGAAGTCGACATCGATTTGGAACGTCGCCTTCAGCCAAGTCTCGATCCGCCGGTCCAGTTCGCCTGCATGCGCGGCAGGGCCTGCGGTCAGAAGCGAGTGATAGGCGAGAATGACCTCCTTCACTTCCTGATCTTCGGCGGCGCTGATCAGCGTTTCGAAGACGCCTGCGTCGTTCGTGATGTTTTTGAAGTAGATGTTGTCGGCGACGCGCTTTTGATATTTCAGCTTGCGGTACGAGTAGTTCGAATACTGGCGCCACATGAACGCGCCAGCGCCGATGAGGACGGAGAGCGCGCCGACGGCCTTCATCAACTTGTCTTGCGTTACTTCGCCTGAGAAACCCAGATACGCACCGATCACGACAAGCACGACCGACAGCGCCGGCAAGAGATTCAACATGATCGGGATGCCACCCAAGACGGCGGGTCCGCCCAAGAGCATCGCATCCTTGCGGCTCATCACGATTTGCACTTCCGGAAAGAGCATCGGCAGTTCGACGCGCGCGATGTTGCGGAACGATTTCACCATAACGGTGCCGGGTGACGCGCCGCCGGGTAACTTGTTGTTGTTGCGCAGAAAGCTGCGGCGCGGCATGCCGCTCGGCTGCTTGAAGCGGACAAATACGATGACGTCGTCGAACGTGTCGACCGCGGTTTCCTTCGCGCGGAAACCGAGCGCGGCCGCCTGCTTTACCGTTTGCGTACGGCAACCGCGGTAGAAGATGCGGATCGTTTCGTAGGCGTCGAGCGGCGTGCGTGTTTTGACGTCGAATTGCGGATGATCGCCGCTCAAGGCTGCAATCTGTTCCTGAGGTAGCTCGACGAAGTTCGCGCGAGCCATGACGTTCTCAAACGTCGTCATCAGCGTTGCAAACGCAGTGTCGGCATCGCGTGGCTCGCGGCGGACGGGGTGGGGTCCCGACGGGGAGAACCACGCATAGGTGTCTTTGAGTTCGGTCAGCTCGTCGTAGAAGTCATGGTGAAAATAGGCACCGAGAAAGATCGAGAGCGTTTGGAAATCGCTCACTTGGTCGTTCGCAAGGCCCTGGTCCGACATGGCCGCAATCAGGTCCGCACGCAGGACGGGGACGAAGTGCATTTGCGCGGGAGCGGCCAGCGGCGGCGAATTCTCGGCTGTGTGGCTTTCGGCAGTCATCGAGAAAGTGCCTCTCAAGCCGTGCGCAACCGATAGCGGAGGAGCGCGGGCTAAGTACCCGTTGTCGAATCGATTTTGGCGGAGTTTTGCCCCAAGGCAAGCGTACAGCTGTGGCGGCGGTCACTGTGGGTTAATTCGGCTGTTTCCTGTGGCTCGCAACTTGCACACGAACTTGCTGCGTTTTGATCGCCCGGGCACACTCTTGATTCGGGGCGCAAAGCGGGTGCGCGGTGTTAGCGTTTGTGGGGCCTAGTTCATGACTGGGGATGCTCAGGCTTGGCTTGACGTGTCCGAGGATGCGTCGTCCCTGATGCTGCGGCCTCAGGGCGACTGGATCGTGCGTCATGCCGAGACAATCGACAAGGCACTTGGCGCCATTCATAGCTTCGACCGCCGTGCTGCAACGTTTGACCTGTCCCATTTGAGCCGCTTGGACACCGCCGGGGCCTGGCTGATTTACCGCACCGGACGGTCGTTGGAGCGCGCCGGCGCGAAAGTGACTTATGCGGGCGCGACGGCTGCGCAATCGACGCTGCTCAACGCGGTGGCGAAAAGCGACCGACCGGTCAAGATCGAGCCGACTGCCGGGAACATCTTGTCCAATCTCGTTGTGCGCATGGGATCAGCTCTTGATGAAGGGTTCCGGACCGGGCGGGATTTGGTCGGATTTTTTGGGCTCGTGCTCGAGACGCTTGCGAAGACGATCGTCAATCCGTTTCGCATGCGCGCAACGTCGACCGTCTATCACATGGAGCAGACCGGCCTGAACGCGGTTCCGATCGTGAGCCTGATCTCGTTCTTGATCGGCGCGGTGTTGGCGTTTCAAGGCTCCGAACAGTTGCGCCGGTTCGGCGGTGAGATTTTCACGGTGAACCTGGTCGCCGTGTCGTTCTTGCGCGAGATCGGCATCCTTTTGACGGCGATTATGGTCGCGGGCCGATCGGGCAGTGCGTTCACAGCGCAGATCGGTTCGATGAAGCTTCGCGAAGAGATCGATGCGATGCGCACGCTCGGTCTCGATCCGATGGAAGTGCTTGTTCTGCCGCGCGTGATTTCGCTGCTCATCATGATGCCGATCTTGGGCTTCATCTCGGCGATGATGGGGCTTATGGGCGGTGGTATGGTGGTCTGGCTCGAACTCGGCATGTCGCCCGCGATGTACATCGAGCGTGTCAAAGACGCTGTTGACGTCTGGGATGCGGGTGTTGCCTTCATAAAGGCGCCGGTGTTTGGCCTCCTGATCGCGATGATCGGGTGCTTTGAGGGATTGAAAGTCGAAGGCAGTGCGGAGTCCGTTGGTCAGCGTACGACGGCCTCAGTGGTCGAGGGCATCTTTACGGTGATCGTCGTCGACGCGTTCTTCTCCATTATGTTCGTGAAGCTGGGTATATGACGCGCGAGGCGATCATCTCCGTGCGCGGCTTGCGCAACCAGTTCGGGCCCCAAGTGGTCCACGATCATTTGGACCTCGACATCTATCGCGGCGAGGTGTTGGGCATCGTCGGCGGGTCGGGTACGGGCAAATCCGTTTTGCTTCGCACGATCCTGGGTATCAATCGATCGGCGGCAGGGCGGATCGAGATTTTCGGCAAAGTGCGGGGCGAGATGACGCGCGCCGAGGAGCAATCGATCGAGCGGCGGTGGGGCGTGCTTTTCCAGGACGGGGCCCTGTTTTCGTCGCTGACCGTCGCGCAAAACATTCAGGTCGCGCTCAAAGAGCATCTGCATATGCCGCAGAAGCTGATGGACGAAATTGCGGCGGTGAAGATCGGGCTCGTCGGGCTGCCGCCTGAGGCTGGACCGAAGTTCCCTTCCGAGCTTTCGGGCGGGATGCGCAAACGCGCGGGCCTTGCACGCGCCTTGGCGCTCGACCCGGAGATCGTGTTTTTGGACGAGCCGACGGCTGGTTTGGATCCGATCGGCGCTTCGGCGTTTGACGAATTGATCAAGAATCTTCAGGCAACGCTGGGGCTCACCGTCTTTATGGTGACGCACGATCTCGACAGCCTTTATGCGATCTGCGACCGCATCGCGGTCTTGGCCGAGAAAAAGGTGCTGGTTACAGGTACAATCCAGGAAATGATGACCCAGGAGCATCCCTGGATCCGTGAATATTTTCATGGACCGCGCGGGCGTGCGGCGATGGCCGCCAAGTCAACGCCACCGCGGTCTTGAGGTTGAGGTAGGTTCGACATGGAAACGCGCGCACATCACTTGCTGATCGGAAGTTTTGCCATCGGCATCACGCTGCTGACGGTCCTCTTTCTGTTTTGGATCGGGAAGTTCGAGTTCAACCAGCAGTACCAACTCTACGACCTGAAGTTCGCCGGGTCAGTCTCGGGATTAGGTAAGGCCGGCGACGTCCTCTACAACGGCATCAAGGTCGGCGAGGTCATCGAGATCAAGATCGACGAGGACAATCCGAAGAACGTGCTTGTGCGCATTCAGGTGGAGCGCACGACGCCCGTGAAAGAAGACTCCTTCGCCCGGCTCGAGACGCAGGGCTTGACCGGCGTCGCGGCAATTCAGATCGCGGGTGGCGATCCGAAATCGAATCCGCTCGTCGCCGAGGAAGGGCAGCGCTACCCGGTGATCAAGACGAAGGAGTCGATCATCTCCGAGCTGTTCACAAGCGCGCCACAACTCGTCGACAAAGGCAACGTCGTCCTGGCGCGGGTCGCGGCGTTTTTGAGCCCGCAGAACGAGCAAAAATTCGGCGAGATGATCGAGCACCTTGAGAAGCTGACTGCTAACCTGTCCAAGGCATCGGACAAGTTCGACTCGATCGCGACGAACATCGACAAAATCGTCGCGGGCGACGCGAAGACGACGCTGGCCGACATTCGCGGCGTCGCAGGCGATATCCGCCAGATCATGAACGAGGCACGCGGGCCGCTGCGCGATTTTGCGCGGCAGGGTCTGCCAGAGTTGCTGCTTGCGATCGGCGATGCGCGCCAGATGATCGGTTCGATCGACCGGGCGGCACAACGGCTGGAAAGCAGCCCGTCGTCGCTGATCTTCGGCGATAAGGCGGTCGAGTATAAGTCCGGGGGAGGGCGCTGATGCGCGGACGGTTTTGGGTTGTTTCGACCGCGGCGTTGACCGCGGTTCTGTTGTCGGCGTGCAGTTTGCCGGACCTGGGCAGCGGGCCGCCGCCGGATCTCTACATTCTCTCGCCGAAGAGCACGTTTCCCGAGGATTTGCCGTCGGTCGATTGGCAGCTTGTCGTGGAAGAGCCTTCGACGGCGAAGGGTATCGATACCGACCGTATCGCGATCGCGCCAACTTCGCTTGAGGTGAAGTATCTGGCTGGATCGCGCTGGGCGGACCGGGCGCCCCGCATGGTGCAGCAGCTTTTGATCCAATCGTTCGAAAACACGAAGAAGATCGTGTCGGTCGGACGGCAGTCGATCGGGCTTCGCTCCGACTTCGTCTTGAAAGTGGAACTGCGCGAGTTTCAGGCTGAGAAGACGGCCGAGGGCGGAACGGTCGTGCGCGTGCGGCTGAACTTGAAGCTCGTGCGCGTCGCCATGGGGCAGATCGTGGCCTCGCAAAGCTTCGAAGCCGTCAAGCCCGCGACGAGCGAAAACGTGCCCGATATCGTGCAGGCGTTCGACGACGCGGTCGGGGCGGTTCTGAAGCGCGCGGTTGCGTGGACGCTGAAAGCGGGCGAAGACACGAAGACGAAGAAGCCGCGCGACTGGAACTGAGCGTTACGAAAGGCGGCCGATCGCGGACGCGAGCGCGACGTAGACCTTGCCGGTTTGCGACGTGAGGTACGTTTCTACGAGCACGTTCTCGCGGTCGCTGCGCGCCGTCTGTTCCATCAGCGCTTCGAATTGCAGGATGTAACGGTCCACCGTTTCGCGGAACTCACCGTCCTCGGCGTATTTGCGGCCGATGGCTTCGGCCTGCTCGCGGCCCAG
>CXWL01128849.1_pt1 | contig 10585 bp, 10 predicted proteins | sample 590931 | NCBI WGS metagenome assembly CXWL01 (sample SAMEA3498368, study PRJEB10139) | groundwater metagenome | biome: water well; material: biofilm material | place: Germany | collected 2015-04-27 | reverse complement strand
CCTGTCGCCTGGTCGACATAGCGATCGACGAGGAAGCCGCGCTGCGCCGCGATCGACAGGAAAAACAGCATGTGGCAACTCGACAGCGCGGCAACGAACGCCTCCTCGGGATCGACCGCGGCCGGATCGGACATCGGCAGCGGCACTGAATGGGGGGACGACGAAGCCGGCACCGTCAGGCCGCCATCGAAGCGCCATGCGTGCGCCCGGCTGTAGCGCTGGTCGGAAAAGGACTGCGCGCCGCGCTCCCAGGCGATGGTGGCTGCAAATTGCGTCATGACGGCTCCAAAAGAAGAATTGATCCCATCTTACGGTGCAGTTTGGCTTGTTGAAATAGCCAATTTAGCGGAATATGGAAATACCAATGCACACCTCCGAATTCTTTGCCTCGCTCGCGCTCGAGCGCAGCGCCGCCACACCCCTGTTTCGCCAGCTGTACGCGGCGGTCAAGGAGGCGGTGCTGCGCGGCGCGCTCAGACCCGGCATGCAGCTGCCGCCCACGCGCGCGCTGTGCCGCCTGATGGGCGTCTCGCGCCAGACCGTACTCAACGCCTGGGACCAGCTGATGGCCGAGGGCTACCTGAGCGGCACGGTGGGCAAGGGCACCTTCATTGGCAGCCAGCTGCCCCCCGGCGCGCCCACGCCCGCGCCGCGCGGCATGATGCGGCCCTTGTCCGCGCGCGGCGCCGCTTACGCCGCCGCCATGCAATACGTCGGCCACCACCAGGGCCCGGTGCGCGCCTTCCGCGCCAGCATGCCCGGTCTTGACCTGTTCCCGTTCGACGTATGGAGCCGGCTCGAAGCGCGCCGCTGGCGCCGTCCCGATCACCACATGGGCTACAGCGATCCGGCCGGCTACGCGCCCCTGCGCGAGCTGCTGTGCGTGTACCTGCGCGCCTCGCGCGGCGTCAACTGCACGCCCGGGCAGATCATCATCACCTCCGGCTCGCAGCAGGGCCTGTACCTGCTGTCGGCGCTGCTGCTCGACCCGGGCGACAAGGTGTGGGTCGAGTCGCCCGGCTACCAGGGCGCCAGCGCGCCGCTGTTTGCGATGGGCGCGCAGGTATGCACGGTACCGGTCGATGACCAGGGCATGGATGTGGCTTACGCCATGGCCCGCTATCCCGATGCCAGAATGGTCTTGTCGACGCCGTCGCACCAGTTGCCGCTGGGCGTGACGATGTCGCTGCAGCGGCGCCTGGAGCTGCTGCGCTGGGCCGGCGCCAATCGCGCCTGGATCATCGAAGACGACTATGACAGCGAGTACCGCTACACCGGGCCCCCGCTGGCGTCGCTGCAGGGCCTCGACAGCGCCGACCTTACCGTCTACGTGGGCACCTTGTCGAAAGTGCTGTTTCCCGGCCTGCGGCTCGGGTATATCGTGGCGCCGCCGGCGCTGGTCGAACCCATCGTGCGGGCCAAGGCTGCGCTCGACCGCCACAACGCCATCGTGCCGCAGATGGTGCTGGCCGATTTCATGGGCGAGGGCCATTTCACGCGCCACATCAAGCGCACCCGCGAGGCCTATGCCGAACGGCGCGCAGCGCTGCTGCACGGGATCAGCACCCACCTGGACCACGAACTGCGCTGCGGCCCGTCGGACGCGGGCCTCGACCTGTGCGTGCATTTCCGGCGCGCGCTAAACCAGGAGCAGGTGGCGCGCGCGGCGCTGGAGGCGGGCGTGGAAGTGCGTCCCCTGTCGTATTACGAGAGCCGGGTGGCGACGCCGGAATGCGCGATCGAACCCGGCCTGTTGCTCGGTTTTTCGGCAATCAAGCCGACCGATATCGCGCACGGCATACAGACGCTCGCAAAAATTCTGGCGCAGTTATACTCCTCTTCATGACGACCATACGCTGCTCCTGGGCCAACCCGGCCAATCCTCGCTATCTCGACTACCACGACACCGAGTGGGGCGTGGCTTGCCACGACGAGAACCGGCTGTTTGAAATGCTCAACCTGGAAGGCGCGCAGGCCGGCCTGTCATGGGAGACCATCCTCAACAAGCGCGCAAGCTACCGCGCTGCCTTCGATGGCTGGGACGCCGAAAAGATCGCCGCATACGGTCCTGAAAAAGTGGCCGAGCTGCTGGCCAATCCCGGCATCGTGCGCAACCGGCTGAAGGTGGCCGCCGCCATCACCAACGCCCAGGCCTACCTGCGCCTGCGCGAGCAGGGCAGCTCGCTGGACCAGTACCTGTGGGCCTTCGTCGACGGCAAGCCGATCGTCAACCGCTTCACGCGCGAGACGCGTCCGGCCAAGACCGAACTGTCGGACCGCCTGTCCAAGGATCTGGCCAAGCGCGGCTTCAAGTTCGTCGGCTCGACCATCATTTACGCCTACATGCAGGGCATCGGCATGGTCGACGACCACGATGTCGACTGCTTCCGGCACGGCTGCAAGTGACACCATGAACTGGCAAGGGCGCGCGCACTTTACCGTCTTCGACAGCGCCTATGGCGACGGCAAGCGCTATCAGGCGCTGCTGCAACGCTGGCGCGACGATCCGCACCGGCCCGCGCGGCTGCACTACATCGCGCTCGACCAGTCGCCGCTGCCGGGATTCCGGCGCATTCCACAGCGCGATCACGGCGTCACGCTCGATCTGCTGTGCGCGCCGCTCGACGAAGCGCTGCACCAGCTCGACGCGCGCCTGGACGCGATTGCCCTGCATGACATTGCCGACGCCGGCAGCAGCTTTGCGCGCGCGCTGGCGCGCCTGGCCGCCCCGGGCGCAGGACTGACCGCGAGCGGTCTGACCCAATCGCAAGCGCACGTGCTGGGCGGCGCCGGCTTCGCGTGCGGGGTTGACGGCGATGGGCTGATCAGCGCCGTGTTCACCACCCGCAAGCCGGCCTCGCCATGGGCGCGCAAGGCCGAACCGGAACGGCGCGCGATTGTCATTGGCGCCGGCCTGGCCGGCTCCGCCGCTTGCGAGCGATTGTGCGCACGCGGCTGGCAAGTGACGCTGGCCGAGCGCCATTCCAAGGCGGCCAGCGAAGCGTCCGGCAACCAGGCCGGCATCTACATGCCGCTGCTGGCAAAGGACGACAACATCATGGCGCGTCTTTCGCGCGCTGCCTTCCTGTATGCGCTCGCTTACTGGGACCGGCTCGGCCCCGGCATTCACGGCGCTGCCTGCGGCGTGCTGCAGCTGGCGCGCGACCCCGAACACGCACAGGTGCAGCGCGCCATCGCACAGCGCCACCAGTACCCGCCCGACTACGCGCACTGGCTGGAGGCGGACCAGGCCAGCGCCATGCTGGGCGGCCCGGCGCCGGACGGCGCCTGGCTGTTTCGCCAGGCTGGCTGGGCCGAACCGGCCAGCGTGTGCAACGTCATGCTCGACGCCTGCGGCGAAGCGCTGACGCGGCGCTTTGGCGTGGGCGACGTGCGGCTGCAGCGCGAGCAGGGCCAGTGGAATGTGCTGGACGCAGGCGGCGCGCTGGTGGCGCGCGCGCCAGTGGTCATCGTGGCCAACGGCACCGGTGCGCGCCAGCTGGCGCAGACTGCGGCGCTGCCGCTGTCGGGCATACGCGGCCAGGTCACGCATCTGGCCGAAGGCGCGCTGCCGGTGCTGCCATTCGTATTGTGCCGGGAAGCCTATCTGACGCCGCCGGTCAAGGGCTGGCATAGCCTGGGCGCCAGCTACGACGACGACGCCGACAGCGCGCTGCGCCAGTCCAGCCAGGACGAGAACCTGGCCAAGATTCGCTCGCTGCTGGCCGACCCCACGCTGGCGCCTGACGCGCCACTGGCCGGACGCGTGGGTTTTCGCTGCGTGGCGCCGGACCGGCTGCCGCTGGTGGGCGCGCTGCCCGACGACGACGCTGGCGAGCGCATCGAACGCCTGCGCGACGTGGCGCGCTATCCCGGCCTGTATGGCCTGCTTGGCTACGCCTCGCGTGGCCTGACGTGGGCGCCACTGGCAGCCGAGTTGCTCGCTTCGCAACTGGACGGCGAGCCGCTGCCACTCGAAGCCGAGCTGGCCGGGGCGCTCGACCCGGCACGTTTTCTGGTGCGCGCGCGGCGACGGGTGTAGTCTTTGGGTAACATTGCACGAAGCGGGTATCATATAATTGGTTTGCAGCAACTCTGGCGCGCTGCCGCCATGGAGGACTGGGAACGATGGACGAGACACCGAGCTCCGGGGAGCTGTTTTTGTTTCTTGCGTCAACCGCGCACGACATGAAAAATTCAATCAGCGTCCTCAGTGGCACGCTGGAGACGCTGATCGTCGGCGCCTCGCCCGAGACCGAGTCGGCCTACCCGCAGATGGCGCACATGCTGTACCAGACCAAGCGCCTCAACGACAACCTGATCCAGTTGCTGGCGCTGTACAAGCAGGTCGGCAAGCCCGCCTACCCGTTCGACATCCAGCCGCTGGAAATGGGCGACCTGATGGAGCAGGTGGTGGCGGCCAGCCGCGTGCTGCTGTCGTCAAAACGCATCACGCTGGTGACCGACTTCGACCCCGCCCTGATCTGGCATTTCGACGAAGACCTGATCATTGGCGTGGTGGGGCACGCCATCAACAACGCCGTCAACTACACCANNGCCGGCGTGTCGGCCATGCGCGGCGCCGGTGTCAACTTCCTGACCAATAGCACGGGGCTGGGACTGTATTTTTCAAGCGAGGTGGCCAAGATGCACAAGCACCGGGAGCGCAGCGGCAGTCTGCGCCTGGAAAACGGCGGCGCCTTTGGCGGCGGCTGCTTTGTACTGACGCTGCCATGAGCGAGCCGGCCAAACTGAACGCGTCGCTGGCCACCGGCAGCCAGCATATCGACTGGTCGACCAAGGCCTATCTGGTGGTCGACGACTTCATCGGCGTGCGCCAGCTGCTGCGCGAATCGCTGCGCAACCTGGGCGCCAAGCAGATCGACCAGGCCTCGAGCGGCGGCGAAGCGATGGCCATGCTGCTGCGTACCCGCTACGACGTGGTGCTGTGCGATTACAACCTTGGCGAAGGCAAGAACGGCCAGCAGGTGCTGGAGGAAGCGCGCGTGCGCAACCTCTTGATGCCCAGCAGCGTGTGGCTGATGGTGTCGGCCGAAAAAAGCACCGAGTCGGTGATGGGCGCGGCCGAGCACCAGCCCGACGCCTATCTGATCAAGCCGATCACCGAAGGCGTGCTGCTCACCCGCCTGAACCGGGTGTGGCACAAGAAGCAGGTGTTCAAGGAGATCGACCAGGCCTACGGCGAGAAGGACTACCTGCGCGCGGCGCGTATCTGCGACGAGCAGATCGCAGCGAACAAGGTGCACGAAATCGAACTGCTGCGCATGAAGGCGCAGCTCATGCTCAAGAGCGGTGAGCCGGGCAAGGCGCGCGAAGCCTACGAGCGCGTGCTCCGCGAGCGCGAATACCAGTGGGCGCGCACTGGCCTGGCGCGGATCCGCATGGCCAACGGCGAATTTGACCAGGCGCGCCAGATCTTCCAGTCGGTGATCGCCGACAACCGCTACTACATGGACGCCTACGACCAGCTGGCCACGGCCTACACCGAAATGGGCCAGCCCGAAGAGGCTTGTACCATCCTCGAACGGGCGGCGCGGCTCTCGCCCAATTCCGTGACGCGCCAGGGCGCGCTGGGCCATGTCTCGCTCAAGCTGGGCAACGTGGGCATGGCAGAAAAAGCGTTCCGCAAGTGCATTGCGATCGGCGAATACTCGGTGCGCAAGAGCGCCGACCCGTACCTGGGCCTGGCGCGCGTGTGCGGGCTGAAAAACGAAACCAAGGAAGCGCTGGCGCTGCTGCAGGTGGCGCAGCGCGAGTTCGCGGGCGACCAGATCGGCCTGCGCGCCAAGATCACCGAAGGCCTGGTGTACCACGAGAGCGGCGACTTCCGGCGCGCGCGCAAGGCCGGCGACGAGCTCGAGGAGATGCTGGGCCGCGATCCCGCGCGTCCCGACACCGCTACCTGCATGGAAATGGCGACCTTGCTGTTTGCGGTAGGCGTGAAGGAAGCGCCCGTCGAGCTGCTGTGCTATCTGATCAAGAATAACCATGACAACACGGTGCTGCTCGACAACGTGCAGCAAGTGTTCGACAAGGCGCGCATGAGCGATGAAGGCTTTGCGCTGATCAAGGCGTCCAAGAAGGAAGCGTCGGACGTGATGAACCAGGGTGTGCTGCTGTGGAAAACCGGCAAGCTGCCCGAAGCGGTGGCGTGGATGCGGGCGGCGCGCGTGGATTTGCCGAACAATATGCGGATCCTGTTCAATTCCGCCCAGATTCTCATTTCGCATCTGCAGCAGCGCGGCTACGATCCCGTGCTGGCCGGCGAAACGACGGAAGTGTTGCTGCACGTGGACAAGGTGATGCCAGGGCAGCAACGCTTCGGGCAACTGATGGAGCAGCTCGCTGCACTGTGTCCCAGGGCGGACGGCGGGCAAAGCGAAGCGGCTTGACGCCGCGCACACGTGTTTTCCTTGTTTCAGCGCTTGCTGGTGGTAAACTGGTCGCTACGCGGAGCATTCCGCATTTCATCGAGGAAAGGGACGTACATGCGCGACATCGCAAAAGAGGTCTACGAAAAGATGAGAGTGGGTAACAGCGCGTGGATCAAGCCTGTTGCCGCCAAGGGCGACACGGTGCCCGCATTCCAGGCAGTCCACGAGCAAGTCAAACAGATGGCTGAAGACGGGCTCATCTTCATATCCAAAGTCGAACGCCAGGCCGATGGCTTGATCGACGCGATCCGCATTCAGCGCGTGGCCTGATCCGGCCACGCCCCCCGCTTACGTCGCGCTCTTGCCAGCCTTGGGCTTGCTTGCCCGCGGCTTGGCGGCGGCACGCTTGACGGCCGGCTTGGCCGCTGCCTTGGCGGGCGCCTTGCTTGCAGCGCTGGCCTGGACCATGGCCTTGCCCAGCTTGGCTGCGGGTGATGCTGCTGCCAGCTTGGCGGCAGCGTCGGTGGCCATCGAGGCGGCGTTGCTGATCGCGTCCGACGACATGGCGGTCGAGACCGCCTGCTTGAACTGGTCCTGCAGCATATTCCACCAGACGGCCGGATTGGCCAGCGCCGCTGCCGGCTCGGCTGCGGGCTTTTCAGGCGCAGGCGCAGGCGCAGCTTCCAGCTTGGGTTCGGGCGCAGGCTCAGGTTTGACGTCGGCCTTGGCCAACGGCTCGACCGCCGGCTGCGAAAAGAAGGCGGACGCGTAGGGCGCTGCCGCCAGCACCGATTTTTCATTGGCGCCCGGCTGCTTGACGGCGTTCGACAAGGCTGCGCCCATCGACTTGAGCGTGGCAATCGTGCCGCGCTGCACTTCCAACGCTTGTATCGTGCCGCGCAACATGGCCACATTCACATTGAGCCACGATTCAACCGCTTTCAGGTCCGCAATTTTTTTGTCCAGTTCATCGACTGACAGCGTGGGCGCAGCCATGCCAGGAATGCTAATGCCAGGCACGCTCATGCTGCCCCACAAGTTTTTGACGAAATCCAGGGTATCCGTCACGGCAGCGACGCCGGGAATAGTTGGCATTTGCGGTTTCAGCATGTGGGTCTCCGATGTGTGAAGCCTTAGCGTAGCAGATAATAGAAACGCTTTCAGAAAATGTTGGGAAATGGGCATGCAGGCATATGCAGCCTGGGTTTGCCTGTCATCGGAAACGCTTTCTCACACGTTACAGTCACAAGATGACGCATGCATNNGCGTCGCCGCCGGTGCGCGCCCCGGTGGCAGTCACCTTGCGGGCGGCGCCGCTGCCGCCGGCGCCCGTTGAAGCGGGCGCTGCGGTTCCGGCGCGGCCAGTACAATCCGGGGGCAGCAGCGGCGCGCGCAGCAGGGCCGATCCACCGCCGTCGGCGCGCCTGACCTTCGCGCTGGTGCGCGCAGCGGCGATGGGACCGGCCACCAGCGCTGAAGCAGTGCTCGACTGGGAGCGCGACCGCGCGTCCTACCGGCTGCATTACGCGGGACTGGTGGAGCTGGTCAGCGCGGGCCGGATCGGGAAGGCGGGCATCATTCCGGGTACGATGACGGAGCAGCGGCGCGGGCGGGCGCGCACGGCGACCCACTTTGCCGAGCGGGGCACGATCACCTTCTCGGCCAGCGAACGGTCGGTGGCGATGCAGGCCGGCGCGCAGGACCGCGCGACCTGGCCGCTGCAACTGGCTGCCTTGGCCCGCGCGCGCGGCCTGCGCCCGGGCGCCGGCATCACCTTGCAGGTGGGCGAAGAGAAAGACGCCAGCGACTACCGCTTCGCGGTGCTGGGCCGGGAAGACATCGTGACCGGCATGGGCACGCTGGCGACCTGGCGTCTGGCGCGGCTGGCACCGCCGGGGACTTACAATGCCAGGCTGGATATCTGGCTGGCGCCGGGCCAGCAATGGTATCCGGTGCAGCTACGCAGTACCGAGGCCAATGGAACGGTCACTACCCAGACGATCCGCGCGATTGTCGTTAAAGATGCAGGAAACTGACTATGCAAAGTGTGATGATCAAACGTGGCGCCGCCGGCGCCGTCCTGATGGCGGTGCTGGCGTGCGCAGCGGCGCAGGAGCACCCGTCCATCAAGCGGCCGGTGGACTTGCCGCCGTCGGCTGACCTGAGCTACAAGATCGAGGCGCGCAAGAAGGGCATTTCGCTGTCCGGTGACGCCACCGTCAACTGGCGCGTGGGCGCCGGCAAGTACAGCGCCAGCAACACCGCGCGCGCCCAGATCCTCGGCAAGATCCTCGATAACCGCAGCGAAGGGCTGATCGACGTGTACGGCCTGTCGCCGCTGCGCTTTCGCGAGAAGCGCTTTCGCAAGGGAGAAACGATTGCCACCTTCGACCGCGCGGCCAAGAGCATAGGCTTTAACGACGGCCAGCAAAACTATCCGCTGACCGGCGGCGAACAGGACCGCGGCAGCGTCCAGTGGCAGCTGGCGGCGGTGGCGCGCGGCGCGCCCGACAAGTTCACGCCGGGTTCGGAATGGAAGTTCTTTGTGGCGGGACGGCGCGACGCCGAAGTGTGGACCTTCAAGGTCGTCAACCGCGAGCCGCTCAAGACAGGGATGGGGACTGTGCAGGCGGTGCACCTGGTGAAGTCGCCCTCGCCGGACGAGAAGGGCCAGTCAATCGATCTGTGGCTGGCGCCTTCGCTGGAATGGTACCCGGTCAAGCTGCGCTTTTCCGAGTCCGATGGCGAGTATGTCGAGCAGACGCTCGACAAGATGGTCAAGAAATAGCCGCGCTTACTTTGCCTGGGCCGGCACGAACTCCTGCATCACCGCCTTGCGCAGCAGCGCTGGCGGCACCAGGCCCTGGGACAGCACGAAGTCGTTGAACGCGAGCCGGTCGAACTTCTTGCGCAGCGCCACCTCGGCCGCCTGGCGCGTTTCCATCAGGCGCTGGTAGCCGTAAAAATACGACGTCGCCTGGCCCGGCGCGCGGAAGGTATAGCGCTGCATCTCCTGCGTGGCCATCCCTTCCGACATGCCCACTTCATCGATCAGGAAACCCTTGACGCCTTCCGGGGTAATTTCGCCCAGATTCACCATCGGGTCGAGGAAGGCGCGCGCCGCGCGCAGCATGCGTGCCTGCTGCGCGAACAGCTGGCCGTCGAGTGGCAGGTAGGGCTGCATCTCCGCTTCCGCGTACAAGGCCCAGCCTTCGACGTTGACGCTGTTAAAGGCATACACCGCGCGCGCGGTCGACACGCCCGCTTCGATCATCTTGGCAAACTGCAGTTCGTGGCCNNAACGCGAGCGACTTGCCGCTGGCGTCGGGCGCCATGCCGGTGGTGAGCACGAATTCACCGTACTCGCCGGTATTGCCGATCAGGCGCGGAGGATTCATGTGCGGTGCGGGCGAGGCTGCGTTCTCGGCCGCGCTGGCCAGCCGGATCACGGCTTTGCGTGCCGGCAGCGATACGATGCGCTGGTCCTGGGCCGATTTTTCAATCAGCGCCAGACGCTCGGCGTACAGCGGCATCACCTGGTCGGCGCTCATTTGCTGCTTTTTCAGTTCGCGCATCACGGCGCGGTAATCGGCATCGGGCAGCTTGCGTTCGCGCGCAATCTGGCCGGCCGTGATGTTCATCTGGTTGCGGATTTCGGCAAACGAGGTGAGCGACTTGGCCATCAGCTCTTGCGGGCTGATGTCGACGCCGTACTGGCGCAGATTGTTGGCATACACTTCCGGCGGCAAGCGGTGGTCAAGGCGCGCGCGTGGCAGCACCTCGGCCTTGACCTGCGCGTTGTAGGCGCTCAGCTGGGTTTCGAGCACGGCAAAGGTGCTCTCCCAGCCTTTCAGGTCGCTCTTGGCGAGCAAGTCTTTCATGCCCTTGATCAGCGTCGGCGCATCGTTGATGGCCTGTTCGACTTCGGTCTTGTAGGGGCCGAGCAGCTTCTTGTCGGCCTTCAGGCGTTCCTGCAGGCGTTCGTTGGCCAGCACCGTCAGCGGACGGTAGCCCTTGGTCAGGCCCGCGTATTTTTCGAGCCGCACCAGCAGTGTTTTCTGGCGCTCCTTGGGAATGCGCGGGTCGAGCATTTCGCGCACCACGCCAAACAGCATCTGGGTCACATCGGTAAACGGCATGAAGTACTTGCGGTTCAGGCGCGACGACAGCATCTGGTCTTCGGCGGCGCC
>CXWL01012196.1_pt1 | contig 10585 bp, 5 predicted proteins | sample 590931 | NCBI WGS metagenome assembly CXWL01 (sample SAMEA3498368, study PRJEB10139) | groundwater metagenome | biome: water well; material: biofilm material | place: Germany | collected 2015-04-27 | reverse complement strand
GCGTCCGTGCAGAAGCGTCTTACCCCTCTACGCCTAGAGAGCGGTTGCATCCCTTATCGGAGGTTACCCCCAAGACTTGAGAGGTCCGAAGCAACTACGGTCAACAACAGGGGGCGACAGAAACCGAGCGTAATGAACATCGCGGTCATCCTAGGACTCCAACCTGGGCGCGAGTTCATATTCCAAGAGATCGGCCATGCGAATGAGGTCTCGTTGGGCGCGCGCATCCAATAAGGCCTGCACCCAGGGAGTCATGGCACGATCGGGATGCGTCTCCGCCGGCTTGGATTCCACCAGTTCGAGATAGTCAGCGAGCTTGCCGAGCCATGCATCCAATAACGTGAGCCGCTCATCTCCCATGCGGAGATGCGAGGCAAGCTCCTGTGCCTCATTGCGGAGGAGATCGGCGTAATGCTGAATCGTTGATGCGGCACCGCGCATCACCTCATCCATGGTTTGGGAAATGGCGTGGAGGTGTGTAAACCGTGCGATCGGCTCACCTAAGAAAACCGAATCCAAATCGCGATCTGTAATGGTGCGCTGATCTACGGTCAAGGACGTGATCAGGCGTGAGCGGGCATGGGCTTTCTCGCTGATATCCGCCAACACGTCGCCAAGGCTGAGCGCATTGACGACTTCCCACTGGTCTTGATCGAGCATGACATGCATAACGTCTCTCCTTCTTGACTACACGGAATAGGCCGGAGCAATCCAGCCACTATCCTGAATGGGCGACTGGGGAATCAGTGAACATAGCCAGTCGCCGCACTGTGGACTTCAAGGGACTCTGAGTCAGGTGTCGATGAATCTCCGTGAGATGCCGCCTCCATTGCCGGTACGCCAAGGCATGATGCCGGGCCATACGATCGAGTCCCCTGACATGATCATGGTGAATCGCGCGCACGAACGAGGTCGTCACCGGCGAACTGGCGATATGGGCCATCCCCAGGCGTACCATGCGTTCACGCAGCGCAGTTTGCTCCCGTTGTAGTGTTTGCAACGAACCGGCTGATTGCGCAACCTGTGCGGCGGCCTGCACAATGGCATCGGCTTGACGGCAGAGTCGGTCTATGTCCGGCATCATGCCTGCCAGGTGTCGTGCCGCAGCGGCGGCATTCTGAGGCACGGTCGAGTCTGCCGGGATACGGCTGACNNGGGCGCCGCCGGAGGGCACTCTCCCTTGTCCAGCACATGCAAGAGCAAATCCGCCACCATGGTTACTGGAAGACGATCCTTACAAGTTTGATGGGCGCACACCTGGTCGAATCCGCAGGGAGCGCATTCAAGCTCAGGCTGCACGACCCAATGCCCCGCTCCATAGGGACCGGTCTCTCGGAAATCCACATGCCCGACGGAGAGGTCGATCACAGGAACCTGTACTCCGACGGCCAGATGCATCGGACCGGTGTCGTTGGTTAAGAGGAGACGGCACTCCGCGAGCAAACCCACCAACTGCTCCAGTGTCGTGTGTCCTGCGGCATTGATGACGGGGTTGCGTCCTCCGGCCTCCCGGTAGACTCGTACGACCTGTGCGATCGTGTCTTGTTCGGCCGGTGTTCCAATGAGGGCGATCCCGCCCTTCCATCGAGTGCCCAGGTGCGCCAGCGTGCGGCCGAAATGCTCGGGCCGCCAGGCTTTCATGACGTCGCTCGCTCCGGCTTGCACGGCAATCCATTCTTGAGACGTTTCCGGCGCAGCGGCGAGAAAGCGTTGCGCCCATTCACGAGCGGCCGTCGTCACTCGCACCGACAATGGCGCGTAGGTTCCTGGCCCGCTTCCTCCCAGCGCATAGACATCGACCAGGTTGAATCGATTCATGGCGCGGAAATGATGCATATCGGTGAAATACGCCATCCAGGGATTCTCGATCACGCTCTCCCCGTCCCAGGCGCACCGGGCGCCGCGGATATCCGGCGCGCCGATGTACGAAGCCAACAACGCGCTCGGGCGATTGAAGGTGAGGTTGATGATGCGATTGTAGCGTCGGTCCACCAAAGGATGAGCCCAGGTGGCGAGGTCGGCATAGAGCGAGGTGACACTCTTGACGGCCGCGCGGCTGTCGTCAATCAGGGCATGGAAGTCGTAGGTGATAATGTCCCGGAGTCCGGGCAGTAAGGACGCGACGGCGGCAAACCGGTGGTCCACGATCACATCGACCGCGACGCCCGGCCATTCTTCTTGCAGCCTGGACAGCAAGGCCCCCATTTGGACCAGGTCGCCCATCCGCGTGATATTCAGAATCAGCACCTGGCGGTTCATACCAAGTCCCTGGTTTCAGTCCGATAACTTTCCAGCATGAGAATGAGCAGATCTTCGCGACTGAGTTCTGTGCGAGGCCCGCGGTCGCGAATCTGTGCCGCCAGATCCTTCAGCTCGACCCGCTGATCGGGCGCAAATTGTCGCAACATCGGCGTCAGTTCAGCCGGCGTGGTCGTCTGTGCGGCAAGGACTTCCGCAGTCCGCTCCCCTCGCAGGATCGAACCCAACCGATCCGGTTCCCGCATGCCCAATTCGGACAGGAGGTCCTTCATGCGATGTTCGTAGGTATGCTGCCGCAAGACCCGCCGGCGGGCCGCGTCGGCGATGGTCCGTCGACCGACCGGATCTCGAAGCCAGGTCCTGATCAGGGAGGGCACCTCGTCCGTTCCTTCAAAACTGACGATCTCGTCTTCGGTAAAGCACTCGGGAAGGAGTGCCCGTTGATCGACGAGTTGAAAGGCGCCTGCCGCGGCCAGTTCAAATGTTCGGGGATTCACAAAATCTGCCGCCGGGTCCAGTCCCTCACCGGTATTCGAGTGGAGGTTCAAGTTGATGGCCGTCGCGTTAAACACTTTGAGGCAGGTATCGGTGTCGATCCGCGCGCCATTGCGCTGTAAAACAGGCGCCACCGCATCGGCGCCCTCCCATTCATTTCCCCACACCTTGAATGTCCAGTCCTTGCTGATCCAACGGGGAAGCAGGGCCCGGCGATTGGCGTATCCGGCCCCGACGAATGACAGATCCGATCCGAATTCCAGCTGTTCGTTCATCGCCAAGGTGAGAGGGCGATGCACGGACGGATCGGCGGCCATGGGAAGGTAGCTGACATGAGGTGCGCCGGCCCGACGGAGAGCGTCGTGACAGTCTTTCTGTTGGATGGTGAACCAATAATCATATCCGGGAGCGAGTTGTTGCCAGTAGGTCAAATGCCGATAGTTTTCGACGAACCACATGGCCGTCATGAATTTTTTCCGTCGCAGATGCTCCAGGGCGCCGAGTGACATGGGAGCTTGAGCCATGGCCAGGACGAGATCCGGAGGGTCCTCCGAGAGTTCCGTCAGCGTCCCCATGCTGAGTACATCGGCAAACCGGCTTTGCATCGAGAGACGATGGCGGGGATCGCGGAACGTATTGAAGCGCTCATAGCTGGCGTGATGGATACTGTGGTCCACCCAACTCACCCGATGACCGAGGGATTCAAGTGCCCGTACGACGTACTTCGTGATCGGCAATGAGCCGCCATAGATCGGCCCCACGACGGCCACATGCAGACGTCCATGCTGGCGTGTCGCCAGGAGCCGGCGTAGCTCCACATCCAGAGTCTGGTGCTGTGCCGCATAGGGGCGCGCCGCCGGTGCATAGGTGAAGAAGCGGAGCGGGGCCGATTTGGACGCGAGCTGCGTCGCCATTTCATCGGAGCTGCCCCAAATCCATTCAATCGCGTTAAACCAGGGGCCCAAAGGGCGTACAGCCAGGGCATCCTTGAAGGCCGCAATGTCAGCGATCACGACGGCCAATCGAGCACCGGCGGGTTTCGATGCGACTAAGGCCTCGATGTGATAGAGCAGTCCTACGCCAAGCACTACGCCCAGTTCTCCGCCGTGCCATTCCTTGGTTTGCAGGGCGGCCCATGACCGGGCTTCTTTTCTCGGATCATAGGCACTGTGAATCCATTGTCCGTCTTGCATGGCGGACGGGCTGCCCTCTCGGGACTGTGCGATGGTGAGCACCCCGCCGGCGCTTGCTGTCACGGCAGTAACCAGGTCCGGGAAGGTCTTTCGAATGCCGTCGAGATGTGTCTGTAGAAGATTCATGCGCTCCTCATCATACCGGCATGGCGTGTGACAGCTCATGCCATAGGGCTTCACGTTCCCGGGGCGGTGCCGAGGATTGCCCGGCTTCGCTGTAGTAGGTGCCCCACTCATCGGTCTGACTGGTCCATTGTGACCATTGGGGCTGTGTTCGAGGGGCCTCGTGTAACAACACATCCAGAGAGGGCTCGATGGGCCACGTGGCCGGAACTACGGGGCCACCATCTTCGCTCTGGGCTTGCCAAATGCGGTGACCTGAGCCATAGGGGCCGGTCTCGTGCACTCGGGCTCGTGCGAAATACCACCCAAGGGTCGGCGTGCCGACCGCGGCGGCCAGGTGCAAGGGCCCGGTATCTGAGCCAATGACGTGATGACAACGGGTGAGCGTGTGCGCCAGTTCATGAATGGTCGTTTGTCCGGTGATGTCCCAGATCCGCCCTAGAATTGATGGTGGCAGCGTCTGCTGGATGTCCCGCGCGCGCTCACATTCTGCTCCGTGGCCGATCAAGACGACACGTCCTCTCGGGAGGACCGCCAGAAACCGCACAATCCATGCACGCCAGACATCAACCGGGACAAGTCGAGCCGGATCCCCTGCTCCGACAATGATCCCAATCCATGGCCCGCCGCCTCGCCCGATTTGTTCCAGATTGCGCGAGGGTGACGCAAGCGGCGTCAAACAGTGCGGAGGCGTTCCCGGAGGCAAGAGGCCGCACATGCCGCAAAATGCATCCGATAAATGAATCCGATTTGATCGACGAGTCCGCGCAATCTCCCGGATATACGCGGCCCAGGGTGTCAGCTGCTCGCTCAGCGGTCCATGAGCGAGCGGTCCGACGCACTCTTTTGCCAGCAGCGTACCAGCGACGATGGCCCGGGTGTGCTGATTGAGAACGAACGCCCGATCATAGGTGTGAGGACAGAGGGCGTCGATCTCATGTTCGATCTCTTCTCGCTGGTCCGGCTGGATACCTTGTGTGGCACGCGCCGCCCAGCGGTGCCATCTGGCCCCATCCCATCCGATCACTCGATCGAGCCCTGGAATCAGAGTCCCAAGGTCCCGAAGCGGCTCAGGACAGAGGAGGTCGATGGTGTCGCGGGGACACTGCTTTCGCAACGCGGTGATCATCGGCATCGTTTGCACGAGATCGCCGAGTCGCGCCAGTTGTATGACAAGTGTTCTAGCCATGCTTTCCTAGGCGTTGGACACATTCATCGCCAACACACTCTCTTTGGCGGCAATGGCCTGCCCTAGTTCAACCAATCCCTCGTACGTGGGAGCCAATGCGCGTAGCTGATCGTATTCCTGACGCGACGCATCCACCTGATCGGCCCGCAGCAAAACACCGGCGTAGGCGAATCGGACCGACAAATCGCTGGGATTCCGCGCAAGATAGTTGTGCAGCTGGACGCTTAACTCACGCCAGCGGTTTTGCGCGGTGCCCGCCCGCAGCAGCCAATGAATCACATCGGCGTCGTCGGGGTTTTCCGCCAGCACCCGCAGGAAGGTCTGCCATGCCCCTTGCGGATAAGCCCGACCCATCGATGCCATGCCGATTCCCATGAGGCACTTCTTCCGATTGGCTCCCTGATTGAGCGCCGAGGTAAACGCAATTTCAGCTTCGCGGTATTGTTCCCGCTGCATATGGAGGATGGCCCGGAGGAGCAGCGCTTCAGCATGGGCGGGATATTGTTTGAGCAACGCATCAACCCGGGTTGACGCCGTCGAGAGTTGACCGCCGGCGAGTGCGGCGCGAATCTCCTCCAGCTCGGCCGCTGCGGGATCATCCAGCACTTTGACGCGTTGATGGAACGCCGCTGCCAAATTCGGCTGCTGAACGGCCTCGGCCACCGACGCGGCCCAGTCCAGTACCGAGCGGTCAGCCGGCCAGTCGGCACACTTGCTCAACTGCAAGGCCACAGCCGCCTCATCCCGTTGCGTGGCCGCCCGTTGCGTGGCCGCCACCAGCGCCCAGGCGCCCCGCTCCTGCTCCGTATCAATTAGGTGAAGATCTGTCTTGAGTTGTCCGTTCTGATCACGACTTACAGCCTTGTACCCATCGTCATAATAAATACTATCGTCGTCAGCGAGCCACCAGGACTTCCCCCATCGCTGAAGAAAGCGTCGTCCATTGTCGGTGGTGCGATCTTCCCGCCCATCCGTTTGGCTCTCAAGATGGAAGAGGACGCTCTTGGGTTGATAGACAATCAGTCCTTGACGATCGCGAACCTTGAGGCACAAATCGGCGTCCTCAAACCCATTCACATAACCTTCGTCGAATCCGCCCGCGTCGGTGAAATGGTTTCGCCGGATGAGGAGACAGGCGGCCGTCACGGCATTCAACTCGCGGCGTTTATTGACGGCCGGGTGGGTGTCGGCAAAGCGTTTGTAGATATGATACGGGGTGAGAGTACTGCGGTCGATCGCGACCCCGGCATGTTGAACGGTGCGGTCGGCATAGAGCAGCTTGCTGCCGACAATGGCGACCTCCGGATGCGCGTCGACTTCATCAACCAGCGCGCGGAGCCATCCGGCTACCGGGATCGTGTCGTTATTCAAAAAGACCAGATAGCGGCCGCGTGCGGCGGCGGCTCCTTGATTGCAGGCTTTGGCAAAACCGAGATTGTCCTGATTCGTAATGATGCGAACGTCTCCGCCCAAGGAGGCGAGAAGCTCCTTCGTGCCATCCGTCGATCCGTTATCCACGAGGATGAGTTCGAACGACACATCTTCGGTGGCCGGTCCAAGGGCTGTCAGGCATTGTCTGGTCAATTCCACCTTGTTCCACACTGGAATGACGATGGAGCAGGTGAAGGATTGTGGCTCGCGGGTGCGTTTCAGATCCTGGAGCCACTTCTGTTGGCCCTCATGGATCGCCGGATATTTAGCTGCATACGGAGCGTACTTACCGTAAATAATTTCAGTGGTCCGCAGGAAGGGATCACGAGATTGGCTGGTCATGGAGGAGCCATCATCCCGCCAGGTGAATTCCGCGGTCGTTTGGGGAATATGGCCGAAGGTATAGCGGGTTGCCATTCTGATCCACAGATCCCAGTCCTCATGGACAAAGAGGCTTTCATCGAAGGTGCCGACTTCATCCAGGCAGGTCCGCGCATGCATGACGCAGAGGACCGGAATGTAGTTGCCGATCAAGAGCTGATGAGGATTGAAGTCTTCTGAGTAAGGGCGGTCCCTTCCGATTTCGGTAATGGTGCCGCCGGCGACCTGTTCGTGAACACGCCAGGCATCGGTATACGCTACCCGGCAGTCGCTGGTTTCCAGGTGACTGACCAGCGTTCGGAGATGATTGGGAAGGAACCGGTCGTCGTCATCGAGATAACAGATGTACTTTCCAGCGGCTTGACGAAGACCCGTATTGCGCGATGCCGCCAGTCCGCGATTGCGATCATGGGTGATGAGCGTAATCCGCCCATCGCGATTGTGTTCGGCGATCACCGATTCGACGGGACGCGTGCCGTCATTGACGACAATGATCTGGAAGTCCTGATAGTCCTGACTGAGCACGCTTTTGAGTGCCGTTCCGAGGCGGTCTGGCCGATTGTATGTGGGGATGATCACACTGACCATCGGGGAGCGGTTTATCGCCGGGCGCCTGATCGTCCGTTCTTCAGAGGCGCGTTGCGCCACCCAGACCTGGTATATAGGAAGTAGTGTCATGGATTGCACATCATGAGGGGTCGGTGCCGGGATATAGCGAAGGCCCGGTGTCTCCACAGAAATGCGTTCCAGACCGAGCGGCATGAAGCCTTGTCCGATGAAATGCTGTTCCAGGTCTTTTTCGGTGATCCAGTCTTCGATAGGCTGGCACGGAGGCGAAATGCTTTTCCATTGTTCCCACATTTCCCCGCGTGGCGTCGTCAGAATCAGATATCCTTCCGGCGTCAATAGCTGCTTGAGTTGATGCATGAATTCTGGCTTTTGGGGATTGGGAACGTGTTCGATCACCTCTGAGCAGAGGACGACATCGTAGGGAGCAAAGTCGGGCCTCTTCAGCACGGAATCGCCCGTTCCTACTTCGAACCGGATGTGCGGGAACAGCTTGCGCGCATGCTCGATCACACCTGCGACCGGCTCGATTCCCTCCACGGTGCCATACTGCGAGGCCAAATTGCTCAGCCACCCGCGTCCACACCCAACCTCCAGAATGCGGAGCGTCCTGTCGGGGTACGCTGTTTTGAATCGCCGAAGGATGTGTTCCAGAAAGCTCGCGATTTTTGACCATCGCGCCGATTCGTCAGTGTTCGGTGTCGCTTTTGACCACGCCGGACTGTTGACGAACATGTTGACGTAAAACTGATCCTCATCCATTACGCCCTCTTGTGTTGAAGGTGACGGCTGTTGCGGGGCCGGTTTCGCTGTGCGAGTGCTCTTCGCCTGGATTCCTGGCAAAGACGGACTGCCAGATCGAATATTTCTATCCGAGGGGGAGGCGGGTTGTGCTAAACCGGTAAGAATTGCGTTTGTTTGTTCCGGCAGTCCGGCTGGAGTCGCATAGGAACGGTTCAGTGTCCCCGTTTCAATCAGATCGATCCATCCTTGCAGAATATCGTCCCAGCGGAATGATTGTTTCCAATGGGAATGCCCCACAGCACCTAGCGCCTGGCCTGCTCCGCGATTCGCCATCATTTGCCTGATGCGAACAGGGAAGTCTTTCAGCTGGGTGACAATTCCTCCGGTGAGTTCGGTGACGTTGCCGCATTCCGGTGTGGCCATCCAGGGGAGGCCATAGCTCATGGCTTCGACCACACAAAGCGGCGCTGCTTCGGCGTGCGAGGAGAGGACCAGAAGATCGGCTGCTCGCATCGCCGAGGCGATACCTTCTGGAGGCAAGCCGGGGATATAGAGCACGTCTGGGCGGTTGGTTAACACGCGTCGAACTCGTTCGACGTAGGTCGTCTCATGTGTTTCATGGCCGATAAGAACCAGTTGGCTTCCTGGCGGGAGAGGGTCAAGCGTCGAGAGTAAACCCAGATGGTTCTTGACCTGGTACAGATTGGCCACATGCAGGATTACAAACGTGTCTTGGGGGATGCCATAACGGAGGCGGAAATCCTCTTGCCCCGCCAGTGGTGTCGTGCCGTTCGGGAGACAGTGAAAGGCCAGCTTTTCTTCACTCAGCCAGCGGGCGTCGTACCCTGTGTCCGACAATGTTACCAATGCTGTTGCTTGTCGCATGAGACGGCGAGCTAGCGGGAGGACTAATGGGTCCTTGTTCAAATCACGATAGGTCTCGCTATTCATGGTTGGCTGAAAAACAAGCGGCATGCTTGCAGGTTGCCGCTGGGCCAGGCCCCCATAGAAGAGCGCATTCATCGGAGCCCCCATCATGATGCAGGCGGCATACTGTCCGGATATGAGCAAGCGCTCAACTTGGAGGGCCGAAACTGGGGCGTCGTTGAGATATTGGTCATAATTGGCCAGCGTGATGATCGTCATTCCGCGATGATGATCCGCCGTGCGAGCGCGCACCGGATAGGTGGCAACATCGACGGCGTATCCGCGTGAGACCAGTCCGGCCCCGAGCATTTCAACAGCTTGTTCGACGCCGCCGACCGACGGCCAGAAGCATGGAGTCACGATCAGCACCCGGTGTGGTGACTCGGGTCGCTGCGGCGGCATCTCGGGTTGGGGTTGTATCTGCGGTCGAGCGGCTGGCTGCATTCCCGCGTGCGCGGCTATGGGGTGCGTTGTCGATGGCGGCGCAGCGCTTGTCCACCGGACCTGTTCGAACGGGATCGGTGGATTCGTCAATTCGGTTGCTGTACCGGCGGGGTCATACACTTGACTGATCGGGGGCGTGGTCTTAAACAGCCGTCCGAAGATCTCCAGCTCTTTCAAGTTGTAGGCGCGCGCGTCTTTCTCCCGGTCAGGAGCATGCGGGGCTTCGATAATGCCGTGTGCGGCTCCAAGGAGAGCAAATAATTGCAGAATGTCGCCGGTCTCGCGAAACTTACCGGCTTTTCGGTGAATATCCGAGGTCAATAGATTCCACTGCCGAATATCCTTTTCGTACATCGTCTTGTAGCGGCGGTAGATGCTTTCGGGCGTGTACGTGGTGCCGTGACGTCCAAGGATGTCGGGATGGAGGACCCAGCGAATCCCCTGCTCCCCCATCTGATCCAGCAGATTCATTTCGCTGGCCTTCAGATCCTGGAAAGACACTCGCCTCAATAATTCGGTTCGGTAGATCTTGATGCCTTGGATCGGGCATTCCCGGTCTTCGTCAAACAGATGGAAACAGATCATGCCGACTTCAGGTGGCGCTTGGACGATCTGGCGTTCCATCCGGCTGACTGCATCGGGATGCAGGACCATGTCTTCATCGACCTGGATGAAGTATGGAGTCGTACAGCGCGTAATCATTTCCTGGGCGGCGGCGCTGAAGGGACTCACGTTGCGGATAATCTCCAGCTTGAATGGATGACCTTCCTGTTTGTCGAGTGCTTCCATGCATGATTGAAAGGCCGGATCGTCCACGGTCAGTACGAATACC
>CXWL01004325.1_pt1 | contig 10585 bp, 12 predicted proteins | sample 590931 | NCBI WGS metagenome assembly CXWL01 (sample SAMEA3498368, study PRJEB10139) | groundwater metagenome | biome: water well; material: biofilm material | place: Germany | collected 2015-04-27 | reverse complement strand
GAATAGCGGATGAATGAGGACTGTCTTTCTTCACGCTACCCCTTCCCGTGTGATCTCCAGATTTAGAAAATGCGTCGCGCAGGAAATACAGGGATCGTAGCAACGGATGACCCGCTCACAGGCCAACGCCACCTCCTGATCGGAAAGATGCAACAGGCGTGGCATGAAGAGGCGCAAATCTTGTTCGATCCGAGATTGGTTCTGCGAGGTGGGAGGGACAATCTTAGCTTCACCGATCACACCGGCGCCGTCCACCTGGTATCGATGGTAGAGAATTCCCCGTGGCGCTTCCGTGCAGGCCATACCGGTGCCTGATCGCACGGTCACCGGCATCGCCGCCAAGGGCGGCGGCTCGTACCGCTCGATGAGGCGCAACGATTCTTCCAGCGCGTAGAGAATTTCGACCGAACGCGCGATGATCCCATGAAACGGATTACGCAGCGGGAGCGACAGTTCCCTGTCGGCCAGCACCTGCTTGGCCAGCGGCGTGAGATGTTCTTGATTCAAGTTCAGCCTGGCCAGCGGGCCGACCAAATAGGATGAATCGTGTAACGTGCAGTGGAGGGCATTGGAATAGGCCACTTGATGCTCGGTGAAGTGTTGTTCGAACTCGTTCGCCGAGATCTGTAGACCACTGGATGCGACGATCTGCCCTTCATTGAACGGATACTCATCGGAATGACGGAGCGCGACGTACGTGTAGTCGGGCATAAAATCGGGATAGTCGAAATCTGCGACCCAGCGCACCGTCTCAATCGCCGCATCGCGCGCCCACAGAAGTTCATCTTTCAATCCTTCCAACTCACGCTTCAGCGGCACTCGCGAGAAGCCGCCCACCTTCACGGAGACCGGATGCACGGAACGGCCCCCCAACAACGTCATGATCGCATTGCCGGCCTTCTTGAGCCGCAAGCCTCGGGTCACCACAGCCGGATGATCCTTCGCCATCGCAATGCCGCTGTCATACCCCAGAAAATCCGGCGCGTGGAGCATATACACATGCAGGGCATGGCTCTCGATCCATTCGCCGCAGTAGATGAGCCGCCGCAGGTCACGCAGTGCACCGTCGACTTGCAGGCCAAAAATCTGTTCGAGCGCATGGACCGCGCTCATCTGATACGCCACGGGGCAAATGCCGCAGATCCGCGCGACGATGTCCGGCACTTCGCTGTAATGCCGCCCTTGCAAGAATGCCTCAAAAAACCTCGGCGGCTCAAAGATCTTGAGCTCCACATCCTGGACCGTTCCATCTTTCACAGTGACGCGAAGAGCGCCTTCGCCTTCCACGCGCGCGACTAGATCGACGGCAATAGTTCTCGTGCTCTTCATCTGTTCAGGGTTGTTCTCTTCTCTACCCTTCACCCCTTACCCCTCACCTTTCACCGCTTGTTCTCCCAGACCCTGCTTTCATTCCGAAAGGGCTCGACAGCGCCGTTGATACCGCGAAATCGTCGCAGGACCTCGACCGGAATCAGGTGCAGTTCACTATGGAAGTGCTTTGCGAGCGAGCTCGTATTGGGTGGAAGACCTGGCCCTTTCCTTACGCCTTCGCTGGGTCCGAAACAGCCGTAACAGTCCCGGCCCATGCTGGGACAGATCGCCCCGCAGCCGGTTCGCGTGACTGGCCCGAGACAAGGCAGCCCCTTCGCAACCAGTACACAGACATGTCCTTGCCGCTTACACTCCAGACAGACGCTGTCAGCCGGCAGGCGTGGTTGTACTCCCGCCAACAAGTCCGTGAGGACACGCAGGAGTTGGCCCTTATCGATCGGGCAGCCCCACAATTCGAAATCCACGTGGATATGTTCGGAGATGGGGGTTGATGTGCTGAGACTCTGAATATACTCCGGCCTAGGATACACCGCGCGCTTGAAGGCTTCGACATCGGCCCAGTTGCGCAACGCTTGAATACCTCCGGCCGTCGCGCAAGCCCCGATCGTGATCAGGACCTTCGCCTGCTGCCGCACGGCGAGAATGCGATGGGCATCCTCTGCCGTGGTGATCGATCCCTCCACCAGCGCGATATCGTATGGGCCCGCATTCATCGCGCTGGAAGCTTCTGGGAAATAGGCGATGTCCAACGCTTCGCCTAAGGTGAGCAGGTCCTCCTCAAGATTCAAGATGCTGAGCTGGCAGCCGTCGCAGGAGGCAAATTTGAAGACGCCCAACCTTGGTCTCCTGTCATTGCTCTCAGGCTTGGACATCGTTTCGCCTCACACCCCCGTCCGTCCTAACCACTGGGCGACTCGGTCGTACCGCATGACCGGGCCGTCTTTACACAGGAAGTACGGACCCAACTGGCAATGGCCACAAAGGCCGATCCCACATTCCATGTGCCGCTCCAAGGACAGGTAGATGGCGGTTTCAGGAATGCCCCGTCTCATCAAGATGGGCACGCCCAAACGCATCATGATCTCTGGTCCGCACATCAGCACGATGCTTGTCCCAGGATCGATCGTCACGCGCTCGAACAGCTCCGTCACCACCCCGATGTGATAGTGCCAGGTCTTGTCCGGTTGACCGCTCGTCAACAACACCTCGGTGTCGGGAAATCGCCCCCATGATTCGAACCGTTCGCGATAGAGCAAGTCTTTCGGTGTCTTGACCCCGTGGATGATCCTGACTGAGCCATAGTCCCGTCGACGCCGGAAGATGTACTCGATCGCGCCTACCACCGGAGCGCACCCCAAGCCACCGGTGACGATCACCACGTCGCACCCACGTGCCTCTTCCAGCGGCCACCCCTGTCCGAAGGGGCCTCTGATGCCCAAGACATCGCCTGGCTGCAGATCCGCCATTGCCTTCGTCACTCGCCCCACGGCGCGGATGGTATGGCCCAGCAACTCCGGCTCGTCCGGATCCGAGACAATGGAAATCGCCACCTCCCCGACGCCGAACAGATAGACCATATTGAACTGCCCGGCCTTGAATCGGAATCGGCGCCGCACCGATTCATCGACGAGCCGCACGCGATAGGTGTTGATGTCCTCGGCTTCCCGAATCTTTTCCACGATGGTCGCCGGATGAATGAGGTAGGGATTGGCCATTGGCTTCCTGCAAGGCTATCCGCCGGGCGCTTCTTGCCGACGGCTGGTGGCTGACTGCTGTTCGCTTGGCATCAGCAACGCCGGTAATTCTTCAGTCAAATCGATCCCGACCGGGCACCAGGTGATGCATCGGCCGCAACCGACGCAGCCGGACGTGCCGAACTGATCGATCCACGACGCGAGCTTATGCGTCAGCCACATGCGGTACCGATCCTTAATCGTCGGGCGAATATTCTTGCCGTGGATGTAGCCGTGTTGCTGCGTAAAGCAGGAATCCCATAATCTGGCATGTGTGCTTTCTTGGTGCGAGAGGTCCGGCGTCTCCTCGACGGTATGACAAAAGCAGGTCGGACAGACCATCGTGCAATTCGCGCAGGCAAGACAGCGCCCTGCCACCTCATCCCATCGCGGATGTTCATGGGTATCATAGAGGGCTTGCGGCAAGCGTGAGTGATCGAGCCGTCTGACTTGGCTCTGGGCACAGGCCTCGATCCGCATCGCTGCCTCAGTATTCAGTTGTTCTGATCCCGTAGACAGGGAGAGGTTGGAGAGAAGATCGTGTCCCGCCTCGCTGCCCGCTTCGATCAACAGCTGATCGTCCACCTCCGTCAGCGCGAGATCAAAGCCGCTTCGGGCACGTGGGCCGGTCTCCATGGATGCGCAAAAACAGGTGCTCAGCGCTCTGGTGCAATTCACAGCGACGAGGAACAGTCCTTCACGGCGTGAAGCGTAATAGGGATCGCGGCGGATATCCTTGAGGAAAATCCTGTCTTGGACGGCTAGCCCGGCAAGATCACAAGCGCGAGCGCCGATGATCGCGACTTTTTCCGATTGAGGACGCGTCGGACGAGCAGTGAATCCATCTTTCGTCCGCTCGATCTGCAAGAGCGGCTCGCGTGGCGCAAAGACGAACGGCTTCAGCGATTGCGGTCCATGAACGACCCCGAAGATTTCCTGTGAGCCGGTCTGCTCCAGCCGACAGCGACCTGGTTCTTGCTGATCGCGCCAGCCGATCGGGAGATCGGATACAGACTGAATTGTATCCCACACCACGGACCCGTCCCGCACGATGGGCCCAACAATGCGATAGCCCTTTAGGCGTAACGCATCGAGCAATCGCTGGAGGCTGGATTTCGGTAGGATGCCGTGCATGTCACTGGTCCTGACCAAGTCACACTTGATTGTTCAGCGGATTGCTCTTCTCATCCCCATCGTAAGGAATCTGTTCTCCTCACACAAGATAGTCAATCCGGCCGTCATATCCCCGAAGGAAAGCACTCCACCCTGACGACAATTGGTCACGCTATGCAACCGGCACAGGTCAATTGTTGTGCCGTCTCGTGTGGGTGGAGGGCCGCTTCCCGTCAATCATGGACCGCTATTGTTCTCTTGGCAGGAGAGAGTGATTCGCTCTCACCCCAGACAAGAGGCCTCTGGCGATGAGCGAGAATGACCGCATCAATGCGTTCACCGCAGCTCACGCAACGAAAGTCGATCGACCTGCTTTCAAAGACTTGTTCAGAGACCATGAGACCTCCGCAACGATGGCAGCGATCAGTACGTGTAGTTGTCTTTTCAGCCACGGTGTTGGGCATGATCCATTCCTCCTTCCTGATACGAGACGACCATGTGTAAAAGGATTCAACGGACGGATCTGCGCAACTCTATCTGCTCAGACTGGTGTTGAAAGAGGCAACAGCTCCATAGATGCCACTGCCCCGTAATGCCACAGCTCTATACGCCATCCCCGCGCAGCTGAAACTCGCCAGCGATCTAACTCATCGCATTTGCGAGGGGACAGCCGCACCCATTTGTCTCTTTCATCCCTGGCACCGTCAATGCACAGACTCATCAGTGGCAAGGCACCCAGCCCTCATCAATCACACAAGGAGGCAATGGTCATGAGCGCATGAATACGATAGGAACCGACAACGCGATGGAATCCGTTCAAGGAACTCGAAGAGTATGGATGAACGACTGTCAACCCTCTTCGGCCGTACATCGGTTCCTTCCGGTGGCGATAAGCAGGAGGCGATCGCCGTTGGTGGATATCTCGGAGGACGACAAAGAGTACCTGATCAAGGCTGAAATACCAGAGATGAAGAAGGAAGACATCAAATTGAATGTGCATGACGATGTCCTCATGATCACGGGCGAACGAAAGTACAAAAAGGAAGAGAAGGACAAGAGATATCACCGTGTCGAGCGGGCTTACGGCAGTTTCATGCGGAGCTTTACCCTTCCCGAAGATGCCGACGGGTCCAAGGTCAACGCCGAGTACAAAGACGGCATGCTGAAAGTCCATCTGCCGAAGGCGGAGAAGGCCAAGCCTAAAGCGATTGAAGTGAAGATTGCATGAGGAGAGAGGAGGGCATCATGCTTCGCCATCCTCGTTACCTCGAAATTCCCTGGGAGATGCATTGGGATCACAAAGAAAGCGGGTCGCATTATCATGTGTTCCTCATGCTCATCCTGATCTTCATGGCGATGTTCCTGATCGGGGTTGGTGTGACAAGCGGCCTTATGTAAACCCGGGAATCCTGGATCGGAAGGGAAGAGTGTGACGTTCAAGAATCGCGAAGAGGCTGGCCGTCGACTCGTGGAACGCCTGATCCGATATCGTGAGGATCAGGCAGCTCTGGTCGTGGCGCTGCCACGAGGTGGGGTCGCAGTCGGGTATCAGCTGAGCCTGGGACTGCATCTTCCGCTGGACGTGTTCATCACACGTAAGCTGGGAGCGCCGGATAACCCCGAGTATGCACTCGGCGCAGTGGGTGAAACAGGAACGATCTATCTGAATCCTGATGCAATGGCGGCCTACAGTCGATTTCGGCCAGATATTGAAGAGCTGGTTCAGGTGCAACGGCGAGAGATCGCTCGACGGCAAGACCTATACCGCCAAGGTCGGCAGTTTCCCACGCTCACCGACCGCATCGTCATTCTCGTGGATGATGGGATCGCCACTGGCTCCACGTTCTTCGCATCCGCCCAGTCCATCAGACACCTCAAACCGCGACGCCTGATCGGAGCCGTCCCGGTTGGTCCGGTGGAGACCATTCGAGAGGCTTGCATGCAGGTGGACGAATTTATAGTGCTTGCCACACCGGACCCGTTCTGGGCGGTGGGTCACCACTATATCGACTTTGCGCAGGTCAGCGATCACGATGTGGTGGAGTATTTGAATTTGGCGGAAGAGTCGCTGGTGGGATGGAAGGAGCGGTCTCGCTCTTCAACAGCCTCACCGCCGGGATAAGAATCACCGCGCGTGCTTCCGTTTGGCACCGCGTCACATCCACTCTTCTGATGTGTGGGTGGGAAAGGTTATGATATGAGAGTCGTCATCGGTGTTGACTGGTCGGATCAGGCGTTCGCTGCGGTCTCCCAAACGTTCCAACTCTATCATCCCACTGATGTCACCCTGGTCCACGGCATCGAATTAGGGATTCTAGAGCATCCGTTCATGGCCCAAGCGGGCAACGTGCAAGGGTACGATGATTTCCGCAAGGCGATGGTCGATTCGGGGCACCAGCTGCTGGAGCGCGCTGCCGCCATGGTCCCCCCTGAGGTGGCATCGATCAGGAAGGTGAGCGAAATCGGCAGCCCTGCTCAACTCATCCTCGACAGCGCCATAAACCTTTCCGCCGACCTTGTCGTCGTCGGCGTGCGTGGACGAAGCCGTCTGTCCGAGGTGGTCCTCGGAAGCGTGTCCCATCGGGTGCTCATGCACAGCTCTCGCCCAACCTTGATCGTCAGAGGTGCTGCACGCAAAATTCAACGAGTGCTCGTTGCCATTGAGGATCGAGACGACGCCGACCGAGTCGTCCGATGGCTGACACAACATCCCTTCGCCGCTCCCGTCGAACTGTGTGTGGTCCACGCCGTCGTCCCGATCGGGGTCACTGAGCCCTATGTTGGGCCGGAAATCAGCGCCTGGTTGGAGGATGTGCGGCATTATGCGGAAGAACTCGTGCAATCGACCGCCGGCAAACTCTTAACTCCTCGCTATACAGTGAGCACGAAAGTCGCCACGGGCAATCCCGCCGCAGTGATTGAACAGGAGGCGAACGGGATGGATCTGGTGGTCGTGACTTCCCATGGACGCAAGGGCATTTCCCGCTTCCTCTTGGGGAGCGTCTCTCACGCCGTCGTACATCACGTGACCTGTCCGATACTGGTCCTGCGCTGAAAGGATCGAACATGAACCCGATGCTGACCGTCGCCGTCGTCTTCCTCTTCGCCACAACATCCTTGGTTTCGGCACAAGTGATCCGCGGGAACCCAAAGGCCGGACAAGGAGTATACGAACAACAGTGCCTCCGTTGTCATGGGGCCACATTGGACGGGAACGGACCGGACAGTCGAGATTTAATCGTCCGACCAGCCGATCTTCGATCTCAAATCAGTCGTTCGAAGACGGATTGGGAGCTGCTGGTGTCCATCTCGAACGGCGTGTTGTTCAGCCCGATGCACGGCTTTCGCGGCAAACTGACGGACGAGCAGATGCTGGATGTGTTGTCGTACATCAGATCCATGTCACCACAGAACATCGTCAGCTAGTACGAGGTTGTGTTCTTTCAGCATACAACTGGTGAAAGATGGAGTCTGGGGCTCATTCCCTACCTTTTCGTTCTGCTGGTCTTGAGCGGAACCCCTCTCCAGGCCGCAGACACGAGCCCAGACATCGACGTCTTCGTGCGAGCCGGCTGTCCCCATTGCGAAGCCGCAAAAATCTTCCTCGACGAACTTCGACGGGAACAGCCCTCACTTCACATTGCCCTCCACGACATCGCTGAGGACCCCACCGCTCGAGAGCGACTGATCACCTTGGTGCAGGAGCGAGGTCTCACGCCGGTCGGCGTGCCCACGTTTCTGGTAGGCACGGAGCTCATCATCGGATTCCAGTCATCCCAGACAACCGGAGCTGAGATTCGCGCCAAGCTCGACCGAAAGGCGCCGGGCACTCCCGTGAATCCGCCGGTTGAGAGCATCGAGACGCGATGGCTCGGCCGGCTTCGCGTCCACGATCTGGGCCTTCCGCTGTTCACCGTTCTCATCGGCCTGCTGGACGGCTTCAATCCCTGCGCCATGTGGGTCCTGCTCTTTCTCCTGTCGCTGCTGGTCAATCTGCAAGACCGGCGGAAGATGGCGCTGATTGCTGGCACATTCGTCGCCGTCAGTGGCTTGTTCTACTTCGCCTTCATGGCCGCCTGGCTCAATATGTTTCTTCTGATCGGCCTCTCACGCGCCATGCAAATTGGCCTGGGCGGCATCGCACTCTTCATGGGAGCGGTGAATGTAAAGGACTTCTTCGCGCGCCATCGAGGCATTTCACTGAGCATCCCCGAGTCCGCGAAGCCCGGACTCTACGCCCGCATCCGGCGCATCCTTCAAGCAGAACACCTCACAGGTGCGGTAGCAGGTGTCATTCTCCTGGCCTGCCTGGTGAATACGATTGAAATGCTTTGCACAGCCGGATTTCCTGCGGTCTATACACAGATCCTCACTATGCAGCAGTTGCCGGCATGGGAATATTATGGTTACCTCGGCTTGTATAACCTGGCCTATATTCTTGATGACAGCCTCATGGTGATCATCGCGGTGGTCACGCTGAGCCGACGGAAACTGCAAGAACGTGCCGGTCGTTGGCTAAAACTAGCCGGTGGAGCGATGATGTTAAGCTTAGGCATCGTTTTGATATTGAAACCCGATTGGCTGGCGCTTTAGATACACGTACGATGCGATCTGTTCGCCCCCTTTACATTCCGCCGCTGGAGACCGATCACACTGAGTCCGGCTCGCTCATCATGCGTGATGGATCGACCGCCGCAATCCGACCGGCTGAACCGTCGGATGCACCGATGATGCAACAGTTCGTCGATCGGCTATCCCCTGAATCGAGACGTCACCGGTTTTTCTCGGAAAGCCCTCCGTCTTCGGACAGTATCGCCGCCTTGTGTAATTCTTCTCACCCACGTTCGCAGTTCACGCTGATCGTGACGCGAGTATGGGAAGGCATGCCGCGTATTATCGCCGCTGGGTCTTACTGGGCGAAGGACGGGCAGACGGCGGAAGTGGCCATGGCCGTGGACGATGGGTTTCATGGAAAAGGCCTGGGTACGCTGCTGCTGGAACGCCTGGCCTTAGTCGCCATCCGATACAGCTTTACTCACCTTTGGGCTGTCACTCACGCCGATAACCTGGCCATGCGTGAAGTCTTCAGAGAATCAGGATTTACCACCCATGAAGCCTATGAAGGCGAAGACATGGAAGTGGAGTTGTCGTTGATTCCAGCAGAAGCGACCGTCACTCGCGCCGAGGTCCGAGAGCGGCTCGCCACGACCGCCTCACTCCGACCGTTTTTTCAGCCCAAGTCGGTTGTGATCATCGGCGTCTCGCGTAACCCAAACAAGATCGGTTATCGGCTGCTCGATGCCATAACAACTGGCCGGTTTCAAGGCGCCGTTTACCCGATCAACCCAAAGGCAACCGACCTCAAGGAAATCCGGACCTATCCATCCGTGCAGGATCTCCCGGAGCCCGTCGATCTAGCCATCATCGCGGTCCCACGAGACTCCGTGTCGTCCATCATCGACGAGTGTGCGGCAAAGGGAGCCAGGGCCTGCGTCATCATTACGGCTGGATTCGCAGAAGTAGGACCAGCAGGAGCGGCTCTTCAGCAGCAGTTAGTCACGAAAGTCCGGCAATACGGCATGCGAATGATCGGGCCTAATTGTTTCGGGATTCTGAATACAGACCCCAACATACAGCTGAATGCCACCTTCACTGCGCTGTTTCCCCCTCGAGGCCGCGCTGCCATGGCGTCGCAAAGCGGCGCCATCGGAATCGCGACCCTTGCCGGCGCACGGCGATTCCACTTGGGCATCTCTTCCTTTGTGAGTGTGGGAAACAAGGCCGATGTGTCCACCAACGATCTGTTGCAATATTGGGAAGAAGACCCAGCTACCAACGTCGTTCTCCTCTACGTAGAATCATTTGGCAATCCTCGTAAATTCGCCCGCATCGCGCGGCGCGTGAGCCGTCGCAAACCGATCATCGCGGTCAAAGCTGGACGATCACAATCGGGGCGGCGTGCGGCAAGCTCTCACACAGCGGCACTTGCAGCCAGCGATGTGGCCGTCGATGCCTTATTTCGTCAAGCCGGCGTCATTCGCGCAGCATCGCTCGAAGACTTATTGGCCCTAGCTTCTGGACTATCCAATCAACCCCTCCCACTGGGACGGCGAGTAGGGATCATCACGAACGCGGGAGGGCCGGCCGTTCTTTGTACTGACGCCTGCGAGGCGAGGGCGTTGGTTGTTCCAGAATTGTCCGCCCAGACCAGGGCAACTCTCTCATCCTTTCTCCCGTTGGCCGCCGCGCTAAGCAACCCCGTCGACTTGATTGCTTCTGCCACACCGGATCAGTACGCCAAGGGGATTGAAACGCTCCTCCTGGCTGATGAGATCGATGCGCTGATTATCCTCTATATGGCTGTGACCGTGACAGATACGGCAGAGATCGCCCATGGCATCATGGCA
>CXWL01026996.1_pt1 | contig 10586 bp, 8 predicted proteins | sample 590931 | NCBI WGS metagenome assembly CXWL01 (sample SAMEA3498368, study PRJEB10139) | groundwater metagenome | biome: water well; material: biofilm material | place: Germany | collected 2015-04-27 | reverse complement strand
CATGCTCTTGCTCGGCGTCACCGGCGACGGCGACAATATCATCACCCAGTCCGACTTCATCTTCGGACCCTAGGCGCGCGACAATTCGTGCCCAACAGTCCTCGCACATGCACGCGACGAGGCGTCCTGGTCGCGGGGATGCGGATCGGCCTTGCCGCGCGCGGGTACGTGCACCAGATTGCGCCCGCTGCGCTCATGTGCCAGCGGCACACTCACGCCGGGGAGTTGAGAGTCGGTGAGTATTGCGGACGCCCTCGGCCAGAATGAGCCCATTCTGACCGCCTCGCGCCAAGGCCACGGCGGGAAGACGTATATTTTGACGCCTCCCTCCCCTGCTCCCCGAGCGAACCAACAGACCCGCGCCATTTTTTCCCACCAGATGTTTCGCTTGCCGCCGGTGCAGCTGGCTCTGCGCGCAACACGAGTAGTTCTGCGCGCGACACGAGCCGCTCTCCGCGCCGTTACATGGCGCCCGCGCCGACTCCAGCCCCTGCATGAACAGCGTCTCGCACTCGATCTTGGCCCGCAGGATGTGGTCCTCATGACCGTGCACAGCCTTGATCAGTTCGACGCGCTCTTTGCTTGCGTGCCTTTTTTCGCACTCGAAGCGCCTGCACCGGCCAAACTGATCCTCTACATAGAGCCCACGCTCGCGGAATTGCCGCAAGAACAGCTTCGATTGCTGGGTCTCCAGCTGCGTTCCGGCGCCCCGTTCGCCAAAACTTGGCTCTGCACCAACGACGCAGGGGTCGCTCAGCGCTTGCGGGAAGGGCTCGATTTGCACGTACATGTCTGCCCGCATGACAAAAATTGGCCCGAGCCCGCCTCCTTGACCTTTCTCGAAGCTCCCCCCTCCTCGGAAATCAGCGAGTTCGGTCCTGTCGCGCTTTTGATAAGCGCCCTTTGGGGGCGAGTCGGCAGCACAACGGTGTTCGACAACCAAGCTCGTTTTCTCCTGGAGAACGGCGCTCTTCTCGTGCGCATTTTCATCGACCACTATCCGGGTGCGACGAACGACGCCCCCGAGGACCTCCTAGCTGAGAACTTCAGCGCCGTTCGCCCCCATATCCACCTCGTGGCCGAACGCGACACTGAACACCAATCGTCGACGCGTTTACGCGCAAGTTCGGTCTACGCCTCTGGTTCGGGCGTGCGCAGGTTCGAACTGGAGCTTGCGGGCGCAAAATGTCGCGTTCCGGGGTTGCTTGCATGGGCGGGCGAGGCGGCTGACTTGGCCATCGTCAATCACGCCGCGCACATGGCCTTCGCCGAACGCATAACAAGAGCGCCCATAGTGCTCGAGACTCATGACGTGCTCACCGAACAGCTTGCGTTGCATGGCTGGCCCGACTTCGTCTCGCTTCGTGGCGAACCCACAGAATCGCGACATGCCGAGGAACAGTCGATCTGGCGCCGCGCCGCCGTGTGCGCGACCATCTCGCCAGAGGACCACGCCAAGATCGCGCCCCATGCGCGCCTCGCAATTCTTGTCAAACCCGCGGCGACCGAGGCAACACCCTCTTTACGGCCATGGTCGGAAGTTGTGAGGGCCAACCACCTCGATAGCGCGTTCGCCGCGAGTGAAGACATCGACGTCCTGCTGTGGGGCGATTGGCACGCTGGCAACGTGCGTGCAGTCGAATGGGTTCTTGAGCAAGTTCGCCACGCTGGCGGCGACGCCTTGGCTGAGGCCCGCTTCGCAGTCATTGGCCGCGTATCCCGACTTGTCGGACCGCCCCTGCTCCACCAGCGAAACACCGTGAGTTGTGACTTCGTCGATAGGCTTGAAGATTTCTTCGGCCGGTCCAAGGTGCTAGCGCTGGCGGACCATCAAGGAAGCGGAATCTCCATCAAGGCCATCGACACGATACGCTACGGGCGCGCCTTCACCACGACCTCCGCGGGCATGCGCGGATTGTCCTTTGATGCGTTTGAGCACCGCCCTAGCGACACCGCCCCCGCCTTTGCCGCCGATCTGATCGCTCTGCTTCAAAGCGCTGAGGCGCGAACGCGCCGCGCAAATTTGGCGCGCGAAATCTACGCGCGCAACATTTCACTCGCAGGTTATAACAAGAATTGGCGCGCGATTGTGGAGCATGCGGCGCCAACCTTTTTTTCCCGAGAGGTCGTGGAGAGCGAACGGCGCCGACAGCGTTTGGCGCGGGCAGGCGCACCCATGCCTGCCGCCCTCGCGCCTGTGTTGGCGCGTTACAATGCCAGCCACTCAGATTCCTCGAAACACCCCGAAGAAGGAGCGCCTTCCTCGTGAACGATTCCAGTCGACTGACGTTGGCGGCGGCAATCTGCACCTACAATCGTTATGATGTGCTGCGCGGCGCAATCAATTCCCTGCTGAAGCAGGATCTCAGCGAAAACCAGATCGAGATCATCGTCGTCGATAACTCGCCGGACCAGGAGGCAGCGGGGCGCTTCGCGCGGGGTTATGAGTCCACACCGGTGCGCTATCTGCTCGAGCCCATTCCTGGCTTGTCCAATGCGCGCAACGTCGCAGCGAAGGCTACAGTCTCGCGTTTCATCGCCTATATCGACGACGACGCCGTCGCTGCACCCGATTGGGCAAGCAATCTCATCGCAGGATTGCGGACTTTCAGCCCCAAGGTAGGGGTAGCTGGCGGGCGCGTGACGCCACGCTGGATCTCGCCTCGTCCCGAATGGCTGCCCGACGAGTTGTTGGGCAATCTCTCGATTGTCGATTGGGGCGGTCAAGCTCGCGAGCTTGGCGCCCAGGAATGGATTGCGGGATGCAACATCGCATTCGACCGCGAACTGCTTCTGGCTCTGGGTGGGTTTTCCCTGGCCCTCGGGCGCACCGGAAGCAGCCTCGCCCTTCTTTCCAACGAGGAAAATCAGCTTATCGACGCCATCCTGCGTGCCGGCCGCAGCGCGGTGTATCTGCCTGAGGCGTGCGTAGAGCATTTGATCGAGCCGTCGCGGCTTACACGGAGCTGGTTTCGCCGCCGCGCTGCGTGGCAAGCGGTGTCGGATTTCATCACAAATCCGCAAAAGACGGGCCAGTACAGCGCTGCCGCCGCCGAGCGTGTGCGCCAAGATCTGCTAAACGGGCCAAGCGAACTGCCGCCTGGTTTCGCGCGGCCGCACGCGAACGCCGAGCACCTGCGCTGGGAAACCAGCGTCGCCTACGATCTCGTTGTAGCGTTGCTGAGCGGGGGAGTTGAGATAGGCGACGGCGCGCACTCAACCTGGCGCGACAAGCTGATCGCCTACGCCCGACGCGGCGTGCAACAAAGCAGAATGATACGCGCCGTAGTGCGTCAGTTGCGCAATCTGGGCAAACGATCGGCGTAAATCCGCGCAATCCCCCCCCCGAAGGCGTTGGATGAGGTCTCGGGTCTTGTATCCACTGCGCACCTGAACTAGTCTGGCAACTATACAACCGCGCCTGAACAAACCGAACCCGGCGAACGCTTCCATGGTGGACGAAAAAGTCGGACTGCGAGCATTTGAACTGCAAGCGGCGGATAATCTTTTTTTTGAGCGACTCGTCCGCTCCGCTTACGAAGCAATCATTCGCCCCGGCGATACCGCGGTGGACATCGGTGGCAATTGGGGCTTACACGCATTCCCGATGCTAAATCTTGTGGGCTTGTCTGGGCACATGTATGTCGCCGAGCCGATCCCATCGTGCATCGCAAATTTTGTCAAAGAATTCGCGCGACTGGGCGCTTCGAACGCCCACATCATACCCCTCGCCCTCTCAGACACTGAGGGACCGACCGATTTTTTTGTTCACCCAGAAAGAATGGGCTGCTCGGGTCTCGTGAAACGGCCTGACATGGCCGACGAATTTCAACTTCTGCGAACCTACAAGACCATGCTGGATCGCGTCATCCCACAATCTCTGCGGCCCACGTTTATCAAAATTGACGTCGAAGGTACGGAATTTTCGGTGCTTCGCGGGGCCGCGGAAACACTTCGCCGGTCGCGCTCGATCGTCGCGCTCGAGTTCTCGCCCGCTATCAGCTTGCCAGCCTCGGGATTGACATTCGAAGGCGTGTTCGAATTCCTCGCATCTTTCGACTATCAGATGATGGATGTTTTTGGCGACGAGTGGACGCTCGAAACGCGGGCCAATACTCAACGGCCTTGGTATTCCGTGCTCGCCCCTTCAAGCCGGCGCGAGGAGATGCAAGCAATGCTAAGTTCGAACCTTTCGAGCTGCATCCAGTCTGCGTAGCTATTTCGCAATTGAGTCGGGGGGCCCAGGCGGACTAGCTTGCATCATCGCACGAGCCTCCGCGAGGATTTCATTATTGTCCTCAATCCGACTCTGCAAAAATTCGCACAAACTATCCAGGCCGCCAATCAGAACCGCCTCACCCAAGAGCGAACGGATCACTTGCCGCCGCACTATTTTTTGACACGTTGGCACATCGGGAAGCGTAGACAAAACATCCCTAAGCGGCACCGTCAATGGAGATTTCTCGAGTCGACGTCGGCCCAGTGCATCCACTGTGGAATGCTCCTTGAACCACGAATAGAGTTCGCGATCGGCGCTGGTATTCTTGTACATCTCCGCAACAAGACGTTCGTTTAGCTCCGGATCCAAGTCGGCGCTCGATACTGGATTGATATTCTCGCTAATGTCGATGTCTTCCGCGATGGTCAGCGCATCGAGAATGGGCCGGCAGGTCTCGTTGAACTCTTCGGTCTCGTAGATGTGCCCAAACAGAGACAGCACCGAAATCGCGCGCTCTGCCAGAGTTTTACCGCCGCCTAGCTCAGCAGCCGTGGGGAAGAGGCCCACGAGATGCTGGCACATAGAATCTGAATTTTCCGCGAAAAACTTCTCGAGGCTGGGCTGTTCAACCCCATGTCGCTTCGCCACTTTGATGTGGTGCCGATAGAAGCTGAGCAATTGTTTCTCAGGCTGACGCAAACCGGTGAAGAGTAAGGTCGGGCGATCCCACAGTACTTTCACCATTTCCTCGCTCAAGGTGTGCCCGAACACGAACCACAGCTGCTCCAGTTCAGAAATGGCGTAGAATTCAGGCCGGCCCCACTTTCGGTTCCCAGCAAAGCTGGAGAAAATGTAGTATTGTCCATCAACCAACTTGCGCCTGACAAATGTCGCAAGCGAGGTGCCAGCACACTTCGGGATGTGCAGGCCAACACAGCGTAGAAGCTCTGACGTCAACCGGCTCTCCTCCAACGTGAGTCACAGTGTCGCCGCCCACGCAGCCGGATAGACTCCAACTCCAACAATGTCGATTCCGGGGCCAAGTCGAGCCTAACTCACAAATTCGGCATCTGGCAGCAACGCGGCGAGCGCCTTGTTGACTGCATCGGAGCACAGTGTCCTCCGCACCGCATCGAACTGGTCTGCTGCGAACATGCCGTCATCGATAGCCGCGATGGTCTCGATGATGCCGTCAGCCACCGCCTCTGGCGTCTCGCGGCCTACCACGACGCCCAGTTTGTGCCTGCGCACCAGGCCGCCGGAAGCGCTGAGTTCGTTAACAAGCACACGCCTTCTTGCCCAAACAAATTCCGCGAGCGTAGCACTCGCCACGTAGCGCTGGCTGTCCTGGTAGAGCAGAACACCGACATCGGTCGCCAACACATACTTGGCAAACTCGCGCTTGGTGAGGACCGCGAAATTCCTGTAGTCGGCCGCTTCGCGAACATCGACACGCCCAGCGACCCAGTGCTTGTTGAGCTGTGCAGTGATGTGTGCACCGGTGAAATCGCGTCCGTTGCCCGCAACGAGAACAAAAACTCTCTCGCGCACGTCAGCGGGCAGAAACCCCAGAGCGTCGAGGAAGAGTTCAATGCCCTTTCCTTTCCGCAACTCGCCGAGCAACGAGAACACCACCTGCCCATCGCGCGCGCCGATCACGTTTCGATCGCCAGGCTCCAGCCCGGTGTAAGAGACCATGTTTACCGGCGGATGCGGGACATAGTGCACGTTCGCGGCCTCGTGTACCGTCTGCAGTTGGCGCGCAAGTTTTTCACTCATCACGAAAATTCCAGCCATGTGGCGAGACAATTGCCGGAAATTCGCTGCCTCCTCTGGGGTCGCGGGGTAACGGTGAAGGAAGCCGTAGACCGGCACTCGTTGCCGCTTGACGAAATCGAGAAACACTTGGTGCTGCGTTGGATGCACAAACGAGCATGCGGTAAGGAATACAAGACTCTTGACCGAACTCGTCATCGACCGTTCGACGTATGCCAGCGAAGGCGACAAATTGCCTGACCAGATGTCCGCCGTGGTTGTCACCAGTTGCGTTCCAGGAATCTGGCCGAAGATGTCAAAAAGATACGAGTGCCCGGGGACGCATTCGAAAAACACGTGCTTGGTCCTGGGCGCAATAGCGGCGCTCGGCAGATAGTCCTCGCATGGCTCTACGGCGTCCGAATCCACCGAGTCATCCTGAGACTCTTCAAGGCCAACGCCCTCGGGTATCCCTTGAAAGAACTCCCGATCAGCCACGTTCTTTCCGGCGAGCAGGTAAGTAACCAAATGTTTGATCAGTTCCAGCTTAGCATCGAACTCCGATGGCGTTGTGCTGGAGAGGAGTCCGCCAATCGCCGGCAAGACCTTCAACTCACGGGACAGTCGAAGGATCTCGGTCTTTGACCAGTTGGGATAAGCCGCAGGCGGATCCTGCAGCAGCTCTGACACCGCCTGCCAGGCCATCCTGCTCATGAACCAACTCTTCTGAAGCCGCTCGGTGGGAACGACGTGACCAACAGAAGCGTCCGGCGCATACCACCCTCTGCCGCCAAGCGCGCGTATCTTGTCTTGCGCTGAGGCCTCTTCCGCCGAGAGCAACGTGTTCGAGCCAATCCTGCCGATCTGCTCGTCGAAACCGCCAATCCGTCGCAACCAACTCGCTCGAAAGGCTATGTTCGCACCATAACCATATTCGTGCTTCGCGAGTTCCCTCTCTTCATCGCCGAGATCGAGGATAGAGAGGCAGCCTTCGAATCTAGGCCCCAGCCAGTACGGCCGCTCGCTCTTCCAAATGGGATCGATCCTGCCGCCGACGAAGGCGACGCCAGGATCGGCGCGAAAGCAGCGCTCGATCGAGCGCAGCCATTCCTGGCCAGGAACCGCGTCGTCATCGAGGTAGACGATAACATCGGACTCGCATTCCTCCAGAGCCTTGTTTCTCGCGCGCGACAATCCCGGAGGCGAACTCATGATGACGGAGACGTTGGGCGCCAATTTGCGGCGACGGAAAAATGCCGCGCTGGTCGCGGCGTCCGTGCTGTTGTCGACAAGCAGAACACGAAACCGACTCTGCTGCATGGTTTGCGCTTCTAGCCCGTCGAGCGCCTCATCGAGGTACTCAAACCGATTGTGCAGGCAGATTGCCACGGTGACCATGTGCGCCCGTCGTGCTGCGTTCATTCCCCGCCCCTGATTTGGCTGAGCCATCATTTGGCCCGCATGACTGTCCCAGATTCTAAGACCGCCCTAGCATTGAACGCGCCATACGCCGCAATCCGGGCCATCGGCTCAGAACCTGGCGTAGTCCCTTAGTGACCTTCCAGCTCGTGCTGTTGGCGATCGCCTCGTAAGCGGACTGCGCTTCGCCCAGCTGTCGATTCGCTTGTTCGAGCTGTCCGTGAAGCTGCGCGATGGTCTGATCCTTGATCGACAGGAGCGGGTTCGAAAGCACGTCGCGAGATTCCGGTTGCACATTTGCCGGCGAGGCGGCCCGCCGCTGCACCTCTGACTCCAGCGCGGAACGGAACACTTCAAAGCACCTAGGATGCACCACATCCACGATATGCTCGCTTGACCGACCGATTTCTTCTGCGCGCGCCATTAGATCACGCCGCTCTCGCTTCACGAACGTCAGCGTGTTTTGGGCGTACCACCACTCGACGCGGGCGTCGTGCCAAACTCTCGGACGGATGATGTCGAAGCACTCGTAGCCCATGTCGTCAAAATGGCTGAGCCAGTAACTCGGCCAGCGTTCATTGTAGTGCAGGGTGCCGCCCTGTCCCGGCAGCGCGGCGCCGAACAAGATGAGATCGCTTAGCCCCGTGATGTTGGCGACAAAACGTTGCGCCCATCGATGCGGGAGATGTTCGGCAACCTCAAAGGTCGTCGCCAAGTCGAAACGCTCTCCGACAAGCAATGGTTTGCGCAGGTCGACGGTCTTGAATTCGTTTGGCTCAATCTCGAGAAACTCCGTTCCCGGCGCACCGCCATCGAAGCCAAGCACCCGAGTTGCACCCGCCAGTTTGAAGTGATGCAGCCAGGTTCCGGTGCCACACCCGACATCCGCAACCGACCTGATCCCGGGAAACATTTCGGTGACAATAGGGACAATTGCACCGGCGGATCGCGACGCCCCGTTCACCTGGGCGGCGTAGAAACTCCGGTCATACGTGCCCGCTAATTTTGCGCCGTCCACTCTGTTCCCCGTCCTTCGCAATTTTAGACTAACTACAAAGCACTAGTCAGGTGCACAACTGAATGCGCCAGAAAATGCTGTGACCATGCGAGGGTCGCCCCATGCTCGTGGCGCGCCATGGCCCGGTCTGAACCATCTGCGCCCTCGACTCTCCTGCGAAGGGAAACCGATTGAGCCTGCGCCGATGGGCCCGGTTCGGCGGGCGCGCAATTCCCGGTCGGCCAATCGGATGCGGCTGCGGGCCAGCTCCCCCGCAACGAATTACACAACCTACTCGACCTCCGCGTCCGAGCCTGCAACAGCATGCCGGGATTGACGTGAAATCTATGCCCTCCTACTAACCCGCCGACGAGACTTGTCCTGGGGATCACCATGCGCACTTCGCTGGCAGCACTCGCCGTCCTTGCACTCGCTGCCTGCGGTCAAGCGCAAGCGCCCGCGCCAACGCCCGTAAATTACGTGGCATGGGCAGATGTCCCCACGGAGGCGATCTGGTCAAAGCCGGGAGTCTCTTACGCGGTCGCAGACGGCGTCGCGGTCGTCAGCAATGTTGCCGAAGACGCGGAATCGACCGGCTGGACCGGAGGCGTTTCAGTGCGCCTCTCTCCCGCCCACGAGGCCGCAGCTAGCGGGCATACAGTGAAGGTGACCGTCCGCGCATTTTCGCCCGACCCGGGCGCAATTCTCGGGGTCGCCTATTCTACCGCGGAGGTGGGCAATAGCGGCTGGCAGCAATTTCCCCTCACTACAGCGCCCGCCGATTACACAATTGGTTACGACGTGGCGCCCATGAAGGAGGGCAATGGCGACTTCATCGGTTTCCGCTCTTATGGAGCATCGACGGTTCACATAGTGGGATACGCGGTCGAGGTGGCAGCCTCCCCTCCAGCTTCGACTACGGCAGTTCCCCAACCAACGGCAGCGGGGACCGCAGAAGCGGCGCAGGACTGAGTTCGCCAAGGCGCCGATTAAGAAGCAGCCTCACGCCGTGACGGCGCTTGAATGAGCGGAATATGCGGCGATCACCTCTGGCGCCGGGCCCACCAGCACAAGCCTGCCGCGTTCAAACCACGCCGCGACGTTGCAGACATTGCTGATTAGCGAAAGAGAATGGCTGGCTAACACCAATATCTTTGAGCGCGCAATGAACTCGTTCAGGCGCACCTGGGCCTGCTCTACAAAGGCGGCGTCGCCGGCGCCCAACCACTCGTCCAGCAACAGCACATCACCGGCGATCGCGGTGCAAAGGGCGAAGGACAGCCGCGCTTTCATACCATCGGAATAAGTGCGGAACGGCATGTTGATAAATGGACCTAGGCCGGTCCATTCGGGAATTTCCCGTTGCGCGCGCCTCACCTCCGCAGTGGACGCGCCCAAGAGACGCAACGGCAGCTCAATATTCTCCATCCCCGTCAAATCGGCGTTGATGCCCATCGCCTTGTCGATGAGCGTGATCATGCGACCCGTGACCTTCATCCGGCCGCGCTGCGGATGTGCAAGCCCGGCGATCACACGCAGGAGCGTTGATTTGCCCGCTCCGTTGTGGCCGATGAGACCGAGCCGATCCCCCTCGCCGAGTTCGAACGACACCTCTTCGAGTGCTTGCACGATCGTGTGTCCGCTATCGACGACCAACTTCGCGCCGGCAACCTGACGTATGAGAGCCATCTTAACGGATCTTCCGCCAAGTTCGTAAACTGGGTAATGGAAAGAGACGTTCTCGGCGACGACGCGGGCCATATTACAACCACAAGAACATTTTGCGCCGGCACAATGCGAGCGATATCACAGCCGCCACACCGCTTGCGCATAACGTCGCGCCCACGATGATCCAGCTGTTCAGTTCAGCACCGCCGCCCAGCAAAGGCCGCCGCACCACCTCTATGAGATGGAAAAATGGGTTCCATGTCACGACGAATGGACGCGACACTCCATCCGGCATCCAGAATATTGGCGTGACGAAGAACGCGATTTGAATGATGCTGGAAATGAGCGAAGCAAGATCGCGAAACCGCAGGCAAATTGGCGCAAGCGTCACGCCTACGAACCATCCAAGCAACACAAGCGCACACACTCCAAGAATGGCAAGCCACGCCGTTGGCGCGAAGGTGTGGCCAAGCAAGAGAAGCGCAGTCAGAATAACAACCGCATTGTGCAGGAAGATAATGAGGTTGC
>CXWL01008679.1_pt1 | contig 10590 bp, 11 predicted proteins | sample 590931 | NCBI WGS metagenome assembly CXWL01 (sample SAMEA3498368, study PRJEB10139) | groundwater metagenome | biome: water well; material: biofilm material | place: Germany | collected 2015-04-27 | reverse complement strand
GGAAATCCCTACTTCTCAACCGATACCGCAGCAGCGCTCAGGGCGATGGAGATCGGAGCCCAGGTCATCATGAAAGGGACCAAGGTCGACGGCATCTACGATGCCGATCCCGTGAAGAATCCCACCGCCAAGAAATATCAGACCATCTCCTTTCTCTCGATTTTGAATCAGAATTTGAAAGTGATGGACGCCACAGCCATTAGCCTCTGCATGGATAACAACCTTCCGCTCATCGTGTTCAACCTGAAGGAACAAGGCAACTTCAAACGCGTCGCCACAGGCGAAGCGATCGGAACCATTGTCACCCCCGATCGCCGCTGACATTCCGGGGAGTCTCTCATGTCCAACCCAGCTGCCATACGTCAAAAGGTCATGGAAAAGATGGAGTCTGCACTGGAACATCTCAAGCGTGATTTGTCCGGCTTGCGGACAGGACGGGCGTCAGTCGCCCTCTTCGACGGCGTTCGAGTCGACTACTACGGCACGATGACCCCGCTGAAACAGGTCGCCAGTATTTCAACCCCGGAGGCCCGCCTCATCACCATCCAGCCATGGGAACCTGCTTTGATTAAGGAAATCGAAAAGGCCCTGGCGGGATCGGGCCTCGGCATCACTCCATCCAACGATGGAAAACTCATTCGCGTTCCCCTTCCTCCGCTCACGGAAGAACGGCGCAAAGAACTCAGCAAGATCTGCAAAAAACACGGCGAAGATACGAAAGTCGTCATACGAGGGTTCCGTCGAGATGCCAACGAAGAGTTGAAGAAACTGCAAAAGGATGCCAAGTTAACGGAAGACGAACTGCGAAAGTCCGAAGCCGACACCCAGAAGCTGACCGACCAGTACATTCAAAAAATCGATGACGTGGTAAAGAAAAAAGAACAAGAAATCATGGAAGTGTGACCTCCATTTCGACCTTGTTACCCACCTACGCCACCGTCGATCTCACGGCCCTTGCCCACAATCTCTCTCGCATCAAGCGCTATCTGTCTCCCGGCTGCGAGATCATGGCGATCGTTAAAGCCAATGCGTATGGACATGGAGCAGTCGAGATCGCTCAGTCGCTTGCCCGCCAGGGCATTGGACAATTTGCCGTCGCTTCCCTCGACGAAGGTATCGCTCTCCGCCAATCTGGACTCTCAGCTTCTATCGTCATTCTCGGAGCGCTCTTTGAGGAACAAGTGCCCGACCTGATCGCTCACCGGCTGACCCCGGTTGTCAGCGACGGGCGAATCCTTCCCACCTTGGCCAAGGCAGTTCGTTCACAGCAGGCCCCCTACTCGATACACCTCAAGGTCGAAACCGGGATGGGTCGGTTAGGATTTTCTCAGGAAGAATTGCTCGCAGTCCTCGATAACCCTCTCTTGCACAGCCCCCTTCAGGTTGAGGGCATGATGACCCACCTGGCCGACGCAGATGGAGCAGACAGTGCCTTTACGGAGCGCCAACTCGCCGCCTTTCATGCCCTACTGGAACAGATCCGACTACGCGGTCTCACTGTCCCGTTGGTGCATGCGGCAAACAGTGCCGCCATCGTCAGATTTCCCGCCGCGCACTTTTCGCTCGTGCGCCCCGGCATTATGCTGTACGGGTATCACACCCTGCCTGCCACAATCCCAGATCCTGACCTCAGACCAGTCCTCTCACTTCACACCACGGTCGCCCAACTGCGGACTATTCCGAAAGGGTGCTCCGTCAGCTACAACGGGACATTCGTCGCAAAACGACAGACCCGCATTGCGGTACTGCCGATCGGCTATGCCGACGGCTATAGCCGACAACTCTCCCATCGCGGATCGGTCTTGATTCAGGGCCGTCGCGTCCCAATCGTTGGTCTGGTCTGCATGGATATGATTATGGTGGATGTCACCGACATCGCGCCGCTAGAAGTGGGTGAGACCGTCACGCTGATTGGGCAGCAGGGAAAGGAATCGATCTGGGCGGACGAAGTGGCAGACTGGATCGGCACGATCCCCTATGAAGTCCTCTGCGGGATCGGCTCCCGCGTTCCACGCATTTATGAAACCGTTGCGCGAGACGGGCGCAATCCGTAGTTCGAAGTTCGAGGTTCGAGGTTCTGGGTTGATGTTCCGAAAACTTCGAACCTCGAACTTTCATCCGTCGCGCCTTTCTCGCCAGTCGCGCCGGTTAATACACCATTCGAATCGTCGCACTACCCAGATATAGTGTGGTCCTATAGATCCCATCGACGGTCGGGTTGCGATTGCCCTGGACCGTACGGTCCTCGTAGAGACCCGCTTGAAACGCAAGGTCGAGTCCGATCGCTTTGGGCTTCAGTGAGCCCAGACCAATGTCTCCACAACGCATCAGCCCAAGAAACGCCCCCTGCTCTCTGCACAACAATCCGAGCCCTCCCCCCACGACGTGAAGATCCGAAGAAGGAATTCCTGGGTCATAGGTTAAATCAGGTATTTGATTTTGCTGGTTGGTATAACCGCCCCTCAGCGCCACCTCCCAGTTCTGAAGCGATTCAAGCGCCAGCCACTTGTATTCGCTTCCGAGCATCACGGCGTAGGTGCTCCGCCAATTCTGCGGCTGTGCGATCGTCATCCCATCTCCCAAGGTCACATCGAGATTCCGAACAGACTTCCACCCCACATAATCGACGTCCATCTCCAATTTCCATTCCCGTTCGTTCGTTCGAATAGGCCAGATCGCAATCGCTCCCGTAATGATTTGCGGTAAAACCAGCGTAGCGTTGGCATCGGATACTTTGGCTCCATTGGCCAATAATGCGCCGCTCAGGTGCAAGGTCGCTTGGCTCCGGTAGACGATCCCGATGTTCGCCAGCGGATTTCCATCGTCATTGCGCAATGCCGTATACAACAGACTGGCATTGAAACCAGCTGCGGTATCTTTCCCATTGAGTTCAGTTTTCACCCCAGCTGCAGGAATAGCCTGTCTTTCGGCATGACCTTCGCCAACGAGCCCGCTGAACGTATAGATATCCGCACCAAGCCCGAGCGAGAGGTTCTCCGTGACCTTGTAGGCAAGAGTCGGCTTGATATCCAGAAGCGGCAGAGTGCTGAAGGTTGTGGCCGATCTGAACGGCCCCTCGTTCGGCCAGCGAGTCAGCGAGCCAAAGGGCACAGTCAGACCAATTCCGACAGAAAGGTCTCCCAAAGCCGTCACCCCAAGACTCTTTAAGTTCGCCGTGATGTACATATGGCCCGGAGGGGGCCAAGCCGCACTCCCATTCCGATCACCACGAGCTGTTATGCCTGTCAGGCTGGTGAAATCCGTCGATCCACCTGATGCGAGTGCTCCTGCCATAAATTGAAACCCGTGCAACTGAGTCATCCCTGCCGGGTTGTAATGCAGAGCAGAAGGGTCGTCGGCTTGGGCGGCAAAGGCATTGCTCATTGCGGACGCGGCACTTCCCTGCCCTTGAATACGAGGTACCTGCGCTGATGCCAACCCCGGCAAGGATGCAGAGCAGAGGCCTATTACATAGGTCCACAATACCCACACCCGAAAATCCAATCTAGGCTGCCAGCCCCTGTCCCCGCCTCTCATGGTCAGACGCCTCCTCATCTCGCTCACCGATGCTTACTCGACACCCCCGCAGGCTCCAATGGCGGTCGCTCATTAGGCTGAAACCAATAATCAGCAACCCGTTGCAGTTCGTCGACATCAAATGGCTTCAGCATATAGGCCTGCGCACCCATACTGATCGCCCGAATCGCCAACTCTTTGGAGCCTGACGCCGTGACCATTACAATTGGAATTTGCTGATCCCATTTTCGAATTTGCTGAAGTACCAGCAAGCCATCCATAGAGGGAATGCCAATATCCAACATCATGCCTTCGAAGGTTTCGGCCTGCACCGCTTCCAGTGCTCGGACCCCGTCAACTGCCGACTGGACACGATATCCCTTAGCCCTCAAACGATCCTGTAAGAGCTGACGAATATCCGGATCGTCGTCGACAACAAGGATGCGAGGCGCGTCAACCGATGCGTGATCAAGTGGCGACGCCTTAGTAGGATGCAATGGAATCGTGAAATACAGCTCCGCTCCCCGCCCCGGTTCACTCCGTGCGGCGATCGTCCCACCCTGTAACTCCACCAACGTCCGCACGATCGACAGGCCCAAGCCCAGCCCTTTTATACCGCTCCGTACCTGCTTCACTCGAAAGAACGGGTCGAATATCTGATCGAGAAACTCCGGCGGAATACCAGGCCCGGTATCGTGCACAGAGACACCGGCGAGCGTCTGGCTCTCCTGCCGCACCGTCACCATAATGCTGCCACCCTCCGGCGTGAACTTCACCGCGTTCTGAACCAAGTTCGTGACGATCTGGAACAAGCGATCACGATCCGCCCAGACCATCAGCGGGTCAGATGGAACGGCGGCCTCCAACGTCTGCTGTTTGGCTTGAGCCAACAGGCGCAATTGCTCGACTGCATCTGATACACAGAATCCTAGGTCGATCTCGTCAGGAATGAGATCCAACCTCCCGGATTGAATCCTCGTGCGATCCAATAGGGCCTCGATCATTCGGATCAAACGGTCTGAATTTCCCAGCATCCGTGACAAATAACGCTGCTGCTTCTCGTTGAGCGGCCCTGTCAATCCATCGAGCAGGTTCTGCAAGAATCCTTTGATTGAGGTTAGCGGCGTCTTAAGCTCGTGCGAGACATGCGAGAGAAATTGAGACCGCAAGCAATCTGCCTGCTCCAACTCAGCCGTGCGTTCGCGCACTTTGGCTTCAAGTCCCACGTTTAAGTCTTCAATCTGTTCATACGCAGACGCGTTATCCAGTCCGATGGCAACTTGATGGGCGACCGTGATCATCAACTCAAGATCGTCCTGCGTCAGACTATGTGCCTGGATCCGATCCACCGTCAGGCTTCCAAGAATCCGGTCTTTAATTTTCAATGGAACAGCGATCCATGCCTTGGTCTGCGTCAGCAGGACGAGCTGCTGGTTCATTGGATGGATGCGATCCCATACCGCCTGCACATCCCCTACTAAGAACGGCTGGCCCTGCAGCAGCACAAGACCTTCCGGACTCATGGGATCGGTGACGGGAATCTCACGAGCGCGCGCAAACGCCTGGATCTCAGGCGAAACGCCGAGCACCCGGGCATCCGTGACAACCTGGCGAACAGGGTCATAAAACGAGATCATCGCCCGATCGTACTGCAGATCGATGGTTAGGGCCTCCAGCACCTTCTGCATCAACGCCTCTCGATCCAGCGTCGAGTTAAACAGCAATCCTGTTCGGTGGAGGGCCGTTAACTGGGCCACTTTTCGGCGCAGTTCGACGCGCGTCTGCTCCTGCTCCAAATACGCTTCACGCAATTCCTCATGCCGCGACTCCAGGAACATAATCTGCTCCTGAATCAACGACTCGCGTCGCTGGCTCTCCAGACGAAGATGACGATTGATCAGCATCCTGGTGAGCAGTATGGGCACCAGGCCGAGAAGCACGACATCGCCCAAGCTTGTCGCGGGATTCATCACGCGGAGCCCCATGGCCAAGGTCAGGCCAGCCAATGCGCAGCAGAGCGACCAGATCGCATGCCGTTTCGATTGTGTGGCGCTAACCGCTGCATGGCCTGGCGTGACTTTTACCTCTCGGCCTTCCACATCCCCTTTGGCCGGAATAGCTTCGGCCTGTTGGCACAAACGGAATCGATTCGATTGAGCCAGTGACGACCAGCCTTCTCCCGACCCTGCCACGATCTGCCAGACTCTGCGCCGCCATAGGCCCTGCTTCTCTCCTTCCCAACAGATGACCCATTGGCACCATTCATCATCCTTCGCAATACAGGATAGTTCCGTCAAAGAAGCTGGTGGCAGGCCATGAACGCGAACCGGCACTGCCGCCATAATGCCTTGAGCAGCCTGACACATCAGATGCGCGCACCGTCTTCGATAGGGGCCGAACTGCTGAAGTGCACGCCCGGAAAATTTCATCGCCAGAGTCGCGGTGGCCGGCGTCACCTCGACCACTCGAAATTCGAGTGAACCGGACGCGAACTTATTGCCAAAGTAGGGAAACATCCCGTAAATCTGTGGCAGTGAAAACGGCCTGGCAAGTACCTGCATGATCGACGACGCCTTCTCCATTCCACCAAGATACGCAAAGCGAGGATCCCCAGACATGTGCTCGCAGAACTCATACAGATAGGATGTGAACTCACAAGTGTAGCTGTTCCACGCATTCTTCAAAAACTCCGGCGTCACATGATAGACCGGATCTTTGATGCGCTGATTCAATAGACGACAGAGATCCTCGACTGCCTGACTTCCGGCTATGGGTCCACGTTCACGAGCCAGCGACTTCTCAAGATAGACGACGACAGCCCTGATACTCATCCCACTCAGGTCTCTGATCCTGTATCCCTGTTCGTCCAATCCAAATGGACAGAACTCCATGATCTCTCGCTCAAGAATCGTGCGGTCCTTCGGCAAGAGATCAAGACCAGAATGCGTCTTGAGTTCGACCTCGTCCGTCACACTAATGCTCATACGTCACTCTTTCCTCTCGCCATCTCACCTATGACTCTCCCGAATCTCCTACATAGCCGCGTTACGGTACCCTCTTCCTGAAAATAGCCACCCATCGATGGCGCGTAAGTATACATAGGTACCCTATTACTATCAAACACGAACTATATATAATATTCGGCCATGAAATACTGGCATTGCACATATCACCATCTCATTATTTAACCTCACTATTTTAATGATGGCATTACAAGAGGACAGGCCGTCAGACAGGTTGGTAGGCTGAAAATGAATAATTTCGATAGTAGAAAGAACGGATGAGACAGCCTGAAAGCTGAGCTCGGACAGTGAAGCTTCGGGAGAATCCCGAGCAGTTCATTCCACTGAAAATTGAAGAAGCTTACAAACCAATAGGGGGGGGGGATAACGCTGACTCTGGTCAATGCCGCGCTTTAGCGGATGCTGAGAATGTCTTCCAGCGCAAGCAGACCGTTATTTGGTTTCTCTCGTTTGTTCGGTTAGCCAGATCAACCGGATAAACAAAACACACCAGTTTCAGCCTCTTGCTAGTGCTTGATCGATCGCTTGAGCAGCTTCTCGACCGTTGCAACTTTACTCTGCAGTCTGCAGACGCGGCCTTTCCGATAGTCGACTTTTATCGTGCAGGAAATGCGGCCGCAATCTTTCTTCATTCGCTCATAACACTTTTTGACAACGGCAAAGACTTCATCCCATTCTCCTTCGAGCACCGTTCCCATCGGATTCAACCGGTAGTCCACTCCGCTCTTATCGATGATATCGAGCGAGCGAGCCACATACTTGCCAACACTCTCTCCCTTGCCCAACGGCGACATACTGAATTCAAGCAATACCATGTGCCCCCCTCTTGGATTCATCTGTACGTTTCACACTCCAAGCCGTCTCTCTCTACCCCGCTACCCCTGTATCCCGACTACCCCCACTCACGCCTTCGCAGCCCGTTCATCCAGCCAGACCTTCGGATACTGGACCTTGCCCAACAGGCGAAACCCATCAAGGGCCTCACGCAGCAAGACTCGACGCGTTTCAAATTCCGGCTCAGTCGCCTTGGTTTGCTCGCGAAGTTGGCCAAGCCACTCCACAAATGCGGCAAACTCTTCGCCGAAAATTTTCTCCATATCTTCCCTCATGAAGCCTGACAAGGCTGGAGCCACCCCACTCGTGCTGATGGCCACCCGCAGATGGCCACAGGCCACCACCGCCGGCATCGTGACCGTGGAAAATTCCGGCTGGTCGACCGACCACAATAAGCACTTCTTCTCACGTGCCTTCGCGAACAGTGCTCGTGAAAAATCCCGATCGCCCCGAACCATGTTCAGCACCAGAATCGCACTCTCCAAATCAGCCTCGCGAAAATGCCGCCCACGGTGCAGGACTTTCGCCGACGCAGCCATATCTTTGAGCATCGCGTTTAAGGTCGGCGCCACAACCGTTACCTTTGCCCCGGCATCCAACAGTCGCTGGGTCTTTTCCGCAGCTTCCTCGTCTCCCCCGAGTACAAGCACCGGATACCCCTTCACATCGAGAGACAATGGAAAACCAGAATTTGCGGCCATGTTGCTTCCTCCTAATTCAAGAGCGGGCGTATCATACAACACCCTTAAAGGAATGTTGAATGGTCAATGAGGAATGTTTAATGAACGTGAAAGGACTGGCCGGCTTAGAAGCAATGTTGAATGATAAATTTGAATGTTTAATTGAACAGAAAGGACGGACCGTGAGGACACGACGAGAATTTACTCTGAAATTTAACATTCACCATTAAACATTAGCCTTTAGGTGTCTGCGGGGTCGGCATCGAGTTCCATATTCCAATAGAAATAGTCACGCCAGCTATCCGGCGTGTTCCGAATCCCGATGGTAATGGTCACGATGGGATTCCAGCGCGGCTTCACCGGCCTCTTCGTAAGCTTCATGCCGGCTTCTTCCGGCGTGCGGCCGCTCTTTTTGTTGTTACAACGCCAGCATGCCGTCACAATATTTTCCCAGGTCTTCCGCCCACCCTTGGCGATAGGAACGACATGATCGAACGTCAGCTCCTCGGTCCGGAACTTGTGACGACAGTACTGGCAGGCATAGCCGTCTCGTGTAAAGATATTGATCCGGGAAAACTTGACTGCCCGGTGAACATCCTTGAGCCGAACCAGTTTGAGGAGCCGCATGACGGAGGGAAGCTTAATGGAGATCGACACTGCATGGACCTCTCGGTCGTAGACCTCGAGGACTTCAACTTTACCCTGCCAGAGGAGCGCAATCGCCTTTTGCCAATTGACGACCCGCAGAGGCTCGTACGTCGCGTTGAGCAGAAGGGTCATTTCCATGCTGTAACCTCATTCCAACCGAGGCTCCTTGTATGAGAGGGCCCAGGTATAGTATTGGAATACGCACCTAGTTCTATGCCATAAGCCTCGCCCGAAATCAAGCTACTGACGGGTCTACGGACTGTGCCAGTTCCATCGGTCAATCGGCCAAGGAGAAGAAGCAGCACCATGCCTGAATTTATTACCGTCGCTAAAGTAGAAGACATTCCCCCGGGAAGCGGGCAAACCGTCGAGGTCCAAGGAGTCTGGATTGCCCTGTTTAATGTCGACGGATCCTTCTACGCGGTCGACAATACCTGTCCACATGCGGGAGGACCACTCGGGGAAGGGCATCTAGAAGGCCACGTCGTCGAATGTCCGTGGCATGGATGGCGATTCAACGTACAAACCGGCGAACGACCGGAGAATCCGGCAATCACCGTCGCCTGCTGTCCCGTACGGATCGAAAACAATCAGGTTCAAGTGGCGCTGCCGGAGAACTTCACCTAACCTGGTCTATCTGGTTTGTTTTGTTTATTTAGTTGGTTTTGTTTAACCAAACAAACGAAACAAACCAACTAACAGTCTGCTAAGGCACAGTATCCGGCTCTTTGGGTGTGACCCCATCCGCCGCAAGCGACGCGGCATTGACCTTCTTCGACGATAGGTCGACATGCCAAATAAACTCCCGTTCGAACCATTGCCCCGTCACCCCCTGATCTCGCAACTGAACCCGTATCTCGTACTGATCCCTCTCCACGTACTTCACCCGCCACTCACCCAATCGGGCCACTCGATTGCGTTCGCTCATGGAACGCACATGCTCAGTCATTGCCTCAAGAATAGTGGGATAGCCTTGAGCCTGATGGGATTGCACCAGCGCGAGGGCCTCGGCGGCCCGACTATCGGGTATAGGGTTGAGCGACGGAGGCTTCATCCAGAGATAGTAGCCCACACCCAAAACGAGCACAGCCACAATCGCATAGTGAATGATCTTCACAATTTAGAAGGAAGAATGTGGAGAGCCGACGGAGGAATGATTCTCTGACATAGATATCCTAGTAAACAGGGTTCGATGGGACGAGGCGAACCCGCACATGACTACGTTGCATCTTAGGAAGAGCAACAACACGAAGTCAATCCGACTCTATCCAGTTAGACCGGCCGACCGGCGCGCAGCTTGTGAGCGTGAAAGCGGTTATGTTACAAATACAAACCGAATCGAAAAACTTGTACCTTAGGCGGTGAATCACCGATGAAATTCTTTCTCTACGGAGACCATCTCAACCCGACACAGCTGAAACGTCGCGCGCCGGAACATCAGTTCCTGATGCGGGCCACTCTTCCAGAACACACGGTCAAATTCTGCCGATGGTCCTCGCAATGGCGATGCGGCCTTGCCAGCGTGATCCCCTCACCGGGCGAACAGGTCTGGGGGGCGGTGTTCGAAGTGACCGAAGAAGACATTAAACTTATGGACCTTTTCGAAGAGGATGTGCCTCCCAGCGCGTTTCGCCAAGTCCAAGTCACTGTGCTGACGGAGGCTGGGGAAAAAATGCTCGTCACCACCTATGCCGCTACCCCGATCGGCAAGTTCAAACCCAAAGCGCACTATCTCGATTGGGTCATGAAGGGCCTCAACCATTGGAAGCTGCCTGAAGAAGCCATCGATACGTGGAAGTCGTACAGGCCATGCTAGGTATAACGTAGCCAATTTCAAATTTACAATTTTGAATTTTTAATTGAGGAGACCATGCCGAAGCCAAAATATC
>CXWL01118396.1_pt1 | contig 10593 bp, 7 predicted proteins | sample 590931 | NCBI WGS metagenome assembly CXWL01 (sample SAMEA3498368, study PRJEB10139) | groundwater metagenome | biome: water well; material: biofilm material | place: Germany | collected 2015-04-27 | reverse complement strand
CCCCCCCCCTCTCCTAGCTCTCCCCCGATGCCCTCTCCTCAATCCTCTCCCGCAGGCGGGAGAGGAGGCGAACGAGAAAGGCAATCTTTAATCCCAGCGGGAGAGAGGGAAATTGTCTCGCTCCGCGAGCATTCGTTAAACGGCAACGTGAGCAAGGCGCTGGAAGGCTTGAAAAAGCTCGACCCTGCTCCGTTGGCCAGCCCCTCCAGGCTTACCTGTATCCAGCCCGCCAACTACGAACAGCATCTGGAAAAATTGCGCGAGTGCGACCTGGTGATCGAGGCGATCGCCGAGCGCATGGACTGGAAATCCGATCTGTATCGCAAGGTCGCGCCTTATCTGGGCGAGCGCAGCATCTTCGCCAGCAACACCTCCGGCCTCTCCATCAACCAGCTTGCGCAGGCATTTCCCGAAGCATTGCGCCACCGCTTCTGCGGCATCCATTTTTTCAACCCGCCGCGCTACATGCATCTGGTCGAATTGATTCCCTGCACCGGCACCGAAGCGATGCTGCTCGACCAACTGGAAGAGTTTCTCGTGTCCACGCTCGGCAAGGGCGTGGTGCGCGCCAAGGACACGCCCAACTTTATCGCCAACCGCGTCGGCGTATTTTCCATGCTCGCTACCAAGCATCACGCGGCAGCGTTCAACCTCGGCTTCGATACCGTGGATGCGCTGACCGGGCGCTATCTCGGCCGCCCCAAGAGCGCCACCTTCCGCACGCTGGACGTGGTCGGCCTCGACGTGTTCGCGCACGTGGTCAACACCATGCGCGAGAACCTGACCGAAGACCCGTGGCACAAGCACTTCGAGCTGCCGGGCTGGTTCGCCTACCTCGTTGACCAGGGCGCGCTGGGGCAGAAGACCAGGCGCGGCATCTACCAGAAGATCGGCAGGGATATCCACGTCCTCGATTTGCACACCAGGGAGTATCGCCTGTCCGACGCCAGGATTGATGACGGCGTGAAGGAAATCCTGCGCGAACGCGACTGGGCGAAGAAGCTCGCCGGGTTGCGCAATAACCCGCACCCGCAGGCGCAATTCCTGTGGGCGACTTTCCGCGACGTGTTTCATTATTGCGCGCTGCAACTGGAGCACATTGCGGGCAATGCGCGCGACCTCGATCTCGCCGTGCGCTGGGGCTTCGGCTGGGACAGCGGCCCGTTCGAAATCTGGCAGGCGGCAGGCTGGCAACAGGTGGCGGGCTGGATCAGTGCGGATGTCGCGGCGGACAAGGCCATGGCCAGCGCCCCGCTGCCCGCTTGGGCCGCCGACCCAAACCGCACCAGTGTACATACTCCGCAAGGCTCATATTCTCCCACCACAATTCAAATCCCTCCTAATCTCCCTTTGACAAAGGGAGGAATTGAAAGCCAAGGCGCATCGCTTGTAACCCCCACTTTGGAAAAGGGGGGCAGGGGGGATTTCGCGTGCTATCAACCCCGCTCCACACTCCCCGTCTACCGCCGCCAACTCTTCCCAGACCGCCTGCTCGGCGAACCCGTGCAATACGGCGAAACCATCTTCGAGACTGGCGACGTGCGCCTGTGGCACACCGGCGACGACATCGCCATCCTCAGCTTCAAGACCAAGATGCACGCCATCAGCAACGAAGTGCTGGACGGCATCCTGCGCGCAATCTCCGAGGCCGAGGCGCATTGGAGTGCATTGGTTCTCTGGCAAGTGGAAGCGCCGTTCTCCGCCGGGGCGCATCTGCTGCAATTGATGCAGGGCGTGCAGGAAAGCAGCGAAGCGCCGCTCGCCGGACTGTTCGACAAATTCAAGGGCGCGGCGCAGCGGGTGAAATACACCGTCGCGGGCGGCGGGGGCTTAAGCGAAGTGCTCAACGCCGCAACCGGCCACGTGCCGCATGTAGAAGACGTGGTCGCCAAATTTCAGCAGGTGTCGCAGCGCCTGAGATACGCGCAGGTGCCCACCATCGCGGCGGTGTACGGCTTGGCGCTCGGTGGCGGCTGCGAATTCTCCATCCACTGCACACGGATTGTTGCCTCGCTGGAAAGCTACATCGGCCTGGTCGAAGTCGGTGTCGGCGTATTGCCCGCAGGCGGCGGCTGCAAGGAAATGGCGCTGCGCGCGGCGAATGAGGCCCAACGGCTTTCAAGTGATGGGCGCGGCGACATCTTCCCGCACCTCAAACGCTACTTCCAGCAAATCGCCATGGGCGAAGTCGCCAAGAGCGCCGAGCTCGCGCGCGACATGGGCTACCTCAAACCGTCAGACCGCATCGTGCTTAACCAGCACGAGTTACTGCACGTCGCCAAAGAAGAAGCCCGCGCGCTCACTGCCACCGCCTACCGTCCGCCGTTAGCGCCGCGCCAGATTCCCGTTGCCGGACGCCCCGGCATCGCCACTCTGAAGGCTGCGATGGTCAACATGCTCGAAGGCGGCTTCATCTCCGAACACGACTACAACATCGGCTGCCGCATCGCCGAAACCATGTGCGGCGGCGACGTGGAAGCGGGCAGCATGGTGGACGAGCAATGGCTGCTTGATCTGGAGCGGCATCACTTCATGCAACTGCTGGCGACAGAAAAAACTCGCGCGCGGGTGGAGTACATGCTGAAAAACGGGAAGCCGTTGCGGAATTAGGCCGCTTGCCGCCACGGCATAGAAAGACTACCATTTCGCTACCGTTTACATAGCCGTGAGGATGCCATGTCTGGATTGTTGATTAAGGATTTCCCCCCCGAATTGCACCGCAAGCTCAAGGAAGAAGCTGCGCGTCATCACCGCTCCATGACGCGGCAAGCCTTGGCGCTGTTGGAGCAAGCGCTGTCCGCACCGGCAAGAAATGCCGCCGAACTGTTGCCCAAGCCAATCAAACCGGCTAAGCCGGTGACCCTGAACAATGTCGTCGCCGTCATTCGCGAAGGGCGCGATTCCGGCAAAAACAGCCTGTCTAAATGATAGTCGTTGATGCCAATATCCTGATTTACTCCCTGATCGAAGGCAACTACTCGCCGTTAGTCCATAAGCTGCGTGAAAAAGATACGGATTGGCGCACCACAGGACTTTGCCTTCATGAGGTGCTGAACGTGCTGGCCACCTACCAGCGGCGCGACATACTGACGCTCGCGCAATGCAAAAAATTACTGGATCATGCCGAGCGCTTTATGAAAGTTGCGCAGTGCGAAGTGAAGATGGATGCAGCGCTTGCCGTGGCGGCGAAATACGTCATCACCGGCTACGACGCTCAGTACGTCGCGCTGGCGCAAAGCCTGGATGCCCCGTTGATTACTGAAGACCGCAAGCTCAGGGAGGCCGTGCCGGGAATCGCGTTTTCCATGCAGGAGTTTTTGGCGCAGTGATGCCGTGAGCGACGGCGACGTGGAAGCGGGAACGGCTGGCTCAATTGAACCTCGATTGGGGAAACCTGCTGCGCATCGAACTGGTTCCGGCAGTGGTGCGCACCGCAGGCGACCTCGCCGAAGTGTACGGATTGCGCGGTTTTGATGCTATTTGTCTGGCGAGCGCGATGTGGCTGAAAGAAAAAACCGGTACGCCGCTGTATTTCGCCGTTTTTGATCAACGCCTGCGGGCTGCTGCCGAACGTGCTGGGCTAGCGGTTGGCCGTTCAAGCCGCCGGAGCGGGCGGGTCAGCCTCTCGTTCCGCCGACATTCCCCGATGCAGATTACCGCATCGTCCGGATAGACGACATTGACACGCGCTTTCGCGACCTGGCCAAACACGGTTATTCCACGCTGCTGGACAAGGCGAAGACGCTGGAGGAAGGGCGCGCGATAAGGTCGAGGAGTTTTATCTGACTGCGTTGCAAGATGCGCGGGAAAACTTGAAACAGAAGATGCTGAAGCAGGGTTCTGTTTGAGGCGATTGCAAACTTAGGCTTGGCGACTTACGCCGCTAGCGGAAAGGTCTGCGTCTTTTGCTCGAAGGGCTGGATGAGGTACTGGATGGCATCTGCTTCCGCCGCTTCAAAATAAGGTTTGCCACATTGCGCGCACACCCATGCCGGAGCCCTGTCCAGGGGCAGGTGGTAGCCTTTCAGGTAAACGTGGAAGGGCGTTTCTCCCTTTTTCATTTCTCCTTGGTAGTGCAGGCATTTCATGCTGTTCTTCTTGTTTTGAATCATCGGCTCATTCCACTCGTTCCTATGTTTCCCACCCTCAGGGCCAATGGATTATTCGGGTTCAACCATCCTGCAACATCCCATCTACCAGCCGCAACTGGCGCTGCATCCTGCCTGCCAGTTCGATGTCATGGGTGACCATGATCAAGCTGGTGTTGAGCCGGGCGTTGAGTTCATGCATCAATTCAAACAGCGCCTGAGCGCTGGCGCGGTCGAGATTCCCGGTGGGTTCATCGGCCAGCACGCAAGCCGGTTCGGTGACCAGGGCGCGCGCTACGGCGACGCGCTGGCGCTCGCCGCCGGAGAGTTCGGAGGGGTGGTGGGCGATGCGTTTTGCCAGGCCAACCTGTTCCAGCATTGCTGCCGCAACCGGGTCGGCCATTGTCCGTTTCATGCCGCGGATCAGCAGCGGCATGGCGACATTTTCCAGCGCGGTGAATTCGGGCAGCAGGTGGTGGAATTGGTAGACGAAGCCGAGCGAGCGGTTGCGCAGGGCGCCGCGTTGAATTTCGCTCATGGCCTGCACGTCCTGCCCGAGGATGGCGACGCTGCCGCCGGTTGCATAGTCCAATCCGCCGAGCAGGTGCAGCAGGGTGCTCTTGCCGGAACCGGATGCGCCAACAATGGCCAGGCGCTCGCCGCGCGCGACATCGAGATTGACCCCGTTCAGCACCGGCACATTGAGTTTGCCTTGAGTAAAAGTTTTACGCAGGTCACGGCAACTAATCACGGCTTCTGTCTTCTGCGCTCTGATGGAGCTGCCAGCCAAGTCGCTGGTTATGTCCTCTGTCCTCCGGCTATTCATAGCGCAGCGCCTCCGCCGGTTGCGTCCTGGATGCGCGCCAGCTTGGGTACAGCGTGGCGAGCAGGCTGATGAGGAAAGAAAAGCCTGCCACGATGAGCACATCGTCGCGGTGCAAATCGGAAGGCAGTTCGCTGATGTAGTACACATCCTTGGAGAGGATGTGCGTGCCCAGCAGGCGTTCGATGAACGGCACTACGGTGTCAATATTGAGCGCCAGCACTATGCCGCCACCCACCCCGAGCAGCGAACCGATGACCCCGATCATCGCGCCCTGCACGATAAAGATTTTCATGATGCTGCCCGGCGAAGCGCCGAGCGTGCGCAGGATGGCGATGTCGGCCTGCTTGTCGGTGACGGCCATGACCAGCGTGGAGACAATGTTGAACGCGGCGACCGCGACAATGAGCGAGAGGATGATGAACATCATTTTCTTTTCGATCTGCACCGCGCGGAAGTAGTTGGCATGCTCGCGTGTCCAGTCCTTGATGTAGGTTTCGTGCGGCAAGTCGCGTTCCAGTTCGATGGCTACGCGCGGAGCCGAGTCAAGATCATGCAGGCGCGCGCTGATGCCGCTCACCTTATCGCCCATCTGGTAGAGTTTCTGCGCGTCGCCCATGTGGATCAGCGCCAGCGCATTGTCATACGGCGCCATGCCGATCTCGAAAATGCCCGCCACATGGAACTGCTTGAGGCGCGGCATCATGCCGGCCGGGGTGATCTGCCCTTGCGGGGTGATGAGCAGGATCTTGTCCCCGATGCGCGCGCCCAGCGCACGCGCCAGGTCGGACCCCAGCACGATGCCGAAACTGCCTTCCTGCAAGGATTGAAGCGAACCGGCCTTCATCTTGCCGGGCAGGTCAATGACGCGGCTTTCATCCTGCGGCAGGATGCCGCGCACCATCACGCCCTGCACGCTCTGCTCGAACGACACCATGCCTTGCCCCGCAACAAAAGGCGCGGCAGCGGCCACCTGCGGATGTTTTGCCGCGAGTTGCAGGGCGGGCTGCCAGTCAGACATGCGCTCGCCGTCGGCGCTGCTGATTTTCAGGTGTGGCGCAACGCCGAGAATGCGGGTGCGGATTTCCTTCTGGAAGCCGTTCATCACCGACAGAACCACGATCAACGCGGCCACGCCCAGCCCCATGCCCAGCATGGAAATAAGCGAGATGAAGGAAATGAAATGGTTGCGCCGCTTGGCGCGGGTGTAACGCAGGCCGATGAGGAGTTCGTAAGGGCGCAAGGCGAGGGCGTCTGTAATATTGATGGTGCGCTAGTTTGCCACAAGAGGCTGCCGTATGGGGATAACCGTTCCACCTTTCGGGTAAAAGGCGAAGTCTTCGCAACATACTAGTGTCGCAAACCAGAAATAACGAAACATGAAATGGCGTCTTTTTCCGCCATGCGTCGTTGCACCCCCTTGCCGTATACCCCATACGGCTGCTGGTCTGCGCCTTGCCTGGCAAAAAAATTCATCCGTTTCATTTGTCCCGTTATTTCTGGTTTGCGACACTAGTTTTTTCGTGTCTTTGCGGCGACGCGAAACTCAACGGTGAGTGTACCTCAAGCTGCCCGCTATTCGGGTGGTTGTACCAAAGTACAATAGACATCATTGCAGAGCTCTGTCAGGGTGTACACTTCATAACCACAACAACACGGGAGGATCAGACCATGACAAAACTCACTCCAACATTCACTGCCTGCGCCGCGTTCATTCTGCTGGGCGCCGGCGTGACTCCTCTGGCGAATGCGGCCAGCACGACGCTCACCGGTACTGTGCGTGATTTCAGTCCGGGGCCATTGGTTCCCGGCAGCACCAATCCGGACTTCGAGGGCGGTATTGGCGGCGTGGTTACCGGAATGGTCAGCTCGACACTTTCGGGCGGCGCGCCTACTCCGGTTTCGTTCGGGGGGCCGGGATATATCACATCACCCGCTTCATTCGCCCAGTGGTACGGTCCTGCGGCTCCCAGCACAACGTATTCGATCACGCTGGACGAAACATTTGCGGGATCGGGCATCTATAGCTACTCCAGTGGCGCATTCTTCCCGATTGACGGGCAGTTGCTGGGCAACTACGCGTACGGGCACAACTACCACTTCACCTACCAGATCGCCGCCACTTTCGGTTATACCCCGGGTGCGGGTCAGACTTTCAATTTCTCCGGAGATGATGACGTCTGGGTGTTCTTCGACAAGAAGCTGGGCATTGACTTGGGCGGCGTGCATGGCTCGGCGTCCCAGTCCGTAAACATGGATACGCTGTTCGGCCCCGGCAAGGCCGCCGGTAACTATGCCTTCGACTTCTTCTTTGCCGAGCGCCACACGACCGGATCGAATCTCACGATCACGACATCGCTGAATCTGGTTTCGGCGCCAGTGGCACCTGTCCCCGAGCCCGAAACCTACGCTATGCTGCTGGCCGGCCTGGGCTTGCTGGGTTTTACGGCGCGCCGCAGAAAAGGGGTAAGCAGGCAAGCCGCATAGCGGCCGCTCGCAAAAGACATCGCCGTATAATCCAGGTTCACATTCAAACCAAAACGGGGGCTTCAGCTCCCGTTTTGCATTGCAGCATCTTTCGATATTCCAGTTTCGTCAGGAAGCGATTTCCCCATACGCTCCACACGCGCGGAATTGCCATCGTAACTTTGTTATAATGCCCCGCTTTGCAGAGGGCGTTCATTATGCGTATCACCCAAAAGGCACTTACCTTTGACGATGTCCTGCTGGTTCCGGCGCATTCCAACGTGCTGCCGCGCGATGTCAGCCTGCGCACCCAGCTCACCCAGAACATCACCCTGAATCTTCCCCTGTTGTCCGCCGCGATGGACACCGTCACCGAGGCGCGCCTTGCGATTGCCTTGGCGCAGGAAGGCGGCATCGGCATCGTGCACAAGAACATGAACGCGAAAGCCCAGGCCGCCGAGGTTTCCAAGGTGAAGCGTTTCGAGAGCGGGGTGGTGAAGGACCCCATTACCGTCACGCCTCAGATGACGGTGCGCGACGTGTTCAACCTTACCCGCCAGCACAGGATTTCCGGGTTGCCGGTGGTGCATGGCAAGCAGTTGGTCGGCATTGTCACCAACCGCGATTTGCGCTTTGAAAGCAATCTCGATCAGCCCATCCAGAACATCATGACGCCGCGCGAGCGGCTGATTACGGTGAAGGAAAATGCCAGCCGCGAGGAGGCGCGCGGGTTGATGCACCAATATCGCATCGAGCGGGTGCTGGTGGTGAACGATGCGTTCGAGTTGCGCGGCCTGATTACCGTGAAGGATATTCTCAAGTCCAGCGAACATCCGCTGGCATGCAAGGACAGCCTGGGACGTTTGCGCGTGGGCGCGGCGATCGGCGTGGGCGAGGGAACGGACGAGCGCGCGGCGCTGCTGGTGGAAGCCGGCGTGGATGTGCTGGTGGTGGATACCGCCCACGGCCATGCACAGGCCGTGCTGGATCGCGTCAAATGGGTGAAGAAAAATTTTCCGCAAGTGGACGTGATAGGCGGCAATATTGCGACCGGCGCGGGAGCCAAGGCGCTGCTGGATCATGGGGCGGACGCCGTGAAGGTGGGCATAGGCCCCGGCTCGATCTGCACCACGCGCATGGTCGCCGGGGTGGGGGTGCCGCAGGTCACCGCCATCATGAATGTAGCCCAGGCAATGCAGGATTCCGGTGTGCCGTTGATCGCGGACGGCGGGGTGCGCTACTCCGGCGATATTTCCAAGGCGATTGCGGCGGGCGCGCACGTGGTGATGCTGGGCGGGCTGTTTGCCGGCACGGAAGAAGCGCCGGGTGAAGTGGAGTTATTCCAGGGCCGTTCCTATAAATCCTATCGCGGCATGGGCAGCATAGGCGCGATGCAGCAGGGCTCCAGCGACCGTTATTTCCAGGACAGCGAAGGTGGCAACCAGGACAAGCTGGTGCCGGAAGGAGTGGAAGGGCGCGTGCCTTACAAGGGCAGCGCGCTCGCGGTAATCCACCAGTTGATGGGCGGCCTGCGCGCCAGCATGGGCTACCTGGGTTGCCCGGATATTTCCACCATGCACAGCAAAGCCGAGTTTGTGCAGATCACCGCTGCCGGCATCCGCGAATCGCATGTACACGACGTGCAGATCACCAAGGAAGCGCCGAATTACCATATTGACTAACGTAGGGTGGGTTAGGCGCTTGCGCCGTAACCCGCCATCGCCATATTCCGGTGGGTTATCCCCGCAAGGGGTGGGCCGTGGTTGTGAAGCCGCTAAAGCGGCAACAACCACGCACCGCTTGCGCTAACCCAACCCACATAAAACATGTCCCACAAAAAAATCCTCATCCTCGATTTCGGCTCCCAATATACCCAGCTCATCGCGCGCCGCGTGCGCGAATCGCATGTCTATTGCGAGCTGCATCCGTGGGATATGACGGCGGCAGACATTCGCGCCTTCAATCCGGCGGGGATTATTCTCTCCGGCGGGCCGAACTCGGTCTACGAAGACGAAACCCCGAAAGCGCCGCAGGCTGTGTTCGATATCGGTGTGCCGGTGCTGGGCATTTGTTATGGAATGCAAACCATGGCCGCACAACTGGGCGGCGCCGTGGAGAGCGGAAAGGTGCGCGAGTTCGGCTATGCGGAAATCCGTGCACAGGGGCATTCCGTGTTGCTGCGCGGCATCCAGGATCGCGCCAATGAACAAGGTCACGGCCTGATCGACGTATGGATGAGCCATGGCGACAAGGTGACGGCATTGCCGCCGGGCTTTACCATCATTGCCAGTAATCCCGCTACGTCTATCGCCGGTATGGCGGACGAAACGCGGCGTTTTTATGCGCTGCAATTTCATCCCGAAGTGACCCATACATATCAGGGCAAGGCGATACTGAACCGCTTTGTGCATGACATCTGCGGTTGCGCGCAAGACTGGAACATGCCGGATTATATCGGTGAGGCGGTTGAGAAGATCCGGGCTCAGGTCGGTGGCGACGAAGTGATCCTGGGGTTGTCCGGCGGTGTGGATTCTTCGGTGGCGGCAGTGTTGTTGCATCGCGCCATTGGCAAGCAACTCACTTGCGTATTCGTGGACAATGGTTTGTTGCGTTTGAACGAGGCTGAGCAGGTGATGGAAACCTTTGCCAAAAATCTCGGCGTGAAGGTGATCCATGTTGATGCCAGCGCGGAATTTTTGCAGCACCTTGTGAGCGTTTCCGACCCCGAGCAAAAACGCAAAATCATCGGGCGCGAGTTCGTTGAAGTGTTCCAGCGGGAAGCCAAAAAACTGCCGCAAGCCAAGTGGCTGGCACAGGGTACTATCTATCCCGACGTAATCGAATCAGCGGGCGGCAAGAACAAGAAGGCGCACACCATCAAATCGCACCACAACGTCGGCGGTTTGCCGGAAAGCCTGCATCTCAAGCTGCTGGAGCCGTTGCGCGAATTGTTCAAGGACGAAGTGCGCGAACTTGGCGTCGCACTGGGCCTGTCGCACGACATGGTGTATCGCCATCCTTTCCTCGGCCCCGGCCTGGGTGTGCGCATCCTCGGTGAAGTGAAACGCGAATACGCCGACCTGCTGCGCCGCGCCGATGCCATTTTCATCGAAGAGCTGCGTAATACCCTCTCTCCCCTCGTGGTAACCAGCGACTTGGCTGCCGTCTCTGGGCAGCCTAGTCGAATGGCTAGTAGCTCTATCAGAGAGGGCGGGG
>CXWL01006234.1_pt3 | contig 10594 bp, 10 predicted proteins | sample 590931 | NCBI WGS metagenome assembly CXWL01 (sample SAMEA3498368, study PRJEB10139) | groundwater metagenome | biome: water well; material: biofilm material | place: Germany | collected 2015-04-27 | reverse complement strand
AGAACAAAAATCGGCAACATCCGTTGCAACGGTTATAGGCGCCGAGCAATTCAGTCGGGCGGGAGATAGTGACGCCGCTGTTGCACTGCGACGAGCTTCAGGCCTTACTTTGGTAGGCGGCCAATTTATCTTTATTCGTGGCTTGGGAGAACGGTTTTCTACCACTCTGATCAATGGTGCCGCAATACCAAGCCCGGATCCCACCCGTCGAGTTGTTCCACTCGATTTATTTCCGACGAATATTCTTGAAAGTGTGATGGTGCAAAAGACCTATTCACCTGATAGACAAGCAGACTTTGCTGGTGGAACGATAGAAATGCGTACCCGCGGTATACCTGATCAATTTTTCTTTAATGTCAATCTACAAGCAGGTGTCAATGACCGAACGACTTTCCAAGATGGCTTGACTTATAAAGGTGGAGGTGCGGATTTTACCAGTTATGATGATGGTGCACGTGCATTGCCGGACTCGATTGCTGATGCAACTCGGAATGGAAATTTACAACCGGCATCTGTATTTAATCCCAATGGTGTTACTTCGGCACAGCTTGAAAAAATGGGTGAGAATATCTCCGGTGTTTGGGATGTGAATAAGAAGAAGCAAGGGCCGGATACGGGTTTTCAAGCTTCTATGGGAGATAGCTTTTCATTGGGTGATTTCAGATTGGGCTATATTGCCGCAGCAGGTTGGAAGCAGGAATTTAGAAAACAGAACGAAATCAATCGTGAGTATGTTTCTGGAGTCTTAACAAAAGTTCAAGATCTCGATGTGCAACGTTCTCTGCGAGAAGTTCACATGACAGGGTATGTGGCGACGGAATTGGAATATAAAGATACGCATAAGTTATTTGCTAGAACGATGTTCTTGCGTCAATCCATCGATGAAGCAAGAATTTCNNACGATTAACTGGTTATATACCGATGCCACAGCCAATCGAGATGAACCCAAAACTCGCGATTACCGTTACGATGAGAGCCAACAAACGGGACAGTTTATCCTTGCTCAGCGAGTCGATAGTAATACCCTTGCGTATTCAAACTTGACCGATAAGGATCAAAGCTGGCGCGTTGATGGCAAATTACCGTTACAGTTGTCACATCAACATAAAGTCACTTTTAGCGGTGGTTTTATTGATCAATCTAAAAGTAGAGAAGCCGGTTCTCAACGGTTTAGTTTTTTTCGAGCAGGACGAGATGCTAATAATCCTCTGGTGTTTTCACAGCCTTCCTTGGAAAATATCTTGACTCCCCAATATATTGGGGCCAATGGCTACCAGCTCAGAGATGTAACGCGTAAAAGCGATCAATATCATGCTACCCAAAATCTTCTTGCTTATTATGGTAAGGTGGATTTGTTGTCGTATGATCGTCTCAACATTACCGGTGGATTACGTTGGGAAGATAACGATCAGAAAGTTCATACCGTGTTAAGTAATGGTCAAGCAACAACGGCGACACTGAACCGAGTGGATATGCTGCCATCCGTTGTGGCGACACTTTTCCTGAGTGATAAACAACAACTGCGCGCAGGGTTTAGCCAAACGTTGTCGAGGCCTGATTTTAGAGAATTAGCGGCGGCACCATTTTTTGATATGAACACTAATCAAGAAACAATCGGTAATCCAAAACTAAAGCAGACAGCCATCACCAATTGGGATGCGCGTTGGGAATATTATTTGTCTCCTACAGAAAATATGTTTGCTGGTTTCTTCTGGAAAGATTTGACGAATCCAATTGAGCTGATTGCGGTTCAAGGTACGGCCGGTCTCAACACATACCAGAATATCGATAAAGGCAAGGTTTATGGAATAGAGTTGGAATTGCTCAAAAAACTCGATTTTGTTCATCCGGCACTACACAACTTTTACATAGGAGGAAACTACACTTGGTCTTTATCGAATGCGCAGCTCAATGCTGAAAATCTACAAGCGCAAACGACTAACGATAGACCTTTGCAGGGACACTCTCAACATATTGTGAATTTTCAGTTAGGTTATGACAACCCAACCTGGAAAACACAAGCAACTTTACTCTATAACGTTGCCAGTGAGCGAATCATGACGGCAGGGATACGGGGTGCACCGGATAAATACGAGCGACCTTTTCATCAGCTTNNTGAGATTGCACGTCAGTTTCGTCGCGGTCGAGTGTTTAATGTAAGTGTACGGTTAACTTATTAACTGCGATTCACTAGGCTTTTCTGATCAATTTTCGACCGGCGTCAACAGATAAAAACAGTGTGGATCAGAAACCAGTGAGAATCCTCTTTTCTTATGAAGCACTACAAACCAGTATGCAATCCTGGAATCCCAATGCGTTGAATATGAATGGCATTATTGCCTTCTTCGTATGCAAGTAATTTGCCTTCTTTACCCCAAATGCGAAATGCCAAAGAATAAGCCAGGACCCGAATGGGATAATCACGCGGCAGTGTTTGCAAATACGGTTGTATCGTGGTGAAGTCGGTAGCGCCGTATTGTTGCATGATAAACCGTNNGGGCTTCTACAATGACTGCAGTTGGAACTCTGGTAATTTGAAACAATCCTCTGCCGCCATCATTGCTGTTACGCGGGATAAAAGATGATTCTGTCGCGGCAATGCCATGTAACAGATTGACATCGATATTAAAAGAACGAGCTGCTTCTTCAATCGCTTGCCGGAATTCTTGTGAACGATCAATCATTTTTTGTAATTGCGCTGAATCATGCCGGCGGTAAGCTGCATACACTTGATGCGAAATCGTCATGCGTCCTGCTTCTGCCTTGCCACCAACCAAAGTGCGAAAATGACCATAAGTTAATGTAACTTGATCGTGCGTTACCAGCCAGGAAATCAGCAACATCAATACCAATGATAGCGTCGGGCTGAGAAATTCCGAGTGTTGGCTAAGCCATTTTTTTAATTTCCACCAACCGATCAGAAAAATACTCGCTGTCACAATTAAGCCTAAGATACCGATTGCAAACGGTAGTAGGTTGCTCCAAAAGCTAGTGCCTGAGAAGCGGCTAGCGGAGTGGCCGAGCAGCATGATAATGGCAAAAATGGCGGTAATGCTCAGGCTGATAATTTCGATTATGGTTAGCCATATTTTCTTCTGTAATCCACTGGGTTGTATTCTTTGGTTTCTTTTTCCCAGGCGATTACTTTTGTAATCGTTATGATTGTTTCGTACGGTTACGGCACGTCTACGCTTTGGCTTTGGTTTGGTGCTTTGGGGATTATGCGGCAGCGTTGTTTTATCCATTGGAATAAGTATCTAGGATACGGTTGGATCAATCAATGTAATCTGTGGACATGAGGCAATTACAATTCAACGGGATCTACATCCAATACCCAACGAATCTTTTGAGTGGGTACTGTGCTGAGCTGCTTTTGCCATTGAAGCAAAAAAATCTGCAGCTGCTTGCGTGAAGCGGATTGTACCAGGAGATGACCGCGTTCCATGCCTTTCAAACGCAACATCTGTGCAGGAACCGGATCGAATAATTCGATCGATTCATAGTCTTTGGCAAGTTTTGCAGCAGTGCTCAAGAAGGCTATAACCGTTTCAATACGATGTGCTTCGGCTCGTAATACTGCTTGATGCACATACGGAGGAAAACCGGCGATTTTTCGTTCTATGAGTAAATTTTTAGCCAAGGCATCAAAATTCTGTCTTTGCAGTGCTTGATATAACGGATGGTCGGGGAATTCCGTTTGAATCAAGACTTGTCCTTTGTTATTGGAACGTCCGGCACGACCGGAAATTTGCATGAGTTGTGCAAATAGCCGCTCGCTGGCACGGAAGTCAGTGCTGTAGAGGGAGTTATCCGAATTTAATATACCGATCAGCGATAGATTCGGAAAATCATGGCCTTTAGCCAGAATTTGAGTGCCAACCAGGATATCGATTTCCTGGTTGTGGATTTTTTGTAGGATGGAACGCCATGCATCTTTACGGCGGGTACTGTCACGGTCAATGCGTAAAATACGTGCGTCTGGAAAGTAGGTACTCAATGTTTCGGTCACGCGCTGTGTGCCTTGCCCAAATGGTGTGAGGTCTTGATTACCGCATTCAGGGCAATGGATTGGCAGGCGTTCTTGATGGCCACAATAATGGCAACGTAAATCTTTGTCACGTAGATGGACAACCAAACGACTGGAGCAACGCACACAGGCTGCTGTCCAGGTGCAGGATTTACACAGCAGGGTTGGNNCGTAGTGCCTGCAGTAAAGGCTGTGATAACCCATTGAATGTTTTGTGGATACGCGTATCGATGGTTTGGATGGTTGGCAGCGCAGCGTTTCTGATTGCACGGGAAGTCAATTGAATGACGCGATAACGTCCGGTAATTGCACTGTGATAACTTTCCAGTGAAGGCGTAGCAGAACCCAAAATTACCGGAATATTCACCTGTTTGCTGCGGAATATCGCTAAATCTCGCGCAGAATAACGCAATCCATCTTGTTGCTTGAATGAATGATCATGCTCCTCATCGACGATAATAAGCCCCAAATTTGGTAGTGGCGTAAATATAGCCAGCCTTGTTCCCAATACAATGTTCGCTTCACCGGTTTGTGCTTGCAGCCAACCTTGCAAGCGTTCTGTATCATTAAGTCCACTGTGTAAGCTGATTAGATTTGTGCATGGAAATCGATTATGAAATATGGCTTCGAGTTGCGGTGTTAAATTAATTTCCGGTACAAGCACCAAGACTTGTTTATCTTGCATCAACATGGCAGCGATCAAGCGTAGATAAACTTCGGTTTTACCGCTCCCGGTAATGCCATGCAAAAGACTGACATGGAAGTGATTCTGAGCAGATAGTATCGNNACTGTGTTATCTTGGGCAGAATGGGGAGCATCCGTGCTGATCCATCCTAATCCTAGCCATTGTTGAATGAGTTGTTTGATGCGCGAAGAATCTTCTTTAAATACTTCACCGGGTATCGAATCAACTTGTTGAAAACGAACAAGAAGATTGCGTGCAATCCGTTGGCGCTTTGGAATGCTGGATAAAGCGATTTGCTTTCCGGCATCGGTTAAACGTAATCGCGTATTGTGCCATGCTGATCCAGCTTTCTGCAGCTTTATGGGTTTGGTCGTACGCAAAGCGGCAGGAAGCCCATTCATGATAACCATTCCGATTGGATGATGGTAATACTGGCTGCAGAAAGCGAACAAATTCAGTAGTTCTTTCGGTAATGGCGGATTGTCAGTGAAAATATCCTGAATCGTTTTGAGTTTCTCTGGGGGAATCTCGGTATTAGCAACTACTTCCATAATAATGCCTGCAAGTCGTCTTTTTCCGAAAGGTACGTTAATGCGCAATCCTATGTTTTCTTGATCTGCATGTTCCGCATAATAATCAAACAGTGTGCCGACAGGAACATTAAGTGCGACACGGACAATGGGCATAGGATCAGTGGATGTTTGGTTTCAATCGGATTGGCGTTTTTAAAGGAATTGATTGCTAGCTTCTAGCTTGGAACTGATTATTACAGCTTATTCATTGGGTGCCCCAGAATCAAATGTTAAATGATTTTATATTTGGGTAATCTTGCCTTAATTGTCTCCAAAAACAATTCAGTGGACGAACTCCCAAACAACGATATCAGTATGATGGCGCGATTTGGCAATTGGTCAGATAATTGTAGTATCGCTAGTATTCGAAAACATTCACCCACCAAAAATTGATCAACTTTTGGTGGGTGATGAGCAAAATTGTATAACTGTTTGGAATATTTCTAATGAGAGACTCTATAAAGCGTTATAGCATCTTCTCCAGGTTTATTCAGTTTTGCAGTGCTTCCATCGGATTGAATAACCAGCTCGACGGCCGTATCCAGATCTGAAAAACCGGCACATCCATTCGTGTTATACGTAAAACTTGTCAGATTGAGTTTATTCGCTCCTTTATTGTATGCATAAGAAGAAAACTCAATACCAGGTTTTGCGCATTTTTGTTGCTCGGCTTTTTGTGTTTCTCCTGTTGGGTCAATCATCATGAATTTTCCATTCGGGAAAAATATCAATGTCGGTGTTTTGATGCCTTCCTTGTCGTAAGCCCAAGCGCCTACGATTCCGGAANNGGTTTTGCAATGTGGAAGAGTTCACCAAAAACACTGGTTTTTTCGCGTTCTCTTTGTACGGTCACAATATCGGAGTGAATTAACTCAGAACCGTCAGTACGCATCCGGCGCGTTGGGCCAGGATTGGAAAGTCCACCTTTCAAGTTGGTGTCTACCGAGGGTTTGCTTATCAATTTGAATCCTCGGTTATCAAAATCGGTTGCTTCGGCAATACCGTACTCAACACCGGATTGAAAAATGGTTCTTCCACCACACACACGATTTTCATCGCAGGAATCGTCCACTCTCGCATCGCCATGCAAATATTCTCCGCTACCGTTACCCGCCACACGTAAAACACTCGCACTTTGGTTATCAAAACTGACCCAGATTTGCGCATTCAATAAGGCCACGCCTTGTGACAAGAAATGCTTGCGTGCTTCATCAGGAGATATAACTTCTCCATTGATGCCACTTGCTTCCATGATGCTTTTCAATTGTGCAGTTTCAGCAAAGGTGGCTGGATCACTGTCTAAGTTGATCTTGTTGCTGACAGCGCTGGCCGTTTCTTGTGATATCGAAATGCCGTTGGTAAGATCGCTATCAGCATCCAAAGATTGCAATAAAACAAGTAAATTTTGCAATTTATGATCGCTGTCCCCGGCGAGTTCGATCGGAGTGACGATCAATGAACCAGGGATATTACCCAGAGTCAAACTGCCGAGTTTGAATTCAATTTTATCGCCATGATTAAAATTGAACTGGCCTTTGTCGTCAGTTACACCTGATTTTCCAGATGNNCCTGTTTGCGTGGTTCTTTTAACTGAAGCAGTGGCAGTGGAGTTGGATGATGAGGTAGTATCCTGGTTTTTTTCGCTCCCTCCATCACAAGCGGTTAAACTAGCGATCAATGCAGCAGGTAGAACAGTTAGCCAGGAAAGTTTTGTTAATGGGTGAATAGATTTCATTCAGATGCTCTCTTTTGGGTTAAATTAAATAATTCAGTTTTGTACAATTGTTTTTTTGAATTGTTTTGGGTATTTGTGAACACTGATATTTTACTATCAAGATTGTTATTATAGCCAAGCAATCTATTTTCTTTTGCATTAGCCCTATTATGGGCTGTTTTTATTCAATTTTGGAGGTGGTTAAAGGTTTTATATGTCTAATATGGCTGAGATCTCACGGTTGTCAGAAATGACAACGCAGCTTCCCATCGAATGGTATTTGAATCCCGAAATTCTCGAAATAGAAAAACGTATTTTGTTTGATCAGGGGCCTAGTTATGTGGGTCATGAAGTAATGGTACCCAATATTGGGGATTATTATGTACCTGAATGGATGAATGACGCTAAAGTATTGGTGCGAAACAGTCATGGTGTCGAATTACTCTCTAACGTTTGTCGTCATCGACAAGCGCTTTTGCTTAAGGGAAGAAGTAACACAAAGAGCATCGTATGCCCCATTCACCGCTGGACATATGCTTTGGATGGCAAATTGCTTGGTGCGCCGCATTTCGAACGTAATCCTTGTTTGAATTTGGATAAAACGCCTTTAAAGAACTGGAATGGGTTGTTGTTCAATGGCAAACGCGATGTATCCAGAGACATGGAAAAACTGAATGCGCTAAAAGCTTTTGATTTTTCCGGCTATGTTTTAGATCGCGTGCAAACAAATCATTATGCGTGTAATTGGAAAACTTTTATTGAAGTGTATTTGGAGGATTATCACGTAGAACCGTTTCATCCAGGCTTGAATGGATTTGTTGATACACATCAACTGGAATGGGAGTTTGGCGAGTGGTATAGCGTACAAACGGTGGCTATTGATCATGCGCGCTTCCAAAAACCTGGCAGTGCAGTTTATGCTCAATGGCATGAACAAGTATTGCAGTATACGGCAGGCGAATTACCTTCGCATGGCGCAGTATGGTTGCTTTACTATCCGAATATTATGGTGGAATGGTACCCGCATACCCTGGTAATTAGCTCGATATGGCCTACCGGTACGGAAAGTTGCAGAAACACTGTGGAATTTTATTACCCGGAAGAAATTGCATTATTCGAGCGTGATTTTGTCGAGGCGGAACAGGCGGCTTACCAAGAAACAGCTTTGGAAGATGATGAGATTTGCAAGATGATGACCGCAGGACGTCGCGCTTTATTTGAGCAAGGCATTAATGAAACTGGGCCCTATCAAATACCAATGGAAGCGGGGCTGGAACAATTTCATCAATTCTTGCGGCAGAAGATGCAGCGCTACGTGTGATTCTTTGTTAATTCTTGTGATCGAGGAAATGATTAATTGAGCTCGCTATGGATGTTATTAGCTGCATTCTTGTTTGCTTGCATGAGTGTATTAGTTAAGTTGGGTGCAATGCATTTTTCCAGTATTGAGCTCGTGTTTTACCGCTCGCTGTTTGGTGTATGGGTCACGTATGCCATTATTCGTTCGTACGGTTTTTCTGTCATGACGCCGCATTGGCGTATTCATTGTTGGCGTGGCGTAACGGGTTTAATCAGTTTGCTTATGTTTTTTTATTGTTTAACACAACTCCCGTTAGGAACAGCAGTTTCGTTGAATTATACTTGGCCGTTATTTGTGGCTTTGTTTTCTACGTTGATCTTAAAAGAACATCTTCAATGGTCACTGGTTTTTGCTATTTTGCTCGGTTTTATGGGAGTGATCATTTTGTTGCGGCCTGCATTGCCTGAGGATCAATGGTTTGCGGGTTTGATTGGAATCGCTTCGGGCTTTTTTGCTGCGTTAGCCTATGTGAATGTGAAGCAACTCGGAAATTTGGGTGAATCCGAATGGCACGTGGTATTTTATTTTACCTTTATATCTACCTTGGGTACCGGTGCATGGTTGTTGTTAACCACATTCAGCGTGATAACTTGGCATGGGTTACTGGTAATATTAGGCATCGGTCTCACTGCAACGCTTGCGCAAATAGCAATGACCCGTGCTTTTCACAAAGGTGTTACGCTGGTTGTGACCTCACTCGGTTATAGTACGGTGCTATTTGCAAGTTTATGGGATCTTTTTCTTTGGGATGAGGCGGTGACACCCATTGCTTGGCTGGGAATTGGCTTGATTGTACTCGGCGGATCGATGGGGGGTATCTTGGGTTCTCGGAATGTTTCAGTATCGCTATCTAAATAATATCTTTCGCTATGGATGAATTGGTTTTTGCCAGAGTATTGCATGTTCTGGGTGTAGTCGTCTGGATAGGGGGTGTTGCCATGGTGACGCTTGTTTTGCTGCCATCTTTATCGCAAATGCAATCTCCAATAGAAGCAATGGAGATCTTTAAACGTATCAGACGACGTTTTGCTGCTCATGCACGTTACGCAACGTTATTGGTCGGTTTAAGTGGCTTCTACATGACGGATGCACTCAATGCATGGGAGCGATTTACGCAATGGCAGTATTGGTGGATGCATCTGATGGTATTGATTTGGCTATTTTTTAGTGTGATGTTATTCATCATGGAACCACGTGGTCGCCGAAATCAATCAATTAATTCCAACGGAAAAAATATTACTTCGGAAACATTGAATGGCATTCAGCGCAAACATCTTTTCTTGTTGCTATTGAGTTTTTTGACGATTGCCGGTGCAGTGGCTGGTAGTCATGGCTGGTTGATTTCCGGACGCTAGCCAATTATGAGTTATCTATTGTTAAAAATGCTCCATGTCAGCAGTGTCGTGATCAGTTATTCGCTATTTTTTCTACGTGGCATTTGGTTGATGCAGAATTCAAATAACTTGCGGCAGCGCTGGGTTAAAGTTTTACCGCATGTTATTGATACTATTTTGCTTACCAGTGCCATTGCATTGGCGGTACTCATTCAGCAGGATCCATTGAATAATGCTTGGTTGACTGCAAAAGTGATTGGTTTACTGATCTATATTCTTCTGGGGATGATTGCAATACGATTTGGTAAAACAAAAAAAACACGTATTGCAGCGTGGATTGGAGCCCAATGTATTTTTATTTATATCGTATTGGTTGCGCTGAGTAAGAATCCGCTGTTGGGCTTAGTTTAAGTTGTAAACGCTACCGTGTCTGTTTTCGCATTATGAATTTAATCGATGCTTGCGATTTGCTTTTTGAAAAGGCAAATGCTAATCAAGCGCAGGCAATTTGTGATTTGGTTAACTTGGCTTATCGCGGTGAACAAGGATGGACCAATGAATCGTCTATTATTCAGGGAAATAGGACAACACCTCAGGAAATAGAATTAGCCTTGGTGGAGCCAAATGCCCATTTTTTTGTTATTAATCAGTTGCAACAATTAATCGCATGTGTTTATATAAAAAAGCACATAAATGCTGTTGCTTATCTGGGTTTTTTCTCTGTTCATCCCAGCTTTCAAGGACAGGGATTAGGAAAGTATATACTGGAGCGAGCCGAAGCTTTCGCTGTAGATCAAATGCAAGCACACAAACTTGTGATGTTTGTCGTATCGCAAAGAATAGAACTGATTGCATTTTATCGTCGGAGAGGCTATTGCCTAACAGGTAAAGTTGACTTGTG
>CXWL01047160.1_pt1 | contig 10595 bp, 9 predicted proteins | sample 590931 | NCBI WGS metagenome assembly CXWL01 (sample SAMEA3498368, study PRJEB10139) | groundwater metagenome | biome: water well; material: biofilm material | place: Germany | collected 2015-04-27 | reverse complement strand
GCCCTGCTACGGCCAGTTCGGTGGGCAATACAGTTTCATGATCAACTTCGCGTTAGTCGACGCGGTGGCCAAGCATCTGGGGCTGAAGCAGATGACCTGTGAGCCCCAGCGAGAATTCGTCGGGCGGTCGTTGAATACGAATGTGATCACCCTCATGGATCTGCTGGCGACGCATCCCTCTGCTGGGCCTACACTGCAAGCCTGGGAACAAGACAGACTTGTACTGAAGACCATCAGGGCATTGAACGAGACATTTGAGAGTCCCTATCATCGACGGCTTGAATTTCCGTTAGGCGGCACTATGCCGCCTAACGAGCGAGAGACCTTGGGCGCCATTGTGCGGGCACTCAAAGACAGCGGCATTCCCGACACCGTGGCCTACGTGACCGAAGAGGAACTCACCCGCGCACAAAAAGATTTGGAAGAGATCGGCTACGATATAGATGCTATCCAGATGGCCATGACAGCGCCTCCTAGCCCCATCGAGTACTGTCACTTCGCTTGTCGGCGATGAGTGGGAGTGACGTAAGGTCAGTAATGGTGGTCTCAGCATCCGCAGCAACAGCAGTGCAAGGCCTCGGCCGACAGTGAGCACGCGCTCCCAGGGGTGATTGAGTGTAGGTTCTGCCCGGATACTGTTTCATCATCCTGCGAGAAGGAGTAGAATTTTCTCGCCGAACGTTGCCACAGTATGATGCGGAGAAAATTCGGTGTCGCGCCATTGTGGTGCCACCAGCATGGTCTCTGAAATTCCTGAATGACAGGGGGAGAGGGCTATGAGTTCGTTTGGGACAAGCATTGCCGGGCTAGTGGGTGGAGTGGTGCTTATGATGGGTCTGTTTGCATTGTTCCAAAGGGAATGGAGAGCAGCCTGTGCGTGGTTTCTCTCTGGTCTGGCGCTGATCGCTCTGTTGACGTATCTCGACAAACCGGGATCTCATCCATCAGAATCCGTTGAGACTCGCGAGACGCGTGGGTAACCGCAGCTGAACTCCTTGAAGTGGTCCGCTCCCAGTCGTGACTACCCCGATTACACCCTACCCATCAAATACCGCAGGGTAAAGGTCACGCCCCCCAATAGAGTTAATGGCTTAAGCCTTTCCCATCACGGCTTCGTGCGCATCTTTATCGGCGATCAACACTGCCGGCCACCGCAGCCAGGCTCCCATGTGCAAGACTCCTGCGACAAGAATCGCTGAGGCTGCAGCCAGCGCTTCTTTCACGAGCTGGCTAAACGGCGCTGAAGTTATGCATTGGGAAGTTGAATCTGCGAGAAGATAGCGGCCTCGTTGGGAGATCATTGGGAGCGACAGGATCCTGAACTGCGTTTCAAAAAGCCTCGTCCACCTCGGACGAGATTCCGAGGGGAAAGCGAAGTGTTTGCAAAGGTGTCTATCGCTCCTTGAGTCGGCCGAGTGTGCTCTCCACCGACCGCTCAAGTTTGTCCGCCGCTCCACTCAAGGCGAGCTCGACCGTCGCGGCCTGATGGGTCACGGCGATGGGCTGGTGACCGGCCAGTCTGGCTTCCAGGACGCAACGGATATCGTCACCTTTTGTTTTGTGACTGTTGGTATCGCTGAGATGCGCTTCGACCCGTGTAATCCGATCACGAAATCGGCCGACGGCTCCTTCCAGGCTGGTCTCAACAAGAGCAACGATCTCCTCACGTCCATGGATATGGTTATCCGTATTGACCTGAATCTGCATTCGACTCCCTCCCTCACAGTGGCCATTTCAAGCATGGACCCTACTCGCCAGGGACAAAAAAAGTCAATCGGGGCACGGCTACGAAGGAAGTCTGATTCTCTGCAGGGTAGATGATCAGAAGGAGAGAGGGGAATAGAGAAGGCCACAGATGCGGAGTCACCGGTGAGAATGCGGTGTGCGTCTAGTGACTTGACTTTGGCATGGCAAATTAATACCATGCACCCGAAATCGTTCCAAAAGGAAAACTAGGGTTCCGGCTTTCTTCCTTGCTAGGGGGGAGCGTCTGGTCCAAGAGTTTTCGGCCTCCTATAACGAGGCTCCACGGAGGGATAAAAACCCGGGAGATCATGTACTGAGGTACATGGCCTTTTGGGAATATAACCTTCCAGCAGGAGGCTTCGTTATGCATCTCCATCCCCAAATTTCTTCCATACCGGATCAGTCAGACCTGCTGCCGAGTCAGAGAGGTCTGCCATGGTAAGTCAAGAAAGTCCGGGTACGGTTGGTCCTGCTCCCGCTAGGAATCCTCCTGAGATACTCCACCGCAGCCTCAGTCTCTGGAACAGCCTGACCATCGGCTTCGCAACGGTTTCACCGGTAGCAGGGCTCTACGCCATTATCGGCGTACAGACGGTCGTCACGGGAGGCGGCTGGTTTCCCGCGCTGGCGCTTTGTCTGGTGATGCAAATGCTGGTAGCGACTGTCTATGCGGAGCTATCCTCGCAGATTCCGATCGCGGGAGGCGCGTACAAGTGGGCCAGGCAGCTTGGAGGCGCCACCACTGGCACGTACGCCGGAGCCATCTACGTCAGCTCCACGATCGCCATGCTCACCACGACCGCCTATACCGGTGGTGTCTGGCTGGCTATTTTTTTCGGGTCAGGAGGTGGAACAGGAGTCACCCTCGTGATATGGGGAACGGTCTTTCTGCTGGTTTGCACCATCCTCAATCTGGTCCACGTCTCGGTCTTTAAGTATCTCATTTCCCTAGGAGTCTATGCGGAAATCGTCGGCTCGTTCGGCGTCGCGCTGCTGTTATTTTTCTTTTTCCGGCAGCACGAGTTCTCCGAACTCTTCGCTCATCTGGGGACAGGAACCGCACCCAGCCAAACTGCGGCGTTTCTAGCGGCGCTTGCGATTTCTGGATGGGCATTCATCGGCTTCGATGCCTGCTCGACCATCGCCGAAGAAACGCACGAGCCCAAACGGATGGTGCCGCGTGCAATCTTTTTCTCTCTTTGCATGGTGGGAAGCGTGGTGCTCTTCAACTCCGCCGCCCTGACTCTGAGCTTTGACCGCGAGACCTTACAGCAGACGAGCGCCGCATCCGATCCTGTCACACCGGTGATCGTCGCCAACTTTGGTGCTTGGGCAGAGACCCCGTTTCTGGCCATTGTCATGGTCGCATTCCTGGCTTGCGGGTCCTCCATGGTCCAGTACACATCTCGTATCGTGTTTTCCATGGCTCGTGAAGGCAGTATGCCCGCCGTCCTTAGTCGGGTGACTGCTGCCGGTGCGCCGCGGAATGCCGTGATGTTCACGGTGCTGCTGGCCACGCTTGGCTTGCTCTTTGGGCTGAATGATGAAGCGGTTGCCACGGTGCTGGCGTTCGGCACGGGCGGATTGTACGCCATGTTTGCGATGACCACGGGCGTCGGACTCTACACCCGGCTCACGGGTCGGTGGGACCCCTCATTAGGTCAACTGAAACTGGGCGCGTGGGGAGTCCTGATCAATACGGCGGCGTTTCTCTGGTCGCTCTTTGAATTCGTCAATATCGCGTGGCCACGTCCCTATGCCGTCTCGCCTAATGCTCCCTGGTGGCAACTCTGGGCCGTTCCACTCGTGCTGGGCAGCATACTCATGCTGACGACGCTGTATGTCCTTGTCGGTAGTAACAAGGCATCAGTCCAGCCCGGAAGGACCGAACCACGTTAAGAATCACGGAAGGCCGTGCGCAAAGATCCGTGCCGTAAGGAGGGTTTCACACAGAGTCAGAATTCATTCATTCGGAAGAAAGGAGCAATCATGGCAAAGAAGAGAACATACCAAGGCAAGGTTCCACTACATGACAAATACGGGCCGGAAGCGAAGTTCGCGGTTGAAGCGGAGGCGCTGCTGCCGACGACAAAATATGAAGAAGAAGTGGCCCGGGGCCTTGAATTGGGCCTGCAGGGAGCCGATTCTATTAAGGATCGCCGCATTCCCACCTTTAGTCGTGGAGAGCTCCCGCACTTCGCGGGCATCAATACCTTCACCAAAGCGCCGTATGTCGAAGATGTCCGCAAGTGCGGGGAATATGATGTCGCCATTCTCGGCGCGCCGTTCGATGGTGGGACGACGTATCGGGCCGGCACCAGGTTCGGGCCTCAGGGCATTCGCAAGATTTCGGCGTTATACGGGACGTACAGCTTCGAGCTCGGCGTGGATCTCAGAGAGTCGATCTCCATGTGCGATCTCGGTGACGTGTTCACCATCCCCGGTAACATCGAGAAGACCTTCGACCAAGTCAGCAAAGGGGTTGGCCATGTTTATGCGAGTGGGGCCTTTCCCGTGGTATTGGGCGGGGACCATTCTCTGGGATTTGCGACCGTGCGGGGCGTGGCGCAGAATATGGGCGGCAAGAAGCTCGGCATTTTGCACTTCGACCGGCATGTGGACACGCAGGAGACCGATCTCGATGAACGCATGCACACCACGCCCTGGTTTCACGCGACGAACATTCCCAACGTGCCGGCCAAGAATTTAGTGCAGATCGGCATCGGCGGCTGGCAAGCGCCGCGGCCCGGCGTGAGGTCCGGCCGTGAACGTCAAACCACGATCATGACCGTGACCGATTGTGTGGAAATGGGCATCGAGAATGCCGCGAAGCAGGCGCTCGAAGTGGCGTTTGATGGGGTGGATGCGGTGTGGTTGAGCTTCGACGTGGATTGCTTGGATGCCGCATTCGTGCCGGGCACAGGTTGGCCGGAACCGGGAGGGTTTCTCCCGCGCGAAGTGCTGAAGTTCCTCCAAATCATCGCGGACACAAAACCGCTGGCGGGGATGGAAATCGTAGAATGTTCACCGCCCTACGACGCAGCGGAGATTACCAGCCTCATGGCCACACGGGTCATCTGCGACGTCCTGGCCTGCCAGGTACGATCCGGCAACCTGGCTAACAGAAAAAAGCGTTGAGATGCACTGAGGGGCTTGCTTCGCACAAGCCCCTCAGCCAGTATTTCAGCGAACAGCCTTGTACTGTGTGCTGATGGGCAAACTGATTGTCATGTTACAAAAATCCTGGATGACTGTTGGATTTGTACGGGTCCAACCCAATGCTCAATGTGGCAAGCATAAGGGAAGCACGCGCGAGAAGGTGTGACCGTCAGTCCGGGGATCCGGATCGAAGCCATTCGGTTTAGATATGGCTCGGCATGACGTGCAAAGACCTGGAAAGCGAGCTCTGTGGTTGGGCGAGTCGGCAGATCTTGACCAAGAAACGGACGCTCTTTCTGGAAGTGATCATCCAGCTGCACCCTAAACCGCATATCTCGCTGAAGGGTCTTATCGGGATGACCGCTTGAAAGGCGCACAGCCAGTCCATATCCTCCGAAGCAGATGTTTTGGCTGAGAATATTCCGGCGTTCTTAGCCTGTCCTAGGAAGAGATCTCTTGTACTCTCTTGTATCATCAACCAAGTCCTTATTCAGAACTGTAGTTTGGCGATACACCGCTAAGAAGTTTACCGGCGCGTGACAGTTTACCCAGTAGATCGACCTAGTGATGAGACATTCAAATTACGAGGGAATCGACAAATTGCCCAACTAGATCAGCGCGCTTGCTAATAAACTCGTCATAATTGTCCTCGGAGTATACTTCCATGCGAAGAGGCATAATATTGGATTCAAGAATCAGCTTCCTGTTCCCTTCAGGTACAAGGTTGAAGATGTAGTCAGAGGGTTGCCTCTGCGATATCTTCTTGTTTGATCCCGCTGGAAGAAAACAAAAATTGCATAGGGCATTTATTCTATCCGTAGCCACGCCACGCTTCTCTAGGAAAGCTTTTGGGAAGATGTGATGGTATTCCTTTCGGTTAAAACCCGAGAGGGCATCGCCCAAATCTATTGCAGCTCCATTGGTCAAGTTGAGTGGAGATTTTTGCGCCAGCAACAACAGCAGTGCGCGAGTGTAAGGATGGCTCTTAGTGAACTTAAGCTTAGCAAGCATGTCTTTTGTGAGCTCGGATGAATAATTACCGATCCCGGATGGATCTCCAGCAGCAAGTCGCTTCATAAAGGCGATATCGGTGTTTATTTTGTCGTCCGTTTGAGCCGCATAACGTCTGGAAAATGAGGTCTTCCAGAACCACTTCTTCAGCGTAGCAATTTGATCGCCAGAGGGTGTGGCGGTTGTATTGTAAAAGAAGGCAAGTGCTATGACCTGTTGGAAATGAGGAAGAAGTTCGAGCGATTGAATCTTAAACTCTGTTGAAAGGAAATCGATAGCAGCCGATATTGCCGCGCCGACAGTGCTAAACATCGCTCTCACCTTGGCCGCATCGAGTGCCAAGATGGTCTTAGTTCGCGCGTCTTCGGTAAGTATGGCTCCCAAGCACTGAAGAATCACTTTATCTGGGAGATCGCCAAAGCCCTTGGCATCGAGGGAGTCTCCCAGCTCGGTTAGTGCTTCTTGAAGATGAAAATCCTCACTCCATGTCCAAGCAACCAAGAGATCCAGCGTTGTGAGAGTTGTCGCCGTGCTATTAATCCGCTCAAAAATAACACCGACATCATCTTTCGAGCGTTTTGAGATTGTAATTATAGGGATTTCATAATTGTTGACTCGTGAGTGCAGGAGTCTCGCTCTTTTCTGATTATCGGGAGAAAGCTTCTCGAGAGCCTTGAAGAAAGCTTCGGTGTCGAACAAGCAGGAAAGGTCAATTGCTGAACGATCTGATTCAACGCTGGCGAGTGGTATGAACGATTCATCATCGAAGCGGAAAGCGATTTCAAATGCTTTGGGATCTACGGTATATCCGCTAACGACAGGATCGAACTCTCGGTAGGAGCAGAAGACAGCATAGATACTAGAAAGTCGTTGCTGACCATCCAGCACATAGTTTACCGGATAATCTGGTTCACGCTCCGGAAGCTTGAGCCCGCCAATATTTCGTGAGGCTTTTAGGCGTTCGTGTGAACTCCAAAGAAGAATGCTGCCTATCGGATAGTTGCAATATATGCTGTCGAGGAGTTCGGTGATTTGTTCCTGATTCCAAACAAACCCTCGCTGGAATGCAGGTATCTTGATATCTCCATCCCTAATACGGTCCACTAGTCGGTCAATTTTAATTGCAGCCGGTTGAATCTCGCCTATTGCCATGGTTTTCTTCCTGATCGGAGAAATTACATTGAAGGCCAACTTTCAAGACAATAACAACCTGCCTCTCCACCAGAAGTAAACTGTGTTCAGCAATCAACCGAGGGCGAGTGTACTGCAATGCCCAACGCATATCCACCGATCTGTGAACACATTCGAGATGGGGTCTGGTCTCGCTTCGCGCATGCCATGTCATGCTCCGATCACGGCGAGCTTTGGCAGCCATGGTGCAGTGGGAAAAGTAGTGGTCGAGTGAAACCAAATAGCTGCCTCGGTTTTTACGCCGCAGATAGCATCGCAAAGCAGTCCTCGCACGGGCCAGCTCTTTTTACGGACTTTTCACTGCTCGTCAGAAATTGTTAAATTCAGCGGTTCTACGACGTGGTAAGTAGGTGACGACTCTGTCGTCAAATGGCATGCCAAATGACGACTCAGTCGACACCTGTCTGTACGAAAGGGTGAGCTCAAACGCCCTGAACGATGACTGGCGGCAGGTGATAGTGACTCGCGCGACTTGCTTCTGGCGTGCTTGCCAATCGGAGCACCGGTTGCGACGACTTCTGGAAACGATAGTTCTTCTGGGAGTGCTCACGCTTGCGGCTGGATCAGCTGCTCGTTTGACTCACGAAGAACCCGTTTATATACTTAAGCTCATCAACCGGAGACGATCGAGATGAAAATAGCCATAGGCCTGCTTGTCCTAGTGGTCCTCCTTGTAGGAGTTGCCCTCTCCCTTCCGTTCTTGATCGACCTCAATAAATATCAAGATCAATACAAACCGCTCATCGAGGATGCTCTCAATCGTAAGGTCCAGGTGCAAGACATTCGATTGACTATCTGGCCAAGAATCGGTGCGCGCGTGGCGGGTTTCTCAGTACTGGACGATCCAGCCTTTGGGACCGGTCCCGTTGCTTCTCTCTCGTCGTTGGAAGTGGGTGTGAAGTTGATGCCGTTGCTGAGCAGCAAGGTCGAAGTGGAGGAAATCACGCTTCGCCAGCCGGTCATTACGGTGATCAAGAACCAGAAGGGAGTGCTGAACATTTCAACTATCGGCCGCAAAGGTGTATCGGTGCCGGAGAAACCTTCGCGCGCCCCGATTCCTTCAACGGAGGGGCCGCTCAAGATTCTGGCGCTGCTGGCCGTGGACCGTGTATCGATCGACGGTGGGAAATTGACCTACCGTGATCTCTCTGCCGCTAAGCCGATGGAATATGTATTACAAGATTTGGAGGTGCTGCTGCAGTCAGTGAGGCTTGGGCAGACGCCAAGTGTGCACTTCGGCTCACTGGTGCAACCGTTCAATCTGCCGGTAAAGCTCGACGGCACCTTTGGTCCATTGCGAGAGACGCTGGACATTGATGCGATCAATTTCCAGCTTGGTGTGGGAAAGACGGACTTTGCCATTACAGGAAAGGCCGCCGGGAATGATGCCATCATCAATATCAGCTCGCCGGTGATCAATACGGCGAACGTACCGGTTGCGCTTCCCTTGAAGACACCGGTTGAGATCAAGGATCTCCAGATTGCGGCGGAAGTCATGGGGCAAGAGGCCAAGCTGAAATCCCTGGCGTTCCGTCTGTTCGAGGGCGAGGTGAAGGGGCAAGGCAAGCTGATCGCCGGAGCAGACATGCCTCCATTCAAGGGAGCTGTGACGATTCAAGGATTACAGCTTGGCCCGGCGCTCAATGCCGTCGCCGAGACACCGATCTCGATTAGCGGGTCGGCCGGTGTGGATCTGTCAGTGCAAGGGCGTGGGTTCTCGATGCCGGATCTGACCAAAGCGTTAGAGGGGACCGGCCACCTGGCCGTGAAAGATGGAAAGATCAAAGGGGTGAATCTTCTCCAGGAAGTGGTCTCAGCCCTCAACGTGGCCGGTATTTCCCTCGGCGATGCGAAGGCCACAGCCTTTTCGACGATCGAAACGGATCTCGCCATTAAGCAAGGGGTGATCAACGTGCAGCGGCTCTTGATGGATAGCCATGATTTTCAGGCGACCGGCGGCGGCACGATCGGATTTGATCAGCGACTGAATCTTGCCGTGAATCTCAACCTCTCCCAAGAGGTGAGCCAAAAGATTGCAGCCGCTTCACCTGTCGTTAAGATCGCCTTAAAAGACGACCGATTGAGTCTCCCGCTCACGATTACCGGAACGGCTCAAGCCCCCTCGTACGGAGTTGATGTGAAGGGCCTCACCGGGAAAGTGCAGGAGCAGGTCAGGAAGAGGGTCGAAGAAGCGGTCGATGGGCTGCTCAAAGGGACGACAAAGCCCGAGGACCTCCAGAAAGAGGGGAAAGAGCTGCTCAAAGGATTGTTCGGTCGATAAGGAACTATCTCTATGAATATTCTGGATACGCTCACTCAATATGCCGTGCAGTACGGGTTGCAGGCGGCGGTCGCGCTCGGCATTCTCATCGGCGGCATGATGGCGTCTCGTGGGGCCGCCAATTTCACCCAACAGGCGCTTGAAAAACAGACCCTTGAGCCACCAGTGCGTCTGCTCCTGGTGCGTATCGTGAAAATCATCGTCATCCTGTTTACGGCGATGATCGCGCTCCAAACTCTGGGCGTGCCCATCGCTCCGCTGCTCGCTGGTGTCGGAGTCGCCGGTGTTGGTGTTGGGTTGGCTTTGCAGGGCGTCTTGAGCAATGTGATGGCGGGGCTGTCGATTATCTTCAGCAAGCCCTACAAGGTCGGCGAACATATCTCGCTGCTTGGAGTTCATGGTGACGTCATGGTCATTGATATTTTTACCACGACGTTGATGCACGCTGACCATTCACGCGTCCTCATTCCCAATCGAAAAATTGTCGGGGAAATCCTGCATAATTTCGGTGTCATCCGTCAGCTGCATCTGACGGTCCCCCTCTCACACCGCGTCAAAATCGATGACGCGCTGGCGCACGTGAAGGATATTCTCCAACAGCACCCGTTGGTCTTGAAAGACCCTGCTCCTTCCGTAGGAGTATCGTCTCTGGGGGAGTCGTCAATCGCTCTCGCCGTGGAGCCCTGGGCGGCTGTGACCAACTACAACGTGGTTCAGGGGGAGTTGAACAAGTTGATTCTCGAACGATTCCGGACACATGGTATCGAGTTGCCCTCTTCTCGTCACGACGTTCACCTCGTGAACGGATAAGACCGTCGAGCCTGGCAACTTTGAACGTTCCTTACAGTACTCTTGAGAAAGCGGCCTGAGAGATTCGGTCTTGTTGCGCAGGTTTCTCCGGTGCTAAGATCAGGCCACAATACAGTTGATTAGCTCATAATAGAAGGAAAGCGAAGTAGTGAAGATGGTCAGGGGGAATGGCTGAAGGTTCTACCCGAAGAGACCGAACAACGAGGCGCGTATCATCGCCTTGCTCGTTACTTTGCGATTCCGAGATGAGGTGAAACGATGGGCACAGTACGCTCCACAGACCAGCCCCTGATCGCTCGCGACGATCCAGCGACAGACTCAGACCAAGTCGGTAGACCAGCACACCTTGACGATCGATCCGCAAGCGGGAATCTCGACAAGATTCGCGACATTCTCT
>CXWL01029785.1_pt1 | contig 10598 bp, 10 predicted proteins | sample 590931 | NCBI WGS metagenome assembly CXWL01 (sample SAMEA3498368, study PRJEB10139) | groundwater metagenome | biome: water well; material: biofilm material | place: Germany | collected 2015-04-27 | reverse complement strand
GTGCCCGTCAGCGGAATCATGATCTCTGGCTTCACTACGATGCCGCGCTTGGTGCAATCTGCGGCGGCTTCGAAGATGGCGCGCACCTGCATCTCGACGATCTCCGGCATGGCAATCGAGAGACGCACGCCGCGCAAGCCCATCATCGGGTTGGATTCGTGCATGCCTTTGATTGCGGTCAGCAGTTCTTCTTTGGCTTTCAAGCCTTCGGTTTCGCCTTTGACGCGCATCGTGATGACTTCTTCAAATAGTTTTTCCTCATCAGGCATAAACTCGTGAAGGGGCGGGTCGATCAAGCGAATGATGACGGGATACCCATCCATCGCATCAAAGAGACCGTCGAAGTCCTTGCGCTGATACGGCAGGAGTTTATCGAGCGCTTCGGTGCGTCCATCGCTTGTTTCGGAGAGAATCATCTGCTGAACAATCGGCAGGCGTTCAGGCTCGAAAAACATGTGCTCGGTGCGGCACAGGCCGATACCCACCGCGCCATACGAGCGGGCGCGCCGCGCATCCTTGGGATAATCTGCATTTGCCCAAACTTGCAGGCCGCGGGTGGGCCAGCCTTTGGGAGCAACGCGCAGATTCTTGCGCGCGCAAATCTCGTCCGCCCATTTGAGCAATGTCATCAGGTCAGTCTGTTCTTCAAGCGAAGGCGTGGACATTGGAATTTTACCGACGAAGACCTGCCCGGTTGTGCCATCCACAGAAATCCACTCCCCTTCTTTGACAATTATTTCTCCAACGTTCATAAGGCGCTTCTCAAGATCGATCTTGATCGCAGACGCGCCCACCACGCAAGGGATGCCAAACTGACGGGCAACCACCGCCGCGTGTGACGTTGCGCCGCCTTCGCTGGTCAAGACGCCTTTGGAGGCGATCATGCCATGCACATCGTCTGGCTTGGTGAAGGGACGCACCATGATCGTATCCTGCTTGTGTTCCTTTGCGAACCGTTCAGCGGTATCCGCGTCAAAATAGATTTGTCCAACCGCCGCGCCAGGGGAAGCGTTGACGCCCTTCGCAATGAATGCGCCCGATTTCTCTGCGGCCTGCTTGGCTTCTTCATCAAATTGCGGATGCAGGAGCGTATCCACGTTTTCAGGGGTGATGCGTTCCAGCGCTTCTTCCTTCGTGATCAAACCTTCCGTTGCCAGGTCAACCACGATCTTCACTGCGGCTTTTGCAGTGCGTTTTCCGTTGCGGGTTTGCAGCATCCACAGTTTGCCGCGCTCGATGGTGAACTCGACATCTTGAATATCCTTGTAATGCTTTTCCAACCTTGCGGTGATCTTCATGAACTCATCATAGGCTTTGGGCATACGCTCTTTCAACGTCTCGATCGGGTTCGTGTTGCGGATGCCCGCCACCACATCCTCACCCTGGGCGTTGAAAAGAAAATCGCCCAACATCTTTTTATCGCCAGTGGATGGGTTTCTGGTGAAGGCTACGCCCGTTGCCGAGTCCTCGCCCATGTTGCCGAAGGCCATGGTCTGAATGTTGACCGCCGTGCCCAGCGTGTGGGAGATGCCCGTTGCGTTGCGATAGTCGATGGCGCGTTTGCCGTTCCAGGATTTGAACACCGCCTCCGTCGCCAACTCAAGCTGTTTATTTGGATCCTGCGGAAAATCAAAGCCTTTTTCTTTTTTCACCACAGCCTTGAACGCCTCGACCATTTGCATCCAATCGTCGGCTGTCATGTCGGTATCCAGTTTGTAGCCTTTCCTGTGCTTGTACTCCTCCAGTGGGTGTTCAAAAGCCTCGTCTGGAATCCCCAGCACCACAGAGCCGAACATCTCCACCAAACGGCGGTATGAGTCATATACAAAGCGCGGGTTGCCAGTCAACGCCGCCATGCCTTCGGCGGTTTTATCTGTGAGGCCAATATTCAATACCGTATCCATCATGCCTGGCATCGAAAACTTCGCGCCTGAACGGCACGAAACCAGCAAGGGATTCTGCGGGTCTCCAAACTTTTTGCCTGTTTGTTTTTCGATTGCCTTCAATGCTTTTAATTCTTGATCCCACAACCCTGCGGGAAATTTCCCCATCTTTTGATATGCGTTACATGCCTCGGTGGTCACTGTAAAAAATGGCGGCACGGGCACGCCTGCGCGCGTCATATCCAGCAAGCCCGAACCCTTTCCGCCCACGAGCGCTTTTACCGCATCCCATGAGCCGCCGGCAACTTTCTCGGCCTCTTTCACTTCACTAAAGAGATAAACCCACTTGGTCATTTATGCCTCCTACAAGGATTGGATTAAATAATTTTTTAAATCTACTCGATTGTGAAATATTTTACCAAAAACAGTCTAATTCATACATGACGAATATCACCAGATCATCTGATTTCAGTCCGCGGGCTTTATAAAAATTTCGCCGTCGCACACTAAAATCTTAAATATCTGCCTGACGTTCTTGCAAACCCGAATAACAAACTTCAAGCTGTAAACACATTGCAAAGTAGATTGCGATGGTATTAAGTGATAATAGCTTCACGGTAAAAATATGACCACAAAAATCCTTGTAATCGATGATGACATTGCCATCACTGAGTTAATGAGTATGCTGCTCAAGACTCACGGCTTCGATGTAATTGCCACCAACAGCGGCGCGGAAGGAATTAAACTCGCGCGCGAAAACAACCCAAACGTTGTGCTGCTTGATCTGATGATGCCTGAAGTGGATGGCTGGCAGGTCAGCAAATCAATTCGCGCATTCAGCAACGTTCCCATCCTGATCCTTTCCGCCATCAACGACCCGCGCATGGTCGCCAGCGTGCTGGATGCAGGCGCAGACGATTTCCTCGTCAAACCTGTGCCCAGCGGCGTGCTGGTTGCCCACATCAGGAAGATGGTCAGGCGGACTGGCTCGCTGGACAGGTCAAAGCTAAAAAAAACTGACGCGCTGGCCAGCAACACACAACCGCTTCCTTCTTAACCGCAAGTTGATTCTACTAAAAAAAACACGTCCGCCGCTTTGAGAGTGGCGGACGTTATTATTTCACTTCAACAGTTTCAACGCCTCAGCAGTTTCCTGCGGAAATTCCAGCATTGGCATGTGACCAGCTTTCTTTAGCTTGATCAATTGCGCCGCTGGCAAAATGGATTTTATCTCCCTTGCCCGATCTATAGAGATAAGCGCGTCAGCATCTCCATGAATCAACACAACGGGGAAAGAGAATTGGGAGAGTATAGATGTGAAATCTTCCCGTTCCGCCATCGCCTTCAAAGCGCCAACAACCCCTGCCCTGCTTTGTGCCTTCATCAAAAGGTTGGTAAATTCCTGCACCTTTTCATTCGCCGAAAGTTTTGGGGTCATGGCATCCGCTACAACATCCACCCCTTTTTCCGCTACATCACGTGCCGTTTTATAGCGTCCTGCTTTTCGCTCAGGAGCATCGGCGGCAGCCTGCGAAGAGACCAACGCCAGCCCGCTCACACGCTCTGGATATTCTTTGGCAAAAGCAAGCGCCACATAGCCGCCCATTGAATGACCCGCAAAAGCGGCTTTTTCCAAACCGAGATGATCGAGCAAGCCTGCGATGTCATTTGCGAAATCCAGTATGGTGTAGGGAGTATCCACAGTGGAGGATTCGCCGAAGCCACGCAGGTCAGGGACGATCAGGTCATAATCGTTTTCAAGCAGGGGGACGACAGCATCCCAAATGGAAAGGTCGAGGGGGAATCCGTGAATCAAAACGAGCGGCGTACCTGTGCCGCTGCGGTCATAAGACAAATCTATATTATGTTCTGGTTGGTTTTCCATTTTTGCAAGCCTCTTTCTCTTTCTACTTCCATTTCACTTCCACTTTCAATTTACTGCCGAGTTTCGATTTATAAAAGATGTGCCCGTTATCGCGCCCAAACTCGTAGACGCGGCGGGTGATGTCCACATCTGCCTTGCAGTATTCAGCGACTTTATCCAGCTCGCCATTGCGAAACCAACGGACGGATTGAATCCCGTCCGCAGTTTTGGATGCGCCGAGTGTGGCGCTGGCGATGGTGTCGAGGCTGATGCGAAAGCCTAGAATCTTTTGCAGGTCGAGAAGCAGGTCAAGGGTCGGGAGAGAGGCGAAGCGGGTTTCAGGCGAGTATGGCTGAAGCACGCGGTAGTCAAATCCGATCAAATTAAATCCTATGACCTTCGTCGCGGATTTTAATTCAGCAATCAACGCAGGGACATCCTGCTCCCAATAAACGATGAAATCGTTTTTCTCTGTTGAATAGGTGACGCCGCAGGCAACTTTTAGTTTTTCGATATTGTCGCGCCCGCCGACTTCGTCAAACAGGTATTGAGATTCAAGATCAAAGAAGACGTAGTTCATATTACCTCGCTTCCATGTTACGTGTTGCGTATTCCGTCAGGATTTTCTTTGAGCCATTCGTGCGCAAATGATAAAGCCTGCTCGCGGTTTTCGATTTTTCCAGCAGCCTGATTCTCGCGGATGGTTTCCAGCAGTTGACCAATAACGGGGCCAGGCTTGAGGTTTAATTCCGTCATCAGGTCGCGCCCATCCAACAAACGCGGCGGGGCTACCACCTCTTCGGGGCGTTCCCAATAATTTTCAAGCAGGATGCGCGCGATATCGAGGTAGGCAGTCCAGGTTTCAAGCGTAAGCTCATTAGCGGAAGCGCCGCGCAAATCGGCAAGGCCAAGCAGGATGAGGTCTATGCCCGCTTTGCCGCTGTCGCGAAAGAAACGATAAATGGCTTTGCGCGACGGGGTTTGTTTGTCAGCCAGGAGGCGGCTGCCGAAGAAATGAATCCGCATGTGATGTTTGACGATGGCATGGATGCGTTCCACTTCGTCGTTGCTGAGGTTGAAGGAGCGGGCGCGCTCGGCGGCAACTTCCGCACCTTGCATGTCATGGTCGAAAAAGCGGATGCGGCCTGTCTCATCAAGCGTTTTTGTTTCAGGCTTGCAAACATCGTGATACAGCGCGGCGAAGAAAAGCAGGGAACGATGGGAACGGTCTACATTAAGTGAGTTCGCAAAGTGGGCCGCTATCTGCTCGCGGAAACGCCCCAGACGCAGGCCAAGCAGACCCGTGAACATCTCGTTCGTTTTTTCGGCATCGTAGCCGACTCGCAAGCCAGAGATGACCTGGTTGAGATAATCCAAAACGGAGAGCGTATGTGTCCATACATCGTGGATGTGAGGCAGGGATTGTTCCACGCCTTTCATTTTGAGCAACTCAGGCATTAAATATTGAAGCACACCGAGCATTTCCAGCGCGCGGATGGATGCGTCGGCTCGGGGGCCTTGCAAGATTTTGAAGACTTCGTCCCGCAGGCGTTCGGCAGAGATGCGGCCAAGCTGGTCGGCAGATTGTTTCATCCACTCCCGCGTGGGCTTGTCTATCTTAAAGCCAAAAGCGGCGGCCTGACGCACTGCTCGTAAAATACGGACGGGGTCATCCGATAACGAGGTTGGCGAGCAGGCGCGGATGACTTTGGCGAGAACGTCTTTTGCGCCATCCAGGGGATCAACGATGGTATTGCCTTGCAGGTTGAGGGCAATGGCGTTAATGGTGAAGTCGCGGGCGCGCAGGTCTTCTTCGAGGTTGGCGCCACGATAGGTTGCGAAATCAAGGAAGGTGTGAGAGCCGTCTTCATTCGTCAGGATGACGCGGCCTGTGTCGCGTTCATCATCCAGGGGCATGAAGTGGGCATCGAGGGTGTTGGCGACTTTTCGAGCGAGGGAAATGCCATTCGATGGCAGGGCAAAATCCAGATCGGGTGAGAGGCGGGAGAGTAGCAGGTCACGCACTGCGCCGCCGACGAGGTAAATTTCCTGTTCGGGGGGCAGGGCGTTCTTAATCCTATTGATTAATGGCGGTAAAGAAAAGTTGGCTGGCATAAAAACGATCTCTGGTTTTTCTTTGTAACGGCTGGAGAGCGAGGCGCGCAGGGCTTGTTCGGGTGTGCCGCCTTGAGCAATGACTCGTCCGCGCACGAGGGCCACCCAGCGGCCTGCATACGGCGATTGATGTTTTTCAGGATTGGCAGTCTCTTCGTTCATTTTATCCCCAGCCAATTGAATTCAGGCAGACGGTTTATATTTGTTCAGGTCAACCACGCCGACGAAGGGCAGGTTGCGATAGTATTCATCCAGGTCGAGGCCGTAGCCAAAGACAAATTTATTCGGGATGGTGAAGCCAAGGTAATGGACAGGGACGTGCGCTTCGCGGCGTTCAGGTTTATCGAGCAGGGCGCAGACTTTGAGCGTTTTCGGGTGGCGGGTTTCGAGCATTTGCAAAACGGCTGAGATGGTATGTCCGCTGTCTACAATATCTTCGACGAGCAGCACGTTCCTGCCGCGAATATCCGTTTGCAGGTCGAGGGTGACACGGGCCGAGCCGGTTGACTCACGTTTGCCTGCGCCATAGGATGAGACGGCCATAAAGTCCATCATGTGCGGGGTGGTGATGTGCCTGCTGAGGTCCACCATGAAAGGCACGCCGCCGCGCAAGATGCAGATGAGCAGCAGGTCTTCATTGGCGTAATCTGCACTGATCTGCGTGCCAAGTTCTTTGACACGCGCCTGCAAGGTTTCTGCGTCTATTAAGATTTCAGCGAGCACATCCTGATAATTTTGCATATTCGCTCATGATAGTGGGATTGCTTCGCTGCTCGCCGTTTAAGGCGCGCGGCTCGCAATGACGTAATTAGCGCGGGACTTCGCCCCACTAGCGCGGGACTTCGTGGTGCTGGCGACAGCGCGCTTCGTACAATTCTGCCGCGCCGACGATCACGATGGGTTCATCATAACGGGCTGGGTTGCCATTGACCAGACGCTGGGTGCGGGAGGCATTGTCACCACAGACCATGCAAATGGCGTGGAGTTTCAAGACATCCTCCGCTTCAGACATCAACACGGGCATGGAGCCAAACGGCTCGCCACGGAAGTCTGTATCCAAACCTGCGACGATCACACGCACACCGCGCGCGGCGAGTTCCTTGGCAACAGTCACCACTTCGGGGTCGAGGAATTGCGCTTCGTCAATGCCGACAACGGTTGTGTCGTTATCTATTTTTACACGAATATCGGCGGCTTTTTCAACAGGGATTGCGTCAAAGGTGGAGCCGGTGTGTGAAGCCACTTTTTCAGCCGCGTAGCGAACATCAATGGCGGGTTTGAAAACCTGTACTTTTTGCTTTGCGATGGTTGCCCGTACCAACCTGCGAATCAATTCATCGGTCTTGCCGCTGAACATCGAGCCGCAGACAACTTCAATGGAGCCGTGTGTATGACGCATAAAACCTCTTGTCATTGGAAGAAGGCTTTGCTTGACGAAGCGCCTCCAAGCATTGACGAAGATTGCTTCGACGAAAAGCTTCGTCTCGCAATGACTTATTTGGATTATAAAAACAGGCAGACGTTTTAACATCTGCCTGTCTAGTTTACCTGAGAAACTTATCCCTGACAAAGTCCCTGTGAGGAAAGAGTTGAAAGAGAAAGCCTATTCGCCTGCTTCTGCGTTTGCTTCGGGTTCAGCCTGTGCTTCAACAGCTTTTTCAGCTTTTGGAGCCTTTTCAACTTTTTCAACTTTGGGAGCTTCCGGAACTTCAAAGCCCAGCGCGCGCAGTTTCTTCTTGGTGGTGGTAAGGGCAGACTGGCCATAACCAGCAATCGCCAACAGGGATGCATCGCCCTCGGCAAGTTTGGTAAGCGCCTGACCAATGGTCAAAACACCAGCCTTCTTAAGAGACTCGGCTGCGCGGGGAGCAAGAGCAAGATCGTCAATGGAGCGATCCGGAGAACTCAAAGACTCTTCCTTGGACTTCTGTGTTTCCACATAAGACTGGCGCGCAGAAAGCTTCTTGTAGAAGCGATCCACCTGGCCTTCAACATCCAGCATTCTTGCAGACTCACCCGTGAAGAACGGGTGACAATTGGAGCACACGTCGATGCGCAATTCCTTTTTGGTGGATGTGGTTACCCACGTCTTACCGCAGGAAGCGCAGGTGACCTGTGCCTGGAAAACTGTAGGATGGATATCTGCTTTCATTATGCCGCCTCAGCCGGGACGATATTGACGCGCTTGCGTCCGTGTACAACATCGAACATCACAATCCCATCCGCAATCGCGAACAGGGTATCATCCTTGCCAACCAAAACATTCTTACCCGGCTTGATCTTGGTGCCGCGCTGGCGAACAAGGATATTGCCGGAAAGTACAAATTGACCGGCGTAACGCTTTACACCCAAGCGCTGGGAATTACTGTCTCTTCCGTTGCGGGTTGACCCGCCACCTGTTTTATGTGCCATGATTTACCTCTACTTCTTTTCAGTCTTCTTGGCTGTTGACTTTTTCGCGGCGGGAGCTTTTTCAGACTTTTTTGCAGCCGCTTCTTTCGGCGCCCTGGCCTGCTTCTCGACCCTGGCTTCTTCCTTCACTTCGGCAACTTCAACTGGCTCAACTTTGGGCGCAGCTTGCTTCTTCGCAACCTTGCGCTCTTCGCCAGCCTTGCCAATGAAATCGATCATCAAGCGCGTGTATTGATGGCGATGACCACCCTTCACACGGATGCGTTTCTTGGGGCGATATTTGAAGGAAACTACCTTGGGGCCTTTAACATGCTCCACAACGGTGGCAGAAACTATAATTTCACCAACAGTTGGGGTCCCGACCATGAAGACATCTTCATCGAGCATCATCAGGACGCGCTCAAAGTCAAACGATTTGCCTACTTCATGGGCAAGGCGGTCCACATCAATTGTGGAGCCTTCGACGGCGCGGTACTGTTTGCCGCCACTTTCAACGATTGCAGTTCTCATTTTTATGATCTCCAGTCATTCACTTCGCCGCGCAGTTTGCGGGTACTTCGATTTCGCTCAGTACCTTCGCCTACTTTCGGGGAAGCTGGGTTATTTACAGGCAACCGCCCCGGTTAATAACAGCCGGGGCTGAAGCGGACGATATTATACATGCGGGTGGGCGCACCTGTCAACGGATTTTGAGGTGGAAAACATGGCTTTTCCAAAGTCCGTTTTATTCAACTTGAGGGAGCGATTTCCAGCGACCGAAGGGTCTCTTGTTCCATCGTAGCGATGCTTCGCTCCGCTCAGCACGACATGATTCGATTTTATCAAGCGATCTTGGAAAAGCCCTTACGTGGAAATGTCAACGGGTGGACCGCCCAAATGGGCGGGCAGGTATCAGATTAAGAAAGAGGCGCTTATCCCTGCTTCGGGATGATGGCCGCGATCGTCCTTGTCACATTTTGGAGTTGGCCGGCGTGCGCCTTCAATTTATTCGCGTCGCCAGTCTGCAAACCAGAGCGAACATCCATGATGGTCTTTGAAGTGGCGGCTTCATTATCGATGATCTTCTGGGTAAGGCTTTCAAGGTTGACCAGCATCTGCATGATGTTCTTTGGGATGAGCGGCAGGTTCTTGAGGATGGGCAGAAGCACATCCAGAATGCCGTTGGCGGTGCGCGCATATTTGACAGTAAGTGTGTGCAGCGAGCCGATGGAAGATGTCAACTCGAGCGCGATCTCCTGGATCGAGTCGATCATTTCCTTGTGTTGCTCGATGATCTTGACGATGTCATTGATCGAGCCTGTCAACTTATCGGAGAACTTGACGTATGAGGCAGCGCCTGCTTTCGAAACGACAGCGCCGCTTTTTACTGCGGCCTTCAAGGGGGTAGGCATAAGAATATCTCCTGGAAAAAATGGAATGAAATTTACCGGATGGAAAAAGTAAATTTGACCAACTATACTATCTATTCGCTGAAAATAAAGTCGCGGTCTTCCCTATTTTTTGTACACGGAACACATGGCAATCACGGAATTTTTCCGTAAAAAGCGGAAGATAATCTGTGAAATCTGTGTACAAAAAGTTTAGCTTTGGACTTTAAGAAAGCTCTGTATTTACAAGGATTTATACAAGGATTTATATTGACACTCCCATACCCTCATGGTAAACTTTCGCCCGCTTAGTTAGTTGGTCCCGTGGTGTAGCGGCCTAACATGCGGCCCTGTCAAGGCCGAGATCGCGGGTTCGAATCCCGTCGGGACCGCCAAAGCGTACTATTTGGGCAAGTAAAAAAACCGACTTTCAAAAGTCGGTTTTTTTATTTTATTCCCATTCACTTTTCGTAACCAAGCTACGGGGACTCGGTATCAATAGACTTTATCGGTAATTAGAAAAAAACTTCCCGAAGGCATTGTCCTGAGCCTGTCGAAGGGTTGCCGCCAAGCGCTCAAATTCCTCGAAAAAACCTTCGCGACGGTACTTATGTGTTATTTCCGATAAAGTCTAATATCTATGGGATGGGTGTATTGTCATAGTCAACCGACTCACCATTGCGGGAGCATTGTGGTAAGTCCCTGTAAACTTTAAACGCTTGCTTCCAAGCGGATAATATGAAATAATTGTTTTATGTTCTGCCCAAAATGTCAGAGAGGAAATTTCGAGGCAAATAAACCCTGCCCTCATTGCGGCTTTCAAGGCGACGAAGCGAGACTCCATGAATTGGATCGTCTCCGATGGCTATTAAATGAAATGAAAGGGTGGAAAAAATTGAATGTTGGGGCTGAGTTCATTTCCCGCTTGAAAGAACATTACACCGCACGTCTAAAAGA
>CXWL01021305.1_pt1 | contig 10598 bp, 9 predicted proteins | sample 590931 | NCBI WGS metagenome assembly CXWL01 (sample SAMEA3498368, study PRJEB10139) | groundwater metagenome | biome: water well; material: biofilm material | place: Germany | collected 2015-04-27 | reverse complement strand
GGTCCATCAGGTCTTTCAAGTTCGCCACCAGCGCGGCGTAGTACTTGATGAAATACGCCTGCATCACTTTGCTCATCAGCAACGTCGAGCCGCTCTCGGTGGTGCCGCCAGCGAAATGGCTGCAGCCGTGCACGTCGACCCGCGAGCCGATGAGGTGATAGGTGCTGAGCGCGTTGCCGCCCAAGTAGAGCCCGGCCACCCGGGTGAGATCGCAGCGAAACACCAGCCCGATGAGGTCGACCAGAAACTGCGCGCGCCGGCTCGTTGCTCCAACCCACTTTGTCCCACTCAGAGGTGTAGATATTTTCCCCGGGCGCAGCGGTCACTACCGAGCCACCCATGGGCGGGTCAGTGGGAATCGCCAGCGCGTGGCAAGCAGTGTTATCCATCACTTCAGCCGCCTGCGCGCGCAGCTCGAGCGCACGCACTTCGTCGCGGTAGAAGCTCGCCTTGGTCTTATCGTTGTAGCCCATGCCCACGGAGTGAGATCCGAAGACCGTCACGTAGCGCTTGGGAATTGCCATGCCCTGGGCGTACGCCTCGCCGTTGCCATCGAGCATCGCATCGAGCATCGGCAAGGCGAGGGCGGGGCCTCCCAGACCCTTCAACATGCTCCGGCGGCCAATTTTCAAGCGGGGCATTCTCATTCCTCCCTGCGGTGCGCGAAGCCTTCGTGGGTGACGATGTCAACGAGCAATGGGTCGAAGCGGTGATGTTCTTGAAATCGCTGCGTCACCGCGACGAGGGTGGCGGTGTCGGCCATGCCCGGCAGCCGGCCGATGGCCATGTGATAGGCCTCACGCGCCGCGCACGGTTCGAGCAGCCCAGACTGCAGGAGCAGCTCGCCGAGCTCTCCCGGGCCCTTGAAAGTACCGACCCCGACCAACTCCCCTTCTCCAGAAATGGCGCATGCACACGGCGTCGTCGGGCTTCGTCGGCTTGCAGCCCACCAGCGCGTCACGCTTGGCGATGTTCGCGAGCAGCCGGTCGGCGGCCAGCTCTGAGAGCTGCTGCGCTGCATCGATCAGCGCCTGCGAGGCGAGTTGAGGCAAGTAGTCATTTCCAAACGCGCCGGAGTCATCAGGCAACGCGGTGCCAGCCTCGTTCACTTCGATGCCGAGCAAGTCGTACACCGAATGCAGGTATTCGCCGCGGCTCAAGCGGCGCATGCCCGACGGGCCGACACCCTCGTAGCGAAGGGAGCCGTGAGATCGATTGGAGTGTCCGGGGTAACCGGGGTAACGCAAGCCATGCCCTGCGCGAATGGGAGTCGAATGGCGTGCTTATCGCTGGTATTTCGATGTCGAGCGCCACGGTTGGAGCGTCAGCTTGTCGCGGGGCGCCGACCGTGGGGCTACAAACGCCGCAGCGGCGGAATGAGCGCGAGAAAAGCGATGGAGACGGCCACGGCCACTCCAAACACGACCGAATAGCCCGCGGCATCGGCGAGCACTCCCGAGAGCATCGCCGAGGGCACTTTGCCCAACACCTCGACGCTCGCCAGCAGCGTGTAATGCGTGGCGCCAATTCGCTTGTCCACGCGCGACATCATGAACGCGAACATGCATGGGGTGAGCATGCCGGCGAAGAAGTGCTCCAACACCACCAGAGGAATCACCGTCTGCGCCGAGACCGTGAAGACCCCCGCGACCAGCCCCCATTGCGCGAGCAGCGGCAAGGCGCGCAGGCCGGCAGAGAGGCCGATGGCGTTCGGCAGACTGACGCGAGTGGCGAGCAGCCCCCCGCATAGCGTGCCCACGAATGACGCGAGCAGGCCCCACGTACCCGTCCAGATCGCGACCGTGGTCAGCTCGATGCCGTGATCGAGAAGAAACGGGTCGAACATTCGGTCGGCCATCGTCTCGCCGATTTTGTAGGTCGCGATCGCCGCCAACACCAAGCGCGTTCCCGGCAGCAACAGCGCCTGCTTGAGCCGGCTGGCCACTTCATTCCAGGGCGGCAGCGAGGTGACAGCATGCTCGGCACGGGCCTCTTGGTGGAACCACGCACCGATCATCACCGCGCCGAAGAGAGCGGCCATTGAGAAGAACAGCCCCTGCCACCCCAGCGTCGAGGCCAAGGCGACCAGCAAGCTGCCACCTACCCACATGCCGATCTTGTACCCGTTTACCTGCGCGGCGTTGCCTAAGCCCAGCTCCTTCGCCGCGAGAATGTCGACCGCCAACCCGTCGACGGCGATGTCTTGGGTGGCGGCGAAAACGTTCATCAGCAGAATCAAGACCAGCAGCGGCACCAGCGCTGACTGCACCGGGCTGAACGCCGCGCCGATCGCGCACAGCACCATCGCCAGCTGCATCGGCACGATCCACGATTTGCGCCGGCCGAACACCAGCGACCCGTGCCTGTCGACGAAGGGCGCCCAAAGCGGTTTGAGGAGCCACGGCAGTGCCAAGGCACTCACCAGCCCCACATAGGTCAGCGACGCACCCGTCTGTCGCAGGTACAGCGGCAGGGCCTTATTTTGAAACCCGTACGGCAACCCCTGCGCGAAATAGAGCGTGGTGAGAAACAGCAGCTTGCCGGTAGGCGGTAGCTCGCGCGCTGGGGCCGAAGTCGCTGACACACCCATCAGCAGACCCCATTTCCACAGGGCGCGCGAATTGGCTACCGCTTGCCTACGCCATCATTTCGATGAGCATGCGCTCGAGTTGCAGGCGCACCGCTCCATTGCGCGCCGTAATCGCATTGCGCGCTTCATCGAGCAACACCGCGCGCTGGTGCAAGGTCGCCGCCGTCACCCGCTTGCTCGCTTGCGCCGCCAGCTCGGCGAGGTCGGCGTTCACCAGCTCAAAATGCCCGGCCTGCGTCACCGCCACGTCGCGAAACCACACTGCGAGCACATCGAGCGCCATTTCGCCTTCGGGCCGGCCTTCACCAAAGACTTCCGCGAACGCCAGCCACCCGCGCGCGTCATCGGGCTTCAAGGCTTCGAACTTCTCAATCACTTCGCGCCGATGCTGCAACAGCTCGACATCGAGCTCGAGGGCGCGCGACATGCTCCCACCCGCCATCGCCGCCACTTGCTTGGCGTCGGCTTCCTTCAGCTTGTGTTCCTTGGCGACGTGCTGGGCGATGAAGTCGACCGGCAGCGGCGCGAAGAGCACCTTCGCACACCGGCTGCGAATCGTCGGCAGCAACTTGTCGAGGGCCGAAGTGACGAGAACGATCACCGTGCCCGGCGCCGGCTCTTCGAGCGTCTTCAAGAGCGCGTTCTGCGCGGGCGGGTTCATCGCGTGCGCCTCGATGATCAACGCGACCTTGTGCTTCGATTCCAACGCGCGAAAGGCGAGCCGCTCTTGCAGCTGCCGCACCTGCTCGATGCGAATGTCGCGCGAGGGGGTGTGATCAAAATCGCTGCGGCCCGCCCAGCCGCGCGACACTTGCTCATCTTCGGGCATCACCCAAGTGACGTCCGGGTGATTGCGCTTGAGCACGCGCTTGCAGCTGGAACAGGTGCCGCAACCCACTCCCGGTTCCTTCTCGCAGATCAACGCCTCGGCGAGCGCCACCGCGCAGAGCTCTTTGCCCACTCCATCGGGGCCGTGAAAGAGCAACGCGTGCGGTACGGCGTCACGCTGGAGCGCGAGCCTGAGAGTCTCGATCGCCTTCGGCTGCCCTTGAATGTCGCCAAAGCCCATGAGGTGCCTTGCACTTCAAAAGCGGCGGCGAGTCAACGGTTGGCTGCGCCGGCGTTGTTGGCCCTAGAGCCGAACGCGATCAGCGCCTTGCTCGGAGCCGCGTCAGGCCGATGACCCGTCGCTTCTGTGATGCCTGCCGTACGCCGGCGTACGGCCCATCTCACAGAATGCGCTTGCCCACTCTGCACGCACTCCGCAGCAGACACTTCTCGCAATTCGCCTTGACCGGCACCACCGGACAGACGCCGCTCATGCCGTAGTGGCACAGCGCAAAGTCGTAACGCGTGGGGTCGGCCGCGTCGAGCAGGCGCAAACCCGCCGTCACTTCTTCCGCGGTGCGCCACGAGAGATCATTTCGCTTCGTCAGCCCGAGCAGCTTTGAGATTCGCGCAATGTGCGTATCGACGGGTATCAACAATTCCGCAGCCCGCACACGCTTCCACACGCCCAGGTCCACGGCATCGGGCCCCCGCACCATCCACCGCAAATACAAATTCAGCCGCTTCGCCGCGCCCTTTCCCAGCGGGTGCGGGAGCAAGTGTGCCAGCCCCCGCTCCTTGCCGAGCTTGGCGCGAATCGCGCGCAATGGAGCCTGCGCACGCAGTCCCTCAGTGAAGAACGCCAACCCACCATGCCAGCTGCCACTGGCCTCGAGCCCGTCGAGAAAGAGCTGCTCCAGGCTCGCTCTCTCTCGGAGCACGCCCCCGATACCGAGCAGCAGCACCGCCAAATCGGCACCCACGTTGAAGCGGTAGACGAAGCCCTTCAGCGCTTTTTCCGCGTCCTCCACTGTCCACTTCATCAAACGCCGCGCGGGAGAGGGCCCCAGCTTGCTCAAAATCAGCTCGACCTTGGGCTTGAACAAATCTGCTCGGCCATACGCCAGGCTCGCGGCGACGAGCCCCGCTACCTCTACGTCGCGCGGGTCGGCAAACCGCCTCGGAAATTCCACCGGGTCGAACCCAATGCGCTCTTCCCAACTGCGCGATGCCAAGAACGCATCGAGCAGGGGCTTTAAGGCCTGGGCACGCTGTTTCGAGAGAGCCACAGGCTACCGATCGGGGTCAAAGCCCACCACGATCAACTGCCCATCGACAATTTCGATCTTGAACGCCGGCTGATCATCGCAAATGCCCGGCGACGTCGCGTTCTCGCCCGTATCGAGATCGAACCCCACCTCATGACACGGGCAAATCACCAGATTGTCTTCGAGGCGGCCGCCCGAGAGCAGGCAGCCCGCATGGTTGCACCAGTCATCGAGCGCTTTGTAGCGGCCCTTCACGCAGGCGACCATCAGGTTGCGCTTGCCCACGGGGTACCCGCGTAAGTCGCCCTCTTTCAGATCCGCCGGCCCGACAACGATTCGCTTGGTCTCATCAGCCATGCCGTAGCCGCAATTCTTACTCCAACCGTGGCCGAGCGCTATCAAACAGGCGCGTTCCCCCGATGCATTGCCTTTGCCGCGAGGTTATGGTTCTTCAACCGCCATGGGGCTCGCCGACAAAGCAACAGTCGTGAAGGCGCTGCGCGACTTGGGGCTGCTCTACCAACTCAAGGGCGAGAACTCGTTCAAGACCCGCGCGTACGATCTGGCCGCTGACCGCATTTCAGGCCTCAGCGGCGACCTCGATCAATTGATTGCGAAGGGCCAGCTCGAGGAGCTGCCCAACATCGGCCAGAGCATGGCCGCGAAGGTGAAAGAGCTCGTCAGCACCGGCAACCTCGGCGCTCTAAAAGCGCTGCAGGCCGAATTTCCTCCCACCATTCTCGAGCTGCTCACCATTCCCGATCTCGGGCCCAAGAAAGCCAAGGCCCTCTTCGATTTGCTGGGCGTGGGGAGCATCGACGATCTCGAAGCCGCTTGCCGCGATGGCAAGGTGGCCGCTCTCAAGGGCTTCGGAGAGAAGACCCAGACCAAACTGCTCCAAGGCATCGAGCTCGTCAAACGCTCCAGCTCCCACGGCCGGCGCCGCCTCGCCGACGTGTTGCCGCTGGCCGAAGAGGTGAAGACGTACCTCGCCAAAGCCCCTGGGGTGCAGCGCATCAGCCTTGGTGGCAGCATGCGCCGCATGCGCGAGACCGTCGCTGACGTCGACATCATCGCCTCGGCGCCGGTAGCCGAACCCGTCTTGCAGCACCTGCTCACCCACCCTCAAGTGGCGAGCGTCATCGGCCACGGAGAGTCGAAAGCCTCGGTGCGGCTCAAGGGCAGCGATCTGCAAATCGACCTGCGCGTGCTGCCCGACGAAGACTTCGCCACCGGGCTCCACCACTTCACTGGCAGCAAGGCGCACCACATTCGCCTGCGCGGAATGGCACTCGACAAAGGCATGAAGATTTCTGAATGGGGCGTGCACCGCGGCGAAGAGAAGCTGCGCATCGTCGAAGAGGCCGACATCTACGCGCTGCTCGGCATGCAGTACGTGCCGCCCGAGCTGCGTGAAGATTGGGGAGAGATTGAAGCCGCCCTCGCCCACACGCTCCCGACCGATTTGGTGAGGCAACAAGACATCATCGGCAATGTGCACTCGCACACCACCTGGTCAGACGGCGCCGATTCGCTCGAGGCGATGGCGCTGGCCGCCAAGGCGTTGGGCATGACCTACTTCACCGTCACCGAGCATTCCCAGACTTCCAGCTACGCGGGAGGGTTGAGCGCGGATCGCTTGCGCGCCCAGTGGGACGAGATCGACCGCGTCAACGAGAAGGTGAAAGGCATTCGCCTACTCAAGGGCATCGAGACCGACATTCTCGAAGACGGCTCGCTCGACTACCCCGACGCGGTGCTCGAGAAGCTCGACGTGGTCATCGGTTCGATTCACCAGCGCTACAGCCAAGACGAAGCGAAGATGACGCAGCGGGTGCTCAAGGCCTTCGACAACCCGCACTTAATGATCTGGGGCCACCCCACTGGCCGGCTGCTGCTCAAGCGCGAGCCCGCGCCGATGGACATGGAGCGCATTTTGGACCGCGCCGCCGAGAAGGGCATCACCCTCGAGGTCAACGGTTGCCCCGAACGGCTGGACTTGAAACCCGAGCATGTGCGTTCGGCGCTGAAACGCGGCCTCAAGCTTTCCATCAGCACCGACGCCCATTCTACCCGCGAGCTGGCCTCGCACCTGCCGCTCGCCGTGGCCTGCGCGCAGAAGGGTTGGGCGCGGAAATCAGACGTGGTCAACACATTGAGCTCAGGCGACTTCTTAAAGGCCATTCGCCGCCGTGAGTGATACAAAACCCCCACCCACATGGCGCCCTGTGCCCTCTGTTTTCGCGACCACCCGCCCAACGCTCCGTGCGAGAAGCTCTCTTCTTCGCCGAGCGGTGGCACCGCGGTCATGAGCACCGGTAACACTCCGCCCGACGAAGCGGCGCCCGGCGACGACACCCTGCTCGGCACCACGCTGGGCAATTTCAAAATCACCCGCTTGCTCGGCCGCGGCGGCATGGGGCGCGTCTACTTGGGAGAGCAACCGGCAATCGGCAGCCGGGTGGCAATCAAGGTGCTGCACGAGCACCTCGCTTCGTCGCCGTCACTGGTGCAGCGCTTCTACGCCGAAGCGCGCGCGGTCAACGTCATCGGCCACGAGAACATCGTCAGCATCTTCGACATGAGCATGGCGCCGCCGCAGCGCTACTACTTCGTGATGGAATACTTGGACGGACAGCCGCTCAACGATCTGATGCGCGGCCCGATGAACCCCAAGCGCGCGATACCCATTCTGGTGCAGGTGTGTGACGGCCTGCAGGCGGCACACCTGCGAGGGGTGGTGCACCGCGACTTGAAGCCCGAGAACATCTTCGTCATCAAGCGCGGCCGCCAGGACGACGTGGTGAAGATTCTCGACTTCGGCATCGCCAAGCTCTTTTCAACCGAGCTCGCCGCTGAGCAGACTTCGGCCGGCACCATCGTCGGCACCCCCGAGTACATGTCGCCGGAGCAAGCCAATGGAGAGCCCATCGACGGGCGCGCCGACCTCTACGCACTGGGGGTCATCGCGTACGCCATGGCCACCGGCAAGCTGCCTTTCAGCGGCGGTGGCTTCACCGGCATGTTGATGCAGCACAAAGAGAAGGTCGCGCCCGCCCCTCACGTGCTCGAGCCCAGCGTGCCCAAGGCCTGGTCCGACGTGATCATGCGCGCGCTCGCCAAGAAGCCGCAAGAACGCTTCACCGACGCCATCTCGATGGGCAACGCGCTGGAACGGGTGCTCTCGGCCAACCCTCCCAGCGACACCGTGCACTTCGGTTCGTCGCGACCGGCCGAAGCTCTACCGCTGCACAAGACACCGATCGGCAAGCGGCTCACCCCTCAGCCGGCCCGGCCCAGCACGCCGCTGCCGACTCGGGTGCCGACGCCGCCGCCGTTTCGGCGCGAAGTCACCGCCAGCAGCCTCGACGGAAAGACGCACTGGAGCAACGTGCCGTACCAAGACCTCTCGAAGGCCGGCGCCTTCATGTGCACGCTCGCCACCTTGCCGCCGCTGATGACCCGGCTGAAGTTGCGGTTTCACCACGCCTTGCGTCTGGAGTTCTTGGCTGAAGTGGTGCGTCACGTCACCCCAGAACAGGCGAAGTCATGGTCGATGTCGATTGGCTTCGGCGTGCAGTTCGTCGACCTCAAGCCCGAGCACAAAGAAGGCATCGCCAAGCTGATGGCGAGCAAGGTCGTCGATGGCGGGGAGCCCGCGGCCCCCCAGTGGGAACCCGACGACGCCAGCGCCCAGAAGTCACTCGACCCCTGGGTGAAGCGCGCGCAGGCAGACCATTACGTGGTGCTGGGCCTCGAGGCAGACGCCGACTTCGAGAAAGTGCGCACCCGTGGCCGTGAGCTCAAGCGCGAGCTCGAGACGTTGGGCGCAAAGCCGATGTCCAGCAAGCAGAAGGCCCAGGTGAAGCAGGTGGTGGACCGCATTCAGCAGGCGCTCGACGTGCTCGCGGTGGCGGCGGCCCGTCTGGAATACGATGGCCAGCGAGGCAATTTTCGCGGCGTGGCGCGCTGCATCTGGGCGGGGCTCACCGTCACCGACATCGAGTTGGTGCGCAAACGCCTGCTCAGCCGGCAACCCGGGGCCGAGGCGAGCGCGCAGGTGCAGTTGCTCACCGCCAAGGCGTGGGAAGCGGAAGGCACCGTTTCCAAGGCGCTCACCGCGTACGAGACCGCGCTCGCCGCCGACCCGCTCAACGTCATTCTGCAGACGAAATATTGGGCGCTGAAGAAGCGGCCCGCGGCCAGCACGAAGTAACCCATGAAGAGTTACATGCTCTCATCGATGGTCTTCAAACACTCGGGCTCGACGGTCGAAGCGTTTCACAAGGCGTTTCCCCACGACTGGCTGCTGTGGGAACCCGGGGGCTGGCGGGCGCCTGGCAACTCGACGGTGCAGCTGTCGATGAGCAGCCCCACCCCGCCTCCTCCTGACGGCGAGGCGCTGGTGTTTCCGATGCTGGTCGCCAAGGGGCAAGATCAGATCACCTTGGGCCGTGGCCCCGGGGTGGACGGCGCCATCAACGACGGCACCCTCTCACAGAAGCACCTGCTCTTCATGACCGACGCTTCGGGTTTCTGGACAGTGCGTGACGCCGGTTCGCGAAATGGCAGCTGGCACAATGGGGCGAAGCTCACCCCGGGTAAGCCTGAGGCGCTCGAGAACAAGAGCCGCATCAAGGCCGCGGCGGTGACGCTGACCTACTATGCGCCCGCCGGCCTGATTCAACGCATGCGAGGGGGCTGACGCACGGTGCCCGCGATTCTGGAGCGCGTGACCAACGGCTGGGGGCGTGCTCGCGAGCGCATCGATAGGTGGCTGCCGCGCGGCGCGGTGAACGAAGCGGTGACGTTGTGGGGCATTTGCTTCGCCGCCATCGTGGTGACGTTCGTCGTCTTGCCGGTGGGCGCGAGCTTGGTGGCGACGGTGGGGTTTCTGTACCTGCCGGTGTGGTCGATGGACCGGCGCAATGAGGACTACCGCGACTACGGCGTCGACTTTCGCGGGTGGAAGAAAGACGTCGCATATTTTGTCGTTTTCTTCGTGGTGATCGCTCCCGTCTTCATTTTCGCGTACCGGTTCTTCGTGGAAGATTTTCTGCCCATATTGCCCGAGACGCTGCGGGCGATGCTCGCTCCCTACCTGAGGGAGCCGCACTACAGCTTCAAGCTGCCGGACCACTTCGAGCGCTGGGTGGTGCACGAATTCTTGGTGGTGGCGCTGCCGGAGGAGTTTTTCTACCGCGGCTTCATTCAGACCCGGCTCAACGACGCGTGGCCGCATGGCCCGAAGTTTTTCGGAGTGCGGGTGGGCAAGGCGTTCTGGCTCACCGCGGTGCTCTTCGCGCTCGGGCACTTGGCTATTTTTCAGACCTGGCGGCTGGGGGTGTTCTTTCCCGCGCTGCTCTTCGGGTGGCTGCGCGAGAAGACCGGCAGCATCGTCGCCGCGGCGCTGCTGCACGCGAGCAGTAACTTGCTGATGCATGTGCTCGAGGCGAGTTACTTTGGCACGCTGTAGCGTCGCGCCCTGCTTGCACTAATTGCCGGGCAGCAGCTGCAGATTCAATTTCCGGTCGACCGCTATCGCCGCCCCGTCAGGGAGCTCAAGCCACCCATTCCGCCGGCTGACATCTGACGCTACCGCCACCGAGCGGCGCCGGCGGTGCTCGCGCACCAGGCTCTCAGAATCTTTGCCCATGCCGTCGATGCCGCAACGCTCGCAGGTGCCTTCACCTTCGAGCAACCGGTAGTAGAGCGGCTGGGGCCCCTGCCGTACCGCGACCAGCAGCCGCCCGTTCGTGGCTGCCACATTCAACGCGCCACGGTGCGCCGCGCCTGCTTCGGTCGCCAGCGCCGCCACCTGCTTCGCGGTCTTGTTCAGCATCACCGCCACCAGCGAGGCCTCGAGCTGCGGGTCGTCGAGCCGGCCCAAATCGCGCAGCCCCTTCAAGAAG
>CXWL01002901.1_pt1 | contig 10598 bp, 11 predicted proteins | sample 590931 | NCBI WGS metagenome assembly CXWL01 (sample SAMEA3498368, study PRJEB10139) | groundwater metagenome | biome: water well; material: biofilm material | place: Germany | collected 2015-04-27 | reverse complement strand
CATCAGTCCTTTGCATTTTTGACAAGTCATCGGCCCACCTCCTACTGTCATGTATTCCATTTCCGAAGCGTCGATCACCGACAGACGGAACTTTAGCATTGCAAGATTAACAGGGTGTTAACTGGCAGTTAAAACTCTCTAATGTCGATACATGACGACAGACATGATGTGGTGGTGATCGGTGCGTGGATAGCTGCAACAAGGTCCTGTACTCAGTGAAGAAGTCCTGTACTGAGCTAGTAGGTCCTGTACTGAGAAAGGTGGCACCCCTTGAAGCTCCTGATAGTGTTTCCTGGAGTGCATCCAAGACTATGGGCTCAGTTGATGGTGGCAAGGTGCCGCCTAACGTGGTCGTATAAGTCACTGGTAGCAGTGACAAAGTCGCGAACTCCGGAATAAAGTTGGAAGCCTAAAATGGTTTAGGCGATGGGAATGAGACAAAGGGGACATGCACCGCGCATGTAAGTTATGCGCGGAAGCGGAAAGCCGTGTACGATATAGGTCTCAATGCGATTGTTCATCAAAAAGATATGGCGATGGCTCTTTCCTCAACAGCGACTGCAGAGTTTTTCCGAAACAGTTTTTGCGGACGGTGATCTAGAAACTTTTCAGAACGGAACAATTGTGTTGGTTGGCACTCAAAAGAAATTCAAATGGGTCAGGTTTAGGTGCCCCTGTGGGTGTGGCGATGCTCAGGCTATCAATCTGATGAAAAGCCATCAGCCAGTTTGGAGTCTTGAGCTTCATGAAGACCGGACCGTGAGTCTCTACCCCTCGGTACATGCTCAGAAATGTGGAGCCCATTTCTGGGTCCGTCGCAATCAAATTCACTGGTGTTAGTCCGGCCAAGACAAATCAAGGAAAGAGGTGGAGTCGCCTCGGCCCCAGAGCGATTGTTTCGTGCAGAGGCACCCGTTCCCAGGCTGCGGTCGATTTGTTCGTAACCGAGCTTGGTCGAAGAAGCACAACACTTCCGAAGAGTTGTGGTCGGACCCCATGAACCCTGTCAGACGGTGAAGAAGCTCTGAGACCGCCAATGCCGCGATGGCGCTGGTGAATGGCACAACGGCCGGGTTCGGCATTTCTAGCTCAGGGGCATAGCCTTCCTTCGCGAGACTCTTTCGTTCCCCGTCCGAGAGAGATTCAAGGCGAATTCTTTCCGCAGTAATTCGTTGTCGACAGAAGAGACAGGCCTCCCCAGGCATTAAGGTCGTGACACGCCCAACCACATCGCTAATCACATTTTCTTCCGATTTGATTGTGACGCCCATATCGATCACTGGCATGAGATAGCGAAGCGACAGTTGAATTAAAATTGAACGAGAGATCTCGTTGTCAGTGCAGCCAAAAGTCACATCACAATTACGAAGCTGCGCCGCAATCTTCTCGCGTGTGATGTGTTCGTCGTAAACGTGAATCTTCGTTCCCAGACCAATTCGTTCGATGTTTTGCTTGGCAATCTGAGCCTTTGCTTGGCCGATATCGGAAACGTGCGAGCCATAGACTCTATTGACATTGGACGCATCGAATCTGTCACCGTCAAAAATAGAAAGTGTGCCAACTCCCAACCTGGCTAGCTGTTCGATCGCGGCTGATCCGGTCCCACCGGCTCCAACTACACCGATGTGGAGGCTTTGGAGGAGAGTCTGAACCTCTGGACCGAATGCACGGACCTGACGATCGAAGAAGTGCAGATTCTGAGCGTGACCTCGTACTCGATCATGAAACACAAATCGTTGGCCCATAATACGGATTCGTGTGAGCGGAATGAATTCCCGATAAAAAATCCGCCCAATAACGCCGTCATCAGCTAAGAGAAGAGATCCGTGCAGATGGGTGGGGGCTCGTGATGAAAAGAATTCCTGCAGTTTCACCTCTTCGCGATCATCTTGTGGTGAATATTCCAGAAAGCCTCCAGGGTGAGAATGTGCAAAGACAATAGAGAGATCCTCCCGTTGAGCGAGCTTAGCGACTCTGGCATAGCTCGCTGAAGCGAGGGAGAGGAAATCCCGACGTCGAGCGAGGTAATGCTCAGGGGAGACGGGAATGACCGAGCGGACGAGGAGGCGGAGTTCGTCTTCGGTCTTGCTCTCCCCACATAGTACATACGCCGCACCTTCAGTGCCTTCCATCGAAAACACGACCGCACGAAGGCTTTGATAGTCCTCTTCTCGAATGGTGAGAGAGTAATTCATATTTTCCTCGCGAGACCTTGTAGCTCGCGCCAGATCAACGGCATAAAGGTGTGCAGGCCATCTATCCCTGGACGCCAAACACCTGGTGGAAGGTGACGTGAAAATCGCTGCCAGGTTCGCCCAAGATGGGACTCGGTAACTTCAGATGCCTGGGCGAACTGGCCAGTCGCAGCGAGTCGAATCGGCGGGTCGCAATACCACATATCTAAGGGAGCCATGTTGTATTGTGACGGGATGCGAATCATCAAGTCGGTCGGATTAGGGGAAAATCCCCCACCGATCACGTCAAAGTTCCGAATGACAAGAAACCCACCTTGGGCGTCTCCTGGATGAACGCTCCAGTCGTAACCTCGCTCCTTCAAGAAGATCTGGTCATCTTCTGGCAGATGCATATCAGCAAAGACCTGGGTTAATGGTGCTTGGTGCTGTGTAGAAGTGCATCCCGGGCTTCAAATCGATACTTCGATCCGGGGTCACCAGGATATCGTCGGTCGGTCCGTGAATCTCCTGCCAGAGATCTCGATCAGCAGAGACATTAGGATTGGGCAGCGCCCTGAGCTCTGCACCAGTCATCGGAGTCTTCGGTGCTTTGAAATGTTCTTTATCAATGCTGATGGGGATGGGATGTGTTCCGTGCTCATGCTCGGGTTGGTGACTCATCGTGATATCTCCTTTCGTGACATATGAAAGATCCACCGACAGCCAAATAATACATATATAATAGCTAAATTGTCAATAGTATATGTTGACAATTTGATGAATATTAGTATAATTCGTGTCAAAAGGAGGTGGAAAATGAAGGCTTTGGGTGAAAGAAAAACCATGACTTTGAACCTCACTGAATCGGAAATGACGGTGTTGGAGAAACTCTCTCAGGAAAAGGATATGACCAAGACCGCCGTTCTTCGCCAAGCGTTACGCTTGTATCAGCTCATCGAACATCGTGTCGCTCATGGCGAGAAACTCTATCTTGAGGACGAGTTATCCAAGGAAAAGAAGGAGCTTGTCGTTCTGTGAGTTCGCGGGCGCAAGTGTTTTTGCGGCATAGGGCAAGCGATCAATACGTTCCGGCCACTCTGATTGATGGAGTCAGTAAGGAGGAAGTGGACGGGGCAGAAAAAATATGGCGTCCTATCATCATAGCGGCTGTTACGCGGATGGAGACTGAAAAGCGTCCCCGGGAGCACAGACCTCAACACGCGCATTGGGATTGGAGAAAGAAGCATGAGGCGGTTGCTGATATTCTTGCCTATCAAATGCTTGGAGTGGAATGTGAGGGGGAGATGCAAGGGCTGATGTTGCTAAAAACAGCGGGAAAGTTCTCTCGTCTTGGAAGTCAAAAACCTAAAGGGTTGGTCTATGTGTCATTTGTGGAAGCTGCTCCGTGGAACTCTCCGCTTATTGTACCCGAGCCTCGTTATAGTCAGGTGGGAACGGTCTTGTTAGCGACGTCGATCCATATCAGCATGGATCTGGGATTCAAAGGGCGAATTGGATTGCATGCGCTTCCACAAGCAGAGTCATGGTATGCCACGCATTGCGAGATGACCGATTTTGGGCCAGATCAGGACTATCGCAATCTGAAATATTTCGAAATGAGCTCTGAGCAGGCAGCGAGCTTTCTAAATTAAAGGTGCATCCTATGAAGACGAACATTACAAAAGAATGGTTGGACAAGCGTGCGGCTCGAGATGAGAAGGCGGAAATCTCATCTGGGGGACTCGATGAGGAAGAACTCAAGAGAGAAGCGAACTCCTTGCGTCAGACTCCGTACGAGCTTGAGCGATTAGTCAGCGCCTTTGGCAAACTCATCCATTTCCGACGACTAGAAATGGGGTTCTCTATTTCAAAGCTGGCTCAATCGGCTGACATTGGTCCTGAGGAAATTGAGAGCATTGAGCATGTTGTTGGGTATCAGGTAGAGCCACGGACAGTCTTCCTGTTAGCCAAGACCTTGAAACTCCCAGAAAAACAACTTATGCGACTGTCTGGGCAGCTCTACGTGGCGGACTCAGTTTTTAGAAATCAGGTTGAGCGTTTTGCTGCTCGGGCCAAATGTGTCGATCGGTTAACAGACGAAGAGCATGCTGTGCTGAGAGAGTTTGTCAGTTTCTTAGCTCAGAAAGATTGAGGCTCTGTTCACGGTGAGAAACACATTCCTCAGTGAACGGACCGCCCTTGACATTGATCGATTGATCTCGAAAGTTCTCCGTGATCTCGGCAACCCCAAACCCCCTCTCAAATTGGAGGAGGTTCGATACCTCCTGAAGTTGGATCGGCAGTTTTATTCCTCGACAGATGATGGGGTCCTGCGGGAATTTGTCCATAAGCTAAAGCTGGCTGGAAAACAAATCCTCGATCGGCCGTCTCTGCTTGTAGATGTGGTTAGGAAGTGGGAGCTAAAAGCACTTTTCTTGCCGGATCGGAAGCGAATTCTCTTAGATGCCTCAGTGCCGGAGGCGAAGTGGCGCTGGAGCGAGGGGCATGAGATTAATCATAGTCTGATCCCGTGGCATAACATGCTGATGCTGGGTGATGACAAGGCGACATTGACGCCAGCCTGTCACGATAAAATTGAGGCTGAGGCGAACTATGGAACCGGACGACTGCTCTTTTTGCAAGATGTCTTCGATGAAATGGCGCGGAGCACCAAGCCGTGTTTTAAGTCTGTGGTAAACCTCGCGAAGGTCTTCGGAAACAATTTGACCAACACACTCTGGCGCTACGTTGAGCAGAGCGATAAGATGCTCCTCGGTGTGGTGGGCCCTCATCCTCGGTATGTCCCGCATGACTTTGATGTAAACGATCCGTGCCGGTACTTTATTCGTTCAAAATCTTTCCTCGCCCAATTTCCTGACGTCACAGAGGTTCAGCTGTTCCACATCATTCAATCCTACTGCGGCAGAAGTAAAGGGGGACCCTTGGGAGCAAGCGAAGCTCCGATTTGTGATGCCAACGGCGTCCATCATGTTTTTCTATTTGAAACGTTTAGCAATACCCATGAAGCCCTTACTCTTGGTGTATATCAAGGCACGAAGCCGAGCACGATACGAACTTTATGAGAGTATTAGGCACGATACTTCGCGAAAACCACAATTTTCTCCATTCACTTCCTGTTTATTTCCCCGCATATTGACCTCCTTCACCAGGAGGGATCTATGCACACCCATTCCCAACCCATCCGCGTTGAGCGACAGGTCCTATACGACCAAGTCTGGGCTCAGCCCATGACGAAGGTGGCTAAGGAGTATGGGATCTCGAATGTGGCTTTGGCCAAGATCTGTAAGAAACTGAACGTTCCCTGCCCATGGCGTGGCTACTGGCGCAGGAAAGAGACGGGTAAGTCGGTGAAGCCGCTTCCTCTTCCACAGAACTCGGACCCGGCCAAGCAGGTTGCGACGATTCATCGAACGATTCGACCAGACGCTGTCGTGCAGATGTCAGAGGACGCCTTGCAACGCATCGACACAGAGCAGACTGCTGAACAGAAAATCGAGGTGCCGGATCGGCTCACAAGCCCGCATCACTTGTTGAAAGCTCACTTGGAAGAATGGCGATCCCCCAAAGTGGACGACTACGGGGCCATTTGGTCTGGTGATATCAGGCAGCTCAATATTCGTGTCAGTCCCAAGAGTCTCGCTAGAGCTTTGCGAATCATGGATACTCTCTTCAAAGCTCTGGAGGTCCGTGGCCATCAGGTTGGGATTCAGGATGGGCATGAGCGGACCCTCGGTGTTCGGATCAATGGAGAGCCTATTCATTTTGGCCTCGAAGAAAAGTTTCAACGCCTTGACCATCCCAGCCAGAAGAATCCGCGGCTTGAGTGGTGGCAGCGTCAACGCTATCAATACACTCCAACTGGATCTCTCACTCTGAAAATTGTTGCATGGGGTGTTGATGGGATACAGAAGAGTTGGAGCGATGGGAAGACCGCCAAGATTGAAACCTGCCTGAATGATTTTGTGGTGGGGCTTATCAGGGTAGCTGAAGTGGAAAAAGCCCGCCGGCTAAAACGGGAGCAGGAGGAACGCTTCAGATATGAGGCTGAGCAGCAACGTCAGGAAGAGGAGCGAAAACGGCAGGAAGAGCTGGCAAGAAGACAACGACTCGAACAAGAAGCCACCAATTGGGCAAAAGCTCAGCAGTTACGGGCCTATCTCGCCGCGGTCAAGGACAGGCTACATGCCAAGCATGACGAGATTCAGTCAGGAAGCCAAGCGGATCAGTGGCTTGCCTGGGCCTACCAGCATGCCGATAGGCTCGATCCATTGGCAAAGGGATGAAAACACGCTCATTTCCCGCCCCAAGTTGGAGTGCTTTCCTGCGGGGAAAGGGGTAATCTTCGCTGCTAATTGCATTATCATTATGAAGTTGTGTGGAGAATTTCTGCATGTTTGAACAAGCGTTCCGGAACATCGACGATGTGCTCAGGAAAGAGTCTGGTTGTACCACCGAACTGGATTACACCGAGCAGACATCCTGGCTGTTGTTCCTCAAGTACCTCGATGGGTTGGAACAGGATAAGGCCGACGAGGCTAAGCTGGAGGGCAAACGATACAGCTTCATCCTCGACAAAGATTTTCGTTGGGAGAGCTGGGCCGCGCCCAAGGGGAAAGATGGCAAGCTCGATCACAACAAGGCTCTAACCGGCAGTGATCTAAGTGAGTTCGTTAACCTCAAGCTCTTTCCCTACCTGCACGGCTTCAAGCAGAAGGCCACCGGCCCAAATACGATTGAGTACAAGATCGGCGAAATCTTTGGCGAGATCAAGAACAAGATCCAAAGCGGCTATAACTTGCGTGAGATCATCGACCACATCGACGAACTGCGGTTCCGCTCACAGGTGGAAAAGCACGAACTCAGTCATCTCTATGAAGCCAAGATCAAGAACATGGGCAACGCCGGGCGCAACGGCGGCGAATATTACACCCCGCGTCCGCTCATTCGCGCCATGGTGCAAGTGGTCAAGCCGGCGCTCGGCGAGAAGATTTACGATGGGGCTTGCGGGTCAGCGGGCTTCCTCTGCGAGTCGTTCGATTACTTGAAGTTGAAGGGCCACCTCACCACCAAGGACCTCACCACGCTTCAGACCCGCACCTTCTACGGCAAAGAGAAGAAGTCCCTCGCCTACGTCATGGCGATCATGAACATGATCCTGCATGGCATCGACGCGCCCAACATCATCCACACCAACACGCTCACCGAGAACCTTGCCGACGTTCAGGAGAAGGATCGTTACGACGTGGTGCTGGCCAATCCGCCCTTCGGAGGGAAAGAGCGGAAGGAAGTGCAGCAGAACTTCCCCATCCGCACCGGCGAGACGGCGTTTCTGTTTCTCCAACACTTCATCAAGATGCTTAGGGCGGGCGGGCGCGGCGGCGTGGTCATCAAGAACACCTTCCTCTCCAACACTGACAATGCCTCCGTCAGCCTGAGAAAGTTACTATTGGAAAGCTGCAACCTGTACACCGTACTCGACTGTCCCGGCGGCACCTTCCAGGGCGCAGGCGTGAAGACCGTGGTGCTCTTTTTCGAGAAGGGCGCACCGACACGCAAGGTCTGGTATTACCAGCTCGACCCAGGCCGCAACCTCGGCAAGACCAACCCGCTCAACGACGCCGACCTGGCCGAGTTCATCAAACTGCAAAAGAACTTTGCCGACTCGCCCAAGTCCTGGACCGTAGACGCCAAGACCATCGACCAAACGACCTTCGACCTCTCCGTGAAGAACCCGAGCGGCGGCGAGGCCATCGCGCACCGCAGCCTGGAGGACATCATGGACGAGATCGCCGCGCTGGATGCAGAGAGTGCGGAAGTGCTGGGGAATATCAGGGCGTTGTTATGAAGAAGGGGTGGCCAACGAAACCCCTCGGCGAAGTCTGCGAAGTGTTCGCTGACGGCGACTGGGTCGAAAGCAAAGACCAGTCGTCCGAAGGCGTCCGCCTCATCCAGACCGGCAACGTCGGCGAAGGCATGTTCAAAGACCGCGCTGAGAAAGCCCGCTACATTTCGGAAGCTACCTTCAAGCGACTGCGCTGCACCGAAATTTTCGCAGGCGACTGCCTCGTATCGCGCCTGCCCGACCCCGTGGGGCGAAGTTGCATTCTGCCGGACACTGGCGAGCGGATGATTACCGCCGTCGATTGCACAATTCTTCGTTTCAACCCGAAGCAGCTTCTTTCGACGTTCTTCAACCACTACTCGCAGTCTGACGACTACCTCACGACGGTCGCCAAGGAATGCACCGGCACAACCCGCAACCGGATTAGCAGAAGCAACCTCGGGCTGACTTCGATTCCCGTCCCCCCGTTTGCCGAACAGCAGCGGATCGTCGGCCTGCTCGACGAAGCGTTTGAGAGCATCGCTACCGCCAAAGCCAACGCCGAGAAGAACCTCCAAAATGCCCGCGCCCTCTTTGAAAGCCATCTCCAATCCGTCTTCACCCAGCGCGGCAAGGGTTGGGTGGAGACGACGCTAGAAAAGGTGCTCTCAGTCCAGCCGCAGAACGGCTGGTCGCCACCAGCAGCAAATCACTCAGCTTCGGGAATGCCCGTTCTGACACTTTCGTCTGTCACGGGGTTCAAGTTCAGACCCGACAAGGTGAAATACACGTCGGCAGCCACTGACCCCAAAAAGAAGTATTGGGTGAAGGACGGAGATTTTCTCATCACGCGGAGCAACACGCCGGAATTGGTGGGGCATGTCGCGATTGCCTCGGGCATTGAGAAGCCGACGATTTACCCCGACCTCATAATGCGCATGAATCCGGTGCCCGACCGCGCGATGAAGGAGTTCCTTTATTACCACCTTCGCACGCCTGCACTGCGGAAGGAAATCATGGGAAGAGCGCAAGGTGCGAACCCCACGATGAAGAAAATCAGCAACGGCGCGGTGAAGACACTCCCCATCGCAGTGCCGCCTATCGCCACCCAGCGAGCAATCGTCGAAACGATGAACGCGCTGTCGGAAGAAACCCAACGCCTCGCCCGCCTCTACGAGCGGAAACTCGCCGCGCTGGAGGCGTTGAAAAAGTCCCTTCTTCACCGGGCCTTCACCGGAACACTCTAGGAAGCCACATGCCAGACGACGAGTCACCGCAATCCAGCATCATCCTCTACCAGACGGAGGACGGGCGCACGCGCGTGGACGTGCAATTCAAGGGCGAGACGGCGTGGCTTTCGCTTAACCAGATGGCGGAGTTGTTCCAGCGGGACAAATCGGTCATTTCCAAGCATATCAAGAACGCTTTTGCTGAAGGCGAACTGCGCGCGGAGGCAACTGTTGCAAAATTTGCAACAGTTCAAACCGAGGGCGGACGGACGGTCAGCCGTGATATCGAGTTTTACAACCTCGACGTGATCATCTCGGTGGGCTACCGGGTGAAGTCGCATCGCGGCACGCAGTTCCGCATCTGGGCGACGCAACGGTTGCGGGAATACATCGTCAAGGGCTTCACCATGGACGACGAGCGGCTGAAGAATCCGCCGGGCAAGGGGCAGAAGGATTACTTCGACGAGCAACTGGAGCGCATTCGCGACATCCGCTCCTCGGAGCGGCGCTTTTACCAGAAGGTGCTCGATATTTACGCGACGAGTGTGGACTACACGCCCAACACGGAGCTGTCGGAGCAGTTTTTCGCCACGGTGCAGAACAAGATGCACTGGGCGGCGCACGGTCAGACGGCAGCGGAGGTGATCCATGCGCGGGTGGATGCCGCCAGGCCGTTCATGGGTTTGAAGACGACACGGCCCGGCGGCATCATCCGCAAAGAGGATGTGTCCATCGCCAAGAATTATCTCGACGCGGAGGAACTCGGCACGCTGAACCGGATTGTCAACGCCTACATCGAGTTCGCCGAGTTGCGAGCGCTGCAACGCAAGGTGATGACGATGCGGGCTTGGATTACGAAGCTGGATGAGTTCCTGAAGCTCTCCGAGCACGAGCTGCTGGACCACGCGGGAAGGATTTCCGCCGAGCAGGCTAAAATGAAGGCGGAGCTGGAATATGACCGCTACCGCAAGCTGGAGGATGCGCAGCCCCGCCCGGTGGACGCCGATTTCAATACGGCAGTGAAGCAATTGCGGAAGCCAGCGCCGAAACCTCGAAAGAAGAAGCAGCCATGAACGAAGCCGAAACCAGAGCCGAACACGTCGATCCAGCTCTGAAAGCGGCGGGCTGGGGCGTCGTCGAGGGCAGCCGCATTCTCCGCGAATATCCTATCACGCTCGGTCGCATTGAGGGACTTGGGCGGCGCAGCAAACCCTTGATCGCCGACTATGTGCTGGTCTATCGAAACCGCAAGCTGGCCGTGGTAGAGGCCAAGGCCTGGGATGAAGAGCTGACCGAAGGGGTGGGGCAGGCCAAGAACTACGCCGGGAAGCTCGCCATCCGCTTCACCTATGC
>CXWL01123524.1_pt1 | contig 10600 bp, 7 predicted proteins | sample 590931 | NCBI WGS metagenome assembly CXWL01 (sample SAMEA3498368, study PRJEB10139) | groundwater metagenome | biome: water well; material: biofilm material | place: Germany | collected 2015-04-27 | reverse complement strand
GGTGGCGGTCTACCTTGAGAAGCGCATCGAGAACGTGGCCGCATGCTTCGGGGCGGTGGCCGCCGGTGCCGTGTTCGTGCCGGTCAATCCGCTACTCAAGGCGGCGCAGGTCAACTACATCCTGGCCGACTGCAGCGTTGCGATCCTCGTCACGTCGGCCGCCCGCCTGCGCCAGCTCGCCCCGGTACTGGCAGGTTGTCCCGGCCTGCATACGGTCTTCATCGTGGACGTGGACGACCAGCTGCCCGTGATCGACGGCGTAGCGGTGCGCGCCTGGCACGGCGCAGTCCAAGCGGTGCTGCCTGCACACAGCGTCATCGACGCCGACATGGCGGCCATCCTGTACACCTCCGGCAGCACGGGCAACCCCAAGGGTGTCGTGCTCTCGCACCGCAACATGGTGGCCGGCGCCGTCAGCGTGGCCGGCTACCTCGAGCTGACAGCGCGCGACCGGGTGCTGGCGGTGCTGCCCCTGAGCTTTGACTATGGCTTCAGCCAGCTGACCACCGCCTTTCACGCGGGCGCCTGCGTAGTGCTGATCAACCACCTGTTCGCGCGCGATATCGTGCAGGCCGTCGCCGACGAAGCGATCACGGGCCTGGCCGCCGTGCCGCCGCTGTGGATCGGCCTGGCGCAGCTGCCATGGCCGGTCACGTGCACGCTGCGCTACCTGACCAATTCCGGCGGCGCCATGCCGCGCCCGGTCGTCGTTGCCCTGCGCGCTGCGCTGCCGGCGGCCAGCCTGTTCTTGATGTACGGCCTGACCGAGGCGTTCCGCTCGACCTACCTGCCGCCTTCCGAACTCGATCGGCGCCCCGATTCGATGGGCCGCGCCATTCCCAATGCCGAGGTGCTGGTGGTGCGTCCCGACGGTACCGTGTGCGACCCCGACGAGCCGGGCGAGCTGGTGCACCGCGGCGCGCTGGTGGCGCTGGGCTACTGGAACGATCCGGCCCGCACCGCCGAACGCTTTCGCCCGGCGCCGGGCCAGGATCCGGCGCTGCCGCTGCCCGAGATGGCGGTGTGGTCGGGCGACACCGTGCGCTGCGACCGCGAAGGCTACTTGTACTTCGTCGGGCGCAACGACGACATGCTCAAGGTGTCGGGCTACCGCATCAGCCCCACCGAAATCGAGGAAGCGGTGCACGCCGCGCAAATAGTGGCCGAGGTGGCCGCCTTCGGCGTGCCGCACCCGGTGCTGGGCCAGGCAATCGTGCTGCTGGCCGTGGCGCGCGAAGGCGGCGCTCTGGCGCCGGCGGCGCTGCTCAAGGAGTGTCAGCGCCGCCTGCCGGCCTACATGGTGCCGGCCCATATCGACATTCGCAACGAGGCCTTCCCGCGCAACCCCAACGGCAAGATCGACCGCGCGCTGCTCCGGCAATCCTATTTAACGCTGTTTGACACCAAGTCCCCATCATGAGCTCCAAGCCGGTCCACGCGCCCCAGTCCCAGTTCCCCGTCATCGACAATTGCCTGCAGGTGGGCGGCATGGCGCTGACCCGGCTTGCACAGCGCGTGGGCAGCACGCCGTTCTACGCCTATGACCGGGCGCTTCTGAGCCTGCGCGTTGCGCACCTGCGCGCGCACCTGCCGGCCGGGGTGGCGCTGCACTACTCGATCAAGGCCAATCCGATGCCGGCGCTGGTCCAGCACATGGCGACCCTGATCGACGGCCTGGACGTCGCTTCCGGCGGCGAAATGAAGGTCGCGCTCGACACCGGCATGCCGGCCGCGCGAATCAGTTTTGCCGGTCCCGGCAAGTCGGAGGCCGAATTGGGCCAGGCACTGGCCGCGGGCGTGTGCGTGAACATCGAATCGGAACGCGAAATCACGCTGCTGGCAGCGCTGTCGCAGCAGCGCGGCATCGCCGCGCAAGCCGTGATCCGGGTCAATCCCGACTTCGAACTGCGCTCGTCCGGCATGAAGATGGGTGGCGGCGCCAAGCAGTTCGGCATCGATTGCGAACAGGTCCCCGCGATGCTGGCGCTAGCCGTCGCGGCCAACATCGATGTGCTGGGCTTTCAGATCTTCAGCGGCTCGCAAAGCCTCAAGGCCGATGCCATCATGGAGGCGCAGTCGCGCGCGGTCGAGCTGGCGCTGCGCCTGGCTGCCGGTGCGCCGGCCCCGGTGCGCCAGCTCAATATCGGCGGCGGCTTCGGGATTCCCTATTTTGCCGGCGAACATGCGCTCGACATTGCCCCCATCGGCCTGCACCTGGCGCAGCTGCAGCAACGGGTCGTGGCGGCGCTGCCGCAGGCGCACCTGGCCATCGAACTGGGGCGCTACCTGGTGGGCGAGGCGGGACTGTACGTGGCGCGCGTGATCGACCGCAAAGTGTCGCGCGGCCAGGTGTTTCTCGTCACTGACGGCGGCCTGCACCACCACCTGGCGGCGTCGGGCAATTTCGGGCAGGTGATCCGCAAGAATTATCCGGTGGCCGTGGGCAGCCGCATGGCGGGCCAGGCGGACACGCCGGCCAGCGTGGTGGGGCCGCTGTGCACTCCGCTCGACCTGCTGGCCGACCGGATGGACCTGGCCCACGCCGAGGTGGGCGACCTGGTGGTCGTGTTCCAGTCCGGCGCCTACGGCCTGTCGGCCAGCCCGGCCGGCTTTCTTGGCCACCCTGCGGCGGCCGAGGTGCTGGTCTGAAGTACCAGCGAGCGGTCAGCCGATGTTCTTGACCTTGTCGAAGTGCTGCTCGAGCATCAGGCCGTCCATGAAGAACTTGGTGGCCCAGTTCGGGTACTTGTAGGTCATGTAGCCGCCGTTGACGGGGTGCGAACCCTTCAGCGCGCCGCGCACCCGCAGGTCGCCCGTTTCCAGGTCCTGGATGCTCATGTTGAAGCGGTTGGCGCGCTTGGCATGCTCGATCAGGGTGCGGTCGCCCGTCAGCTGCGCCAAGCGCAGCCAGTTGATCGCCATCTGCGAATTGCCCGTCACGCAGCTCCACGCCACGCGGGTGGTCCACTCGGGCGTGTAGTAGGCGGGCAGGGCACCGTCGGCGCGCTGGCGCACGGCCACGTGCTGCGCCATGCGGTGCGCGCGCTCGATGAATTCGGGACGATTCGCCGTCACGCCCACTTCCAGGATGCCGCGGATTGAATAGGCGATGGTGTGGGTAAGCGCCGTCAGGTCGTCGTTCTTGGTCAGGCAGTTGTCCGGCAGCCAGTCGTTCGGGAACGCGCGCGCCACCGTCCATTCGACGTTTTTCACGGCCGCATCGAGGTAGCGCGCCTCGCCCAGCGCTTCGAAGGCGCGCACCAGGCCGAACGCGGAGCGCGTGTTGTAGCTGTTGAGCTTGGAGGTGGTGAAGGGAGAAGCAAAACGGCGCCATGCGCCATCCTCGTCCTGCGCCGCGACCAGCCAGTCCGAGGCGCGTACCAGCGACGTCCGGAACCGCTCGTCGCCCGTTTCCAGATAGGCCTTGGCCCAGCCGAACAGCGCCTGCCCGGTATTGAAAATGGTGGGGGCAATGATCTCGGCGTCCATGGTGCCNNAGCGCTTGCCCGGTATTGAAAATGGTGGGGGCAATGATCTCGGCGTCCATGGTGCCGGCGCGCACGCCGCCGTCGTCCATCTGGATAGCCGATTCCCATTCCGTCATGCGGCGCGCGGCAGCCGCATACGCGGGCGCGCCGTACAGCGTGGCATAGTCGTACAAGGTCGGGATCATGTAGCCGGTGGTTTCGGGATACGATGCGGTCCACTTCTGCGCGCGCACGTCGAAGCTGTGCGCCACGCCGTCGTCGGGCGTGCCCAGTTGCGCCTGCAGCACCCAGTCGGCGGCTGCCTTCAGGTGCGTTTCGATCGACTGCGGCTGCTTGACCGACATGCCGAGTTTGTCTTTGAAGAGCTGTTTGATGTGATTCATGTTTTTATGGGTCCAATAGTCGGCGCAGCCTGTGCCATCGCCATCTTTACAATCGTGCAGATGTCCAAAATCTCGCGTTGCTGCATGCCGCACCGGAAAGGCACGCCGAACAGGCGCTTGCCGAGGTCGGCCGCTTGTCCGTGTGGCCGCTCCGGGTCGACTGGCAGCGTGTAGCCGGCGCGGGTCGCCAAGCCGGCGCGCGCAGCGGCCGCGCGAAAGGCGGGCAGGTCGGCGCCCGCCGGCACCGCCAGCATGATACGCGAGAGGGGCCATCCGGGGGCATATTGTGGGAACTCGACACCGTCCAGGGCGTCATGATACAGGTCCGCGACCCGGATCCGGTTGGCGCGCAAGCTTGCCATGCGTTTCAGCTGGACCAGCGCAATGGCCGCCTCCAGGTTGCTGATGCGCGCTGCCTGATCGGCCGGCGGGGGGGGCACGCCCAGCTTCTGGCCCACCCGCGTCAGGTAGTAGGCGCTCTTGCCCGTGTAGTTTTTCCACGCGTAGTACCAGACNNTAGTACCAGACGAACAAGGCAAACGAACGAAGGCGCGCACGCGGCAGCGGCAGCGCGTCGCAGGCGCGGCGCGCATCGGCGTCCCATTCCGGGCGGTTGACCAGCAATACGCCGCCTGAACCGCGCACGCCCGTGACGACCGCCTTGGACTGGGCAAAGCTGATCAGGCCGACGTCGCCAAAGGTGCCCAGCAGGCGCCCTTCGCTGCGCTCCCCGACCACCTGCGCGGCATCATCGACCAGGAACACGCCTGCCTGGCGGCACAGCGTTTCGATGGCGCCGATGCGGCAGGCCCGGCCGTACATGTGTGGGGCCACCACGGCCAGGGTATTCGGGCCGAGCGCCGCGGCAATAGCTTCCGGGGTCAGGTTCAGGTCGGCGCCGACATCGACCGCCACAGCGTGCAGGCCGGCCGCGCGCACCACGCGCACCACGCTCGGGCAGATGTAGGCCGGCACCAGCACCTCATCGCGCTGCGGCGCGCGGGCACGAAACAGATCGAGCGCGATACGCAGCGCGCTATGCCCGTAGTTCAGCGGATAGGCGGTCGACGGCGCGTACAAGGCGCCAAGATAGTCGGCCAGCCGCGCCGGGTGCGGGCCGTCGGCAATGCGCCCGCGCAGCACGCAACCGGCGGCGGCGGCGTATTCCGCCGGCGACCAGTCGCAATACGACATCGGGTGGCGCATCACGCTTTGCGGCCCAGCTTGGAGCGCACCCGCGCGGCCATCAGGTCGACCCACGGCAGCGGATCGTTCCAGCGCCAGTAGGCATCGCGCACCGTGTGCGAGCGCGACGCCTGGTCGACCTGGCCGCCGCCTTCCTCGAACGACCAGCGGTCGCACATCGGTTCGCGCCACACTTGCGGCACGGCCGGCTTGCGCGGCGGAACCTGCGGCAGACCCAATTCGTACAAGTAGGCCGCCTGCGGGATGTTCACGCCGTTGAGCGAGGCCACTTCTTCCTGGAAGTCAGTGCGGGCAACGGTCGGCTCGACCATGTAGAAGCGCCCGTCGCGCGCATCGCGCTTGTATTCCATGCTGCCCATGCCGGTGAAGCCGACCTGGCGGAAGAAGGTGGTGGTCATCGCCTTCAGCTCCGCGTCCACTTCCCAGGCAGCGGTGCAGCTGGCGGTGCCGCCGATGCGCGGCGGCCACGCCCGGATCTTGCGCCCGGCAAACGAGCTGACCGCTTCCCCGTCTTCGCCCACGTACTGCAGGCAGAAGAACACTTCGGCGTCGGTGCCTTCGATCCATTCCTGGACCACCATGTCGGCCAGCACCGGGTGGATGCGCTCGTACAGTTCGGCCACCTCGCTTGGGGAGGCGACCTTGTAGGCCTTCTTGAACAGGGCGCCATAGGTGTAGCTCTTGGCGCTCGGCTTGAACACGCACGGGTAGGAGAGCGTGTTGGCCAGCGGCAGATCTTGCTTGCCTTGCAAACGCACGGTGCGCGGCACGGGGGCGTTGACCGCCTCGGCCAGGTCCTGAAAGCCCTGCTTGTGCATCAGCGCCATCAGGCGCTCGTGTTCGGGCAGGCGCAGATAGTACAGGGGCGCCAGCGCGGCGCGCAGCTCGGAGATGGCGATCACGCTTTTTTCTTCGGTCACGAAGAGCATCATGCGTGCCGGCTGGCCTTGCGCCAGGCCTCGCAGGCAGGCCAGGAAAACGTCGCCGTCGAGCGCGGCGCACACCACCTTGCGCCCGAAGCGCGAGCGCATCGCTGGCGATTTGGGGTCAGTGTCGACCACGATCAGCGGTATTCCCGCCAGGCCAAGGCTGCGCACAATACCCAGCGCGTTCAGGCCCCCGCCGACAACCACGGCCGGCACGTTTTGGTTCACTTGACTCACTCTTGCTCCGCTATGTAGGGATTTGCACGATTAAAAGGCCAGCGGTCGAGCCGCTGTTCGGAGATTCCCAGGTCCAGCAGGACCTGCCGAATTTCGGCCATGCCGCGCCGGTCGAGGTACACGATCCACAAGATATACGTGATCGCGCCGGTGACGATTTCGGCCACCAGGGTCAGTACTACCGGCACCCCCAGCGTCAGGATCCAGACGCGCACCAGCAGCACCGCTACAGCCATGGCGGCGGTGGCGGTCAGCACCGGCAGCAGGCTTCGGTAATATTCCGACATCTTCATGTCGGTGATCTGGCACACATCATAGAGCAGCTTGACCGACAAGACGGGGTAGACCAGCAGCCACACCAGCGACACACCGCGCAGGCCGCCGAAATGGGAGCCGACCAGGACCGACAGTGTCATCACGATGCCGCACATTAGCGTATAAACCGACAGCTTGCCCGCATTACCGGTGGCGATCAACACCTGCGAGAGCAGTGGATCGATCGATTTGATCAGGCCCATCAGGCACAGCGCACCGAACGGGATCAGCAGGTCGACCCATTTTTCGCCCAAGATCACGGCCACCAGTTCGGGCGAGCAGACCAGCATGCCGATCAGGGCGGGGTAAGTGACGTAGGCGACGCCCCGCGTAATGTGCAATATGAAGGCGCGCAGCTTGGGCAGGTCGGCCTGCAGCTTGGAAAAAAGCGGCGAGGCCACATTGGTGGCCAGGCTGGTGATCTGGCTGCTCGGCAAGGTGGCGAGCGAAAACGCCATGTCGTAAATGCCAAGCGAGCGCTCGCCGAGCACCTTGCCGACAATGACCTTGTCGGCATTGGTGTACATATACCAGAACACGCGGCTGCTGGTCACGGTCAGGCCGTACATCACCAGTCCGCACGCTTCGCGCATGCCGTAGGGGCCGCGCGGGCGCCACGGCGAGAGCCAGAAAGCAGCCACCGACTGCACCACGTTGGTGGCAATGAAGCCCCACACCAGCGACCAAACACCATACCCGCACCAGGCCAGCACCAGGCCAACCGCGCTCTGGACCACGACCGCCAGGATGGTGATTCCGGCGATGGCCTTGAAATGGAGTTCTTTGCGCAGGAAAGCCATCGGCACGGTGCCGAAGGCGCCCAGGATAAAGGCGCTCGAGAGCACTGCGATGATCGGCTCAAGGCGCGGGTTGCCAAAAAAAGCAGCGATCGGACCGCTCATTAGCAACGTGAGCATCGATAGTGTCAGACTGGCGAGCAGCGCGATCGCAAAACAGCCGTTCACTTCGCTCGCGGTCGGTTTCGGCTTTTGCACGATAGCCGAACCAATGCCCACTTCGTTGAAAAAGCCGACAAAGCCGATCACGACCAGCGCGATCGCCATCAGGCCGTAGTCGGCAGGGCTGAGCAGGCGGGCCAAGATCAGCGTGGTCCCCAGCGAAACGATCTTGCCGAGCGCGCCGCCCAGGCCGAGATGGCCCATGGCGCGCACTGTCTTCGAACGCAGTTCCGCGCTCATGCCGCGCCGGCGCCAATGGCGCGCTCGAATATGGCTGCCAATTGGCTAGCACGATGGGTGCGCGAGGACATCGCGATCAGTTCCTCGCTCGCGACGTAGGCCTCGCTGGTGCGGATCTGCTCCAGCAAGCGCGCCAGCACCGTTGCGATGGTAGCGCTGCTGTCCATCGGCGCGATGGCGTCGAAGCCGGCCGCGCGCAGAACGCGCGCCGTTTCGCCGGCGGTGTCGACCAGTCCCAGGATGGGTTTGCGGGCCCGGAAGTACTCGTAAATCTTGGCCGGGATCTGGGTATTGAAGGGCGTGCCCTGGAACACGATCAGGCCGTCGGCGGCCAGCATTTCCTGCAGCGCGGCGCGGTAGGGAACGGCCGGCTCGACCTGCACCAGGTCGCCGACCTGGCACTTGTCCACCAGCGCGTTGATGGCATCCATTTCGCCCGGCGCACGCAGGATCACGCGCAGGTTTGCCGCGCTGATCTTGCCTTCGGCCTTGAGCGCGGCGAGCGCGCCGAAAAACGGCGACGGATCGCGCCCGGTGTCGTACAGCACGCCGCTGTGCACCAGCGTCAGGCGCTCGCCCGGCGCCGCCGGCAGCGCCTCGGCGCCGCCGAAGCCGTCTTCGTCGTAGCCGTTCTCGATTACTGAAAATTTATCGGCCGGTAGGTGGGGAAAGCGCGCCACATACGAATCCCTGGCGCTGTGGGTGGTGAAGACGGCGGCCACGCAGCGCGTGATGGTCTGGCGCTCGATCCACGCGTACACGGCGCGCTGGGGCTTCGATACCGGGTACGACGGCTGCAGCATGGGGTCGCGGAAATCGGCTACCCACGGCAGGCCGGTGACGCGGTGCAGCGCCAGGCCGATCAGGTGCGAAGTAGCGATCGGGAAGGTCGACCAGATCACTTGCGGGCGGTGCTTGCGGATCATCGCCAGGCCGGCCGCAACGCCGCCGAACCACCACGAGATCCAGCGGTCCGGCAGGGCCAGCGCCTCCGGATAGCGGCCGCGGATGCCCAGGTGGCGCTTGGTGTCGAGCGCGAATGCGCGCCGCACCACAAGGTTGGCCGGCACGCTGGCCAGCTGCGAGGGATTTTGCACGCTGTAGGCGCGCGGGCTGGCCGAGAGCACCATCGGCTCCCAGCCGTTCTTGCCAAGGTGGCGCGAAAAGCTCAGTGTGCGTTGGATGCCGCTGCTTGCCGCCTGCGGCGGAAAGTGGAAGGCGGTCAGTAAAACCTGGTGAGTCATATGTTCTGTTCCGTGTGGCTGTGTCCCGGCCTGCCCGGCTTGGCGCGTGTTTGCGCGCAGGGTCGATGTTTGGATGTCATGGTCGAGATCGGCGGCGCCGGCGCGGTGCCGCTCGTCCCAGCCCAGCCAGCGCAGCAGGCGCAGGCCGAACAGGAAAGGAGTCTGGTCCCACGGCCGGCTGCGCGGCAGCTCGAAGCGGTTTTGCGCGTTCGTCACGGCGCCGATGGCGGTGGTGAAAGCGGCCGAAAAGCCCGCTTCCTGCGCCATGCGTGTGTGGCGCTGGTCGTAGTCCTTGCCGACCTTGCCGTTCGGGTAGGCAAACAGGAGCACAGGCTTGCCGATGATCGCTTCCAGTTCGGTCTTGCCGCCGGCGATCTCCAGGCGCGCGTCGTCGTCGGCCAGGCTGGTCAGGATAGGATGCGAGATGGTATGGGCGCCGATCTCGATGCCTGCCCGGTCCAGATTGACCACCATCTCGGGGGTGAGCATCAGGTCGTGGTCGAGCCGTTCGCCGACCAGGGTCTCGAGCCGCTTGATCAGGTTTAGCCGCGCCTGCGGCGGCAGGTACTTGGACGCTTCGGTCAGTTTGCCCACGGCTTGCTGGCGGTCGCCCAGGCTAGCCAATGAATAGGCGCCCAGCCCCAGTTCGCGCAGGTCGAGCTGGCCGGCTGGCAGGCTTTGCAAGGCCTCGATGATCAGGTCGTTCCACATATTGCCGCCGCCGACATAGCCGCTGGTGACGAACACCGTGGCCGGCAGCTTGAATTCGGTCAGGATCGGCAGCGCCCGGTCGTGCACCGAACGGTAGCCGTCGTCGAACGTGATGCACACCGCGCGCGGCGGCATGCGCGCCGTGCCCAGCATGTCAATCGCTTCGCGCAGCGGCAGCACGTTGAAGCATTCAGCCAGCAGCTTCATCTGCCAGCGGAAGGTGGCCACGTCCGGTTCCGATTCGAGCAGCGGATCCTTCGTTTCCAGGATGCGGTGGTAGTTGACCACGCACAGGCGGCCCTGGCCGATGCCGGCCGGGGCGATCGCGTCGCCGATCGCGCGCAGGAACCGGCGGCCCAGCCGCTCGCTGATGGAATCATGCATACGCGGCGGCCCCTTTGGCGGCTAGTACAGTTCGAAACAGCGCCAGCTGGCCGGCGGTGGTGTCGTCCCAGCTGAAACGCTCGGCATAGCGGCGCGTCGCGGCCCGGTCCGGGTAATTGGCGCGCAGCGCGCGCACCGCGGCGGCCAGTCCGGCCGGCGTGCGCTCGTCCATCAACAGGCCNNAGGTCCATCAACAGGCCTGCCTCGGGCGCGGCCACCACTTCCGGCGTGCCCCACACCCGGCTGGCAATCACCGGCGTGCCGCAAGCCATCGCTTCGAGCAGCACGTTGGCCCAGCCTTCGCGTTCGGACGGCAGCACCAGCGCGTCGGCTGCGCCGTAGTAGTCGCGCAGCTGCGCCTGCGGCAGTGCACCCAGCATGGTCAGGCGGTCCTGCACGTTCAGCGCGCGCGCCATCTGTACCAGCATCTCGCGCTGGGGGCCGTTGCCGGCAATCAGCAGGCGCACGTCCGGCAGTTCGGCCAGTGCCGCCACCGCCAGCTGCTGC
>CXWL01008439.1_pt1 | contig 10601 bp, 11 predicted proteins | sample 590931 | NCBI WGS metagenome assembly CXWL01 (sample SAMEA3498368, study PRJEB10139) | groundwater metagenome | biome: water well; material: biofilm material | place: Germany | collected 2015-04-27 | reverse complement strand
GTGACATATTGGCTGGAGTGGCTGGTGTCGCTGGCGATGGGATGGAGCAGGGCAATCACCCGCTCCAACGTCGCGAGCCGAGCGGTGTAGAGATCCGTCACAGCGTCGATCACTTCAGCCGGATCGGCCAGCCCAGAACACTCGATGATCACCACGTCGGAGGCGGCATCGTTGACGAGCTGCGCGATGCCCCACGAGAGATCTTCTTTCGTATCGCAACAGACGCAGCCGCCGGCCAGGTTCATCACCTGCTCGGCGATCGTGCCGGCGCGCGGGCCATCGATGCTGACCTCGCCTGCCTCATTCATCAGCACACCGGCTCTGAGGCCCTGACTTTTCCAATATTCCAGCAGACGCATCAGCAGCGTCGTTTTACCGGCGCCAAGAGAACCGCAGAGAAGATAGAAGGGGATTGGCATGTTCATTCCTGGTTGTCGAAACGCTGCACGAAGATCGTGCTCCGCATTCTACCGGTCACAATGGATGCTGAACAACTCAATGGCGCCTTTGGGTTTCTTGTGGGTAAGAGAACAGCTTCGCACCTTCGGCTCGACGCCACCCACGACGCTCATCCCCCTCCTTCGTAAGGAGGGGCGAGGGGAGGTCGAGGCTTTGGGGGGCATGTGGATTAGAGCGGCAGGCACAAGCATGCGACAGCCTGCGGAGACTCTACCCCACCTGACCTCCCCTTACAAAGGGGAGGTGTAAGCCACAAGGCACGGAAGTACGAGGCGCTTGCTTCCCTCGATTTACTGAATAGCCAACTCATTGGTGGTGGGTGAGAGCTTCGAGTTTAGGATACTGTGCGGCGAGCTGAGTTAGGTCGCAATGGACATTGCATCGTTGTGAGTTATTAACCGATGATTTGAGTGAGTGCTTGCAGTAGGAGAGTTTGATTAGCGAGCGTAAGCTGTCAGAACTTATACCCGGTCATAGTCAGCGTCGTCGGGGTTATCCCAGACTCGCGCAAACGCGGTGGCGGCGAGCTGTCCTGCAGCTTGTGTCAGACCCTGTTCGTCAGCCTGACGGTGGGCCAAGAAATCGACGAAGTCTTCCACCTCTGCCACCCGTTCAGGAGGCAGGTTTCTGAGTTTGTCTAGAAGTTGCTGTTCATGGACCTTCGTCATTGCAAGCTCCGATGAGCCAAGCCTACCAGCGCATGTGGCAAAGATCAATTGGAAGCAGGGATGCGTTGTTAGTGGCTGTGAAGGGCTTCGATTGGCTGATGCTGGGCGGCGAGCTTAGTCAGGTCGCAATGGACGTCGTCGGGATCACAGCAATGCGTTTCCAATTGGATCGTCATGTGTTTGATGCCGAAGTCGGAGGTGATCCGGTCGTGGATCGAGCGGAGCAGCGCGTTGGTGAGGTCGGCGTCATCTCCATCCACCAGCACATGGGCGGTGAGCATGATGAGCCGGGGCTCCACGGCCCAGATATGGAGATCGTGCACATTCTTTACGCCAGGCAGGGACTCGATGGTTGCGGCGACCTGTGACGCGCTGATCGTGGGCGGGGTGGATTCCAGCAGCACATCGAGGGATTCTTTGAACAGCGGCCAGGCCCCATGGAGAATCGCGCCGACCACCAGGAGACTGATGAGTGGATCGAGCACCGTCCAGCCCGTCAGCATGATCGCGCCGCCGCTCAGCACCACACCCAGCGAGACCCAGGCATCGCCCAGCATGTGCCAAAAGGCGCTGCGGATGTTCAGGTCGTCTTTTGCGCCGTGCTGCAGCAGCAGGGCAATGCTGAGATTGGCCACAAAGCTCATGGCGGCAATGCCCATGATCCACCCGCCATCGACGGGGACCGGATGTAGCAACCGTTTGAGGCCTACGAGGGTAATGCCGATCGCCGTCAGCACCAGGATGAACGAGTTGAGAAACGCGGCGACGACGCCGGCGCGATGGTAGCCGAACGTGCGCGTTTCGTTGGCCGGTTGCCTGGTGAGGATGTGCGCATAGAGCGCCAGAAAGAGCGAGCCCTGATCGACGAGATTGTGTCCCGCGTCGCTCATGAGGCCGACGCTGTCGAGCAGGAAGCCGCCGATGAATTCGGCGGTGATGACCAGGGCATTCAGCCCGAGCGAGAGGTACAGGCGGGAGCGCAGATGCTCAAATGAGGCGAGGCCAGTCATATTTGTAGTGTCGCACGATTGTCGGGGAAGCTCTTAAGAAAAACCAGGACGTCAGAGAGAATTCGACGCGCCATCATTCAACAATCCAACAGCCGTGCAGTTTGATCGCATCGTACATCGCATCGGGCGCGAGATCGGCGCCATTGGGCCATTGCACGACCCCCATGGCGACGCGCATTTGGGCGAACACCGCCGGGTCGCGCAACGGCTCGAATACCGTGCCCTGGATCTGAGGGGCATTCAGAAAATTCCGCAGATCGACCGTGCCTGTTGTGCCATCGACAAACGTGACTCGTAACTGACGCTCAGGCTCAGCATGCACGGAAGCAACCCGCCAAGGCGCGATCGGTTGAATCGCCGGCTCTACAGCAGCGGCTCGATTGGATTGGGAGACTTGAGTTGGCTGCATAGATTCCAGTCCTCCATGAGCTCGTCTCGATGGTCAGTTGCCCATTCCAGGACAAGCGCCATCGCGTGACGGGGGAGCGCCCCGCGCAGCACCGTCAGATTTCGCAGATCGAAGATGGCTTCATGTTCTCCGTAGAGCGCATGGAAGTGCGGCGGATTATGATCCCGCCAGAACATTTGAATCACGATACCATAGAAGATACTGATCGTCGGCATAACCGCTGTTTACTGCACGGCTAGTAAAGAGGCGCTGCTCGATCACCCGATGCTGGGCCTATCTTACACAGGTTAAGTGGGTGAAGGAATAGTAGGTTTAGAGTGCAAATGAGGCGTAGAGCGCCGCAGGCATGACAAGCGTGATCTACTTGATGCAAATCAGCGGCGGGAGTGGTACAAAATCCCATGCGCTGGAAACTCATACTCGGAGCGATGGCTTTGCCGCTGGCGATGGGCGCCTGCGTGCTGGCTGCGTCTTCACCCAGAGGCGACAACCCGACTCCTGTCCCTTTGCCCAGACCTGATCACATTGTGATCGTGATCGAAGAGAACCATTCCTATAGCCAGATCATCGATTCGCCCCATGCGCCCTACATCAATGAATTGGCCGCCAAGGGTGCGTTGTTCACGCAGTCGTTTGGGATCACCCACCCGAGCCAGCCGAATTACCTCGCGTTGTTTTCAGGATCGACGCAGGACATCACCGACAATTCATGTCCGCATACGTTGACGACACCGAATCTTGGGCATGCATTGCTGGCAGCCGGGCTGACGTTCGCCGGATATTCAGAAGACCTGCCCTCAGTGGGCTCCTTGACTTGCAAAGACGGGAGCTATGCCCGCAAACATAATCCCTGGGTAAATTGGCAGAACAGCTCGACCAATGGCCTCCCGGCAGAGAGTAATCTTCCCCTGACGAGTTTCCCGGCCGACTATCGTGCGCTTCCCACGGTTAGCATCGTCGTGCCGAACCAGGTGAACGACATGCACCACGGCAAGGATCCGGAGGCCATTCAAACGGGAGATCGCTGGCTACAGGACCACGTGGAGGCCTATGTTCAGTGGGCTCAGCAGCACAACAGTCTGCTGATTGTGACGTGGGATGAGGATAATGATAACGCCAAGGAGAATAACCGAATTGTGACGCTCTTCATCGGCCCCATGGTGAAGGCGGGACGCTATGACCAGCGGATCACCCACTACAATGTCCTGCGCACAATTGAAGATCTTTATAGACTTTCTCATTCCGGCGCGAGCGTCGATGCCGAGCCGATCTCTCAGATCTGGAAAGTCCCGACCAATCCGTAACAGCGCTGACCGGAGATGTCAGCATCCGACGCGAATCAAAGCTCCTCTCAGAGCCTGTATGGAAGCACACAGAGTCCTGAGGGAGATTCTCGGAGGATCTTACCTGCGAACGACTAGCGACGAATCTTAGGGCAAAAAGACCTGGCCCGCACCGTGAAATGTTGGATTGCAACATCTGGCTCTTACCCGTTGGGATAACGCTGGTCCAGACCCTGCGAAATGTTCAAATTACCTCCTGGATGTTGTCCTTAGCTTTAGGTGCTCCAGAAGGGCATATCATCAGGCTTAATTATTAAACTTTCCAGGAACTCCAGAATCTCTTCAGGGTTTTTGTTCTGCCCTGCCAATTCGAGAATAGTCTGAATCTCCTCTGCTCCGATCACTCCGATATGTTCCTTGGCGGCCTTCAGGATATCCGAGTCTGCAATTATTGCCTTGCTGAGTGGTGTGCAAACTAGAGGGATAACGCTAACAGTTGGAAGAAGGTCTCTAATTTCTTTCACCCTTCTGGAAAATTTCGAGAGTTTCCCCTCGGTATCAAGGTCTTTCTTTGTGCACTCTATTGCAACGATGTGGTTGCCAGATGGCGCAAAGACAAGATGATCAATTTCTTCTTGGATCGACTTTGACTTTAATGCCTTTACTCGTCCATAGGGCCCGACATTAAAGCCGCAAAAGTGGAAAAGAAGCCCCACGCCAATTTCGAAATCTTTTGATTGCTCTCCACCTTTCCCGTGGAGGTACTCATTTAATATGGATAGGTCCTTATCAAAGTGATTATAGGCTAGGATTCTTGGGTTGTTGAGCAAGGCAGCTGAGTCATTGACTGTCTGGATATCAAGAGCCTTGCTCTTGAATGTTAAGAAGATGACTGCCGAGGAGGCCCCTTCTCCTATGTGAATTTCTTTGCGCGCAACTTCTGGACTTCCTTTCCAATCATCTACGGTTAAGTCCTGTGTAATTCTGTTTATGGGAGATGTGCCGGATAGGGCGAGGACTCCGATTGATACGTCACTGGGGCTCGGGGCGCCGCTCCTATCCACTTGAACGGTGAGTCTTCCGTTGGAGAGCGCTGATTTGCTTCCCAACCTGATTCGCAGGGGGGCCATAATTTCGGTATGAGCTAATGAAATTCCACCAAGGGATGGTCGAGAAAGCCCGATGAAGTTAATCAGGAGATCGTCTAGCCCGTTGTAAGGAGTTTTAAGTGATCTTAGTTTCCAGTCTATTTCATCTTGTGTCAGAGCCTGCTCGTGATTGTGCAGCAGATTGTGTAGCGATGGGCTTGAGTGCGCCAAGGAGATATATGGATAGTCCACATGGAAGTAGTTTGTACCTCTTCGAGCTTGCTGAAACTGGAGGTTAAGAGGGGCGACCTTTACTTCACTCCCTTCTATCGTCCCGTAATGGATTACTTTCTCTGAAATTGCCAGCCTGGCAGTTTGTAGCTCATCTAGGAGGTCGTTGAGGCTTTCTATGTTTCGAACCTCCTGAAGGGCACAGAATGTTGGCAGTACTGGAAGGCTTACAGGATCTGTTAGATCCGTTGCCGCTTTCTCTAGGAATACAATCCGAGTTCCTAAATTTACCCACTTCTCGTAGGCAAGAAAGCAGACGGCTCTGATGTCGATGGATTGCCATTGATCTAGGTAGGGCCTGATGGATTCTCTAAACCTGTCTACGTCTTTCATGGGTGAACCATATCAAGGAGGAATGGGAGGTGCCTAATTATTTTTTTTGAGTAGTGCTGTGGATATCATTTCCCCGATTCTAATCAGGTGGCTCAAATCTGTTGGGATTGTTGGAAGAATTTAAGGGGTCTGACCCCTTTGTTTCTCCCGTAACGAGGCTGACCGGGGAGTTCAGATTCAGATGCGAATCAACGCCCTCCTCAGGGCCGTGCACAAGGCCTGAGAGGGATCGACAGGTAATCTTGCCTGTCAAGGGCGAGGATCGAGCAACGAATGAGAGGCCGAGAAGACCTGCCCTGCGCCACAAGTGGTTGATCGCAAGGCTTGATGCGGTCATTTTCTATCTCTCAGTAGTATGGGGTGCTAGAACTTCAAGTTTCTTGACCCAGGCGTTAAAGTGAGGGCATTTGCTTCGTAAAGCTGAGAGGCCGATGGCTGCGGCTGCGGCTGCGCCAACGCGCACTTTACTTTTTCCGTAGATGGGCACGTAGCGAATTATGCGCTTGCTTGGAGCAGTTGTTGCACCTTCGTTTATTTCTTCTGGGGAAATGTTTTTGACTTCGTGTGCGAGTTGTCTCAATCCCGTTTCTGATCCTGAAATTCGCTTCTGGAGTTGTGAGAGGTCACAGTAAAGCAGCGCTTCAAATTCGTGAAGCTGGATATATGGGAGGAAGCGATGATCCGCAAAGTCGGCTTTAAGGGATTCTTCCAGCACTCTTATACGGTCATGAGGACGCGTTAGTTGCTTCGCTTTGGTCCAGCCAGGGAATTGATTTGGCAACGCGTACAGATCGATCATAGTCGTAAACCGTGCTTCTGCATGCTGGTCTTCAAGCATGAGACGGTGTAGGTCTCCTCTAATCTTGTCATAGTCCAGGATGCCGCCACGTTTCCCAAGTTTTCGATTGGTAAGGACCACTCGAGCCCTCACGTCGATATAATAGCTTGCTAAATGCGGGCGCAATACTTCTTCAGCAAACTTTCGTTCTGACTGTCCTTCGGTCGTAACGTAGAGCCGAACCCATTTCATCAGGGTTGTCCCCCAAGCTCATTCTTTTCCCAAAGCTGACCAAGTGTGTATTCTTTGAGCCATGCTTCAAGTCTGTTCCGGCCTTGGCGTGCCAAAACTGTTTCGCCGTCCTGGTGGTTTGCGACAATCACCTGCTCAGGCTCAAATTCATCAAGCAGGACTGACGACTGTGTTGAAACGATCAGTTGTGCTCGGTCAGCTGCTTCGTGTAGCAGGCTGGCTAAGAGTTTGATGGCTTGAGGGTGTAGCCCGAGTTCAGGCTCGTCTATAAGAATTGTCGAAGGTGGGTCTGGTTGCAGGAGAAGAGTAGCGAGGCAGATATAGCGTACGGTTCCATCGGAGAGTTGGTGTGGGTAGTAGAGAAGATCGGAGTATCTATCCTTCCAGAGCAATTGTGTTTGTCCCGCTCCTACCTCCTTGAGGACAAATGTGCCGAAGAATGGTGCAACTTGGCGGACAGTCTCCAGAATCTGTTCATAATGTTCTGGGTGCCGATCAGAAAGATTCATGAGGAATGCGGCAATATTTGCGGCATTACTGTGCAGGACATCACTATCCACAATGTTGCACCTACCCATGACTGGTGCCGATGGAGAGGTATCATGGAAGTGATAGACTCGCCAGTCTCGGATAGTGCTTACAACCCACTGTTGTGAGCTGCTGAGGTTGGTTGATCGGGCCAAAGGACTTTCTAGGTGACCGCTGCCTTGATCGTTCCGTATGGACCCAAAGTACGGGCCTGCGAATGGCGCAGACTCTTGGGCGAAAAAAAGAGACCTGTCGTCGGCTGCTCTCAAGGTGAATTTGTATTCATTAAGCCCAAATTTTAGGTGTGCTTTAAACTCAGGTGTTACCTTCATGCCTCGAAAGAGGAAAGCATCTGCACGGCCGCGGCTACTAACGTAATTCTGTAATCCTTTGTTAGCATCCATGATGTTGCCAAGCAACTCAAAGAAGCGGATGAAGTTGGTTTTTCCTGATCCGTTGGCTCCGATGAGCACGTTGAGCCCGCTGTGCATTGGGAATGACTCAAGTTCCCGAAACGATTTGTAGCCGGAAAGAGAAATGTTTTCCAACGGGCGTTTTTCTTGGACCTTCATTGGTTGTAGACTCTCAAAATTTCATATCCATAGAAAGCAAAGCCTTTAATGCTCGCATGTCTGTCGCGAAGGATACCCTTTCCATCGCTAGAAATCATCAGGCCAGGAGTAGTCAATCGATTGTTCAGGTAGAGTTTACTGTGCGCATTTAGGGCGCTACTGCTTCACCATGGGACCCCAGCGAGCATGGGGAACCGTCTGACTGCTTCCCTGGTATCTACTTCACCCCGAATTCCAGAAAATATTGTTTCGGTAGGAAGCTGTGTTCGCGTGTGAGTTGGTATCCGGCTGCGGTCATTTCCTGGATGACGGCATCTCGCGCGACGAGGTGGTGTTTCGGGAATCCGAGGTCACCGGATCGTTCGTCGGGGTAGAAGTCGATGATGGCGATGCGCGCTTCCGGCTTGAGGGACGATTTGAGATTGCTGAAGTACTTTGACCGATTCTCAAGGTGATGGATGGTGTTGCAGACGAAGAGGAGATCGACGGATGCGAACGGCAACTTGGGATTATCCGGCTGCGCGAGGATGAACTCGGCGGTGTAGGCGGTATGCATGTGGATGACGCTCTCTTTGGCATAGGCGAGCATCTCCGGTTCGACATCCACGGCATAGACTATTCCGGTCTCGGTGACGGCTTCGATGAAGCGGCGTGTGAAGTATCCTGACCCGGAGCCGAGATCGGCAACTGCCATCCCTGGCTTCAATCTGAGCGCCTCGATCACCTCGGAGGGTTTCTGATAGCGATCCCGCTCCGTGCTGTCGAGATGCTCCAGATATTGTTTGATGTCGTCAGGGCGGCGATGCTGGTGTTGGTCTTCAGCGAGGGCAGAACCGGCGAGGGTGACGCACAGGGCTGTGAGCAAGACGATCGTTTTCATGGCGAGGACCTCTTGGGCGGTAATCGTTCGCTGAGCACCGGGAACTTGGCTTCAGCCACGCCGAAGTTGCCGCTGGATGGATCGGCGGCGACGACGCGGAGGGTGATGCCGTCCGGCGCATCTTTGGGCAGCGGGACGAAGAAGGGCGCTTCGAAGCAGGCTTTGTCGCCGCTGTAGAACATCTGCAAACGCTCCATCACCTTCGTGCCGATGAGCAACTCGCCATAGATGTGGACTTTGCGCGAGTCCCAATCGCCATGGGGACGGACGAGCGCGCCGGAGAGGGTGCGGACGGAGGCGCGCAGGACCACGTCATCTTTCGCGATGAGGCCCCCGCCGATGGATTTCGGATGTTCGATCTGAACGATGTAGCCGTAGAGTGTCAACACAATGCCGTCGCTGGTCAGGTCATGGCCGGGAATTAGCCAGGCGCGGGTGGAGACGCGCTGGGCGGCTGCCGGATAGGCCAAGGGCCCTTCTGCTGCAATATCGACGAGCGTCGGCGTGACCAGGTCGAGTGTGGCGGTGAAGACGGCAGAGGGACGGCTGCTGTAGTGGGCCTCTTCCATCAGGCGCGGCGTGCGCATGATCTGATTCTGATCGCCTGCATCGCCCTGTTGAATGCCGGTGGCGAGGATCCGGCCGCTGGCCACGTCGGTGATCGTGATGCGCGCGCCGCCGACATCTTTGCCCAGGACCATGGAGCCATGGGCGACGACGCGCACGAGGATGGTCGTGGGTTTCGGATCGTTCAGATGCAGATCGGGCGGCGCGTCTTCTTGCGTGGGGAGGGCGAGGCAGGCGAGGTCGAAAGGCTGCGCGCAGACGACGGCTACAAGGCACAGCCATCGGAGCGATGCGCGCAGGCGACTCATTTGACCTTGGTGCCCGGTTCCACTTCTTCCACGATGGTCGCGAGGCCGCGCACTTCGCTGTCGCCGGCGGCCAGGACCATGCCCTGCGACTCGATGCCCATGAGCTTGGCCGGTTTCAGATTCGCGACGATGACGATCATCTTGCCGACGAGTGCTTCCGGTTCATACTTCTTGCCGATGCCTGCCACGATTTGCCGTTGCTCCGTGCCGAGTGAGACCTGGAGCTTGAGCAGCTTCTCCGACTTCGGCACGCGTTCCGCGCTGATGACCTTCGCGGTCTTCAGCTGAATCTTCATAAAATCGTCGATGGTGATTTGCGGTGGCGCGGCCGGTACGGGCGCTGCAGCCGGTGCTGCAGGAGTTGCTACTGTTGCAGTGGTGGGTATCGTGGCTGCGGCAGGAACCGGTTGTGGGACCATAGGTATTTCGCTCACTGGTTTGGCTCCTTTTTTCGATGAGTCTTTCTTCTCTATCTTGGCTTTTTCTTTTAGGCCTATGCCAGCGGTATCTGATGCGGCGATTTCAATACGCGGGAACAGCGGCGCTCCTTTGGCGATCGGAAGATCGGCTACGGGGCTGTCCCACTGATAGGCGGAGGCCGGGATGGCCTTGGAAAAGTCGAAGTGGTAGCCGAGTTGCCGGGCCAGTTGTTCCGTTGTCTGCGGCATGAACGGATGGAGCGAGACGGCCAGCAGGCGCAAGGCGCGGGCGGCGGTATTGAGGACGGTCTTCAGCTTCGGCTCGTCGTCGGGATTTTTCGCCAGCTTCCAGGGCGCGGCTTTGTCGATATATTCGTCGCAGAGGCTGGCCAGTTCACCGATCGCCTGCAGATTGTCGCGGAAGGTGAGCGCGCTGAAGCCCCGTTCCAATGTCGCCGGCAATTGCGTGGCTGCCTGGGCGATCTTTTCTTCGAGTTCCGGCAGCGCGGGCGGGCCGCTTGCCGGAATCTTCCCGTCCGCGAAGCGCTCGATCATCGTGAGGGTGCGGCTGAGCAAATTGCCGATGCCGTTGGCCAGGTCGCTGTTGATGGTGGTAATCATCGCGGTCTGTGAGAAATCTCCATCCTGCCCGAACGGTACTTCGCGCAAGAGGAAGTAGCGGAAGGCGTCAACGCCGTAGGTCTCGACCATCTTGTTGGGATCGACGACGTTGCCGCGGCTCTTCGACATCTTCTC
>CXWL01038432.1_pt1 | contig 10602 bp, 16 predicted proteins | sample 590931 | NCBI WGS metagenome assembly CXWL01 (sample SAMEA3498368, study PRJEB10139) | groundwater metagenome | biome: water well; material: biofilm material | place: Germany | collected 2015-04-27 | reverse complement strand
CAAGCGCTCGATTAACATTAAAAGACGTATTTACCCGCCGCAACTTTTGAATTTATTGATCCTTATTATTGCCTTTGTTTTATTCGGCGCCGCAGACACACATAAGATTTCTCCATGGATTTACCGAGGCGTTCTTCTGTTAGGTTTTCTTCAATATCTTGATGCCAAAATTATTCAAAATACCTGCTTTAGAGATAACACGCAGGTCATCCTCGATATGTCAGGAATTAAACGAGCCTAAGATGTTTTATTATGTAGCAAAATTTCTGGAAGCATCAGGATTGGGACTTTTGGCGTACGCGTTTCTTAAAACATTCCCTGACAAATTAAACTATCGGGTACTTGGGATTTCGATTCTGTTATTTTTTTCTGGATGGATCATGGAGAAATATCTTCTGAAGAAATAGCGTTAAGCGTATAGCGGTTAGCGTTCAGGAAATTTTTCCGACGCCAAACGCCAAACGCCAAACGCCAAATGCTCAAATGAAAACTATTCTTAAATTTGATACCGGCGCCGATGGCTTTAAAAAAATGATGCTGGTCCTTGCTGTTACGGCCGCCATCGTTTTATTTTTTGGATTATATTTTCTTAACGTTGTGCACAAGGAATTGGTAAATATCTCATGAACGAACCACACTGGGTAACTAAACTGAAGAACAAATGGAACATCACCACTACCAGAGATTTTATACTTATCATGCTCGTTTTTTCATTGGCCGGCATGGCGATCGGTTTTGAACGTAAAATCGTCTTTCACCTATTTGGTATCGACCAAGATCCCATGTGGGTGAAGGTTCTTGTTTATGTTCCGCTGATCGTGCCGATCTATCAGTTAAATCTGCTTATTTTCGGGTTTTTGTTGGGGCAGTTTGAATTTTTCCTGGAAAAGGAAAAGAGGCTGGTCAAGTTTTTATTCAACAAAATCCGCCCATCGTAAATCTACAGGACGTAAATCTACAGGACGTAAAGCATCACGTAAATGATCACACCTGTGACCGACACATAAAGCCAGACCGGCAATAACCATCTGGTTATGGCCACATGCGCTCTGAAATTTTGATGACGAGCGTGCCATACCGCCATGATGCTAAAGGGCAATATGATCATGGCAAGCGGTGTATGCGTTCCCAATATCAAAAAATAAATAAAACGGGAAATCCCCTGCCCTTGATAATGCGTCAGGCCGCCTACGATGATCCGATTTAATACGTAAAAAAACAGAAATAACGCTGATGAAACTAAAGCCGCCGTCATAAACTTCCTGTGCTTTTCCCTGTCCTTGTGACGGATCGATATCCATCCGGCTAATAAAAGGACTGTGGATAAAGTGTTCAAGAAAGCGTTGATAGTAGGCAGGATTACGTGCTGTTCCATGGCTTATCGCTCTTTTCTTAACCGCATGATATCTTCAAACAGTTTCTGCACAGCCTTATTTTCAGTTCCTTCATAATATCCGCGAACACGGCCTTTGCGGTCAACCAACGCAAAATATGAACTGTGAAAGACCGGCTCTTTAATATCACCCAACTTAAAGGACTCCACAACAATCTTTTGAATGTCCTCGCGGCTGCCGGTCAAAAAAATCCATTTCCGCGGATCCGCCCCATTCTTCTGGGCATAATTCTTTAAAACTTCCGGGGAATCATTTTCAGGATTAACTGAAATCGACACAAATCGCACCGATTCATCACTTTGCAAATACCTATAAAGCACTCCCATATTCCTAGTCAACATGGGGCAAATACCGCTGCAGGTGGTAAACATAAAATCTGCAACCCAAACTTTTCCCTGCAGATCCCCTGACGAAAACTTCCCATTTAAAGAATCCGTAAGTTTGAAAGGGGCTATACTGCCGTAGACAGGTAACTGTTTATTAGGAGAAGAGCGGGCAATCAAAAAAATAACGGTGAGAGAAACTAAAAAAATGATTTGTGAAGCAATAAATTTTTTGGTGAACATGCGTGGTCCATCATCAAAACGTTACATCAAAAACGATCAGAAGCAAAAGAATAGGCAGATATATAACAGAAGCCTTTAAAAGTTTATACGCATCCGCCGTCGAATGCGATTTCCGAAGCTGCCAGCCAACTTGAAAAAGCAGAATGCCCGCAATAAGCGCTCCCCAAAAGTAAACTCTTCCGGCCATTCCAATCATGGATGGTAAAAGAGAAATCAAAATAAGCAGTGCTGAAAACCATATTGTTTGCTGAAACGTTGATTTTCCATCCGGATCAACAACAGGCAGCATTTTAAATCCAGCCTTACGATAATCGTCTTTAAATATCCATGCGATCGCAAAAAAATGCGGGTGTTGCCAAATAAAAAGAATAGCAAATAAAATCCAGGCCTCTATTCCAAGTTCACCGCGGGCGGCAGCCCACCCTCCCATTGGCGGGATAGCACCAGGAATAGCGCCGATCGTGGTGTTAAACCAGCTGATGCGCTTCATCGGCGTATACACTAAAGTATAAAGAAATGACGTCAATAGGCTTAAAAATGCCGTCAAAAGATTGACCTTAACGCAAAGAATGATAACACCAACAAGCGTCAAAGAAATGCCGAACGACAATGCTTCAGAAGAGGATAGAACACCTGATGGAAGCGAACGATTTTTTGTGCGCAGCATGAGCGCGTCGGCATCGCGATCGAGATAATTATTAAGTACAGCCGCCCCCGCGCAGGTTAACCCCGCGCCTAAAAGCGTATAAACCAACAGCCCCCAATCGTGAATGCCCCGCTGGGCACAATAAAATCCCAGTAAAGTTGTCACCAAAACCATCAGCGTAATCCGTGGTTTGGTCAATTCAAAAAAGGCGTTTAATTTTATTTTATTCATCGTTTTGCCAGCAAAGTTTGAAATTCACCAAAGGCCACCGGTGCTGACCTTAAAATTAGCATGAGACTAATCCCTAAAACAAGCGCGCCGATTACAACATGAAATGTTGTCGTGTACACTTCTTTGAGCGACAAAACAGTTGCGATCCCCAAAGCGATCTGCAAACCCACGACCAAATTCAAGCCAAACAAAGTTTTTATGATTAATCCGTTATTTAAACTTCGCTGATACGCCAAAAAATTAATATAGATAAGCTTGAACAAAATCAAGAGTGCCAACATACGGTGCAGAAAATGCAAAAAAACCTGTCCGATCGTTACTGAACTAAAACCATGTTCAAAGCGCCACACATTAATGTGTGCAAGCATTGCCTGATTAAATGTAGGGATAATTTCCCCTCCCATTGTTGGAAAATCTGGAACCGCCAAACCCGATTCCGTATGACGCATCAAATTTCCAAATATAAGTTGGAGTAAAACCATCCCAATAAAAATCATGCTCATGCGCAAAAATTTGCTATCCAACTCTACGGCAGGCTGAACCTTTCGCGCGGAATACTCAACCGAAAGCCCATAAGCGATCATCACTGTTAAAAGAAAATAAATATGTGCCAACGTTCCATGAAACGACGATAACCACACGGGCAAAAAATATTTAACAGTTAATCCGCCCAAAACACCCTGAAGAACGACTGCTATAAAAGAACATAACCCTAAACGCTTAATCCATCGGGGAACTTGAGCCCGATATAGCCACACGCATAACACTAAAGTCAACAAACCGACGACGGAAGCAACCATCCGATGGGTATGTTCATACCTGATCCCTCCCACCATATCGCTCAAGGGAAACGCAAACATAAAATGCCCGTAAGTCGTCGGCCAATCGGGAACAGATAATCCTGATTCTGTACTTTTAACCAAACCGCCAAGAAAGATTAAAAATATAGCCGAGAAACAGACAATTTTACTGTAGATACGCAACAAAGGAGAGGTTCTGAATTTTGATAAGCCTAAAGCCATTGCGTCCTAGTTCATTTCATTATCAATTCCAAAAACTGTCTGCCCCAGATCCATCAGATGATGCTCCGATGGTAGCTTGCTCACTTACCCATTTTTCGTATTCATCAGGAGTATGAACAGTCACATATCCCTTCATTCGATAGTGACCTATCCCACAAAGTTGGGCGCAGGCGATTTCTGAATTGCCTGTTTTGACAGGGGTAAACCATACAGGAATGCTCATTCCGGGAATAACATCTTGTTTGATACGCATGATTGGCAATGCAAAACAATGGATTACATCTTTCGTGCTCAAATGAATAATAATCGGATGGCCGACTGGTAAATGCAATTGGTTAATTGCAACAAAATCATCCTTGGCATTTGGATCGCTCGAATCAATACCAACGGGATTATTTTGAGGATCCATCAACTTTGGATTGCTCTTGCCGAATATCCCGTCTTTCCCAGGATAATGGANNGATAATGGATATTCCAAGCAAATTGTTCGGCTACGATCCGAATTTCTAAAACATCTGTTCGATTAGGAAATGTATCAATTTGCCTAGCCCAAAAGGGGATCGAAAATCCAACCAAAAGCACGGCCTCAATCACAACAACTGCAACCTCAAGCTTTGTCGATAAATGGCTTTTAACGCCATGATAATCTGCTTTTGGATGAACCCGACGGTTAAATCTAATTAAAGTAAAAGTAAAAAAAACTCCCCAACCTATAAAGAGAACCACCATAAGAATATGGACGTATAAAATAATGGAATCAATCTCATAACCATGAGCTGCGGCGTTAATCGGTAAACCTAACATGCGTTAAACCCCGTGTTGTATTTGTTCATCGGTTGTGCTGTTGAAATTTTCTTTATGCGTTGGCGTATTTTCCAAAACAAGACCGAAAGAAGAATGAGGACAAACCCAATAAATCCCATTAGCGTCCATATTCCCCACCCCATACTTTTTGTTAATGGAGAATTCGGATCGCCAAAACATACAGAGCAGGCATCTGCGATTGAATACATGCTCAAATAAATAAATACCAACACTGCTATCGAACGTTTCATAAAACCGCCCTGGCCTTTCGTATAAAATGAACGCCATAGGCGAGTAACCCGAGCGCAACAATCACAGAAAAATACCCGACGATTAAATATTCCTGGCTCCCAGTGTTCTTGCCTTGCACCAATGCCCAAGCGGCAAAAACAAAACTTAACAGGACCGCACAAATGTTAAAAAAAATATGAAATGCCTTAATGGACATTTTCTTCTTCCCCATTGGCTTGATGTTCCGATAATTTTTCCTGCTGAACCTGTCGAGAGGTATCTGTCGTGCCATGAATATGATTAAGCCCATTGGCAATCGGTAAAAATAAAAGGGCCAACACAAGGATGATCGTTAGAATCCAGGCATTACTGATCTCACGTCGGTTGGCCATCAAATGAAGAAAATATCCCACCGCAATGAACGCCTTAATGATTTCGAGCACAAGCTGAAATTTATACGGAAGATGCGCCTGATGAACCGCCACGGTAATCAAAATCAGGAAGGCGAGAATCGGAAAAACTTTTAAACAGGTTTTGACATCTTTTGCTACATGGTCAGTTTGACTCATAGTTCCTCACTACGATAAATATAATAATGGAAAAAGAAAAATCCAAACCAGATCAACAAAGTGCCAATACAAACCAGCCACTTCAATCCGGTTAGTGAATCTTTGCGGACTTTCCTTGAATTTAGTGCCGCTTGTCAAAAGCATATAGGTATTGACTATGACACCGCCGATCAAATGCAGCGCGTGCGCCCCTGTCATTGTAAAATAAATACCAAGAAATGTGCTCGTTGATGGAAATAAATGATGGTGAAATTTGATCGAATATTCATACCCTTTGATCCCTAAAAATGCTACTCCGGCGAGGATTGTCAAGAACATGAACATACGGAATTTCTTGAGATTATTTTCCTTCAAAGAAGCCCATGCGAAAACGATCGAGATACTTGAGGAAATAAGGATCATTGTATTAAACGTTGCCATCGGAACATTAAGAATCGTAGAACCAACAGGCCAAGAGAGAGATCCTGTGCGCAAAATAATATAGGAAGAAATCAAAGAACCAAAAAGCATCACTTCCGATGCTAAAAAAAGCCAAATCCCGAATTTTGCGTTATATAAGCCGGTATCAGGCCTCTCTTCAATTGTGTATGGGATCAATTCGCTCGACATATCAAATGACCTCTTTTTGGGATTGCGGAGTAAAATCTTTCTTAGCACCGGGAACACTATACTCATACGGCCCGCGGTAAGCCTCAATAGGCTTGGTAAAATTGCCGTGACCAGGCGGGCTCGGGGTATCCCACTCAAGGGTTGTGGCATCCCACGGATTGTCAGATGTAATCTTTTTTCCTGCGAACATACTCCATATAATATTGACAATAAAAAATATTTGAACAACACCCATGATCCAAGCCGCGATCGACATCACGTTGTTAAGATATAAAACTGGTTCTGCGTGGGCATAACTTGCCCCGCCGTCATAGAGCCTACGGGAAACGCGTGCCATTCCCTGGATAAACATCGGCATAAATACAACGTTCATACAAACAAGCGAAGGCCAAAAATGCAGCTGGCCTAATACCTCATTCATTTTACGGCCTGTAACTTTTGGAAACCAATAATAGATCCCGGCAAAAAGAGCAAAGATCGTTCCAGGGGCAACCACATAATGAAAATGCCCAATAACATAATAAGTATCATGCAAATGAATATCTGGCGTTGCAAGTCCTAATGGCAGACCTGTCAAACCACCAATACCAAACATCGGTAAAAATGCTAACGCAAAAAGCATAGGAGTATTAAAACGAATGGATCCTCCCCACAACGAAATAAACAGACATGTTAGAATAACGATGGACGGAACCGAAATAATCATTGTTGTCGTCTGAAAGAAAGCGCTAATCACAGTTCCCATATTCGTTAAATACATATGATGCGCCCAAACAATAAACGACATGAAACCCAAGAAGATCACAGCGTAAACCATGGATTTATATCCCCAGATCGGTTTACGGATGTTATTAGCAATAATTTCCGTAACAATCCCCATCGCCGGTAAAATCAACACATAAACTTCAGGATGCGCTAAAAACCAAAAAAGATGCTGCCAGAGGAGTGCATTCCCTCCTCCAGACACGGCAAGCTGTTGACCGCTGACCACAAGTCCACTAGGTAAAAAGAAGCTTGTCCCTGCCAGACGGTCCATTAACTGCAGAATTCCAGCCCCTTCAAGCGGAGGAAATGCCAGAAGCAAAAGAAACGATGTGACTAATTGCGCCCATACAAAAAACGGAAGCCTCATGAATGTCAAGCCCGGAGCACGCAATTGAAATATTGTCACAATAAAATTAACCGACCCTAATAAAGAAGACGTAATTAAAAAGACCATGCCAATAATCCACAAGGTCTGACCAGATAAGACAACCTTACTGAAATATTCCCCTAATGTTGCCCAGTGTGTTAAAGCGGCAGAGCCCAAAGCAATATCCGCAAGCGGCGGATAAGATGTCCACCCTGAACCGGCCGCGCCACCCGGCACAAAAAAACTGGCCAACATGATTACACCACCGATAAAGTAAACCCAATAACTGGCCATGTTTAACTTTGGAAACGCCATATCTGGCGCGCCAATTTGCAGAGGAACAACAAAATTCCCAAAAGCACCGACGGCAAGTGGCACCACGCCCAAGAAAACCATGATCGTTCCGTGCATGGCCCCCAATTGGTTATAGAATTCCGGAAGCATAATGCCTCCCGGCATGCGGGTTTCACCAAACCATTTGCCAATATAGGGAAGCGGCTCGCCAGGATAGGCAAGCTGCCAGCGCATTAGCATCATCAGGCAAAACCCGAAAAGGAGAAAAAATAATGCGGTTATGCCGTATTGAATACCGATGACTTTATGATCTGTGGAGAAAATATATTTTCGCCAAAAAGGAAGTTTATGCTCGACGTGATGATGTTCCATATAATATTTGAACTCGATTGGTTATTTTTTAGTCGGCGCGGCAAAGGAAAAATCCTGTGTCGCATTATCACTATCCCCTACAGTCACAGAGGCAATTTGTGTTCCTAATTTCTCGTGCCACGCTTCAATCTCGTAGGTTCCTGCTGGCAGATTGGCAATAGTAAACTTCCCATCAGTAGTCGTGACCGAGAAAAATGGGTTTGACTGAACCGTGACCCACGCACCCATCCAAGGATGCACATCGCATTTAATCGCAAACGCGGGTTCAGGTTTTTCAAATTTGATGGTGATATCCTTACGAAACTTTGGCATGGCCACATTTTCTTCAGGATTAACTTTACTAAGAATGTGGACATTGTGAAGTGTCCCGTCTGGATTTAAAACTTTAACCGATTGACCTGCCATCAGCCCAACCACGTGAGGGTGGTATTGGCATCCCTTTTGATCAATGACAATTTCTTCGGCTGGAGCAGGATAATTTCCAGGTTTAAGGCCGCTTTTGACGCGAACAAATACATTGCTCATTGTATTTCCATCCCCTAAAACCAATGTTTGGGGATAAACCGGATCTGTATGATGAGTCACGCAAACTGGATCAGCGTCCATCTTGATCTCTTTGAATTTTGGAGCTTCTCCATTAAATTTGATCGTTCCAGAAATGGAGGCGGCATGGGCATTCATTGACAAAACAACCCCAATAAGCACGGCAAAAGCACAGATAAAATTTTTGTGTACCATAAAAAATCCTTTCGGTTAGTAAAAACAAATAATTGGGATTTAGGTTACTACAGTGCTTTTTGCTTGTCAAGATGATTGAGGAAATTTTGAGACGGCTAAGGCCGATATTCCCACCTCAAGCACTTATGACGGATCTATCTGGCGGGAACGTCGAACCATGTATCTCGAATATTACAGCGGACACGTCAAGTAATTGCCTAAAACCTTTATATGTTTTTTTCCCAAGCCCAGGCCGTGCGCACAATATCCTCAATTCCATATTTTGGAACCCATCCTAAAATCTCTTTTGCCTTCTTGGCGGAGGCAATCAATTTAGCAGGATCTCCCGGACGCCGCGGGCCAATTTTATATTTCACCTTCATGCCTGTGATCTTTTCAACCGCACTGATGACCTGAAAATTGGAATACCCGTCCTGGCTTCCCAAATTAAAATAGGAATTTTTAATCCCCTTGCCAAACGCTTTGATCGCCTTCACATGAGCATCGCACACATCTTCCACATGGATATAATCGCGCACACACGATCCATCCTTGGTTGGGTAATCATCGCCGAAAATGGTTAAATCCTTCTTCTCCCCTTTGACTGCCTTAAGGATATTGGGAATCAAATGTGTTTCAGGATGATGACATTCCCCGACCTTACCCGCATGATGGGCGCCGGCCACGTTAAAATAACGCAGGATGATGTATTGGACATCGCCGTAAGCACGGGCGGAATCCTCGACAATTTTTTCCATCATCAGCTTTGAACGGCCATAAGTATTGGTGGGATTTTTAGGATCGTCTTCTTCAATGGGAACCCGTTTCGGTTCGCCGTACGTTGCCGCCGTCGAAGAAAATACAATATTTCTCACCTTGTGACGGCGCATTGCCTGTAAAAGATAAACAAATGAAACCACATTATTATCGTAATACTTAAGCGGGTCGCTCATGGATTCCGGAACAAGGCTGGCGGCGGAGAAATGAATGACAGCTTCGAACTTGGCGGATTTAAAAACGCGGTCGATATCTTTCGGTATGCGCAGATCACCTTTAAGAAATTTAACCCCTTTGGGAATAAATTTGCGATGCCCCGTGGAAAGATTATCAAATATAACAGGCGTATAATTGGCATCCAACAAAGCGCGAACCATGTGACTACCAATGTACCCTGCTCCGCCGATGACGAGAATGTTGTTCTGAGTCAAAATGAAATTCTCCTGAAGAATTCTATCCCGATAAATTTAACTCGGCAAGTTTATCACGGGAAATATAAATTCCGCAACTAATAATTTATAATTAATTACTTTTCAGCTAGAAATTTAAGCATATCTTCATCATTAAAAATCTTGCCAATGGCATCCCCAAAAGCCTCATTAACAACTTTTGAATTTGTTTCCTGCGAACCAATAAAAACCGTGCGAATTTCTTTTTGACCGCGATAAGTTTTTTCAAATGTCTTGCCTGAAGTATTGGTCGCAATTATTTTAATGGTAGTTTTGCCAATGTTACCGGCAGTCCACAAACCGGTTGCCGTGTCATAAGATAATGATCGTAATTCCGTTCGCAAACGAGGCAAGATATCTTCACTATTAACAGGTGCAAACCCTTTTTTAGTCAAACCGCTGTATATCGGTTCTTTTAGAGTTTCAACCAAATCTTGATCAGTCGTAATCTTGGCCCCAGACATGCCATATCCGTTAACTCTTTTCCCAATAAATTGCTCTTCTCTGTCATCAATAATCTGGACTGATATTTGCTTGCCTCCTCCAATATCTGACGGAGCGATTGACACAGTAGGATTAACTTTAAGTGATTGATCGATATAGGCACAACCTGCTAATAAGATCAGAAAAATTACCATGACATTCTTTAGTTTCATATTCTCTCCCGTTTTGATAGTTTTTAGATAACTTTTTACTTAGACTCCGACACTATCTACTTGATCTTTCTTATCATACAAATACTGACCCCAGGCAACAAAATTGAACTAATAGAATATTGAATAGTGGCAA
>CXWL01014778.1_pt2 | contig 10603 bp, 12 predicted proteins | sample 590931 | NCBI WGS metagenome assembly CXWL01 (sample SAMEA3498368, study PRJEB10139) | groundwater metagenome | biome: water well; material: biofilm material | place: Germany | collected 2015-04-27 | reverse complement strand
ATCAAGGCCGACTCCTTACTCCCGACCATCAAGCACCTCTTCGAACCGATTCCCAAGGGTCCCAGCCCGAAGACAACATTGGCCGTCGAGCCGGAACAACGCGGCGAACGGCGGTTTCTCCTGAAACGCGAAGCGCAAGTTCCGTTCGTCATGCTGGGGTTCCGCGTACCGAATTATTCCAGCGACGATTCCTACGCCCTCGACATTCTGGAGTCGATCCTGTCGCATGGGAAAAGCTCACGCCTCTACCAGAATCTCGTCTACGATCAAAAGAATTCGCTGGCCGTCGGCGCCGAATACAGCCTGATGCAGACCGACCCCAGCCTGTTCTACTTCTATGCCCTGGTGAATCCAGGGGCCAAAGTGGAAGCAGTCGAAGATGCGCTGTACCGCGAAATCACCCGACTCCAAAATGAGCCGCCGACTGAACTGGAATTGCAGCGGGCAAAAAACCAGGTGGAAGCCGCTCACGTATTTGAGCAGGATTCGAACTTCCGCCATGCGATGTTGCTGGGGCAATCGGAATCGATCGGTGCAGGCTGGCGGCGGGTCGATCAATTTCTGGAGCGCATCCGCGCGGTCAGCGCCAAAGACATTCAGCGAGTGGCGAAGCAATATCTGAATCCGGATAACCGGACCGTCGGCATTCTGATTCCTCAACCGCCTAAAGCGGCAGAGCCCCAACCGACCGCTGCACATGCCGGGAAGCCCTGATCACGATGGCCACCACCACAGCTAAAAAGCGATTCACTCGGACGAACTGTTGGCGTAGCACCTGTGCGCTGCTTTTAATGACTACCGTCATCGCTCTCACTACGACCTTACACGCAGCCGATATCACTCCGACCAAATTCACCACGCCCAACGGTATGACCGTGCTGGTCCTGGAGCAGCACTTTCTCCCGATCGTGGAGATTCACGCCCTGGTCAAGACCGGGTCAGCCTACGATCCCCCCGACAAGGCCGGCGTCGCCAATCTCGTCGCGAGCCTCTTGGATGAAGGAACCATCAGCCGGTCGTCGAAGCAATTGGCAGAACAAATCGATTTTATCGGCGGTTCCCTGGAAGCAAAAGCGGGAGAAGATTTCACCACCACCTCGGCGCGCGTGCTGAAAAAAGATGTCGATCTGGGCTTTACGCTCCTCGCCGACGTGTTGATGCATCCCGCCTTCCCCAAGCATGAATTCGAGCGGGTGCGATCACAGATCCAAGGTGAAATCGCCAGCGACAGCGACGATCCCGGCCACGTGGCCATGAAAGCCTTCAACCAGCTGGTCTTTCACAACCACCCTTATCGGTGGCCGGTACAAGGCACCGAAGAGACGGTAGGCAAGATCACGTTGGTGGATGTCCAGAGCTTCTATACGAAAGAGTATCTACCCAATCAGGTGATCCTGACCATCGTCGGGAATCTCTCTGTCGAACAGGCCACAGCCCTCGTGCAAACCCATTTCGGCAGCTGGAAGAAGGGCACGCCGCAGACGCGCACGACGAAGAAGCCGGCAGCGGTGGAGAAGAAAGCGGTTCAGCTCATTGAGAAGGATCTGACCCAGTCCACGATCGTCCTCGGCCACGGAGGGATCAGCCGGAATAATCCCGACTACTACGCCGTGACCGTCATGAACCATATTCTGGGAGCCGGAGGATTTTCGTCGCGGCTCATGGACTCAATCCGCGACAAGCAGGGACTCGCCTATGGAATCATGAGCCATTATGACGCGCGACTACTCCCCGGCTCGTTTTGGGTGAATCTTCAAACCAGGACCGAGGCCACGAACCAGGCCATCGCCGGCGTGCTGACGGAGATCAAAGCGATCCGCGACAGCCCGGTCAGCGATCAGGAACTATCGGAAGCAAAGTCGTTCCTGATGGGCAGCTTCCCGCTTCGCCTGGACTCCACCGCCAAGCTGGCCCAAGTGCTGGCACAGGTCGAGTACTACGGACTGGGATTCGAATATTTCAGCCAGTACCCGAAATGGATTGAGCGCGTCACGAAAGACGATGTCCAACGTGTGGCCAAGCAATACCTCGACCCCCAACGCTATGCGTTGGTCGTGGTAGGAAACGTGGCCAAAGCCAAGGTCCGCCAGTAACACATCTCCCGGCACTGTGCCGCTATGCAGCCTCTTTCGCTCGAACACAAGCTTCACCATCTGCGCCAGATCTTTGCGGCGATGGATTCCGTCCTGGTCGCATATTCAGGCGGCATCGACAGCACGGTCGTCCTGAAAGTCGCCTACGATCAACTCGGAGATTCCGTCGTAGGGGTGACGGCGATTTCCCCAACCTTTCCTGCAGTCGAACTGGATTCAGCAACCCGCGTCGCAAAAGAAATCGGGGTGCGTCATGAACTGGTCCAGACCAACCAGCTGATGATCCCCGCCTTCACCGAGAACGATGCCAATCGCTGTTTTCACTGTAAAACCGACCTCTACCAATTGCTGGGTAAGTTGAGAGAAACGCACGCAACTGCCGTCATCGTGGATGGAACCAATCTCGACGACCTGGGCGATGATCGTCCCGGCATCAAAGCCGCACGTGAATGGGGGGTCCGCAGCCCGCTGGTCGAAGCCAATCTATCGAAAGCTGAAATCCGTTCGCTCGCAAAAGACCTCGGCCTGTCGAACTGGGATAAGCCTGCTGCCGCCTGCCTCTCTTCGCGCATTCCCAGGGGCATCACGATTACCAGGGAAAAACTCAGCCGGGTGGAACAGGCCGAAGAGATCTTGTTCGCAGAAGGGTTCCGGCACTGCCGCGTGCGCGACCACGGCGAGATCGCCAGAATCGAAGTCGGCCAGTATGAACAGGCTCGAATACTCGAGGGAGAACGAGGGGCGAGGATCAGCCGACGCGTGAAGGAACTCGGCTTTCGGTTTGTGACGATTGACTTGGAAGGTTATCGGCCGGGCGGGGTGAGTCTAGCCCCACCCCGCCCGTCCAAATAGAGCAAAGAGAAATCGACTACGAGTGTGACTTCGAGAGGGCGCTGAGCGCTTCGTCGGCAAACTTCCGGTGATCCGCATCCGTAAGACTGCGCTGCACCACCTTCTCCGCCACCATCAGCGCCAGCTCCGTGGTCTGGTTGCGGATGTCCTGCACCGCCTTCCGGCGCTCATGATCGATCTCGCGCGTGGCCTCGCCCTTGATGCGCTCCGCTTCCGTGCTCATCCGTTGTTCGTTTTCATCAAGCAGTCGCTGTGCCCGCTCTTGAGCTGCCGCCAGAATGGCTTCGGCTTCCTTCGCCGCGGCACTGAGCTTCGCTTCATAGGTCTTCAACGCCCGCTCAGACTCTGCACGGTGACGTTCGGCCTGGTCGAGGCTGTCCTTGATCTTCTTCTCCCGTTCTTCGAGAACGCCCAGGATGCCGGGAAAGGCAAACTTATAGAGCACGAAGAACAGAATCCCGAAGGACAGAATCTCCCAGAAAATCAGCGACGAGAAAAAACTCGATTCAAACTGCGGCATTGTTCACTCCCAACAAGTTGAGGTTGAGGCTGAGCGCCGAGAGGCCATCCCGAAGGCCCGGCCTATCCCCGTCCTTACTTGCGAAGCCCCATAATGATGAACGCAATGACGAGCCCGTACAGCGCGATGGCTTCCACGAGCGCGAACCCGATCCACATGTACTTGCCGACACGGGCTTCCGCTTCAGGCTGACGGGCCACGGCTTCAATCATCTTGCCGAAGATGTACCCGATTCCGACACCGGCACCGGCAAACCCTGCCGCCGCCAATCCCATACCCAACAATGCTGCTGCTGCTGAATCCATTGTGTCCTACTCCTCCCTTGTCTGGCTGACACGCGATCAATGCGCGTGGTCATCATGGCCGTGCAGATGGAATGCGTCGCCCAAATAGACGCACGTCAACACGGTAAAAATATAGGCTTGAATAAACGCAATGCCGACTTCTAACCCGTTCATCGCAATCGTAAAGGCAAACGGCAACCAGCCGATGAGCAGCCCGCCGCTGATCGCCAGACCGAAGAGCACCCCGAGAATGACGTGTCCAGCCGTCATGTTGGCAAACAATCGAACGGCCAACGAAATCGGTCGGGCTAATTGGCTGATCAATTCAATGGGGATCATCAAAGGCAAGAGCCATCCCGGCGTTCCCGGAGGCACGAGAATCCCCAAGAACTTGGCCCCATGCAGTAGAAATCCCATGACGAGACTCAGCCCATAGACCACACAGGCAAACACCGCCGTCACGACGATCTGGCTTGTGACCGTATAAGACCCTGGGATCAACCCGATCAGATTGCAGAAAAGAATAAAGAGAAACAACGTCGCGATGAGCGGGAAAAACCGCATCCCGTCTTTCCCCATCGTGTCGAGGATGATGCCCCGGATGAAATCCACCAGCATCTCCGCCAGGCTCTGCAATTTGCCCGGCACCAGCTGGCGCGCCGCCCCCGCCTTGAGCATCAAGAACGCGACGAGTGCCACCACCACCCACATGATGACGACCGCTTTGTTAATGGAAATATCGATCCCACCAACAGAGAGAGGAATGTAGTTATGCAATTCAAATGGATGAAGCGGACTTTCTTCCACGGCTACCCTTTGCTTTCTGTATCAGGCGGTGAACCTGGCCACCGCATGGCCGACCGGTATGCGTTCCGTATGCCGGCGATCACTCCTAGCACTAACCCCACTACCATTCCCCAGGGAGTCGAATCGAGGAGGTAGGTATCTAACACCCAGCCCAACCCGCCCCCGACAATCAACGAAGCTAGCAGGTCGGTTCCGATTCGAACCGCCTGGCCGAGCCCCGCATAAAACGGATCTTGAGAAGGGGGCATTCTGTTACTCACCGGTCAGTGCTCAGACAAGAATCTGAATGAGGCGCTCAACCGATTGCGAGCGCGCAATTCAAGCAGAATCCTCATTGAAATGTCAAGCCGTTAGAGGCTCTGTCTCTCCCCGAAGCGCTACGGTATAGTATGGCTCCACTGAAACCGGTCGGACTTTCTGAATTCATGACAACGGCACGACCATCCCCCACAGCCTTTCTTCACGGGGCTCCGCAGCCCTTGCGCATCAGCCGACAAGGCTGGCGGCTTGGCCCATTCGACTTGTATGCCCGCGTGGCCTCAGACCGGCGCCCCTCGTTTCTCTTTGAAAGCGGCAAAGGACCAGCGACGACTGGCCAGTACTCCTTCTTCGCGACCGATCCCTACCAAATCTTTTCGGGAACGCGTCACGACTGGGCTCTCCGTTCAGCCGATGGACACACGCAAACAGGCCAGGCACCGTTCTCGACGCTTGCACGTCTGATGCAACAATCCGCCATCCCCCGCCCCCCTGGAACCCCGCCGTTTTTCGGAGGAGCCGTGGGTTATCTGAGCTACGACTTGGTGCGACAATTCGAGTCATTGCCGAACCACGCCGACGACGATCTGCATTTCCCGGACTTGGAATTCGCCTTTTACGATCTTGTCGCGGCGTTTGATCATACCTCGGACGAATGGCATTTGATGTTCTGCCCCCCACTCGAACGATTCCTCGGAGAGCCCCGAGAGAAGCTCTATCGGGAGGGTTGCGACAGGCTCGCGTCCTTGGAAGCGCAATTGTCCACGCCCCTGCCCCAACTACAGTCGGCTGATTCATTAACCCTTGTCAGCTTTCAACCACAGCAATCCCGGGACTCCTATATGGACCGCGTCCGGCGCTGCCAGGAATTTATCGCCGCAGGTGATCTGTATCAGGCCAATCTCTCCCATCGCTTTTCGGTCACAAACGACGGCTTTACCAAACAAGCGGGACTCGCAACGGAACTCCAGACCTATGCACGCTTGCGCAGCATGAACCCTTCTCCGTTCTCCGGCCTGTTGCGTATCGGGAACACCAGCCTCATCAGCACATCGCCGGAACGTTTGGTTCGGCTGGACGGCCGATCAGCCGATACTCGACCGATTGCAGGGACCCGGCGCCGAGGCCGGGACGATTCCGACGATCGTCACCTGCGGGAAGAACTCCTGGGCAACGAGAAGGAGCGCGCCGAACATCTGATGCTCGTCGACCTCGAGCGAAACGACCTGGGACGCGTGTGCGAATTCGGCTCAGTCTTGGTCGATGAACTCATGTCGATTGAGCAATATTCCCACGTCAGCCATCTGGTGTCGCACATCTCCGGACAACTGCGGACCGAGGTGACCGGATTCGATTTGTTGCAGGCTGTCTTCCCTGGTGGCACGATCACCGGGGTGCCCAAGATTCGCTGCATGGAAATCATCGACGAATTGGAACCGGTACGGCGAGGTCCCTACACCGGGTCGATGGGATATCTGAGTTGGAGCGGGGACCTCGACTTCAACATTATCATCCGCACACTGGTCCTCCACGAAGGACGGGGCTACCTCCAGGTCGGTGCCGGGATTGTGGCGGACTCGGATCCTGCCAAAGAATATGAGGAGACGATGCATAAGGCCCAGGCATTCCTGAGCGCCTTGTCGTAACAGTATGTGGATTTTTCTCAACGATCGATTCGTCCCAGAACAGGATGCGAAGATCTCCGTCTTCGATCACGGCTTTCTCTATGGGGACGGCGTCTATGAAACGATCCGCTCCTACGGGAGCCGGATTTTCATGCGTGATCACCACCTGTCGCGCTTGCAGCGTTCTGCCGACGCCATCGGCCTGGCACTCCCAATCCCACTGAGCGAGTGGCCGCGCCTCTTGCACGAAGCGATGGACCGCAATCAACTGGGGAATGAGCAAACCGACGCCTATCTCCGAATTACCGTGTCTCGCGGAGCGGGAGAGATCGGCCTCGATCCGGCCCTCTGCCCGACGCCCACCGTCGTCATCATGGCCAAACCGCTCCATCCGCCCGCTGCCGAGTTGTACCAGCGCGGCGTGTCACTCATCGTTGCCCGCACGAGACGCAATCTGCCAAGCGCGCTCTCTCCGCACATCAAGGCCACCAACTTTCTGAACAATATTCTGGCGAAACGCGAAGCGATTGCCGCGCAGGTCTTCGACGCACTCTTTCTGAATTGGGAAGGGCACCTCACAGAGTGTACAGTGAGCAATGTGTTCTTCGCCGCGCAAGGCCGGCTGTACACACCATCCGTAGAATGCGGTCTCTTGGATGGCATTACGAGAGCGATTCTGTTGCAGATGGCGGGAGAGCTGAAGATCCCCGTGCACGAAGGACGATTCACTCCGGAAGAGCTGCTACATGCCGACGAATGCTTCCTGACGAATACCAGCATGGAAGTCATGCCGGTCGTATCAGTCAACCAGCAACCCATTGGACAGGGCACCCCAGGGCCCATAACCCGTCAATTGCACCGTCATTTTATCGACAATCGAAGTCGCCATTTAGAACCTCTCGACTAACCGCTTCCAATCAAACCATTGCTTTNNCTGCTATCGTTTGACCATGCCGAACACAACAAGAGCGCGAAGGAACGATCAATTGAAAATCTCTCAACTACTTCTCGGAACGGCCCTCGTGGGAGTTCACTGGCTTCTTTCAGGGCTTCCTGCAGCACAGGCTGAGATCTACCAATACATCGATGCCAACGGGACTATCTCGCTGACCAATGTGCCGACCGACCTACGCTACCGGCGAATCACCACACAGCCAAACAGGCTCCATCCCGTTCTGTCAGAGCGGGAATTGGAACCGATGATCAACCGGTATTCCCGGCAACACCAATTACACCCCGCCCTCATCCGGGCGGTTATTAAAGCGGAATCAGGCTTCGACCCGATGGCGGTGTCACGAGCCGGCGCCATTGGCCTGATGCAACTGATGCCACAAACGGCCGTTCGCCTCGAAGTGCGGGACCTCTATGATCCTGAAGATAATATCGGTGGGGGGACGAAGTATCTCCGCCAATTACTCGACCGGTTTCGAGGGAATCTCCCGCTCGCGCTGGCCGCGTACAATTCCGGAGAACATACAGTGGACCGCTATCGCGGGCTCCCACCGATCGACGAAACCCGCCAATACGTCCGCAAAGTCATTCGCTATTACCGGACGTTTCTGATTAAGGACGGCGCGATGACCGGGCACGTGATCGCGGCTGCCGAATCTGCAGCGCCACAACCACTCCCCGCCTCTTTGCCGGCCTCGGCTCAGTAATATCACTGGCGATCCGCAACTGACTGTGCTGCTTCCAGCCTGGCCGTTTCGCCTCGGGGCAATCTGAGCGAAAATGCGCCCCGACACTGTTCTCACGCCATAATGCAGCTTCCGCGACACAATGCGCGACCTGCACCATGTTCTTCACTTCCAGCTCAGCCCTCGTCGTAGAAAACCTGGCAACGAGCTGTGTCCAGCGGGATAATTGAGCCGTGGCACGAATGAGCGACTCACGCGACCGGATCACCCCGACCTGTCCCCACATCGTCCGGCGGAGCGAACTCCTGAGCTTCTCCACATCTTCGAGCGTCGCCTCTCCTGCGGGCTGAGATGTCTCTGCGTGAGAAAACAGCTCAGGAAACTCGTGCCCCTGAGCAAACGCGATTGCAGTGACACCAGCCCGCATACCAAAGACCAGTCCTTCCAATAGCGAATTGCTCGCCAGACGATTGGCTCCGTGCACGCCACTACAGGCCACCTCGCCGGCCGCGAACAATCCCGGCAGCGTGGTAGCCCCATTTACGTCGGTCCACACCCCGCCCATCATGTAGTGGGCGCTGGGCGAGACGGGAATCCACTCTTCGGTAATATCAATATCGGACCGCAGACAGGTCGCATAGATCGTCGGGAATCGACGCTTGATGAACTCGGCCCCCAGATGCGTGACGTCGAGATACACATGCCGGGCACGCGTCGCCGCCATCTCCGCCCAGATCGCCCGCGAGACGATATCCCGAGGAGCAAGGGCCCCGAGCGGATGGTATCGCTGCATAAACAACTCGCCCTTATTATTACGCAACTGTCCGCCTTCTCCGCGCATGGCTTCGGACAGGAGAAACGGCGGACTGGAGGGGAGATAGAGCGAGGTCGGATGAAACTGGACGAACTCCATATCCTGCAGCATGGCTCCTGCCCGAAACGCCATCGCCATGCCATCGCCGGTGGCATTAGGAGGGTTCGTCGTCCGGGCGTAAATCTGCCCGGCACCGCCTGTAGATAACACGACGGCTTTTGCAGGAATAATGAACTGCTTCAACGATGATTCATCGAGCACGACCGCCCCGCAACAACGTCCTTCCTCTACCACCAGATCAACCGTGAAGTGATAGTCGAGCCGTTGGATGCGCTTCTGCCGCGCGACCTGGGCCATCAGTGCGCGCACCATTTCGTTGCCCGTGGCATCTCCGCGTGCGCGCAAAATGCGGCTCCGGCTATGCGCCGCCTCTCGGGCAAAGGCAAACTTTCCATCCGTCTTGTCGAATTTGGCGCCCCACCGAATCAATTCCTGAATCCGCGCNNTCCGGTGAATCGCGACATCGTCCTCTTCACTGAGGGCCACCGCCACGCCCCCTTGCGCATAGATCGAATTGCTCTGCAGTGGATGCCCTTTCGTCAGCATGATGACACGGCCTTCACGACTCAACTCCAGTGCCGCGCGCAACCCAGCTACGCCGCTCCCGATGACCAGAAAGTCGGCTTTAGGGATAGAGGAGGTTTTCCGCGACTGAGCTGCTGACGGTTTCATTGGGGAAGCGGTTTCTGCGGCACTGCGGGAAGGTCGGATAACGCCTGGCGCACTTTCATCCCAAATGGCAAATCACCCTGCACACCACGGAGAAGAATCGATTGTTTGCCCACCCACTGCAAACGGGCATGCCCACGCTGACGAATACCGGCGNNGCCTCTGCTTGGATTTGCTCCAATGACTCCGCAGGCAACATCACGTCCTGAAAAGCAGAACGGTCTCGATGCTGATACGCCTCCCGTAACGCTTCCACCGCCCGATCGATATGGGTAAACCGCTCATGATCCTCAGGATACTGGACCGTCTTCGACGAGCAAGCCACTGCGGTAAGTAGTACCGCCACTCCGCACCAACGGAGCACGCGCAGACGAAACTGAGAGGCCAAATGATTCGTATCCATAGGATTGCAGTATAGGAACGTCTTAGGGATCGGTCAAGGCGCGGCGCGGCAGTCGAACCGACGGAGACCAGCCTCATCACAATCATTCACGGCCAGTCACCGACTGGCTTGCTTTTTGGCCAAAAAGTCTCTAGACTCCCCCGTCTTTGGAGACTCATTGCATGTCGAGCGTGTTAAAAAAGCGTCGAAAAAAAATGCGCAAGCACAAGTACAAGAAGTTGCGCAGACGCCAAAAATTCTTACGTCGTAAGAGCTAGCTCACCCCGTTCACCGGGAGGAGGACATTGTGCCGGAAGGCAAGAAGGTTCGCATCCGCGTCCGTACGGTGAACTGCACCTACGTGGGGGACTTTCTTGTTCCGCCAATGCGCCATCGCGTCTCGGACGCGATCAACGAGGAAGTGCGACTCTTTATCAGCCTGACGGATGTGGTTATTAACGATACAGATCGTTCTGACTATGTGGCCCTCAATAAGAACCTGATCGAGTCTATCGCGCAGCTCTAGCACCTTGTCCTTCAGCCATTCTCGGTTGCATCCCATCGACCCGGATACCCATACGGGGACAACACAGGGGGGTGGG
>CXWL01106095.1_pt1 | contig 10604 bp, 9 predicted proteins | sample 590931 | NCBI WGS metagenome assembly CXWL01 (sample SAMEA3498368, study PRJEB10139) | groundwater metagenome | biome: water well; material: biofilm material | place: Germany | collected 2015-04-27 | reverse complement strand
TTCAGGCACGCAATCAAGCAGGCAAGTCGTAAAATCGAGAAGAAGTCTGCGCTACTGGGCGTCGCCAGGACTGAACAAGCGAGGGGCTTCCTGAAGTGTTGCGGATTTGATGTTGTCAGAGAGTTTGCGTCCGTTTCAATAATGATTTCAGAGTTCGACAGGCACATGCCGATGCTTGAGGCATAAAGCCGCAACCATACCTGCCGGACGGGCTTTTCGACATATAGATATACTTTCCGCTTGATATCCCCTGAATTTTCCACAACAATCCGCATCGGTACTTCAACCACAACAAGGGAGTTTCAAAATGAACCGCAAAGAACTGATCGACGCACTATCCACTAAAACCGGCAGCAGCAAGGCAGATGCTGATCGCACCATCGCAGCACTGATCGAAGTTGTCACCGCCACGCTCAAGAAGGGCGACAACGTTGCCCTGGTTGGTTTTGGCACATTCGAAGTGCGCAAGCGTGCTGCGCGCAATGGCCGCAACCCGGCAACTGGCGCAGCGCTGAAGATCAAAGCAAGCAAGGCTCCGGCATTCAAGGCGGGCGCCACGCTGAAAGCTGCGGTGAACGGCGGCAAGAAGTAAGTTTCATCCGGCACCGGTTTTCTGCTTCTATCCTGAACTGAATCAAGGGGTGCAATCCGCACGTCCTGTATGGCGCAAGCTTTACATGGAACGGGATTGTCACTTCGGATATGAGCCAGACGAGCCGGTGTCCAGTTGATAAGGCTCAACAACGCAAGGGGCGCACGATGCACTATGCCGGGCAGGACATGCTGTGGCTGATCGGCAGCCTATCGCGCATCTTCCGCATCCCGTTCGACCCGCAGCTCATCCGCCAGCAATTCCCGCCGCCTTATTCCCGCACCGCGCTGCTTAATGCACTGCAAGCCTTGGACTTCAAGGTGGGCGAGTGGAATCTGGACGAGAAGAACTGGGCGGAATTGGTACGTATCCCGTTTCCGGCTATCGCCTTTCTGCACGAAAGCGCCACCACAACAAAAACGAATCCATCCGCGCTTGATTCCGCTCATGAATCAAAGCAGAGTGCACCGGCATCCCAGGCAGAAGAACCGCACCGGCTGATCGATCCGGTACTGCTGATCAAAGCCGATGCCGAGCGCGTACTGTTCTTCCGCGCCGGAGCCGGGCAGCCGGAAACCATCCCTCTCGGTGAATTCACCCAACTCTTCCGCACCGACATCCTGCTGATTGCGCGCAAAGAGCAAAGCCCAACCGACGTTGATGATCCATCCGCAGCCAGCGGTCAGAAAGGAACCACCCCCTTTGGTTTCCGTTGGTTCATTCCGGAACTGATGAAACACAAACGCATCTGGCGTGATGTGCTCATCGCCTCCCTCGCCATCCAGCTCGTCGGACTCGTCACACCGCTGTTCACCCAAGTCATCATCGACAAGGTCGTGGTGCACCAGACCCAGAGCACGCTCATCGCGATCGCCGTGGGGCTGGTCATGTTCATGTTGTTCAGCAGCGCCATGACATGGTTGCGTCAATACTTCGTACTGCACACGGGCAACCGCATCGACGCTGTGTTGGGTAGCCATGTGTTCCGCCACATGTTGCATCTGCCCGTGCCTTACTTCGAGCAACGCCCCACGGGAACACTGGTCGCACGTCTGCACGGTGTCGAGACCGTGCGCGAATTCATCTCCGGTGCGGCAGTCTCACTGCTGCTCGACTTCCCGTTCCTACTCATCTTCCTGGCCGTCATGCTTTGGTATAGCTGGCAGTTGAGTCTCATCGCACTGCTGCTGATGTCGCTCATCACCCTTGCCAGCTTGCTGGTGACACCGGCCCTGCGTGATCGCCTCAACGAACAATTCATGCTGGGAGCCAAGAACCAGGCTTTTGTCACCGAATATGTCGCGGGCATGGAGACGGTGAAGTCGCTGCAGATGGAACCCGTGCTGGTGCAGAAATACGGCGACAACCTGGCGCAATACCTCGCGGCCAGCTTTGCTACCAAACAACTCTCGAACTCATTCAACGTCGTGGTCAATGTGTTGGAGCAGATCATGACGCTGTCCATCCTCGTGGTGGGCGCGCTGCTGGTGATGCAGAACGACGGCTTTACCATCGGTATGTTGGTCGCCTTCCAAATGTTCGCCTCGCGCATGACCCAACCCATGCTGCGCCTGGCCAGCCTGTGGCAGGAATTCCAGCAAGCCAATATCGCCGTCAAACGATTGGGCGATCTCATGGACGTGCCGACCGAGCCGTACTCGCTCACCCCGGCACGTGCGCAGGGTGGAGCAGGGGGCAGTGTCGAACTCAAAGATGTCAGCTTCCGCTATAGCGACAAACATCCCTATCTGTATCGCAACCTCAACCTTATGTTGAAGCCGGGCAAGCTCACCGTGCTGATGGGCCCCTCCGGTTGCGGCAAGAGCACGCTGGCCAAGATGCTGCAAGGTTTCTACTGGCCGAGCGATGGCAGCATCCTGCTCGATGGCTACGATTTGCGCCATCTGGCCGCGAACGAACTGCGCGCCAACTTCGGCGTCGTGCCGCAAGAAACACGTCTGTTCTCCGGCACCATCTACGACAACCTGCAACTCGCCAACCCGCATGCCGGATTCGAAGAGATCGTGCACGTATGCAAGATGGCCGAGATCCACCAAGTCATAGAACAACTGCCGCAGGGCTACCAGACTCCGGTGGGTGAGAACGGTGTCGGCCTCTCCGGCGGGCAGAAACAACGCATCGCCATCGCCCGTGCCTTGCTCAAACATCCGCGCGTACTCATCTTCGACGAAGCCGTGAGCAACCTCGACATGCAGACTGCCGAACACTTCGCCACCACCATCAACAAGCTCAAAGGCAAAGTCACCATGCTGTTCATCACGCATCAGTTGCCCAAAGCCTTGCAGGTGGACGAGATATTGAATTTCTGGAAGCAGGAAGCGGGGGCACCTGCCAATGCAACAGCGGCAGAAGCTGCGCGTGTCCAATAGGCGTTCTATGCGCACCGTGCACACTTCTAACCTTCGTCATCGTCTCGGTCGAGTGTGCATCACACTCACACTGTTGTTGGTCGCTCAAGCCGCCACTGCGCTCACCATGCAGGAAGCGGTCGAACTCGCCATGAGCAACGATCCGACCTTTCTTGCCGCGCAGGCCAACCTCAACGTTTCGCGTGAACGTGCCGAGCAAGCGGTGGCGGGGCTGTTCCCGCAAATCACCGCCAGCGCCAGCACCGCGTCCAACCGACGCAAATACGCTTTGCAGAGCAACCCGCCACCAAGCAATACACCGACGGAACGTTACAACAGCAACGCAGCGCAACTGAACCTCACCCAACCGCTGTGGCGACACAACAGCATCATCGCCATGACACAGGCCGATCTTGCAGTGAGCCAAGCTGACTTCCAATTGATCGCAGCGGCACAGGATCTGTTGGTGCGCCTATCTCAATCTTGGTTCGATACGATGCAAGCGCGGGACAGCGTCATTGCTGCCGAGGCGCAAGTGAAAGCCGCACAACAGCAACTACAACTCTCGCAGAGTGGGCACGACAAGGGCGTGCTGTCACTGACAGAACTGGAAGACGCACGTGTTAAACAAGAGCAAGCCGTAGCCGAACACGCCATGGTGCAAAGCGAACTGGAGATCAAACTGGCTACGCTCGAACAGATCGTCGGCCCATCCACACATACACCGCCCATCCTGTCCAATCAGTTCGCAACCTCGGCCTTGGGTGACATAACACTGGAACAATGGTTGAAGCGTGCCGAGGAGGGGAATCCATCCTTGTTGGCTGCACGGCGCACAGTCGATGCCGCCAACGAAGAGATACGCAAACAAAAAGCTGGGCATGAACCCACGCTCGACCTCGTCGCCTCCTATGGCAACACCGCCCAAGCAGCAGGTATCTCTGGTGGGCAATTAGGTTTCGAATCACGGCAAAGCTCCATCGGATTGCAACTCAACATGCCGCTGTATGCAGGTGGTGGGCAGAGCGCCAAAGTGCGTGAAGCTTTAGCGATGCGCGACAGAGCCACACAAGAACTCGAAGCCGCTCGACGCAATGCGCGCCTGAGTGCGAAGCAAGCATGGTTCACTTGGCGTGCCAGTGCGGTACGTGAAGCGTCATCCAAGCAAGCGATGCAATCTGCCGGGCTAGCCTTGAGTGGTGCGCAATCTGCACGTGCACGCGGAGTGAAAGCGGACATCGATGTACTGCAAGCCGAGCAACAGCACGCCACCGCACTGCGTGATTGGCGCAAGGCGCGTTACGACGCCATCATCAGCCAACTCAAACTCAAGGCTGCTTGCGGACAACTCGCGGGAGAAGAACTCATCGTGTTGGATAAATCGTTGTCTTACTGAAGTCGAGCACACTGAAAAATATTTCTCGATCGAGAGCAAAAACTATTAATGATCCGCTTGCGAGAAGGTAAATATATATGCCTTGCCAAGCCTGAATCCAGTGGGGTTGTAGCAAAAAAGATATAGATGGATATAGAGGAGGTATAGACCGAGATATAGGCCTTTGGGCATATTGTTCAAATAGGTATATTTCGGTAGTTTCAGGTGTCGTGCGTAGTGAAGCGCGACTAATAACAATAACAAGCAGTACACATCAAAAAGATTCGAGGGGAATCCATGGCGGCTGCCAACAAAGTAGCGCGCAAGACACGCATCGTCGGCGTCGATCCGCAAGACTTCAGTCCCAGCCTGTTGCGCGTGCAGTCGCAACCACCCGCACCGTTCGCGCGTGCCATGCTGCACACACTGCTCATCCTGCTGTTCGCACTTCTCTTGTGGGCGGCATTCGGCAAACTGGATGTCGTAGCCACCGCCGAAGGCAAACTCATTCCGCAGACTTACCTCAAGATCGTGCAACCCTTCGAGCAAGGCCTCATCAGTGAGATCCTCGTCAGCGAAGGCCAGCACGTCCAGGCCGGGCAAGTCCTCATGCGCCTCGACACCACCCTATCCGATGCCGACGGCAAAGCCATCAATTCAGACTTCCTCGGCAAACAGATCACCCTGCGCCGCATCGATGCCGAGCTCACCGACCAAGCAGAATTCAAGCGCGATTCTGCTGACCTTGAACCCCTCTACAACGAAGCACTCGCGCAATACCGCGCCAACCGCCTCGCCTACCGCTCCGCACTCGATCAAGAACGCAGCATTCACGCCAAAGCCCAAAGCGACCTGGCCGCCGCCCAACAAGCCCGCACCAAACTCATCGAAGTCCTACCGCACTACCGCGAACAAGCCCACGCCTATACCGACCTCGCCAAAGATGGCTACGTCAGCAAACTCGCCGCCACCGACAAAGAGCGCGAACATATCGAAAAAGAACAAGACCTCAAGACCCAGGAACACATCATTGCCGCTGCCCGCGCCACACTCACCTCATCCAGCCGCAAACTGGAACAGATCAGCGCCGACTACCGCCAACGCCTGCAAGCCGAACGTGCCGACATCAGCGACAAATTAGACAAGACCCAAGCCGAAGTCACCAAGCAGGAATACCGCAACGCATTACAAGAACTCAAAGCACCGGATGACGGGTGCGGAAGGGTGGCTGCNNAGCAGCCGGTTACCCACCGGCCTACTCCTTGCGAGTACATCATCAAAGACGTTGCCACTCATACTATCGGCACCGTCATCAGTCCCGGCACCATCCTCATGACCCTTGTGCCCAAGGATGAAATTCTCCGTGCCGAAGTGTGGGTCTCCAACCAGGACGTCGGCTTCATCCATTTGGGCAAACCCGCCAAGATCAAATTCGCCTCCTACCAGTTCCAGAAATACGGCATGGTCGATGGCAGCATCGCTCACCTCAGTGCCGATGCCACCGACAACACCCAACAAGGCGCAGGCTCGTCTGCACCACCCACTGCCAAATCACCCAACGGACAAGCGTATTCCTACCGCGCACTGGTCGACCTCAAAGCGCAAGAACTGCTGGTTGACGGTGTGCGCCATGCCCTGAGTCCGGGTATGCAAGTTACAGCGGAGATACACCTTGGCACCCGCACCATCCTTGAATACCTGCTGTCGCCGGTGATGGGGGCGTTTCAGGAAGCGGGGAGGGAGCGGTGAGCGTGGCTAATCAGATAAAGAATTTGTGGAAGCGAGAGCAAGGCCGCGCGATAAGCGTCGTTTTGTTTGAACCTGGGAAAACGCTGGTTAAGTCCGTTCGTGGTGAGTGTTTCCCGTTCGCACCCCTCGATACACCGCGCTGCACGCGGCACTCGGGGCGAACGGGAAATATATCGAACCATGGTTTTGGACTTAACCAGCGTTTCCATATCAAAGGAAACGCGTCGAATGATGCGCTGTATAACGGGTTAAGCAACTTCAGTATGCAGCTTCAGTCCCAAGGATTTCATGACTTTCAACACCGTAGAAAAATCCGGCACCCGTTCACCGGAAAGAGATTTATACAAGCTTTCCCTACTCAAACCAGCGCCTTCGGCAACGCGTGTCATTCCCTGCGCGCGGGCAATATCGCCCAAGGCTTTGGCAATAAATGCAGCATCGCCATCGCTTTCCTCAATACAGGCATCCAGATAAAGCGCCATTTCTTCCGGTGTTCTCAAACGCTCCGCCACATCGTAGGTGAGCGTTTTGGTTTTAGTCTTTGCCATGATGTCCTCCTAAATATTTTTAGCCAACGCAATCGCGGTTCGAATATCCGCACTTTGGGTGGATTTATCACCACCCGCCAACAACATGATCAAGCGCTTGCCACGTTGGGTGTAATACACCCGATACCCCGCGCCAAAATCCAACTTCAACTCACACACTCCCTTCGTCAACACCCGATGTTGACCGGGATTCCCCAATGCCAACCGCTCAACGCGCGCCTGAATGCGAGCGCGGACGACCAAGTCTTTGAGATTGTTTTCCCAATCGCTGTAGGTTTCAGTCATCTCGATTTGCATGGTGTCATTGTAGTCTACTGGCTACACACGTCAAGCCTGACAAAGCAGATGCACGTGGCAGCGAATGATGCGTGGTGTGACAACGAAAGCAGGATGGCGTAATGGACATTCTCGTGAACCAACCCGGCATGCAAGTCACGGCAGAGATACATCTGGGGACACGCACCATCTTTGAATACTTGCTATCGCCGGTGATGAAGGCGTTTCAGGAAGCGGGGAGGGAGAGATGAGGATGGCGATGCAAATGAAGTCCTTGGCGAGTAAGGAGTGCACATGCTGACACTCTGGGCAGTGGTTGAATATCTGCGCACCTGCATTCGGTGCACAGTGAAGCGCTGGCTGCACAAGCGCATACCGATACCCAATCGTCAGCAACCCATTCGCTCGATTGAAAAACGCAGACACCACTACTCACAGCACAAACCCGAATGGCTCAAACAAGAAATCATTCATCTCAAAGCGCGGATGCCACAAGCCGGATGCCGCACCATCTCCGACATTTTCAATCGTCGCTTTGCTACCTCTCGACACATCACCGTCGGCAAAACCTGCGTGCATCGCATCCTTCAGCGCCATCAGTACGAAATCCAGATACTGCGCCGTAAACTGAAACACACAACGCCACGACCCGTAGCACGCAACCTCATCTGGGGACTCGACCTCACCGGCAAGACTGATTCCAATGGCAAGCTTCATGCACTGCTCGGCATCATAGATCACGGCAGCAGGGTGCTACTGCACCTGCAAGCCCTGCACGACAAGACTACTCACACGCTGCTAGAACGCCTGAATGAAGCGATTAGCCTATACGGCAAACCCAAAGTCAATGGGGTAACGACACGATCATCGGCTTGGGGGAGGCCGATGTGTTGGTGGGGGGGGCGGCGCGAATACGATGGTGCATTCGTCAGGCAGCGAATGATGTGTGCTATGCAGTGCAACCTGAATTGAGGGTCGCAGCATGAGAACACCTCACTTATCCTGGATGGAATTGAAGACAATTTGCATCACCTTGTTGTTAGGCATGCACATCAGCGGCTGTGCCGCGCTTGGCAATACGACAAGTTGGAAGGAAGAAGTCCTGCTGCACGACGGCAGCAAGCTAATCGTTAGTCGGACACAAACAATTGATCCGAACGGCCCGCGCGAACCTTTCCAGTCTGCTCCACGGGGCGAAGCCACCACCGCCTTCACCGTCCCCGGCACCAACCAAACCGTAACTTGGAAGAGCGGCTATGGCAGGGCGCAACAAGACAATCTCGAACTGCTGCTGTTGGGTTTCGTGGGCGCCACACCCTACATTGCAACGCAGCCGAACCGTTGCCATGCCTACAACAAATGGGGTCGCCCCAATCCGCCTTACGTGTTTTTCAAATACGACGGCAAGGCATGGCAACGCATCACGCTGGAAGAATTCCCGCCGGAGTTCCAGAAAACCAACGTCATGGTGGATGGATACCTTCCTGAACAACTCACTGCAGAAGAACGCGATGCGCCATTCCTGATGGTCGAGAGTGTCAACAAAGCAAACCGTGATTTGCGACGAACACCTCACCTGCTGACCATTATGCGAGAGCCGATCAAGGCTGGTGTGGGGAGTGGAGCGTCGTGCGAAGAACTAATTTATTACAAGGGTTCATGGATCATGCCCCATGACCCTATTGCCCGAGACATGTTAGACCGTATCAAAAAGTAATGTTTTGTTATCCAAACTGACAAGGAGATGAACATGGCTACTCAAACAGAAATCGATTTAGCGCTGATGGCTGGTTATGCTTACCACGACACTCGTACAGATATAAACCGTTTTCCTGTTCCATTAGGATGGAACCTAATTTCACGCGCTCCACAGAGTACCTCGGGTTCTGGTTTTGAGGCATACACCTTCCAGCGCGGCACCGAAATCGTCATCTCATTTGCCGGAACAGGTAGCTCCGGCGACATGGGAACGAACGTAGCCCTTTGGCTGGGCATGGCAGCAGATCAACTCAGGGAAGGTGCAGCCTATTACCTCTCGGTAAAAGCGGCCAATCCCGATGCCGTGATCTCCTTCACAGGCCACTCGCTGGGTGGCGGGCTGGCCTCCTTGCTGGGCGCATTCTTCGGAGAAAAAGCCGTCACCTTCGATCAAGCCCCGTTTGCTTCTGCCGCCAACGTCACCAACGCGCAAATCATCAAAGATTACCTCGCCACACTGTCCGGCGGCGGATTTGTAACAGGTGCTGCCGGAAATACGCCTGCCCTTGATAACGCACTGGCAAGTCTGGATGCCTTCATCAACGCGGCAGACCCCGCGCAAACTCTGGCTGACCGGGTGGCGAATATCAGCAACATCTACGTGCAGGGCGAAGTGCTATCCACCGCGCCATTCGGTTCATCCGGCAAACTGGTCAGCGGCATTCCCACCCAACTCGACCAGACCTCCATCACCATGCAACCGTTTGGCCTGAGTTCCGCTGACCTGCACTCGCAGGCGTTGCTTACCACATTCCTGCAAAGCCCATGTTTTGAAGCGGCCACCGCCAAACTGCCCGACCTGCTGCCGCTGATTTTTGATAGCAAGATGTACAAAAGGGAAGTCGGCACCAATCAGCAAAACTTCCTCGAAATGCTGGTGCAAAGCGAAGCAACAACCACATCGGGGCAGAGCCAGCTAGATTACTTTTCTATCGACATGGCCACGCTCGGTACCAAGCAAAACTGGCCGAGCATCATCAATGACATCAACCAAGGCAACCTCGCGCGCGCACTCATGGCGTTTGCAATGCAGATGTATTACGAGAACACCGCGCTTGCCCAAGACAAAAAACTCTTTAGCAACGTGGCAGGCGGTGTGCAGTTTGACTCGCAAGACGTATCCGCAACCATGAAAGACAGCAAAGGCTATGTTCAGTATTTCAAAAGCTACCTGAATAACTTGTCTAACAGTGATCGTGCGCTCGTTGAACAACTCATTCCTGCTATGCGCGATTGGTACGTGCAGGCCGGGGCCACCGGCATGAACACTACCGACACACAGAACCGTGCCGCATTCATGCTCGGCGGCAACGGCAGCGATAGCCTGACTGGCGGCAACGGCAACGACCTGTTGGTGGGCAACGCAGGCAATGACCTGTTGCAAGGCGGCCAGGGCAACGACACGTTGCTGGGCGGCGCTGGCAACGACACCTACATCATCAACACCGGCCCTTCGACAGGCTCAGGACAGGCTGGCAACGACACCATCGAAGACAAGCAGGGCAGCAACACCGTCATCTTCAACGGCCAATCCGTCACCATGCTGTTCCGGCAAACGGACGGCACATACAAGACCGCCGCAGGCACCATCACCGGTGCCATGAGCGGCACCGATCTAGTCCTCACCGACACCGTCAATGGCGGCACGCTTACTCTCAACAAAGATTTCACCGAAGGCGACTTCGGCATCAAGTTCTACGACCAGCCGGTTGACCCCGTCCTCACCACCTACGGCTCCGGCACCGCCGCCGCCGAAATCCTCATTGGCAGCGGCGAAGTGTACGGCCGGGGCGGCAACGACATCATTCTGGGCAGCACCGGCATAGACATCATGCAGGGCGACGGCGGCAACGACACCCTCTTTGGCAACGACGTCCAAATCACCATCGAGCAAGCCATACTCAACGGCAATACCGATGCGGCCACCAACCTCAATG
>CXWL01020549.1_pt1 | contig 10604 bp, 9 predicted proteins | sample 590931 | NCBI WGS metagenome assembly CXWL01 (sample SAMEA3498368, study PRJEB10139) | groundwater metagenome | biome: water well; material: biofilm material | place: Germany | collected 2015-04-27 | reverse complement strand
CTGATGACTTTCATTCTCGGGCGTGATGCCGTGGGCAAACGCATTATCCGACTGCTCGCCCAACGCGCCAAGGAGGGCGTCAAGGTCCGCCTTTTACTCGACGGACTCGGTTGTTTCCTCAGCAGCCGTGGCTTTTGCGACCCCCTGCGTGAGGCCGGCGGCGAAGTCGTGAAGTTCATGCCGGTGATGCCCCTGCAACGGCCCTCCACGGCCAACCTGCGGAATCACCGGAAGATTGCCATCTTTGACCACCGCATCGCCGCACTGGGCGGGCGCAATCTGGCCAGCGAATACATGGGCCCCACCCTGTTGAAACGGCGCTGGCGCGACTTGGGCGGCGTCATAGAGGGCCCGGCGGTGCGTCTGCTGGACGAGATTTTCCTGGCCGATTGGGCATTTGCCAGCGGTCAGTCGCTGGCCGAACTGCAAAAGGAGTTGCCGGCCGAGGTGCCGGCCGAGGCGGGCGACAGCGAAGTGCAGATCGTCGCCAGTGGTCCCGATGTGGCGGGCGACCCGCTCTACGAGGGCATTCTCTCGCTCGTGCAGCAGGCGGAGCGGAGCGTGTGGATTGTCACGCCCTACTTCATCCCCGACGAAGTGCTGTATCGCTCCCTCGTAGTGCAGGCCCGCGCGGGCATCGATGTGCGCCTTGTGGTGCCGGCGCGTTCGAACCACCCCATCACCGACCTCGCCCGCCGCCACTTCCTGCGCGGCCTGCGCGCCGCCGGCGTCAAGGTGTTGCTCTACGGTCCAGGCATGAATCACGCGAAAATGCTGCTCGTGGACGGGCAAACCGGCCTCTTCGGCTCGGCCAACATGGATCTGCGGAGCCTGTTCCTGAATTTCGAGGTTGGTGCCGTCACCTATTCCCGCCCCGAGGCCGAGGCCATCCGCCGCTGGATGCAGGAGATTTTCGCCCACTCGAAACCCATGCCCGAGCGTCACGGGGAACAAAAACTCTTCCCGCGCATCGGCGAAGAAGTTGCCCGGCTGCTCGCGCCGCTGCTCTAGAACGGAAGCTCCCGCGCCATCAGACTGCGTGCTGCGTGATGAAGGCCCTGACCGCCGCCGCCTCGGCGGGCAGCCGCTGCTTGACGACCGGCCGGGCCTTGAGCGCTGCCAATGCCGGGTGGGTCGGCGTTACGCCGGTGGCGGCGCGAATGGCCTCGGGGAACTTCGCCGGATGAGCCGTGGCCAGCACCACGCTGGTGCGCGCCGGATTCAGATCCTTGAACGCGCAGGCGGTGTGCGGATCGACGATGTAGCGGTAGCGCTCATGAATCGTGCGAATGATGCCGGTGATCTCCTCGTCAGTCGCCCGCGAGGAGCTGAACGTGGCTTTGTTGAGCACGTCGAACCGGTAGGAGCCGGTGGCCTTGATTTGCGCCATGACTGCGCGGACCCGCGTCGGGTTCTCATCGAGTGCGTAGTAGAGAAACCGCTCGAAGTTCGAGGCCACTTGGATGTCCATCGAGGGGGCGAGGCTCGGCTGCACGGTTTCACTGCGGTAATCCGCCGAGGTAAACAGCCGGTGCAGAATGTCGTTCCGGTTGGTCGCCACCTTGAACCCCCGGATCGGCAGGCCCATCCGTTGCAGCAGCCAGCCGGCGAAAACATTGCCGAAATTGCCCGTGGGCACGACGAACTCCACATTGCCGCGTTCCGCCGCGGGCAAGCGCAGCCAGGCCGATAGATAATAGATGGACTGGCCGAGCACGCGGGCGAGGTTGATAGAGTTGACCGCCGAGAGGCGCAGTTTCGCCGCGAAGTCCGCGTCGCCGAATATTTCCTTCAGCACCCGCTGCGCGTCGTCGAAACTGCCGTCGATGGCGACGGCGTGGACATTGGCCGCCCCGGTGCAGGTCATCTGGCGCTCCTGCAGCGGTGAAATGCGGCCCTCGGGATAGAGGATGAAGATGGCGGTGTTGGGTTTCCCGAGCAGGCCGTGGATGGCCGCCGCCCCGGTGTCGCCCGAGGTGGCCCCGAGCACATTGATCCCCTGCCCGCGTTGCGCGCACTGGTGCTCGTAGAGGTTGCCGAGCAGCTGCAGCGCAAAATCCTTGAACGCCAGGGTTGGCCCGTGGAACAGCTCCAGCACATACAGCTTGTCTTCGAGCTTCCGCAACGGAGCGAGGGTGTCGGCCGAGCCGAACGTGCCGTAGGTTTTCTGCACGAGGCTCCGCAGCACTTCCGGCTTCATGTCCGTGGCAAAAAGCTGCAGGAACGCAAACGCCAGGTCCGCGTAGCCCAGCGACTCCCACTGCGGCAGGTGCCCGGTCAGGTTCGGCAGCCTTTCCGGCAGAAACAACCCGCCGTCCGGCGCGAGGCCGGTCGCGACGGCATCCGCGAAGCCGAGAGGTTCGGTCTGGCCGCGGGTGCTGACGAATTTCATGCCGCTATCCGATGCCGGAAGGGCCGTGGCGTCAATCCGGTCTTACTTTGAGAGGCCGAACGCTTCATGGGCCGCGCGCACGGCCTCGTCGGCCTTGGCGCGGTCCACCGCGAGGGTGATTTTGATCTCCGAGGTGCCGATGAGCTGGATGTTGATGCCCTTGTCGCCCAGCGCCGTGAACAGCGCCGCCGCCACGCCGGCGTGCGTCCGCATGCCGACGCCGACCACCGAGAGCTTGGCGATGTTGTCATAGGCCTTGATCGAACCGCCACCGAGTTTCTTCAAAACGGCGGGCAGCACCTTGACCGCGTTCTGGGCGTCGTCGCGCTGCACGGTGAAGGTCAGGTCCACGCCGCCGGTGTGCGCGACATTCTGGACGATCATGTCCACGTTGATGTTGGCGTCCGCGAGCGCGTTGAAAATGGTCGCGGCGGACGCGGGCTTGTCGGGCAGCCCGCTGATGACGACCTTGGCCTGGTCCTTGTCGACGGCGACGCCGCGGACGACGACTTTTTCCATGTAGGCGACTTCTTCTTTCACGATGGTTCCTGGGTTGTGGTTAAAGCTGCTGCGGACCTCGAACACGACGCCGTATTTCTTGGCGAACTCGACGGAGCGGGACTGCATGACCTTCGAGCCGAGGCTGGCGAGCTCGAGCATCTCGTCGTAGCTGATCTCCCGGATTTTCCGCGCGGATTTCACGATGCGCGGATCGGCGGTGTAGACGCCGTCCACGTCGGTGTAGATCTCGCATTTGTCGGCCTTGCACGCGGCCGCCAAGGCAATCGCAGTGAGGTCCGAGCCGCCGCGCCCGAGCGTGGTGATCTGGCCGGCCTCGTTGATGCCCTGGAAACCCGCGACAATCACGACCTTGCCGGCCTTCAGGTCCTGCATGATGCCTTTGGGCACGATCTGTTTGATCTTGGCTTTGGTGAAAACCTGGTCGGTCAGGATGCCCGCCTGCGCGCCGGTGTAGGACACGGCCGGCACGCCGATCGCGTGCAGTGCCATGGCGGTCAGGGCGATGGTCTCCTGCTCGCCGATGGCCAGCAGCATGTCCATCTCGCGGGTGTCGGGCCGGTCGTTGATGGACTTGGCCCGGGCGATCAGCTCGTTGGTCACGCCTGAGCGGGCCGACACCACCACGACCAGGCCATGGCCCTCCGCGTGTGTCTTGCGGATGCGCTGCGCCACATTCTTCAGGCGGTCGACGTCACCCACCGAGGTGCCGCCGTATTTCTGGACGATGAGGGCCATGATCGAGAACCAAGTTTAATGGCCGGAACGGTCATCGGTTGGCAAGGCGTGAGTGACGATCTCACGTCATAAGCAATCAACAATATCCTGATGCCCCGGTTTGATTGCACAAGCCTGCTCTCTATCAGTCCACTGTCCGTCGAATTAGGTGAACCCTAGTCTGACTCCGTCTGCTTGGACCTCAGGACGCGCAGGATGAGCGGACGCGCAGGATTGCTAAATCCCATCCCCGCGAGTCCTGAGTAATTCGATGATCCGTCCTAAATCCAGTTTCCTACCAGTGGTAGTCCGGGATTGCCGAGTGTCATGCGGCCGCTAGTCTCCGCCATTATGGACGAGTCCAGCCGCCGCAACCGGATCATCGCCGTCATTGTGGCGATCATCATCATCCTGATCTTGCTTTTCCGCTGCCAGCGCCCGAAGCCGGTTCCCGTTGCGCCGGCCGCTCCTGCCCCCGCCACGGTCCAGACTCCGGCCGCGGTCCAGCCCGCCGCCCCCGCCGCCCCGGGCGCCAAGGAGCCCGACGAAATTCTGACCCCAGCCACCGTGCAGGCGCCACCGCAAGTTGGCGCCGGAGCCAAGTTCAGCGTCACCTGGACCGGCCCGAACAACCGGGGCGATTACGTGACCATCGTCCGCCAAGAGGCGCCAGCGGCGACCCTGGCCGATTACCGCGACACAAAGGTTGGCAACACCTTGCAACTGACGGCCTCCATCGATCCGGGCGAGTATGAAGTCCGCTACGTCACCGGCCGCTCGCACCAAGTTTTGGGTCGGACCCCGGTCAAGATTACGGCGGCCACCGCCACGCTGGATGCAGCGGCGGAGGTCGTCCTTGGCTCGACCATCTCCGTCACCTGGACCGGGCCCGACAACCGGGGCGATTTCATCACCCTCGTGCCAAAGGACACCCCCGATGGCCAGTATGGCAACTATACCGATTCCAAGAATGGATCGCCCCTGCTCGTGACGGCACCGCCCGTCGCNNCGCTCCGGCGGAGGTCGTCGGCGGTTCCACTGTCGCTGTCACCTGGTCCGGCCCGAACAACCCCGGGGATTTTGTGACTCTGGTTGCCCCGGAAACCCGCGACGGTGAATACGGCAACTATGGCTACACGCGGCAGGGTTCACCGGTGTCGGTGATCATGCCGTTTCTGACCGGCAACGCCGAGCTGCGGTACATGACCGGCCAGGGAAACAAGGTACTGGGACGGCGTCCCATCCGCCTCACGGCTCCCGAAGTGAGGCTGTCCGCCGCCGCCGAGGCCACCGCCGGCTCCGCGGTGAGCATCACGTGGACCGGACCGGCCTATTCCGGCGACTACGTAACCATCGTGGAGAAGGAGAAGCCCGACGGGCAGTATGGCACTTACACTAACGTGCGCGCGGACGGTTCGCCCGTGACCTTGAAGGCACCGAAGACCGCCGGCGCCTACGAAATCCGCTACATGACCGGCCAGGGGGGCAAAGTCCTCGCCCGCAGGCCGATCAAGATCGAGTAACGGCAGGAATTTTTACCACTAAACCCCATCCCCTGAGTCCTGAAGGCGCAAATATGGGGTCAGGCTGCTAGATGCTATCGCTTGGTTTGACAAGAGTTGGGCAAAAGAGGTCAAGCCGAGTATCTTGTGCTCATTGCTCGCTCTTCGTGGGCGGCTGCTTCTTGGCAAACTTGCTCTCGGTGCCGTTGAGCAGGCGCCCGATGTTCTCGTGGTGGCGAAGGATGACGAACCCGCCGAGCACCGAGGCGATGATGCTGATGGCCACGTGATACGGCAGCAGCCAGCTGGCCGCGACCACCGCCACGGCCGCGAGGATCGAGGCGAGCGAGACATANNCCGGCCGCCGTAGCGACACCTTTGCCACCGCGGAACCTGGTGAAGATCGAAAAGGAATGACCGACAACCGCCATCACGACTCCGATAAGAGCCAGAACCATCGGCCGCGGTGCGGCCACCATGGGCAGCCACGGCCAGGCCGTGGCCGCCGCACCTTTCAGCACGTCGAGCACGAGGACGGTGTTGCCCGCCTTGGCGCCAAGAGACCGCTTGACGTTCGTCGCGCCGGGGTTGCCGCTGCCAACCTTGAAGATGTCTACGCCATGCGTCCGCGCCACGAGGTAGCCGAACGGCAGCGACCCGAGGAGATAGCCAATGACGGCGGAGGCGAATAACCAGGTGTTGAACATCAGGGATTGACCGTCCGAGCCTGCTGGACGGCTCGAGGGCGGGTCAACTCCTAAGGGCCGCGGCGGCGGGTGCTTATTTGCCCCAACCCGTGAGGTTCGCGCCGAAACCCATGCGGTAAGCCCAGTCCTCGATCGTCTTCGACACGGGCGAGGTGCCGCTCGAACCGCCGTGGCCGGCATTGGCCTCGATGTGGATGAGCACCGGGCCGGCGTCCGGCGCCACCGCCTGCTGCATTGCCGCCGTGTATTTATAGGAGTGCGCGGGAAACACGCGGTCATCGTGATCGCCGGTGGTCAATAGGATGGCCGGATACTGCGCGTCCTTTTTTACGGTGTGCAACGGCGAGTAGGCGGCCAGATATTTGAATCCCTCGGGGTTGTCCGAGTTGCCATAGTCGCTGGCCCAGTTGGCGCCGACGGTGAACTTGTGATAACGCAACATGTCCATGACGCCGACCGCCGGCACGGCCGCACCGGCCAGGTCGGGCCGCTGGTTGAGCACCGCGCCGAGCAACAGACCGCCGTTGGAGCGGCCATCGAGCACGATTTTGCGGTGCGTCGTGTAGCCCGACGCGACCAGCCAGTCGGCGGCCGCGATGAAGTCGTCATAGACGTTCTGCTTGCGCTCCTTCGTGCCGGCCTTGTGCCACTCCTCGCCGTATTCACCACCACCGCGCAGGCACGCCATGACGTAGACTCCCCCGCCTTCGATCCAAACCAGCGGCGGCACGGCGAATTGCGGACGCATGACGACGTTGAAGCCGCCGTAGCCGTAGAGCCAGGCCGGGGTGCTGCCGTCGGGCCTCAGGCCCTGCCGGTGGACGAGGAACATCGGTATCTTGGTGCCATCCTTCGACGGGTAGAACACCTGCCTCACCTGGTATTTCGTGGTATCAAACGCCACCTTGGTCTGGTGGAAGGTCTCGGTCCGACCCGTGGCCAGATCATGGCGGAGCGTCGTGCCCGGCGCGAGGAAGGACGAGTAGCCGACGAACAGCTCGGGATCCTTGAACTTGCCCGACACTCCGGTGACGACTCCGATTCCAGGCAGTGGAATCACGCCGGCCGGTGCGCCGTCGAGATTGAACAACGCCACGCGGTTCACGACATCGTGCATGTAGGTCACTACGAACCGGCCGGCGGAGATGCGGGCGGCGTCCATTGTATCGCTTGATTCCGCCAGCACAGTCACCGGATTGGACGGCTGGTCGAGACGGCAGGAGACGATGCGGCCGCGCGGGGCGTCGGCATCCGTCGAGAAATAGAAGGTGCGATCCTGGTTGCCGATGAAACTGTAGCTGCTCGCAAACTGGTCGATGAGCTTCACCACCGGCCCGGCAAACGTCGGTTGCCTGGCATCGCCCAGATCGAGATAGTAAACGCTGTTCCCGGATTTGCCCGGTTGGGAAACCGAGATGATCAGGTAACGGCCGTCGGGCGAGACAGCGCCGCTGGGGAACCAGGCCGGTTGCTCCGGCATCGCAAACACCAGCCGATCCTCGGTCTGCGGCGTGCCGACGCGGTGATAATAGAGCTGCCGGTTTTCCATCTTGGCAAAGACCTTGCTGTCGCCACCGGCGGGCTCGCGATAGCGCGAGTAAAAGAAACCCCTGGCATCGTGCGTCCAGCTCATACCCGTGAATTTCGCCCATTTCACCCGGTCGGCCGCGTCCTGCCCGGTGGCGACATCCCGCAACCGCAGTTCGCGCCAGTCGGAGCCGCCGGTCGCGAGGCCGTAGCCGAGCCATTTGCCGTCCGGCGAAGGCGAGGTGAGTGCCACGGCCACCGTGCCGTCCGCCGACAAGGTGTTGGGATCGATGAGCAAGCGTTCAACTCCGCTCAGTCCGTCCCGCACATAGAGCGGCGACTGGTCCTGCAGGCCGTTGTTCCTGGTGTAAAAATACCAGTTGGCCTCCTTGAACGGCAGGCCCATGCGCGGATAATTCCACAGCTCCGTCAGCCGCTGCCTGATGCGGGCCCGCTCCGGCATCCGGGCCAAGACCGAGTCGGTCAGGGCGTTTTGCGCGGCGACCCAAGCCTTCGTGTCGGCGGAGTCGACATCTTCCAACCACCGGTAGGGATCGGCGACCTGGGTGCCATGGTAGTCATCCGTGTGCTCAATGGTCTTGCTGGGCGGATAGCTGACGGCCGCAAGCGCCAGAACCGGCGCGAGGGCTGCCACGAGGGGCAGGCGGGGAATTTTTCGCATCCATCCAAAAAATCCCGAATCGGGCTGCGTGCAAGCCTCGGCCGCAGCCCGCAGCGTTGGGTTGCACCCGGCGGGGCGCGAACTACGTTCGCGGCGTGAACCTGCTGCTCCGCCCCCTGCCCCGCCTCCGCGCCGCGCTGCTCGCCAGCCTGCTGGTCGCCAACATCCTGCCCGCCGCACCTGAAAAATGGGCCGCCGATATCGACAGCTTCACGGCGAGCGACGCCAGCCAGCCGCCCGCGTCGGGCGCCGTCGTGTTTGTGGGCAGCTCCTCCATCCGGCTCTGGGCCACGCTGGTGGAGGATTTTCTCGGCGTCACCACCATCAACCGCGGCTTCGGCGGCTCGGAACTGGCGGACAGCGTGTTCTATGCGGACCGGATCGTGATTCCCTACCGCCCGCGGATCGTCGTGGCCTACGCCGGCGAGAACGACCTCTGGGACGGCAAGTCCCCGGGCGCCATCCTCGCTGACTTCCGCACCTTCCGCGCCAAGGTCCACGCCGCCCTGCCGCAGACCAAATTCCTCTATCTCGCCATCAAGGAGAGCCCGTCCCGCGCCCGCATCCGCGAGCTGGTGCGCAGTGCCAACCGGCTCATCGCCGCCGACTGCGCGACCGACCCGCGCTGCCGGTTTGTCGATGTGGCCACACCGTTGCTCGACGCCACCGGCGGCTACCGCCCCGAATTGTTCCGCGAGGACCAGCTGCACCTGCGACCCGCCGGCTACGCCATCTGGGCCAAGGTGCTCGCCCCCCACCTGAAACCATGAACCTCTCCCCCGCCGAACGCCTGCGCCGCCAGATCGCCTTCATCACCGAGGTCGACAAGCTCAAGGAGGTCTTTCGCCAGACGGTCGTGACGCAGAGCCGCCGGCCGGAGAACAGCGCCGAGCACTCCTGGCACTTCGCGCTGATGATCATCGTGCTCGCCGAGCATTCCAACCACCAGCCGCTCGACGTGCTCCGCATCCTCAAGATGGTGCTCATCCACGACCTGGTGGAAATCGACGCCGGCGACACCTTTGCCTACGATGTGAAAAACATGGCCGACCAGCACGAACGCGAGGCCGGGGCCGCCACCCGCATTTTCGGCCTCCTGCCGGCCGATCAGGCCGATGAATTCCGCGCGCTGTGGGACGAATTCGAGGCACAGAACACTCCTGAGGCCAAGTTCGCCGCCGCCTGTGATCGCTTCCACCCCATGCTCCTCAATTGCCTGACCGACGGGCACGCCTGGCAGAAGCATGGCGTCACGCAGGACCGGGTGCTTGCGCGCAACGCCCATGTCGCCGCCGGCTCGCTAGCCATCTGGGAATACGCGGTGCGCATGATCGACGACGCCGTCGCCAAAGGACATCTGCGCCCGAAGCCCTGAGTCTCCGTCCATGCTCCGCCGCGCCACCACCGCCGACGCCGCCGCGATTGCCGGCATCTACAATCACTACGTCGCGCACACTATCATCACGTTCGAGGAGGAACCAGTCAGCGCAGCCGGCATGGCGCAACGCATCGGGGAGACCCTTGCGGACGGTTTCCCCTGGTTCGTGTGGGCTGAGCCGGATGGACGGATCCTCGGCTACGCCCACGCCAGCAAATGGAAATCGCGTTGCAGTTACCGCTACTCGGCCGAGACCACCGTCTATCTGGACAAATCCGCGACCCGTCGCGGGCTGGGCACAAAGCTCTACACGGCCGTCATCGCCGAATTGCGCGCGCTCAAGCTGCACGCCCTCATCGGCGGCGTGGCCCTGCCCAATGAGGCGAGCATCGCCCTGCATGAAAAATTCGGCTTCCGGAAAGTCGCGCACTTCAAGGAGACCGGTTTCAAGTTCGGCCAGTGGATCGACGTGGGCTACTGGGAGTTGATGCTCTGAATCCTGCTGTGGCTGCCTGGCCTGACCGCTTTGGCCGCTATTGGATTGCAGGGAGCAGCCGGGCCGGCTTGATTGTCGAACGGGTCGCATAATTGCATGGACAGAAATATCCGTTGGCTTCTGACCGAAATCGAACGCTGGAAGGCGGAAGGCCTCGTCACGCCCGAACTGGGCGACCGTATCCGCCAGCGTTACGAGCAGCCGCCGGCCACCGCCGGTGCTCCGGCGGAAACCGTGCCGTGGGGCATGCTAGTCTTCTCCACCGCCGGTGCGATTGTCATCGGCCTCGGCGTCATTTTGCTTTTCGCCTACAATTGGGACCAGATCCCGAAGTTCGGCAAACTCGCGCTCGTATTCACCGCCGTCATCGGAGCCCACGCCGGCGGCATCCGGCTGCTGGGCCGCGACGGCTGGCAACCCAAGCTCGGCGAGGCGCTCGTGGCGCTCGGCACCATGTTTTACGGCGCGGGTATCTGGCTCGTTGCGCAAATCTACCACATCGACGAACACTACCCCAATGGCTTCCTCTTCTGGGCGCTCGGTGCGCTCGCCTTGGCCTGGGCCATCCGCTCCACCGCCAACGGCCTGCTCGCCGTGGTCCTGCTCACGATCTGGGGCAGCTGCGAGGTGTTCGACTTCCGCTCGCCGGAATACTGGTCCGTGTTGCTCGTCGCCGGCGGCCTT
>CXWL01013487.1_pt1 | contig 10604 bp, 5 predicted proteins | sample 590931 | NCBI WGS metagenome assembly CXWL01 (sample SAMEA3498368, study PRJEB10139) | groundwater metagenome | biome: water well; material: biofilm material | place: Germany | collected 2015-04-27 | reverse complement strand
CGCAGGAGTCCGCAACGCCTCCGTCCATGATTTGGACGCCTTCGCATCCGCGGCCGCCGGCTTCGTGCATTTCTTTCCGCGGACACCGTAGCTGATCGTGTCGGTCCGGATCGGGCAGGTGCCGAAGGGGGTGCCGAAGGACACGACGCCCTCGATCACGGTGAGGATGCTCTGTCCGTCATCCTGGACTTTCAGGTTGAACTCGGTTTCTTTCACCGCCGCGGTGGCGACCGGTGTTTCGACTTCAAATCGTTTAGGCCCGCTGTTGGTTTTGGCCCAGACTTCGCCTTGCTTCAGACGGAGGATCCGGACGACGGGCATATCTTTTTCCCAACGGGAGAGTAGTTTGAAGCTGGTGTTTTCATTCAGTGCCACCGTGACGCCGTCGACGAATTCGATCATGGCCTGGCTGCTACTGTCGGTCTTGAGGACGTCGCCTTCATAGAGCGGGACGTTGCCTTTTCCCTGTAATCGCTGCTGCACGCCGTCGGTGCGCACGATCACCAATTCACCGATCGCATTGGTGGCGTTCCCGACCGGCACGTTCTGCGCATTGGCTGACGTCGAGAGCCCAATCGCACACAGGGCCGTCGCAGCCAAGATGATGACGTGTTTGTTCATGTGATCCTCCATCAATTTCCAGTACTCATTTTCAAAGCTTCACCATAAGCCAAAAGCGCTACGCCATCAGCTCATTGTTTATCGCGAGACCACGACCCGAATCGGTTTCCGTCCGACTGGAACCGTCGCGATGGTCTGTCCTGTGCCGGTGTCGATGACGCGGATTTCGTTTCCCTTGTCATGGGCGACAAAGAGCCGCGTGCCTTCCTGATTGGACCAGATGCCGTTGGGCCCTTCGCCGACGGCGATTTCATCGACGACCTTGAGCTCTTTCGGATCGCCCGCCAGTCCGATGACCTTGTTCAGACTTCCGACCGTCACATAGGCCAAGGGGCCAGTGGTCCCTTTGTAGGCGAAGGCAATCTGCTGCGGCTTATCGCCGACGACGAAACTTCCGACTTTCTCATGAGTTTCCGGATCCAACACATAGATGTCGTTTTGTCCGGTGTTGACGCCCCATACGTGCCCGTCTCGGCTGACGACCATGAAATGAGGATTGGCGCCGACGGGAATCGATTTCACGATTTGATGCGAGGCCGTATCTATGACACCGACGGTTTTATCCCCCTGGCCGCTGACAAAAGCAAACCGGCCGTCGTGAGAGAAGGTGAGGCCGGTCGGTCCTTTACCCACCGGGATTGTTCCCAGAATTCTGAATGTTTTGGTGTCGATGATCGAAATGGTATTCTCGCCGATGTTGGCGACCCAGAGTTGCGAGTCGTCGTTGCTGAGAGCCACGACATGGCACCGTTCGCCGGTATAAATGGAGGCGATGGTCTCACGCTTGACCGTATCGATGACCGAAACACGGCCGGAGGCCAGGTTCGAAGCATAGAGTCGGCGGCCGTCCCGGCTGACTGCCAGATCGTGGGTCGAGTGGTTCAGAGAGGGAATGGTGCCGACCGGTTGAAAGCTGGTCGCGTCGATGACGCTGACGTCGTTGGTACTTTCGTTGGCGACGTAGATCCTGGGCGGTATGGATTGTACGGTGTCCTGCTTGAGCGCATACGAGCCGATTTTTACAGGCTGCAGGGAATCGGCGCAGCCGGCGAACGTCATGGCGAGCGATGCAATCAGCAGAGAATGAAGACGATGATATGATGATGGTCTCATGATTCCTCCATTGGTAACAGTCATCCCTTTGTATCAGTGCACTTGGCCGAGAACTAACTGGCCCTCGACCTCTCCCTTTTTCACCGGATGCTGGTTTTGGCCGGTCGCTTCAGGAACTTTCTTCGAGACGTAGCTGTAGGCTTCATCCACGGTGACGATGCCGTCTTTATCGGCATCGGCTTTGCCCTTCAATCCTTCGAGAAGATAGTAGGTGAAGACGCCGTGACCCAGGTCTTCCCGTTCTTCGCTCACTTCGCTCGCCTTGCTCGCGGTCAGTACGACACGGCCTTTGCCCTTTGAGAGACGCGAGAGAAACGTTTCTGAGACGACGGCGCGGCGTGACGCTGTCGCGAATGTCCGTCCGGCTGTGGCGCCGCTATAGCAGGAATCCGAGATGAAGATGATTCGCTCAGGAGTCAGGCGCTGGAAAATCGTTTCAACTTCGCGCATCGGTAATCCCGTGGAATAGAGATCGCGGGGATCGGCGTCGTAGGGGACGATGTATTTCTCGAGTCCGTCGTCGTCCCCGGCCGAGGCATCCGCTTCCGGCGCACCGTGACCGGCATAATAGACGATCACCGTATCTTTTTCTCCTGCCTTCCGCTTGAGCTCCGTGCCGAGTGTCCGCTTGAGAGCCATCAGCGTGGCATGGTCGTTCAGGAGCAGAGTGATTTGGTCTTTGGGAACGCCGATGTGCTGAGTCAGATACTCGTAAAACGCGAGCGCATCTTTGTCGGCGTAGCGGAGCGGTTGCACGCCTTTATATTGTGAAATCCCGATCACGACCCCCCAAATTTTCCCGCGGTCCAGGACCCGGTTGACCGTGAGGGTGCGGCTGGCTGAAAGATTCTCGTGATCGACGGCGGTGATGACGATCTGATTCTTTCCTTCGTGCAGGACCACGCGCTCGGTGAATTCGAGGTTCGTCTGGATCGCGGATTCACCCGGCTTCACGGTGATCCCGCGACTCTCCCGCTGGGTCACGACCTGTCCGTTCACACGAATCTCGACGCGCGCGACGCCCCGTTCGCTGGCGGCGGCTCCGGTGATGCTGAGGCGATCGGTGTTCACATCCACGCCGTCGCTGGGGGTGGCCAGTGCGATCACGGGCGGCGCGTTCTGGAACAGTTTGACCACGGGAGCCCCGCTGATCGTGGGCACCTGGATTTCTCCCTTGGCCTGCAGGGGACTGTCTACGACATCGCGTTTGGCGATCCAGCCGGTTTCGCTGCCGGAGATCTGCACGCGATACCACTCGTTCAGTTCGCCGGTTGCCGCCAGGGCCTGGTCTTTCACGGCTGAGGCGATGACGCTGGTTTCCGCTCCCGCGCCGCTATGGATGTTCGCGGCGGCCGGACCGATGGTGACGACCTTATTTGTCGTCACCACTTGCGGCGCGATCCGGTGATCGATCGCCATCTTGACGGTCTCGTCCAGTGAACTGTTGACGCTCCGCTCGCGGATAAAGAGGCGGAGGGGGAGTTGGTCGTCTTTGATGTCGCGTCCGACGAACAGATTGACTCTGGCTTGCTTGGTTTCGTCCGGTTTCAGCACACCAAGATCGAGCTGGTGTTTACCGAGTCGCAGGTGCTGGGTGGGGGGCACCGAAAGATCGACAGTCGTGTGCTGGGCCACGGTGGCTCCGACGTTCTTGATGGTCAGAAGCACATCGACGGCTTCGCCTTTTTGGATGCGTCCATCGCCGTTTCCGACCGAGGTGCCTGACCCGTCGTCGAGGATTTGCACGGTATAGGCAAATCGCGGACGGGGGAGTCCCTTGAGCGCCAGGATCGCCTTTTGTGGCTCGGGCACGAAGCTATTGTATTCTTCGAACACCAAGCCAACCGGGATATCACCGTCCGGGTGGTCGGAGGGAATTTGAATCGTGACGGTATCCTCTGCGGACTGACCGCCGTCGAGTTTTCCAAAATAGAAGAGGTGGCCGTCGAGCACCGGGTCGGCACTCTTCGTTTTTGCCTGGAAGCGGTAGAGCGGTCCCTTCCCTTTATTCCGTGCGGTGAGCGTGAGGGTCACGGCACCCCCTGCGCGGACTTCCATCGGGTGAATGGCCAGTTCGGTTTCCGGAAGCGGGGGAGGAGAGGGTGGGGCGCCTATATCATTCCCGCGCTGTTTGATTTTGTCATGCAGTGTGGCGGTTACGGCCGCGGGCACGACCGGCTGGAGTTTGACCGCTCGATCCCGACCACCGGAAACCAAAACGGTGCCATCGGGAGACAAGGCAATCGACCAGACTGGCCCCTTATGTCCGCTCAGTGGATAGCGCTCATTGCCGGTGCCTACATCCCAGACACGCAGCGTTCCGTCGGCGCCTCCTGAGACCAGAGAGCGCCCGTCGCCTGTGAAGGCAATCGTATTCACGTCCCCTTTGTGGCCGCTCAGGGAGAGATGTTCCTGTCCTGTTTCCAGATCCCACAGGCGAATAGTACCGTCGGATGAGCCGCTGGCCATGAGAGAGGCGCTCGGAGAAAACGCGAGGCTTCGAACGGCGCCGGTATGACCTGCGAGGACACTGCGGCGTTGCGCTGTTGCCAGATCCCACAGGTGAATTTGCATGTCGCTGGTGCCGGTAGCGAGTAGCTTGCCATCCGGCGAAATGGCAATCGAATAGACGACGCCGAAAGCCCCTCTGACGGACTTCAGTTCCTTTCCTGAGCCGGCCTCCCACAGTCGAAAACTCCCGTCGTTCCCGCCCGTCGCGATCATGCTCCCGTCTTTGGAAAAGGTGACGGATCGGACGGCTCCAAAGCTCGTCGTGACGGCCTTCAGTTCTCGTCCGCCGTCGACGTCCCAGATACGAATGGAAGTATCAGCACTGCCCGAGGCCAGGACCTTGCTATTCGGTGAAAAGGCCAGGGCATGAATGGAGCCGACGTGGCCGCGGAGCACGCGCACATCGCGCCCGGTCTCGGCTTCCCATAGGCGAATGATTTGATCGGTTCCGGCCGATGCGACCAGGCGTCCGTCTGGTGAATAGGCGACCGCCAACACTTCACTACTATGGCCGGCCAACAGGCGGGGTGCCGTTTCTGTGGCGCGCGTAACGGTGGCAGGCACGCTCATGAGGATGATGAGCAGCCATAAGAGGAGAAACTGCGACCTGCCCAGGACTTCGACCGGGTACGGTCTAGTCATGAGAATCTCCTTGCCAGAGCGTCCGCCATTGTCTGGTAGGTCGAGTGTGAACTGCATTCGGTTCAACTGCGGCGTTAGTCTATGTACTCTGTTGGAACAATGTCAAAGGCAAGCGTCTAAAACCCTTCTTAAGGGGGGCGTCGGCTGATGGATGTTCGCGGAGCCTCAACACTTGACGGATGGGGGTGAAAAGCATAACACTTGCCGCGCGATAATCGTGTTACGTTGGTACCGTTTCAGGTCTTCTCAGCAAAGTGCTACATATCCCTGGTTTTCGTGCGCCCGTAGCTCAGTCGGATAGAGCATCAGCCTTCTAAGCTGAGGGTCGCTGGTTCGATTCCAGCCGGGCGCACCACGTTGGTCAGCCATCCATGCGTAGATTTTTCCGTCCTCTCCCTCTCGCCGTCATCGGTAGCGTCGCGCTGCTGCTCTATACGCTTGGCGGATTTTTCCTGCTTCCGTACCTCATTACCACCTACGGCGTGCCGAAAGTCGCCGAGACGATCCGTCATCCGGTGGTCGTGAGAGAGGTGGAGGTCAATCCCTTTGAATTGTCCTTACGGATAGCCGGCCTGGAAATTCGTGAGACCGATCAGACGCCTATGGTCGGGTTTGAGGAATTCTTCGTGAATTTCCAGGCGGTCTCGCTGTTCCGTCTGGCCTATGTGTTTGATGCCATCCGTCTGACGATGCCCTATGTGGCAGTGAAAGTAGCGCCGAATGGCCATATGAATTTGCTCGACTTGGTTCCTCCCGATGCGCCGGGTGATCAGCCGCTTCCTGCCAAGGCGCCGGAGCAGCCGGGGGCGATTCCTGCCGTGCAGATCGGGGTGTTTGAGATTGCCCAGGGCATCGTGGAGTTTCGAGACGAGTCCAACAAACCCCGGCCGGTGGCCATTGACATTGTGCCGATCGGAATTGTGCTGAGGAACTTCCATACTAAGCCGGGTGGAGACAATACCTATTCATTTGCTGCAGAATTGGGCAAAGGGGAAGTGCTGGATTGGAAAGGCACCATCACCTTGGAGCCGATCCGCTCTGAGGGCACGCTGGTTTTGAGCGGAGTCAAGATTCCTACGGTCTTTCAGTATGTGCAGGGCCAATTCAATTTCGACATCCCCGGCGGCACTATCGATGCGAAGGTGCCGTACCGGTTTGATATGGGGACGGCTCCGATGGATTTCATTGTCTCGGATGCCTTTCTGCACCTTGCGGATGTCGGCTTGGTTGAAAAAGGGGATGTGGATCCGGTGATCTCCATTCCTGCGTTTGGAATCGACGGCATTCAGGTGGATCTGCGGCAGCGCAAGGTGTCGATCGTGTCGATCAGCCTCACGAACTCCTCGGACCGCGTCTGGCTGAATCCGGATAAAAGCCTGAATCTCCAAGCGCTTTTTGCGCCAGTCGAGAGTGGGACGGGGGCCGGGAGGCCTACTCCAACCACCTCGCCTAAAGAATCGGCTAAGGATGCCTCACCCTGGTCGGTGGCGGTGAAAGAAGTGCAGATCAAGAATCATACGATTCGGTTTGAGGATCGTTCTCTTTCTTCCACCATGCAGGCCAAGGTCGTTGTGAATTCTGCACGGTCGCATGATCTGGCCTGGCCGATCAAGGGACCGATTCCCCTCACTGTCGACCAGACCATCAATGACACCGGCACGTTTACGCTGGATGGTCAGATAGTAGTGTCGCCCTTTCAGGCGGACTTCACGCTGGCACTGAAGAATGTGGGATTGGCGCCATTCGAACCCTATCTGGAGCAGGCGACTCGTGTCGGAATCGACGACGGTTTGCTGGATATCGATGGGTCCTTTCACCTGGCGGTCGAACATCCGAAGGCTCCGCTGATGACCTTCCGGGGAAACCTGGGCGTGAAATCGCTGGCGCTAGTGAATCGGGAGGAGGGGCTGCCGTTTGCCTCCTGGAAGCATCTTCTTCTGAAGCAGATCGCTCTGACCGTCGATCCCACGACGGTGGCGTTGGAAGAAGTCGGTCTGGACCAGCTGCGTGTTCAATTGGCGGTGCAGTCCGATGGTACGATGAATCTGGCGCACCTGGTCAAAGCTCAGAAGGAGACCGAGGCGAAGCCGGCTCCAACACCCAGTCAGCCTTCAGGCAAGCCAAAGCCGGCACCGGAGATTGCCATCAGGACAGTGAAGCTGACGAAGGGTGCGATTATCTTTCAAGACGACTCCATCACGCCGACGGTGCGAACGGGGCTCGAAGAGTTGACGGGGACGGTGAAAGGTTTGTCTTCGAAGCAAGTGGCGAAGGCTGACGTCGATTTGTCGGGCAAGCTCGGTCGTGTGGCGCCATTACGGATTGTGGGAAAGATCAACCCGCTCAGTGAGGATGCATTTACCGATATCTCGGTCAAGTTCGACAATATCGATCTGACCACGGCTGGTCCCTATAGCGGGAAGTATGTGGGCTATCCGATCCGGAAGGGAAAACTCTTTCTGGATTTGGCCTATAAAGTATCGCAGCATGAGCTTGAGGCGGAAAATAAGGTTCTCATCGATCAGTTGGGTTTTGGAGAGAAGACCGAGAGTCCCGATGCCACCTCGCTGCCGGTTCCCCTGGTTGTCGCGTTGCTCAAGGATCGAAAAGGACAGATTGCGATCGATCTGCCTGTGCGTGGGAATCTCAAAGATCCGGATTTTAAATACGGCCGGGTTCTCCTCAATACCGTGCTCACACTCTTAGGCAAAGCGGTGACCTCGCCGTTTGCCCTGATCGGTTCCCTCGTCGGAGGCAGCGGGGAAGAGCTGCACGCCATTGAGTTTCCTCCCGGCCGGAGCGATTTGACTGAGAACGAGACAAAGAAGCTGACAACGCTTGTGACCGTGCTCACGGAACGTCCGGCCCTGTCGTTGGATGTGGCGGGCATGGTCGATAAGCAGGTGGATGCGCGGGTGCTGGCCGAAGATCAGTTCCTTGAGCGGTTGCGGCAGCTCAAACTCGAAGAGATCGGCAAGCCGTCAGGCAAAGAGCCGGTGCCTGTCCTTTCACCGGAGGATGAATCACGGCTGACGACTGCCTGGTATACCAAGCAATTCCCTCCGGCAACAGGTCAGCCTAACGCGCCGTCGCCTTCAGTTGCCGAGATGAAGGGGCGGTTACTCCAGACGATCACGATTGAGGAGGGGGTGCTCCGCCTTCTGGCTCAACGCCGCGCGGAGCGGATCAGGGAATGGCTCACGCAGCAGGGTCAGGTAGAAGAGGCCCGAGTCTTCTTGCTGGAGGCGGGGTTCAAGGACGGGAACGGCGCCACTGTGCCGACGGCGCTGGCTATGGCTGCGCACTAGCGTCGGCGCAGATGGTGCGTGGTAGTCCGCTGATGGGGCTATATCGAGGTTCGGTGCTACTTCGCGTACCGCATGCGGGTACCCTGCAAGAGGGAAAGCTCGATTTCGGATGCGGAAAGTTCTTGGGGGAAGAGGACGCCGGAGATCTTGCAGGCGTTGATGGAAGCGCCTCTCAGGTTTGACTCACTGAAGTCGATGCCGCGAAGATCGGATTGCCGGAAGTAGCAATCACTGAAATCCAGTCCTGCGGCATTCAGGCCGCGGAGATCCAGCCCTCGTAGATCGCAGCTTTTCAAGTCGCAATTGTCGCCTGCGGCCTTCTTGACGTTGAACTCCTTAATGCAGCCTTCGCGGAGCAATTTGTACATCGGATCGTTTGAGATCCGCAGTGCGATCGGACTGGACTTTGCCTGATCCATATATCCTCCCATGCCGGTGGGCTCTGAGCTGTATCGGCGGCAGACGGGGAATGCTTGAGTGGAGGCAAGCATGTTCGTCTGCCTGGCAGGAGAGGGGTTGAACTCTCTGGTCTGAACTCAGTAATGTAGTGGGTCGGGTGTGATGTTCAATAAACGAACTCGTTGTTCTCTATCGAATTGATGAAAGGAGTCTCATATGGCGATCCGTTTAGGAGATGAAGCCCCAAATTTTACGGCCGAGACGACCGAAGGCCCGATCAACTTTCATGAATGGCTTGGCGACGGATGGGGGATTCTATTCTCGCATCCAAAAGACTATACCCCGGTCTGTACGACTGAATTAGGGACCGTGGCCAAGATCACTCCTGAGTTCAAGAAGCGGGGCGTGAAAGTCATTGCGGTCAGTGTCGATCCTTTGGACTCCCATAAGGGCTGGATCAACGACATCAATGAGACCCAGAAGACCACGATGAACTATCCGATCATTGCCGATCCGGATAAGAAGGTCGCGACTCTCTATGACATGATCCATCCGAATGCGATCGACAACATGACCGTGCGTTCTGTCTTCATTGTCGGGCCTGACAAAAAGGTAAAGCTTACATTGACCTATCCAGCTTCATGTGGCCGGAATTTCGATGAATTGTTGCGAGTAATTGATTCGCTTCAACTGACCTCGAAGTTCAAAGTCGCCACACCGGCGAACTGGAAGGATGGGGAAGATTGCATCATCACTCCGGCCGTGAATGACGCGGAAGCCAAGACCCTGTTCCCGAAGGGATTCAAGACCGTGAAGCCCTACCTGCGTTATACGCCGCAGCCGAATAAGTAACGAGCGTTCACAAGCGATACAGGGGCGGGAGGTGCTGAGCATTTCCCGCCCTTTTAGTTTGGCGGCATGAAGTCTGGTGGGCGCTAGACCAATAACAGCCCAGCAGTGCGAGCTTTTCTCCAGCTGGGACCTTCTAAGAACGTGACGAAATCTTCGGCCGTGCCTGGGAAGCTGGCTTGTATATCTCGAATCCAGGGATAGGCGGTTGTTTTGTTCTTGCGCGGGGTCGATTGCTTGAGGACTGTGTGAAACCACTGCCCCTGTGCTTGAGGGAGCTGGATGACAGTATTGGAAAATCGTCCTTGCAGTGTCAGCTTGACCTGTCTGGTTTGTGTTACCGCGATTGGCTGAGCGCCGAGCCACACCAGCCGGCGTTCAAGCGGCAGATGGTCGACCTTCATTCGTTTGCGGAGAACGGTCCGCACCCAGTTTTGGGGGACGTTCGGTTCTGGTACGTCATGGTCGAACCATTGGCGGACATCCATCGTCAGTCCTCGCCCTTCTAGAAAGTTCAGCATAGAGCGACGCAAGCCTTTGCCTAGCCAGGCCGGTGTTTTCCCGACAGTGTCACGGTGAATCAGATCATTGTCGGCAAAGCCTTCAAACGCTGGTCCGAGAATGCGCAGTCCGTTGGCCGTAGGATTGAGGCCGACCGGGCTGTGGGCCGTCGTGGTGAAGCGATGCCAGAAGGCCGATTGCATCAGGTCCGCTTTGAAGAGTTGCCGCACGCGTTCGAGGGCATCCACAGCCTCTTGGATCGTTTCCGAGGGGAACCCGTACATGAGGTACGCATGAATCATAATGCCGGCCTCTTTGAAGGCGGCCGCCACGAGTGCGGTCTGATCGACGGTGATCCCTTTTTTCATCTTTTCGAGCAGGCGATCTGAGGCTGCTTCCAGTCCTGCCGTCACGGCGATACAGCCGGAGGCGGCTAAGAGTCTGCACAGATCTGGTGAAAAGGCCTCTTCGAACCGGATGTTTCCCCACCAGGTGATGTCGAGCTTCCGTTCTAGTAATCCAAGCGCCAGCGCTTTCAATGCCGCAGGCGGGGCGGCTTCATCCACGAAGTGGAATCCGCGTTGTCCGGTTTCGTCAATCAATTGCTCGATTTGTTGGATCAGCCGATCGGTCGGCGTCATTTCGTAACGGCTGATGTAG
>CXWL01017710.1_pt1 | contig 10607 bp, 12 predicted proteins | sample 590931 | NCBI WGS metagenome assembly CXWL01 (sample SAMEA3498368, study PRJEB10139) | groundwater metagenome | biome: water well; material: biofilm material | place: Germany | collected 2015-04-27 | reverse complement strand
CCGCCATAACCACCAAGGAACACCATGAAAAAACTCAACGTCTCCATCAAGCTCGAAATGTCGGTCCCCGATGACTGGGAGCTGGCAACCACGTCCGACGGCGGTCATGTCCTAAAGCTGCCCAACAACCAATTTCTGGATCTGACGATCGAGCCGCTGTTCGCCAGCAACCCCGAGGAAACCTGGACCACCGCCGAGGAGGACGATGCCCTGGAAGAAATCCTGGATATGGTGGAGAGCGAGGATGTGGCTTACGAATTCGTCATTCACTAGATCCCCACTCAGGACCGGTGAGCTGCCTGCACCAGCCGTCTATTCGTAGGCCAGCGTTTCGCGCACCGTTTTACGCAGCGAAAAGGCGAGTGCCAGGGCGACCATCAGCAACACCACCAAGGCACCACTGCACAGAATCGCCAGACCCAGCTTGGAGAACTGCATCGGCACCGAAACGTACACCAGTTTCTGCTCAGCCAAATTGAGCAAGGCGCGTGTCAGCAGCGAAGAGAAGAAAATCGACAGTGCGGCGCTCACCAGGGTGATGGCGGCGCCCTCGGCCAGAAAGACTGCGGCAATGCGAGCTGGACTTGCACCAAGCGTGCGGATGACGCCGATCTCTCGCGTGCGTTCAACGACATTGAGCACCGTGGTGGCCGCCAGAACAATAGCGCCAACCAGTGCCACCGCCAGCGCCACCATGCGAATGACATCACCGACCACCTTGACGTGTTCATCCAGCGCGTCGCGCACCATGGTTCGGGAAATTACTTGGCGTGGTACCAGGCGAGCCTGCAAATAAGCCTGATCGAGTGCACGGGCGACCACGTCAATGTGCGGGCTGCGCGTTTTCACGCGCAGCGCATGGGCCTGCTCGCCCAGTGCGGTGACCGCTTCGAAAGTCGCGAAGTTGCTGTACATCAGTGGCATGGCAATTTCTTCCACCACTCCAATTACCTTGACCGAGATGCGGCGTTCGAGAAACTGCAGATCGACACGCTTGCCAAGCTGAAGTTGGGGGTGGTCACTCTGCAGTTTGCGTGTCACCAGCACCTCGTCCAGGGCGCCGTCACGCGGCATTTCTCCGTGCACCACGGGTAGCTTGAACAGCCTGGTATCGGCCGGATAAGCGCTGAGTCCAAAACGAGTGGTTTCGTTGGCCGGTGCCGCATCCGAAGACACTGCGGCGGTGGCGATGCTCACGGCGGCGCGGCGCCAGGCCTCGGCAATCTTAACCTCAGGCACGCTGCGGGCAATGGCTTCCAAGCTCGCGGCGGTCGCGGGCTGGCGCATCAGCACTTCGATATCGTGACCCTGATTCTGCAAGCTCATGTCAACCATATTGATCAGGCTCTCGTAATTGCTGTGGGTAGCCATCAGCAAAGTCCCGCCGCTGGTAAGTGCCAGCACCATCAGCAGTGACCGCCAGGGGCGGCGCCAGGTGTTTCGCAGCGAGAAGGTCCAGGCAACGTTGCCGGGAATCTTCAGCAGCATCGGCGCGAACCGGCCCGCGCTCGATGGTGTTGTGATGCCGGCGTGCTGGATCGCCGCCAGTGCGGTCATGCGTGCGGCGCGCAGGATCGGGATCGACATCGCCAGTAGCGGCACGCACAGCGCAACGGCCAGTTCCAGCAGCAGCAAAGTGCTTGGCACCTGCCACTGGGCGATGTCGACGTTCAACACGACGGCGTACTGGCGCACAACTTCACGCCCCAACTCTGCCCCGAGGATCAGTCCCATGCCAACCGCCAGCACAATCGTCGGCGCCACCAACCATAGGCTTTGCCAAGCGATCTGCAGGGATTGCGCACCCAGTGTCTTCATAATGCCAACCTGGCGAACTTCTCGCCGCATCCACGCGGCGACCATACTGCCTGCGAGGGCCGCGCTGCCAACCAACGCCAGCAGGGCCAAAACGCTCAAGACCCGAAGTGCCCCGTCCATCAGAGTCTCGTGCGGGTGTCCAACCGACAAGGTGTCCACGCGAAAGGCACTTTGGCCGCGCCGCAGCAAGTCGGCATTCAGTGCCGTGCCGAAAGCCACCGCCTCGGCAAAGGATGAACGCTGGTCCATCTTGACGAGCAATTGGTCGAGCCGCCGGCTTTGGCCGACCAGCGCTGCGGCGTCGACCGCCAGGTAGGCATAAATGGTGCGTTCCTGCGTGCTGGGTGCAACGGCAGGATCATGCACAAAGCCGCCGATAGGCATCGCCGCCAACTCGCCGATGGGCGTGCGCACCTGCAGCATGCCGCCAACACCCGAGTCCAGCAGCGATTGACCGGATTGCTCGACCAAAATCGAGCCAGACTGCGGGGGCCATGCACCCCCACGCTGCCCCCCATGCAGGTGCGTCACGCCGAGTTGTTGGGCCGAAAAATCGCGCACGATGGTGACCACCATCGGCAACCAGGTGCCGTCTTTGACCTGCACGCGCATGGTCACAACACGGCGCGCATCCACGGCGCGGACACCCTCTTGGCTGGCAACCTCGGACAGCAAGGCTGGCGTGACCTGCTCAAACTGCAGCGCGATGTCGGGTGACTTCGCGCCGCCAAAGCTGCTGGCGATTTCGCGTTTCAAAATCGCCTGCGCATTCAGTGCTGCCACCACTCCGGTGGTGCCGACAATCAGTACCAACGCGATCAAACCGATTTGCGGCCAGTACTGACGCGCATCCCCCAAGACCTTGCACCAACGCATGCTCATCGGGCTACCCGACGGGCTCATGCTGCCACCCGCTGCCCAACGCGGTCGCAGACCACGCAGCCGTCCTTGAGCTCGACCACACGCTGCGCCGCTTGCGCCAGATTGACGTCATGGGTCACGACCAGCAGCGTTTTGCCTTGTTGCAGGAGTTGCGCAAACAGAGCGTTGACGTCCGCTGCGGTCTCGCTGTCGAGATTGCCGGTGGGCTCGTCGGCCAAGATAATAGGCGGGTCGTTGGCGAGTGCACGGGCGATCGCGGCGCGTTGTTGTTGGCCACCTGACAGCATCGATGGCAACTTGTTGGCCTGGTCCGCGAGACCCACCAAGTGCAACAGTTGCAGCGCCCTCGGACGGCGCTTGGCAGCGTCAAACTTGCCAACAAACTCCATCGCCAACATGATGTTCTCGGCCACGGTTAGGGTTGGCAGCAGTTGAAAGAACTGAAACACCACACCCACGTTAGCGCCACGCAAACGCGCCAACGCGTTCTCGTTCATCCCCCCCAGCGCGGACCCGGCCACGTCAACGGTCCCCGCACTGGGGCGGTCCAGACCGGCAATGAGGTTGAGCAAGGTCGACTTACCGCTGCCCGACTTGCCCAACACCGCCACGTAGTCACCGGGCATGATGTCCAAGGTGACGCCGCGCAGAGCATGGCAGGACTGACCATGACGCACGGCGAACACTTTGGTGACGGCCGACAGGGAGATGATCGGACTACCTTCAACAGCCGTCGTTTTGCGGTGAGTTTCTGGGTGATAGAGCATGATGGGAGACGAGTGGTTGGGATGGTGAGGTGGCTCAGGTCTGGTCGGCTTGGTACTGAAAGACATCCTCAAGCGGGCGATTGAACACCGCGGCAATTCGGAAAGCCACCTCAAGGGAGGGTGAGTACTTGCCCAGCTCGATCGCGTTGACGGTTTGGCGCGTCACGCCAATGCGCTCGGCCAGGGCCTGCTGTGTCATTTCGCCGCGTTCAAAGCGCAATCGCCGAATCGCGTTGGCAATATGACAGTCACCCATGTCATGCCGCGCGGCGGTAGTAGACCAGGCGCATGGCATAGCGGGTCAGTTCGGCGACCCAGATCACAAACAACACCACATGTGCCACTTGCCAACTGTTGAAGTCCAGGTGCACCGTGCCGATAGCCAGCAGCGTGCCCACCAGAAACACCAGGTAGGCGGGGCGCGTGGCACGCAGGTGGATCAGCCGCTCACGCTCGTCCGCTGGTGTTCTGGCGTCCTTGGGCGACCGAATGGCCAGGACAACGTAAGTCGCCACCTGAATCGCCACTACCAAGGCCAGCAACGCAAAGAAATAGATGAAGTAGTCGTACCGGTGCGGTCCAGAGGAGCCGAACTCCCGGGCGACATCGATGAAGAAGATGACAAAGGCGCACAGCGAGACAAAACTGCACCAATCGCTTTTTTCACGAAATGACATGATCGACCTGATTTGAGNNCATACTCAATAGCCTACTCAGAGAACATGCCACTATTGCAGCCAGCATGACCATGCGGTGATGCGCGCATTGCACCTCTCCAGGCACTCGCAGTGGCACGTACTGGCGGTGGCCGTTACGATCAAGGTCTTCGGAATTCTCGCCTACATGCCCAAGTCCAACACCCAAAACTGTCCCTCCTGCCGCGCCGCGATGGAGGTGCATGCACTGGCCAGCGTCGACGGCGGCACCATCGAGTTGGACCTGTGTTACCAGTGCCATGGCATGTGGCTGGACCCGCGGGAGAACCTGAAGCTCGCCCCGGCGGCCGTGGCGGAGTTGTTCAGGCTGCTGCATGAACACCGCGACGCCGCGCGACAGCCCCTGGCGCACACGCTCAGTTGCCCACACTGCACCAGCGCCTTGACGCAGGGTTTTGACCTAGTGCGCAGCGGCCGCTACATCACCTACCGTTGTCCCAATCGAGATGGGCGCTTCAGCACGTTTTCGTCGTTCATGATCGAGAAGGGCTTTGTACGCCAACTGACCATTGCGGAGATCAGCGACATTGCCAAACGCGTGGCGGTGATCCATTGCAGCAGTTGTGGTGCACCGGTGGATATCCGCAAAGACCACGCCTGCCCGCACTGCCGCTCGGCGTTTTCCTTGCTCGACCCCAAGGCGGTGGGGCAAGCCCTGCAAGGCTACGCCACGGCGGTCACCAGCTCGGCTGCGGTCAAACTGCCAGACTTGGCCGATGCTCTGGTAATGCTGGAGCGGGACCACCAACGCGCGCAGCGCGACCATGCCGCCCAGCGAACCTCGCTGCTGACCCAAGACGTGCCTGACATTGACCTCTGGTCGCTGGGCGTCGCCCTGGTGTGGAACATATTGGACTAACCCGTGCTAGTGCCCTTCAAACAAGTGTTCGTGGCGGCGCTGCGCAAGAAGTTCGCCTTGACCGCCGACCAACGGGCGCAGGTGCTGGCGCGGGCCGGGCAGGCGGCGCATGTCGGCACGCAGGGCCACGAAGCGATGGCACGCTCTCACGTCGCTCGGTCCTGGTCGCGCTGGCTCTGCTGCGCGATGATCGGGCTGTCGGTGGCCGGCGAGGTTGCCGGCGCCGAAGCTGGCGACGGGGCTGCGCTGCGCATCGGCTCGAAGCGTTTCACCGAGTCCTACATCCTGGCCGAACTGCTGGCCCAACAGGCCGCACCGCATACGCGCGTTCCACCGCAGGTGCGCGCGGGCTTGGGCAACACGGCCATCGTGTATGAGGCGCTGCGCTCCGGGCAGATTGACCTGTACCCGGAGTACGCCGGCACTATCAGCCAGGAAATACTGAAGAACACCGGGCCGATGACTCTGGCGCAAATGCACCTGGCCCTGGCACCCTTGGGTCTAGGCGTGAGTATTCCCCTTGGTTTTAACGACGGCTACGCGCTGGCCATGCGGGCCGATCATGCCAAGGCCTCGGGCATTTCCGCCCTAAGTGATTTGGCGAGCCACCCGGCTCTCAAGCTGGGTCTGTCCAACGAGTTCATCGGCCGCGCCGACGGGTGGCAGGGCCTGGCGCGGCGTTATGACCTCAAGCAATTGCCTGTAGGCCTGGACCACGGTCTGGCCTACGACGCGATTGGCGCAAAGCAGGTGGATGTGATCGACATCTACACCACCGACGCCAAGATCGACTCGCTGGGTCTGCGCGTGCTGGTGGACGACCAGCAGTACTTTCCGCGTTACGACGCGGTGGTGCTGTACCGGCTGGATGTGCCCACCCGACACCCCAAAGTCTGGGCCGCCCTGCAGGCTTTGAGCGGTCGCATCGATGAGTCGATGATGATTGCGATGAATGCGCGCGCCGAGCTCAAAGGCGTGGCTTTTGACGTAATCGCGCGTGACCAGTTGCGGGCGTTGGCGAATGCGTCAACCACCCAACCTGCCGACACGGCCAGCACTCCCGCCGCAGCCAGCGCGACCGACGCCGCCCAGCGTGGCTTCTGGGCCAAGCTGTTCGCGCCCGACCTCGCCCGGCTGGCCACGCAGCACCTGATGCTGGTGGCGGTTGCGGTGGGCTTGGCAACGCTTCTGGGCGTGCCCATTGCGGTGATGACCTTCGCGCATCCGCGCTTGAGCGCGGTGGTACTGGGGACCACCGGCCTGTTGCAGACCGTGCCCTCGATTGCCATGCTGGCGGTGCTGATCTCACTCTTGGGCGCGATCGGTACCCTGCCCGCGCTGATCGCGCTCACCCTGTATGCCTTGTTGCCNNGGCGTACGCACCGCCACCGCTATTTCGATTGGCACCGCCACCATTGCGGCATTTGTTGGGGCCGGCGGGTTTGGCGAACGCATCGTCACTGGGCTGGCCCTGAATGACCGCGAATTGCTGCTGGCCGGCGCCCTGCCCGCTGCGCTGCTGGCATTCTTGAGCGAGGCGCTGTTTGAGCTACTGGCGCGCCGCTTGCGCCGGTGAACGGCCCACGCCGTATCATCGGCGACCCAACTTGCAGCTTTTTGACTGCAACCACGACGTGCCCCGGCGCCCAAGGACTCCCCCATGAAGAAGACATTCCCCCTCACCCCAGAAGGCAAAAACCCCGAACGCTTGCTGGAGGCCACCAAGCACGAGATCCGCAAATACATCAAGCGCGAACGCCGCCGCGTTTTGCCAGAGGGGGTGGACTTCTGGGATTTTGACTGCAAATTTGGCGCGACCGAGACCGCAGCCGTGGTGGTGCATTTGGCCGAACTGACACCTTTGATGGATGGCCTGGCAAAGGACGGCGGCACCCAGTTCTACGTCGAGATTCTGGCCAAGCACGGCCACCGCAAGGCGCGCGATCAAGCCGCCGCGGCGCCCGACGCAACGTGAACGGCGTCGCCGCCCGATAGCGTCAGTTCCCAGGTCTCGCCCACCAGCGCCTGCCCGAACCCCNNAGGCAGCTATTGGTCCATAACACCAACTTGCGATAACCTTTACCACGGGCGAAGGCGATGCACTCGTCCGTCAGCCGTGCCCCTAATCCGAGGCCACGCGCCTGCGCAGTGAGTATCAGCATGCGCAATTGCGCCACCTGCTTGGATTTGCGCACCACAAACACCGCGCCCACCCGCTGTCCGTTGAGCTCGGCAATCCAGCAGCGCTCCCAATCCGGTTGCAGCTTACGCACGTAGCGCGCCACGATGTCCGCCACCAGCGCCTCGAACTCGGCGTTCCAGCCGTACTCTCGGGCGTAGATCTCGCCATGCTGTTGCACCACCCAGCCCATGTCGCCNNCAGCGCGCCCTGGATGGTGTGCATCGCGTCGATTACGGCCATCTGCCGCGGCACCGGCACTGTAGCCAACAGCGCGGCTGCTTGCTCGTGAGACTTCTTCTCCAGCGGTGCAAAGGCATGGCGTCCGGCTTTGGTGAGGGTGATCAGGCTCTGGCGGGCATCGAGCGGCGCCGGCTTGCGCTTGACCCAGGCGCGTGCCTCGAAACGCCGCAGGATGCGGCTGAGGTAGCCCATGTCCAGCCCCAACCCGAGCGCCAGCGCGGAAGCCGTGAGCGCCGGCCCCGAGTCGAGCGAATGATGGGCGAGCTCATAGAGCACCCGCACTTCGGTCAGGGACAAGTCACTGCCCAGATACGGCGCCAGCACACCAATGCGTTGCGTGTAAACGCGGTTGAACTGGCGCAGCGCCGAGACATGTTCGACCGAGGGAAGGGCTTGACTGGTGATCATGGGTGGCACTATCGAACAATTACTTGACTGAGTCAAGTAATTGACCCGGGGCATCGCTTGTGGACTCGTTCCTCTAGAGGGTTAGGGAGCATTCACTATGCATTGTTTGGACAATCGCGACATCCCCTCCAACTATGCAAAAGGAAGCACCATGAGCGCCAAGAAACTTTCCACCGTGGCCACCGACGTCATCGAGTCTTACGGCAACACCGCCAAAAACGTCATCCACGCCTACCGCGCGGGCGGCGAACGGGTTGGCAGCCTGCTGGAGCGGGGTTGGGACCGCGCCTTGAAGGAGTCGCGCTCACAGTTGGCCAACGGTGTCGCCAAAAACGCCAACGCCGCTCAACAGGCCCTGACCGACTACTACACCAAGGGCCTGATCGTCACCTCCGACGGCGCCCAACAGGCGGTAAACCAAGTGGTCAAGCTGGCTGAAGCCGGTGTCGAGCGGGTTGCCGCCAATGCGCAGCGGTTTGAAGCGAAGACCGGCGTGACCGCCTTGAACACCCTGGCCCAAGCCACACTGCCCGGCGCCGTGGCTTTGTCCACGCTGGCCTCGAAGATTGAAGTGACGTCCGCATCCTTGGCCAGCAGAATAGCCGGCGCCAGAGTCGTGACGGCCATGCCCAAGCGCAAAGCTCCCGTAGCGCGCAAGCCGCGCGTTGCCAAGGCGGCCTGATAGTCTGAGCCCCACGCCAGAAGCCCCGGCGACTCAGGCCACCCGGGGCTCCGGCAGATGTCTCGTCGAGATCATGCCGAACTCGGCAAAACCCCCACCACCACGCCCTCTGCGCGCGCTTGGTCCGTAAACCGCAGCGGCAAGAACTGAGCAATGACCTCGGCGTTGGTGTGGGCGTGGTCAGTCAGTTCGGTTGCCCAATACTGGCCTGAGTGGCCACGCATCGCCGCCAGCGCCAGGGGAATCATCAATTGGTCGGCCAGATGGGCGCCGACGGGTGCCTGATGCGACTGGTAGGCCTTGACTTCCTTCAACACTTGATGCGCCACCTGCTCGGCGCTGACGCCCTTTTCGCCGTAGGCGCTGAACACCTCGGTGATGTGCTCGTGGCGCAACACCACCAGCAGCGCGTTGCCCGGCCCTTCGTTGCTGCGTAGTCCGCGGTCGCGCAGTTGCTCAGCGCGCCACCCCAGACCGTGCTGCAAAACCGCCAGCTCACGCTCGGCCACGCCGCGTGGTATTCCGGCGTGCAGACACTCCGCGTAGGCGTCGTGCAACGCACCACGTTGCATCAAGTGAATCGGCGCGAAGCCCGAAGGCGGTGGTTGCACTGTCACCTGCACCTCGCCCCCGCCGGCTGGGTAGAAGCCATGGCGGCGCAGCTTCATCTCGAATAGGGCCGGACCCGAGCCCGCAAAGTGGGGTGCCAGCAGATCCAAGAAGGACATCGAAGGCGCCATCGGGTTGTGGGTGCCACCGCGCAACAGCAAGGTGGACGCACGGTCCGCAGTCAGCAGGGGCCACAGCACGGTTTGCAACACCAGCATGCAACTGCCGGCCGAACCAATGGCAAATTCGTAGTCACCCGCGCACACCTGGCCGGGGCTGAAGGTCAACTGCGTGTCACCCACCAGCGGTGCTTGCCCGTCGGCGCCCACGGCACGGGTCTGCATGACACCGCCGCCCACCGCCACCGCCGCTTGCACACACGCCAAGTGCTGACGCATCAGCCCCGGCTTGGGTCGTTTGGCGCGAATGTTGGAAATGCGAAACGGCCGCCCGGAAATCAGGCTCAAAGCCAGGGCCGTACGCAAAATTTGCCCGCCACCTTCACCCAGCGAGCCATCCAGTTCAATCATGTTCATCTTCTCTTGTTGTTGATATCGGGCGTGCCGGCCGATCTCGACCCGCACGCCGCGCCAATTGAAGGGGCGCGTGTTAGCCCTTCACACACACGACCTGCTTGAGCGTGTAGACCACTTCCACCAGATCGCTCTGGGCCAGCATCACGGCGTCGATGTCCTTGTAGGCCATCGGGATCTCGTCGATCACGTCGGCGTCCTTTCGACATTCCACACCGGCAGTCGCATCAATCTGGTCCTGCACCGTGAACAGCTTCTTGGCCTTGGTGCGGCTCATGGTGCGTCCTGCGCCATGGCTGCAGCTGTTGAAGCTATCCGGGTTGCCCTTACCGCGCACGATGAAACTCTTGGCACCCATGCTGCCGGGAATAATCCCCAGCTCACCGGCCTTGGCGCTCACGGCGCCCTTGCGGGTCACAAACACCTCTTGGCCAAAGTGCGTTTCCTTGCTCACATAGTTGTGGTGGCAGTTCACCGCTTCCAGGTGCGTCTCGAACGGCTTGGGCACAGACTTGCGCAGCGCGCCAATCACGGCTTGCATCATCACCTCGCGGTTCAGGCGTGCGAACTTTTGCGCCCAACCCACACCACGCACGTAATCACCAAAGTACTGGGCACCTTCTTCAAAGTAGGCCAGGTCCTGGTCCGGCAGGTTGCGCTGGTGCAGCTCGGCGTCCTTCTTGGCCAGCTCAATAAAGTGCGTACCAATGGCGTTTCCCACACCGCGCGACCCGCTGTGCAGCATGATCCACACGCTACCGGCTTCGTCCAGGCAGATCTCCACAAAGTGGTTACCCCCACCCAGCGTTCCCATATGGCGGTGGTTGTTGGTGTTCTTCAGGCGCGGGTAGTCCAGGCAGATCGCATCAAACTCGTCGACAAGTTGCGCCCAGGCGGTGTCCGCCGCCGCA
>CXWL01136901.1_pt1 | contig 10608 bp, 13 predicted proteins | sample 590931 | NCBI WGS metagenome assembly CXWL01 (sample SAMEA3498368, study PRJEB10139) | groundwater metagenome | biome: water well; material: biofilm material | place: Germany | collected 2015-04-27 | reverse complement strand
CGCTAGCCTAAAAGAAATAAAAAAATTTATAAAAACTCATAAAAAAAACTAATGCTATGAAATTTACAATCTATCTTTTAATCTCACTATTTGGATTCAATTGTCTTGGACAATCACAACTTGACAAACAAACTGCTGCAATCATTGAAGAAGGAAAAATGCTATACAAATCAGAAATGGCTTCTTGGTATGGAACTGACATTTTCATGGAAAAATATAATGAAAAACAAAAAATTGGTGGTTACTTATCCTACTCGGAAAAAGAAAGCTCAACATGTATTTTTTTCTCAAAAGAACCCAACCCAAAAGTTATAGGAACAATCACATTTGATAATACTTTTAAAGTAGAAACTGCTAAAACTAATTTGGCTGAAAGAGAACTTTCAAAAAACGAACTTGGATTATATAAAATAAGAACAGAAGCTTTAAAAATTATTAGTACTGATACATTATACAAAATGTATAAAAACACTAATCTTAATTTGATTCCAATAATAACCAAAAAAGAAAAAAAGGTTTTTGTTTTAACTGGACCAACAAATAATGGTGTTATGCTTTTTGGAAATGATTATTTATTAACTTTTGATAATAACTACAAATTATTAAATCAGAAACAATTACATAAAAGTCTTATTCCAATTGAATATGGTAAAAGTGAAGAAATTGAATCTTCTGTTCATAGTCATATTTTAGATGATTTAATAACCTCAACAGATATTTGTACTTTAATGTTGTACGGAAAATTTTCAAAAATGAAATCTCATTATGTGATGTCAAAAAAGTATGTTTCTATATGGGATTGTAAAAATGAAACATTAGAAGTAATGACAAGAGAAGCCTTTGAAAAAATGAAATAATTTCCCCACACTACCGCGAGCATCTTACTCGTGCATATTCCTAAATAAAAAAATTAAACCTTTTTCTCAACCATGAAACAAACTTTTTCAATAATTCTATTCCTCTGTTCATTCCTTGTAAATGCTCAAGATATTTTTAAGTATGAAAAAGAAATAAATGATACAGCACTGTATGAATTTGAAGAAATTGACTTTCAAAATTTGGATGAAAAAGTCAAGCTTTCTGGAACTTTAATTAAGCCTAAACTTGATTTCGATAAAATTGTCATTATTGTTCCTGGCAGTGGAAAAGACACCAGACATACGCATTTCATTTTAGCAGAAGAACTTCTAAAAAACAACATTGCCGTTTATCGTTTTGACGAACGTGGCGTAGGAAAATCCGAAGGCAAATATTCTGAATTAGCTAAAGATGTATCAAATGATTTAAACTTTGCTTTTAAAGACTTGCAAAAAAAATACAGCACTAAAAAAATTGGAATAATCGGACATAGTTTGGGCGGAGTGGCAACTCTTGAAAGTATTGAAAAAAAATGTAATCCCGATTTTATTGTATTTATAGAAACTCCCGTTATGAAAAATGGCGCTTTTGTTTTGAATCAAATCGAAATGAATTATGAAACGAGTCTTCCACAATTCATGCGTGAAGGAAATACCAAAGAGGAAATTATGGCTTTTTTAGAGGGTTATTTTGAAGTAGTAAGAAACTTTAACCAAAAGCCAACTTTAGAAAAAGAAGTCAAAAAATACATAAAAGAAAAAGGGTTCAACAAACGTTTTATTGCTTTATTGAATGATGCTTTTTTAATGGAAATGGTTACGGTGAATTTAGAAGATACGATAAAAAATACGACGATAAAATCTTTATATCTTATAGGAACTTTAGATAAATTCATAAACCATAAAGAGGAAACAAAAACCGTAGAATCGTTCAAAAACCCAGCTATTAAAACTCAAATTTTTGAAGGTTTAAATCACTATTTAACAGATCGAAATGGCGCGGTAGGTTCATCATTATATCAAATGGATAAAGAACCACTTAAGGTTATAATAGATTGGATAAACCAATAGTTTATTTCAAAAGTACAAACATGTCAAAAACCAAAACATACGATTTTTCAGCCATTCTAAAAATTATTGGAATCAATCCGTATGTGTCCGTTCCAGAAGAAATCTTACAAGATATTTTCACTGATGCGGGAAAAGACAAAGGACCAATCCCAATTCATGGAACCATAAATGAAAAGCCCTATTTGCAAACTTTAGTCAAATATGCGGGCGAATGGCGATTGTATATCAACATGATTATGTTACCTAATTCCCCAAAAAGAATTGGAGAAACTATTACAATTACCATAACCTTTGATCCAAAAGACAGAACAATAGAAATGCATCCTTTATTAAAAAAGGCACTTTTAGAAAACTCAGAAGCCAACACGACTTTTGAAAAACTTACACCATCCAGAAAAAAAGAAATTGTCCGCTATATTTCTCACTTAAAAACCGAAGAAAAAATTAAAGAGAACGTTACCAAAGCAATCAATTTCTTATTAGGCAAAGAAAAATTCGCCGGAAGAGAAAAACCATAATACGTAAACCTTCCAGCTTCCAACTTCTAACTTTTTTTCGTAAATTTATATCCTTTAAAAATAAATTATCATGGAAAATAATAGTGTATCGTTACACCGAGTGGTAACGGCTTCTCCCGAAAAAGTGTATCGTGCTTTTACAGATGAAAACGCGATGGCGTCATGGCTTCCACCTTATGGTTTTTTATGTGTGGTTCATAATATGAATGTAAAAATTGGTGGTTATTTCAGAATGTCATTTATCAATTTCACCACAGGAAATAGTCATTCTTTTGGTGGTGAATATATCGACCTAAAACCAAATGAATTTATCAAATACACCGACAAATTTGACGATCCAAATTTACCAGGCGAAATGACAACTTCTGTTTGGTTGAAAAAAGTATCCTGCGGTACAGAAATAAAAATTCTACAAGAAAATATTCCAGCTATGATTCCTACAGAAATGTGCTACTTAGGTTGGCAAGAATCTTTAGAAAAATTAAAAAAACTAGTAGAACCAGAAATCCCAGACTGACAGTAATACTGATATACAAAACTATACACAAAGTTTGTCACCCTGAAAGGGACTCACGCAATTCAATTCACGCAAAGTATTAAAAAGAAATAATAAGAGATGCTTTCAGCATGACAAAAATAACGCAGAAAAAAATCAGTGAATCTGCGGTAAAAATTTTCACGCAAACTAAATCAAAACACATTATGATAAATGTAATTGTCAGTTATCAGGTCAAACCTGAGTTTGTTACAGAAAACAAATTGAACATAGAAAATTTCATAAGAAGTTTTAAAAATCTGGATAACCAAAAATTTAACTATAGTGTTTTCCTCAATAACGATGGCGTTACATTTACACACATCTCCAATTATCAAGACGAACAAATCCAGAAAGAAGTTTTAAACACTCCGACCTTTTTAGAGTTTCAAAGAAAACGTGATGAAAGCGGATTAAACAATTCACACAAAGTTCAAGTATTAGAATATATCGGATCAACAAATAACATCCTTTAACAGCTGCGCGAAGTTAAAACTACCTTCCGCACTGTTAAAACTCTTAACCGCGCTGTTAAAACTAGCTTCCGCAACTATAAAACTCGCGACCGCAAGTGTAAAACTCCTGACTGCAAGTATAAAACTCCTAACCGCAACTATAAAACTCGCGACTGCAAGTATAAAACTCACGACCGCAACTATAAAACTCCTAACCGCAACTATAAAACTCACGACCGCAACTATAAAACTCCTAACCGCAACTATAAAACTCGCGACTGCAATTAGATTTCTCCTTACTGCGAGTAGATATCTCGTTACTGCGGAGAGATTTCTCCTTACTGCAAGTAGATATCTTGCTACTGCAATTAGATTTCTTGCTACTGCGAGTAGATTTCTTGCTACTGCAAATAGTTTTAAAAATTTATCATTAAATTTGTTCAGCTCCACATGGAAGCAAAATAGAAATAAACCCATACTATGGACAAAGACAGAATATACAAACTACTTTTCTCAAGTGTATATCCGTTATACATAAATAAAGTAGAGAGAAAAGGTCGCACTAAAGAAGAATTAGATACCGTTATCTTTTGGTTAACCGGTTATAACGCCACAACCATGCAACAACAAATCGACCAAAAAAATGATTTCGAAACCTTTTTCGCACAAGCACCTAATATGCATCCGAATGCACATAAAATCACAGGTATGATTTGCGGTTATCGCATAGAAGAAATTGAAGACGATGTCATTCGAAAAATGCGTTACATGGATAAACTCGTAGACGAATTAGCAAAAGGTAGAAAAATGGAAAAGATTTTAAGAGAATAAAAAACACACCATGATATTTAAAGATGATATAAATAAAAGAATTGAAATTGACTTTGGTGTGCAATCAAATATGGCAATTGAAATACTTAAAACCGCGATTGAAAAAACAGAATACCTAAAAACGGATAGAGTCATTCGTTGTATCATTTTTTTATCAAAAGGTGATTTAAACGAATTGAAAAAGAATATTGAAGTCGCAATTAATGACACGAGAGATGTTATGCTTTGGGCTGAATATGAAAAATTATCAGAAGACTTTAATTATAAAAGAAAAAGAGATTTTAATAATACTTTTCAAGAAAGCACAAAAAACGTAAGAGAATAAAAAAACCTTATTATTATGGCAGCAAAAAACATATCATCTGAAGAAATTGCAACATTAGTAGACATTCTAAAAACGCGTTTTGAAAAAAACAAAAACCGCCATTCCGATTTAGAATGGTCAAAGGTGCAAACAAAATTAGAAAGTAACCCTAAAAAATTGTGGTCGCTACTACAAATGGAAAAAACAGGTGGCGAACCAGATGTAGTCGCTTTTGATGAAAAAACAAAGGAATATATTTTCTTCGATTGTTCAGCCGAATCCCCAAAAGAAAGAAGAAGTATTTGCTACGATCACGAAGCTTTAGAAAAAAGAAAAGAACACAAACCTAAAGACAGCGCAATCAATATGGCAAACGAAATGGGTATTGAACTTCTAACGGAAGCACAATATCGCGACTTACAAAAACTCGGGAAATTTGATGCGAAATCTTCAAGTTGGGTGCAAACACCAGCAGATATCAGAAAATTAGGCGGTGCTACTTTTTGCGATTTCCGCTATAATACGGTATTCTTATACCATAATGGCGCCGATTCTTACTATGCTGCTAGAGGTTTTCGAGGTGCGTTACGAGTTTAAAAATTGAAACACTTAGAAACATAGATTTATTTACTTTACTTTTGCCAAAATTAAAACCATCATTATGCAAAATATAGAAACTATATTAAAATTAGAAGACGAAATTGCCATCATTGAAGCAGTTGGAACGCACATTTGGGATAAAAAAGAAACGGGTGATTTAAACCACTTCGAACTAACATATGTTTATGTTGATATTTTTGAAGCGGCTATGAACGAAGGTGGCTTACATTACTTTTTCAATACAGAAAGTGGCGATTTTGCTGCAGAAGTTATTCAAGCATACAAAGATATTAATGCACCTAAAACCGCTACATTATTAACGAAAGCGTTTCAATTATTTACAGTAAAATATACTGCAATCACAGAAGACAGAAAGAAAGTAATTGAAAAATTAGATGAGAAAATCATTTCAGGTTGGGAAGATCTAGATGAAATTTTCTTTACTGAAGAAGAGGAAGATGTAGTTGGACTTATTGTAGAATACATCCGAAAAAATAAAGCGCGTTTTTGTAACTAAATACTTATAATTTGTTAAATACATTTAGGTTTTAAATATTTAAATCAAATTCATTTATTTTTACCCAAAATATTTAATCACAGAAATGAAAAAATTAATCTTTGGTGCTTTATTAAGCACATTATTCGTATTGTTTTCTTGTAGCGAAGATAGTACTACTGAACCTGAAACTACTACAGGAGGTACAATGTCAGCAACTGTTAATGGTAATGCTTGGAACTCAATTACAGGTGCTGCAATTGCAAATGTACTTGATGTAGATTTTGATGGAGAATCTCAAAAGGCTTTACAAATAATTGGTACGTCTACAAATTTCAGCTCTTTTACAATTAATCTTCCAATTACTGAATTAAGTTTAGGAAGTCAAACTTTCACAGGAGATTCTGCTAACGGAATTTTAAGTTATTTTAATGGATCTTCAAATCTTTATACTTCGGAACATACTAATGGTGAATTTACTATCAACATTACAACTTTAAACCTTGCAGATGGAAAAATGTCGGGTACTTTTTCAGGAAAATTATATGATGACACTGATGTTTTATTAAATATTACTAATGGTGCATTTAATAACATTTCTATATTTTCTACGAGTTTTTATAGTAATGGAACAATGTCACTAAAAAGAAATAGTGGACAGGTTTTCACAATGGATGCTAGCAACGCAGACGGAAAATCTATTATGATAATCCAGTCAAATGCAAATAATTCTATTTCAATTACAGGAAACAATACTACATTAACAAATGATTTTGGAATTTATGATATAAATTTCCCAATAGATGTTGCAACTGGAACTTATACTTTAACAAATAACGGAATGTATTCTGCAGGTTTAGGTAATTCAGATTCTGAACCAGAATATACTATTACTGGTGGAAGTTTAACTATTACTTCTCATAACGGAAATAATGTTGCAGGAACTTTCAATTACACAGCAAATAATGGTGTTCAAACGGTAACTATTTCAAATGGTAATTTTAGTATTACTCACAAATAATACCAATAAAAATATTGTAAAAAGCCAAGGTAGAATCTATCTTGGCTTTTTTTATTTATAGCACTTGTAACAAGTTTTAGTTTCCATCGTCTTACTATTAAATTTAACACGAAAACATATTGGAAACTATATTAAAAATCACCAATCTACATAAAAAATACCGCAAAGTTCACGCGGTAAACAACGTTTCAGTTGAAATTAAAAAAGGAAATGTTTACGGGATTTTAGGACCAAACGGTTCTGGAAAATCAACAACACTAGGAATTGTTCTGAATGTAGTTAATAGAACTTCAGGAGAATTTGAATGGTTCGACGGGAAATATTCTACTCACGACGCTTTGAAAAAAGTAGGTGCGATTATTGAACGTCCGAACTTTTATCCCTACATGACTGCAGAAGACAATTTGAAATTGGTCTGCAAAATCAAAAACATTCCTTACACGAAAGTGTACGAAAAATTAGAATTAGTTGGACTTTTAGAACGTAAAGACAGTAAATTCAAAACCTTTTCTTTAGGAATGAAACAACGTTTAGCCATTGCTTCTGCCCTACTAAACGATCCTGAAATTCTAATTTTAGATGAACCAACTAATGGTTTAGATCCACAAGGAATCAGACAAATTAGAGATTTAATCCGAATTATCGCGAATCAAGGAACTACTATCCTTTTGGCTTCTCACTTATTAGATGAAGTCGAAAAAGTATGTTCACATGTAATTGTAATTAGAAATGGTGTCACTTTATACCAAGGAACAGTTGATGGAATTACTGCTAACGAAGGTTTCTTCGAATTAGAGTCAGAAAATTTAGAACAATTGCAATCGGCTTTACAACACTTTTCTCAAATTGAAAAAATGGAGAAAGACGAAAATAAATTATTGGTTTACTTAAATAATGATTTAGATCCAGCCGAATTAAATTCTCATTTATTCAAACAAAATATCACGTTAACACATTTAGTAAAACGTAAACATAGTTTAGAAGAACAGTTTTTAGAATTAACGAAACATTAATTTCAAAAATCAATAACCTTTTAAACATTATAACCTTTTAAACTATTACAATGATACGATTACTCTCTATAGAATTACAAAAAATTTGGCAAAACAGATCAAGTAAAATATTAACTATAATTTACTTTTTATCATTAACATTATTGGCAACTGTTGCCTTAATTGAATTTGACTTTGGTGTTTTTAAATTTGAAGCGGCAAAAAGTGGTTTCTTTAATTTCCCATACATTTGGCATTTTACCACATTTATAGCTTCATGGTTAAAAATATTTTTGGCCGTCATTATTGTTTCCATGATTGCTAACGAATACAGTTACGGAACTTTAAAACAAAACTTAATTGACGGAATGTCCAAAAAAGAATTTCTGTTATCAAAAGTGTATACAATAATTTTATTTTCAATTGTTTCAACTGTTTTAGTCTTCATAATCAGTTTAATTCTAGGATTGAAATATTCATCTTACACAGAAACTGGTATAATATTCTCAGATTTAGAATATCTATTTGCTTACTTCTTAAAACATGTAGCTTTCTTTTCTTTCTGTTTATTTTTATCTTTATTGATTAAGCGTTCAGCCTTTACTTTAGGTTTCATTTTTGTATGGTTTATGGGTGAAAACGTTGGTCATGCCATTTTAAAATACAACATTTTAGATTACAAACCAGGTGATAAAGACACAGTTGCAATTGATTGGGTAAAAAATGTTTTACCATTAGAATCTATGTCTAATTTAATTGTGGAACCTTTTACAAGATTGAACTTTGTAAAATCAGTAACAACAACTGTTGGTGCAACAATTGAAAAAAATTACGACGTGCAACCAATCAATGTTGCTATTGTACTTTTCTGGACAACTTTGTTCTTATTTTTATCATTTTACATTCTTAAAAAACGAGATTTATAGTATCTTTGCAGATGCTATGAAAAAAATAATATTTATACTTTTTACCTTATCATTTACAGTCAGTTTTTCACAAAACATAACTGTAAATGATAATTTTACTCCACAACAATTAGTCGAGAATATTTTAGTGAATAGCGGTTGTGTTTCAGTGACGGGGTTTTCTGCAAGTGGCGGAAATTTTGGAACTGGCCAATTGTCATATGGATATTTCAATGCTAATGGTTCAACTTTTCCATTTCAAGAAGGAATTCTTTTAACCACAGGAAAATTGAGTTCAGCTGTTGGGCCAAATTCCAATTTCTCAGATGATGGCAATGGTTCAGGCTGGTCAGGAGACTCTGATTTAAATACTGCTTTAGGATTATCAAATACTTATAACGCAACAACTTTAGAATTTGATTTCGTACCCAATGCCAATAATATTAGTTTTGAATATATTTTTGCTTCGGAACAATATTTAACGAATCCACAACCTAATCAATGTAATTATACCGATGGATTTGCTTTTTTGCTAAAAGAAGCTACAGCATCATCGTATCAAAATTTAGCCTTAATTCCAGGAACAAACACACCAGTTCGTGTTAATACAGTTCGCGGAAGCGGAACCATTTGTCCGTCTGCTAACGAAGCTTATTTTGACGCTTTCAATTCAGGAAATTACCCCACAACTTACGATGGACAAACTAAAATTTTAACCGCACAATCTGTTGTTACACCTGGAACTTTATATCATATTAAATTAGTCATTGCAGATGAAGGAAATGGACGTTTCGATTCAGGAATTTTCTTAAGAGCTGGAAGTTTTATTTCAGAAAAAGATTTAGGTGCTGATAGATTAATTGCAACAGGAAATCCATTATGCAACAATGAAGTTTTAACATTAAACGCTACCCAATCTGGAGCAACGAGTTACCAATGGTACCAAAACGGAAATCCAGTAGGAACAAATAGTCCTAACTTTAATGTTACTACAGCGGGAACATATTCTGTAGAAATTGACATCAATGCTACCTGTACTTTAATGGGTTCGATTATAGTTGAAGATGCTCCAAATTTAACAATCATTAAAGATAAATTTGAAGTTTGTGATACTGACACTAATGGTTTAGCTCCATTTGATTTAGGAACAATTCGAACTCAAATTTTCAATAATTTACCTGCAAATTTCACAGTTGCATTTTTTGATTCAACAACATCAACAACACCGTTACCTTCAAGTTATACCAATACAACGCCATTACAGCAAATTGTTTATGCGCGAATTACAAATATTCAAAATTGCTACGGAAACATTCCAATTACCTTAAAAGTGAATGTTTTCTCAGAAATTTTAGCTGATGAAACAATTGGAATTTGTAACAATACACCAACAAATATTAGTGCTCCAAGTGGTTATTCAAGTTATAGTTGGAATACAAATCCAGTTCAAACATCACAAACTATTACTGTATCAGCAACTGACACCTATATTGTAACGATTACTAACGCTGCTGGTTGTACAAAAACCAAAACATTTACTGTTGTAAATTCCGAAGTAGCTACAATTACAAATATCGATGTTACAGATTTTGAAGAACAACTAACTGCAACAATATCTGTTACAGGAAATGGAAATTATGAATATTCCTTAAATGGAATAAACTTCCAGGATAGTCCTGTTCTTAATTTATTAGAATCTGGAGAATATACAATTTATGCCAAAGATAAAAATGGTTGTGGATTAGTTTCTGAAAGTTTCTATGCTTTGAGTTATCCAAAATTCTTCACACCAAATAACGATAGTTTTAACGATACTTGGTATATTAAAAACCTAAACAAAAAAGGATTAGAAAATAGTAAAATTTATATTTTTGATAGATTTGGAAAATTATTAAAACAAATTTATTCGGGTAGAAATGGATGGAATGGAAATATTGACGGGAAACCGCTTCCAGCATCAGATTATTGGTTTGTGTTAGAATTAACCAACGGAAAAACTATAAAAGGACATTTTAGTTTATTA
>CXWL01011992.1_pt1 | contig 10608 bp, 8 predicted proteins | sample 590931 | NCBI WGS metagenome assembly CXWL01 (sample SAMEA3498368, study PRJEB10139) | groundwater metagenome | biome: water well; material: biofilm material | place: Germany | collected 2015-04-27 | reverse complement strand
ATATTGGTTTCACAAGGGATTTTTCGAAGAAGCGGTGTAGTTATTCATACACCCGACTGAGACAAATCCCTTGTGGAATCAAGAGACAAGTGAGGGCGTGTGCAATTCATGCAATATCCGGGCTAGATCATAAATTATCGGTAGTGGGTCAAATCAGTATTGATGACATCGCTGGGATTGCTGCGGTCGGTTACAAATCTATCATTTGTAATCGTCCGGATTATGAAGGTGGCGAAAACCAGCCGGCCAGTGAGGAACTGGAGGCAATGGCTAAGTTACTGGATATTACTTTTGTTTATTTACCTGTCAGGATGGGTGCCATATCTGCCGAGCGTGCCGAGGCTTTTCAAAAACTCATGGCTGAGTTGCCTAAACCGGTTCTTGCATTTTGTGGTTCTGGCAGACGTGCGGTCGCTTTGCATGAAATGACAAAACAAGAACTTGCAGATGAACATCAATGGGTAGTCGATGCCTGTAACTGGGGTAATGCTTTTGATGTAGTTGTCATTGGGGGCGGTTCGGCTGGTATTGGTGTCACTGCAAGCTTGCTCAAACGACGACCCGCTCTGCGCATTGCAATTATCGAACCGAGCGACAAACATTATTATCAGCCTGCCTGGACACTGGTGGGTGGGGGTGCTTATGACATTGCAGAAACAGTTAAACCGATGTCTGATGTCATTCCCAGAAAAGCTGAATGGATTCAGGTAGCCGCGGCCGGATTTGATCCGGAACACAACAGAGTGCATTTGGCTGATGGTCGTGTGATGGGTTATCGGCAATTGATTGTTTGTCCGGGCATTCGTCTGGCATGGGAAAAGATTGGAGGGCTGGAAGAGACGCTGGGTAAAAATGGCGTTACTTCAAACTATCGACATGATCTGGCGCCTTATACCTGGACTCTGGTACAAGAACTCAAAGCAGGGAAGGCAATATTTACCCAGCCACCGATGCCCATCAAATGTGCGGGTGCACCACAAAAAGCCATGTATCTTTCCTGTGATCACTGGATGCGCGCACATTATTTAGACAAGATAGATGTTGAATTTAATACGGCAGCAGCCGTGTTATTTGGTGTAGCTGATTTTGTTCCATCTCTGATGGAACATGTCAGACGCTACAATGCAAAACTGAGATTCAATTCTCATTTGGTAAAAGTAGATGGAACTCACAAGACTGCCTATTTTGAAATTAAAGGCAGTAACGGAAATGTAACGCTCGAAGCGAAACCATTTGATATGCTGCATGTGACACCACCACAAATGGCCCCGGATTTTCTTCGCAATAGCCCCCTGGCAGATGCCAGTGGTTTTTGCAAAGTGAATGAAAAAACACTACAGCATGCTGATTATCCAAACATATTTTCATTGGGAGACGCCTGTTCATCACCCAATGCAAAAACCGCTGCAGCTGCCAGGAAACAAATTGTTGTTGCCGAGAATCTTCTGGCAGCCAAAGAAGATCGAGAACTGACAACGACCTATGATGGTTATGGGGCATGTCCACTGACTGTGGAAAATGGCAAAGTAATCCTCGCTGAATTTGGTTTTGGTGGAAAATTATTACCCACATTTCCATTCGATCCAACGGTGCCCAGAAAGATCAACTGGTTTCTCAAAACGACCATTTTTCCATGGATCTACTGGAACGCCATGTTAAAAGGCAAGGAATGGCTTGCCCGTCCGGGTAAATCAAGCTGAGCCTATGGAAATCCTGCTAACCAGTATTCTGCTGGGTTCTTTTACAGGCGCTATACTGGCACTGACGGGTGCCGGTGGCACTATTATCGCCGTGCCTTTGTTGATATTTGGATTGCATCTTGTCGTTGCCGAGGCTGCTCCTATCGCTTTATTAGCCGTATGTTTGTCATCGGCTATGGGGGCGTTATTTGCACATAGACAGGGAAAAGTACGTTATCGGGCAGCGGGGTTTATTGCCATTGCCGGTGTAATGACCGCGCCCATTGGCATATGGCTGGCGCAGAAACTACCGAATGACCCTTTGACTATCCTGTTTGCACTGGTTTTGTTCTATGTTGCAGTCGATATGTTGCGTCAAAATAAAAAGCAGAATAATAAAGAAGCGATAGTAACTCCAGACTGCCAATCCCAATCTTCTTCAATCCCTTGTCAGCTCGAATATACCCAGGGCCGATTAATATGGACTTGGCCATGCGCTCGCGCATTAGCATTATCGGGTGCTGCAACCGGATTCTTGTCTGGATTATTAGGTGTGGGAGGAGGTTTTGTCGTTGTACCTGCACTGAAGAAAGCAACCAATCTTCCAATGCAATCTATACTTGCAACATCGCTAGCAGTCATTGCACTTGTTTCTGCAATGGGTGTTACGTCTGCGGGCCTTATGGGTGGGATGAACTGGTCTATTGCACTGCCTTTTGCTGTTGGTGCACTGATCGGTATGTTGATCGGACGTATCTTTGCCCATCATCTCGCCGGCCCAAAACTACAGCAAGGTTTTGCTATAGTTGCGATGGCTGTATCAGTGGGAATGATTATCCGGTTATTTCTAATGGACTGATTTTATGAGGAAGAAAATCAATAACCATAATAAAATTTAATTTAATAGGGTAGCTCTAACTTTCTCTTCCATCGGTGGACGCATACCCGCTTTACGGCCTGCCTCAAGCGCTATTTCCGGATCGACTCCCTTACTGATTTGATAGCTGGCCCACATGGCACCGGCTCGGTTGCCTGATCCACAATGAATGAGTACAGGTGTCTGAGCTGTTTCGATCGCTTTCGTAAAAGCAGCCAGTTGCTCTTTGCTAATGCCAGCGACGGTCATAGGTATATTGATATAATTCATACCATTGATATCTACCAATGCTTTTTCTTCAGTGATTCCTTCAGTTGCGGTGCGTAAGTCAATAATAGTTTTGAAACCATGTGCCGCTAAAGCTTGTACACCTCCATCGCCAATGAGACCCGATATCGCGATTTGTTCCGTAGCACGGCTATAGTTTTGTACAGCATGAACCTGATGTCCAAACGGCACCCGGCCAGAAGCTTGTATCGCACCTGCAAACAGAATGGTCACTAATATCATGAGAATGATAAAGAATTTCATATAAAGCCTCATTTACTATGTTAAGTGAAAAAGCGAATGATATCATTTGTGGCTGTACTGAATAACTAAATACAAATTACTCATAGAGTCTCGGTTCTATCAGATAGACACAACAATCTATAGTTCTATTGAAGGGAAATATTGATGCAACATGAACAAGCTTTGGCATCCGATAAAACACCCGCATGGCATAGCTACCCACCTCAGAAAGTGCTCGAAGCATTTAAAACCGGACCTTCCGGATTGTCTCAAACTGAAGCCCAACAGCGTCTTGAGCAATTTGGTGCAAATCGATTAAAACCGTCCAAGCCAAAAAGTACCCTCATTCGCTTTCTGTTGCAATTTCATAATGTACTGATCTATATTTTGCTGGTGGCGTCAGTGATGACGGCTTTCCTGGGTCACTGGGTTGATAGTGGAGTTATCCTGGGAGTGGTGGTTATCAATGCCGTCATTGGCTTTGTGCAGGAAGGCAAGGCAGAAAAAGCACTGAGTGCTATCCGGCGCATGCTGTCACTCAATGCAATGGTTCTACGCAATGGTCAACGGATACAAATTCCTGCTGAAGAACTGGTGCCGGGTGATGTTGTGTTGCTGCAATCCGGCGACAAAGTGCCTGCCGACATGCGACTGCTCAGCTGCAAAAACCTGCGTATCGAAGAAGCGGCGTTAACCGGAGAATCCGAAGCCGTCGAAAAATCAATTCAGGCAGTCGAAGAATTAACTGCAATCGGCGATCGATTTTGTATGGTGTATTCGGGCACACTGGTTGTTTATGGTCAGGGATTGGGTGTGGTGGTTGCCACCAGCCAGCATGCCGAGATTGGGCGTATCAGTCAGATGATAGCGCAAGTCGAACAACTGACTTCACCGTTGTTTCGGCAAATGGCGATCTTTGGGCGCTGGTTGACGATTGCAATTTTACTGCTGGCGACCGGTATTTTTGTTTATGGGTTGTTACTGCATGACTACCCCATCAGTGAGATCTTTATGGCTGCAGTCAGCATGGCCATCGCAGCGATTCCAGAGGGATTGCCTGCCATCATGACGATTACACTGGCACTTGGGGTACAGAGTATGGCGCGGCGTAGTGCTATTGTCCGCAGATTGCCGGCAGTGGAAACACTGGGGGCTGTGACGGTCATCTGTACCGATAAGACCGGCACGCTAACGCGTAACGAAATGACTGTACAGAGAGTGATGACCGCTGATGTTCAATTACAGGTCAGCGGTGTGGGTTATGTGCCAACAGGTGGTTTTAGTCTGGATGGAAAGGAAATCCTGATTACTGACTATGCAGATATACTGGAGTTGTTTCGGGCAGGGTTGTTGTGTAATGATGCGCGATTGCATCAGCGTGACAGCGAATGGGCCATCGACGGCGACCCAACAGAGGGGGCGCTGATTACCCTGGCCATGAAGGCAGCACTGGACCCGGTTTTTGAGCACGAATCACTCCCGCGCACGGATGTGATTCCTTTTGAGTCCGAACATCGGTTTATGGCGACGTTGCATCATGATCACGCTGGGCATAGCCTGATTTATGTCAAAGGTGCGCCGGAAGAAGTACTGGCGATGTGCAGTCATCAGCGCAGCCTGGGTGAAGATCGTTTGATTGAGCTTGATTTCTGGCACGCCAGAATACGGGAAGCCAGCGCAACCGGTCAGCGCATACTGGCGATGGCCAGTCGTGTGGCGCAAGCAAAACAGCAGACACTTGAGTTTTCTGATATTGAAGCAGATTTTACGCTGCTTGGGCTGGTAGGAATTATTGATCCACCGCGTGAGGAAGCTATTGTCGCGGTAGATCAATGCCACACAGCGGGCATTCGCGTCAAGATGATTACCGGAGACCATCGGATTACAGCCTGTGCCATTGGTGTAAAATTAGGCATTGGAGATGGTCAAAAGGCTGTAACCGGGGTTGAACTGGATAACCTGAATGATGCACAACTGCGTCAAGTGGTTGCGGAAATCGATATTTTTGCACGCGCAAACCCTGAGCATAAACTCCGTTTGGTCACGGCTTTACAGGACAATGGCGAAGTTGTTGCCATGACCGGTGACGGTGTGAATGATGCGCCGGCTTTAAAACGCGCCGATATCGGGGTTGCCATGGGGCAGAAGGGCACCGAGGTGGCGAAAGAAGCGGCCGAAATGGTGTTGACGGACGATAACTTTGCTTCGATTACGCATGCCGTGGAAGAAGGCCGCACGGTTTACGACAATATCCGGAAAACGGTTGTGTATATTATTCCAACCAGTGGCGGTGAAGCGGGTATTTTGATGCTTGCCATTATTCTGGGTATGGCATTGCCTATCACGCCGGTGCAGATTTTATGGATCAATATGGTGACGACGGTGACATTGGCGATATCGCTTTCATTCGAGCGGTCGGAAAGTGGGGTGATGTCGCGCCCGCCGCATAATCCCAATGCTTCAATTTTGTCTGGATTTTTAGTGTGGCGCATTGTTTTTGTTTCTTTATTAATGATTGGTGGAGGTTTTGCTTTATATTTCTGGGAAACCATGCAGGGCTCCAGTGTTGAATTGAGCCGGACAGTGGTTGTGAATGTACTGGTCATGTGTGAAATAGTCTATTTATTCAATTGCCGCTATTTAGTGGCTTCCGTATGTTCGCGTAAGGGCTTGCTGGACAATCGTTATATTTTGCTGGCTGTCGGCCTGTTGTTAATATTGCAGCTACTATTCACCTATTTGCCTGTGATGCAGCAGCTATTTGGAACGACTGCCCTGGATGCGGCAGCCTGGGGACGCATTATTGCATTCAGCCTGTTTTTATTCCTGGCGATTGAATGTGAGAAATACTGGCTACGGCGCAGAGGTGTCAAAGAGCTGTAGTAGTGAAAGGAGTGTAGATCTGAGCCATTGCATTCACTCCAATCTGCAAATTAACCGAAAGCATGGAAAATTTATTTAAGGCCTTTAATGTGGGGGTGTTAATTTTCGTTTTATAGTATTATTTTACGGCTAAAACGAGGTGCTAAAAATGCAAAGATTAAGTATTACCATAGCTGACCAATTAAAAACCGAACTGGATAACATTGCCGCCAAAGGGGAAAGAGCGGCATTTATTAATCAGGCCATACAGAAAGCGGTCGATGAGTGGCACAAACAAAAGGCTTTGGAAAAAATTTTAAACTTTAAGCCCTACAAAATTAATCAGGATTCCGTGGAGGTGTTGCGAGAAATTAGGGAGGGTTGAATCCAACCCGATAAACTCCCTATTTGACAGCATACTCCACTGGGTTCGTGCGGGCTATTGGGTCTTTCCCTGTTACTACTCACCCACCATGCAGATAAAACACATAAGTATTGAGCAGATAAAGTGTGAACAGACTCAGGCTAATCCAGCCGATACTGATGAATAAACGCGTGCTGGGTCGATAAACCAGGCCAATGATGACGATGCCGCTCATGATCACTGCCGACATGGCAGAAAAGGCATGCATTGGGGAGATATAGGCTAGCAGAGGGCCTGTGAAAAAAATCATATCTTCCAACGCCAGGATAAAAATATTGAACAGATTGCTGCCTAACAAATTGGCAATGGCCATATCCAGTGCACCCATGCGAAATGCTGCAATGGTGACGGCCAGTTCAGGAAGAGAAGTGACACCAGCAATAAACAGCGTGCCTACAAAGGTATTATGCCAGCCCATTGCTTCGGCCAGTTGTGCGCCTACAAAAGGTAAATATATGCCGGCAGCGACGACGACCATGGCAGACAAGGCGTAACGCAAGTAAGCCTGATGCAGGGTTATTTCCGGATAGCGATCCGCGACCTGTTCAACAAATTCTTTTACCTGTGCGCGTTCATGAGCAAACAATGCCCGCATGGCAACAATGTAGAATAATACGATGGCGGGAGTATAAACACCCATGTGGGCAACGTTAAAAGTGGCTTTACCGACCAGCAGTACATTCAAACCCACAAACCCGATCAGTATCACGCCAAATCCTGCAGACAGAATATGGCTTGGGCTGGCGCGACGGTATAAGGATTCGCCACGCACCAAAAAATCCAGCACGACCAGAATAACCAGATTAAACACGCAACTGCCCAGCAGGCTGCCCACTGCAATGTTCGGCACATTCGCCAATGTCAATGCACTGACACCCGTAACCAGCTCAGGCAGTGAAGTCACCGTAGCAAGCAGAATAAGGCCAACCCAGTTGCCGGACAAACCGCTCTTGTCTGCAATGACATCGGCATAGCGGCACAGTTTTGTACCTGCCAAACCGATCAGCACGGCACAAATGGCAAATTCGAACCAAATCAGTAGGGTGCTGGCCGACATTAAATCCGAACGATCAGTTGCTGCATTAGCTAGCGCCGCCCGTCGTACCAGATCGGGAGTTTTTTCTTGTTTTGCAAGGTACGGCGTGGACTGAGGATCACGCTGAATAACTGGCTGGCGATTTCCCTGCCGGTATACAGTTGTACTTTGCGCGGTGAGGTGATGAGCGGGTGGCGGGTGAGAATGGTGAATTTCAGGCCATGCTTGCGTCCCCATTGTTTGAGCAGTTGGCTGAGGTCAATTTCATCCGCAGCAAAGAGTTCCTGATTGAATCCGCCTACGTCACGGAATGCATCCGCACGACACACGACGAGCGCTCCCGATGCCCAGTGAAATACGACTGAACATGCTGTCCACAGTTGCATGGCGGCGGTACCCCACCACGGCAAATCCGGCATGTGCATGGTGCTGCCACAGCCCACATGTTTGCCCGCCTCGATCATTTGCAAAATATCGGCGACCATGCCGGGATTGAGCAGACTGTCCGCATCCACAAACAGCAGCCAGTCACCCGTTGCCGCCACCGCACCGACGTTGCGTGCGCGGCCAATCTGATTGACCGGCTCGAAAACTACTTTTGCGCCGGCTTGCGTGGCCAGCTCTGCTGTTTTATCGGTTGAGTTATTGTCAACAACGATCACTTCGGAAGTAAAGCCGGGCTTTTGATGGGCGGCCAATGACTCGGAAATGGAATCCAGACAATGCGTAATTAAGAGTTCTTCGTTAAAGGCGGGGATAATGATTGAAAGATGCATAAGTAAACAATATAAATTTTCGATGAAAAACGCTATTATCCCGTAAAACTGAATAAAATCGAGAAAACAGAACAATGAAAAAAAATAATAAGGCAGCAGAATTGCCGCTGCCACCAGGCCCGCCCCTGTGGACAGGTATACAGGATTATTGGCGGGGACCTCCGCAGTATTTTGAGAAACTGGCGCGAACCTATGGTGATGTTGTGCGCTGGCGTGGCATGTTTACCCTCTACACCATCAATAATCCTGATTATGTGCGACAGATTCTGACTCAGGGCTACCCAAGGTTCATCAAGGATACCATCGATTATCGCGTACTGTCCCAATCGCTGGGTAAAGGATTGGTGACGAGTGAAGGCACATGCTGGCAGCAGCAGCGCAAACTGATGCAGCCGATATTCACTAATCGCAATGTGAATGGTTTTGACACCACTATCAATGCCATGACTGCACAGATGATACAACGCTGGGAGCAACGATCCTCTACTGAAACAGTCTGGCTGGATCGGGAAATGGGACATGTGGCGTTTCAGATTGTGAGCCGTGCCTTGTTTGGCGCGGATATTGATCAATACTCGGATAAAATTGTTGAGGTGCTCAAGGTCATCAACACCAATTCCCAGACACTGCGCGCCATGCTGAGGCTGCTCCCCTGGCTGCTGGTGCCGAGCAATCGCCATTTTCAGCGCATGAGAGACCAGCTTGACCAGATTGTGCATGAACTGATCGAACATCGGCGCAAGCAGGGCGTGGGGGATAACGACATGCTGGATCGTTTGTTGATGGCACGGGATACGGAAACAGGGGAGGGAATGAGCGAAACTCAGCTACGGGATGAAATCGTGACCCTGTTGCTGGCCGGGCATGAAACAACGGGTACCGCCATCGCCTGGACGCTGTATCTGCTCTCGCAGCACCCGCACGTGGAAGCGCAACTGGTGGCGGAACTCGGTAGCGTGCTGTCCGGCGCCCCAGCGACCAGCAGCGATCTTGCGCGACTGCCTTATCTGAAACAGGTCATGCAGGAATCCCTGCGCCTGTATCCTCCCATCTGGGCGATTGCGCGGCAAAATACCGAGCAGATCGAGCTGGGCGGCTACCGTATTCCAGCCAAGAGCTATCTGGTCATACCGATTTATAACTTACACCGCCACCCGGATTATTGGCCTGATGCAGCACAATTCGACCCCGACCGCTTCGCCCCGCAGCGTGAAGCTTCACGCCATTCCTATTGTTACTTACCATTCTCCGCCGGCCCACGCACCTGCATCGGTGCCAACATGGCCATGCTCGAAATCCAACTGGTACTTGCGCAAGTGCTGCAACGCTTTCGTGTCACACTCGTACCAGGGCATCCGGTGGAGCCGGTGGCGGAGATTACGTTTAAGCCGCGTTATGGATTGGCGGTGAGGGTTGCGGCGCGTTAGCTCGCTCAGGATAGTTAATTTCTCTTATAATCCGGACTACCAGAGTTCATAGAACCCGAGGCCATAAAGTATGAGTGATATTTTTATATGCTATTCGAGGAATGATATCGACATTGCGGCACGGCTAATGCAGCGGTTTCAGACAGAGGATTGGGATGTTTTTATTGATCAGCAGATCCATGTGGGTAGGCTATCGAAATAAACTCATTTATCCATCTATATTTTTCCCGTTTTTTGGCTTTTAATATCACCGAAGAAAGCTTGGTATTTTTTGGGATCATGGTTTATGTAAAGACAAATAACGGTATTTTACACAATCCCCGCACTTTTAATCACACCCAGGCTGATGTGTTAATCATCGACGAACTTTTGGCTACCTGCCTATGAACAAACAGGGCATGCACAACCTGTTTCAGCTGATTAATGCCATGTATGAATACCGCTCAATCATCTTGACGACTAATAAGGAATTCACCCACTGGGGAGAGTTCTTCTTTGACGGTAATGTCGCTGTACCTATCGTTGACAGAATCATCCATCATTCACACATTTTTATGCTGGAAGGGGAAAGCTATCGACTGAAATCAAAACTGAACAAGTGATTTTTCTCTGGAAAAGTGGCTCAATTCTGTTGGCCATTGACACCAACAACTTTAATGTCCAGGATGCGCATCCTTACGGCGCCGCAGAGCAAGCCGTTACCACTAAAAAAACTTCCATCTCACCATTCAGTTTCTTGGCTAAAATAGCTTTTCCGTAGTAGATCACTCTATTCTCGGACAGCCTCCTAGCCTATTCTGTTGGATTCTTGATTAGTAGTAGCTTCAATAATTCAAGTTATTGTCACAAATAATGTTTAAAGTTTTGAAAATTAAATCCGATACTTATAATTAATGTAAAAATCTGCTTAAGTTACAAGTTATAGCTAGGGTGTGTTGACAATTGCAGATAAGTATTTATTAATTAGAATAAAACTCGTAATATTGATGTTTCCTTGCCACCATTAAAACGAGTTTG
>CXWL01040896.1_pt1 | contig 10609 bp, 14 predicted proteins | sample 590931 | NCBI WGS metagenome assembly CXWL01 (sample SAMEA3498368, study PRJEB10139) | groundwater metagenome | biome: water well; material: biofilm material | place: Germany | collected 2015-04-27 | reverse complement strand
GTTTAGGGGTACAAACGGCCCTAAGCTCGGAGACATACATGGCAGTTGCGCAGACTTATCCAACCGAAACCGCCGGCACGCCGGCTGTGCCTTTCGAGAAACTGGGCTACCGGCCGCTGACCGCAATCCGCGCGATCGGCAAGCTGCTCAAAGACAAAGAGGACACCGTTCAGGTGTTCGAGATCATGCGCGCGCTGTCGGGCAAGTCGATCCCGAACGGGTATGCGCGGCTGCTTGAGACACCGAACGGCGGAGCGATCGCATATCGCCGGCAAGAGCTGGCCGAGATTTTGTCGGATCGCGCGTTTCTGGAGAGCTTGCCTGCGGGCAGCGTGGGCCGCGCCTATTTGCACTTCACGACGAGCGAGAACATTTCCGCGCAGGGTTTGATCGAAGAAAGCATGCGCGCGAACAATCAAGACGTGGAGCGGTCTCACCCGTTCGCATGGTACGGGCGGCGCCTGCGCGACGTGCACGATCTTTGGCACGTGCTGAGCGGCTATGGCCGCGATGCGATCGGCGAAACGTGCCTCGTTGCGTTCTCCTATGCGCAGACGAAATCGCTTGGCTTCGGTTTCATAGGCTTGGTCGGTGCGCTCAAGCTGAAGAAGGAGCTGCCGGGTCAGCCGATGTTCAAAGCGGTCTGGCAGGCCTACCGCAACGGCCGCAAAGCCGCGTGGCTGCCCGGAGAAGATTACATCGCGTTGCTGTCCGAACCGCTGGACCACGCGCGGGCGCGGCTGAACATCGCGCAGCCGCTGGCTTATCTCGCCGTACCCGCAGAATGGCGTAACGGTAACGGCGGCATGGTGCCTGCCGCGGCGTAACGTCCGCACTTGTCAATCGAACATGATGGGGCTCACTGTCGGCCAAGAACGACAGTGAGCCTTTTTCATGACCTATTCGACCATTCGCTACACGACGCAGGCGCCCATCGCGCTCATCACGTTGAACCGGCCGGAGCGGCTGAACGCGTGGTTGCCGAAGATGAGCGAAGAGATGGCGGATGCCATCGACCAGGCGAACAAAGATCGTGGGATCGGTGCGATCGTCGTCACCGGCGAGGGCCGCGGTTTCTGCGCGGGCGCCGATATCGAGCACACATTTAAATCACGACTCGACGGACGCGACCCGGGTACGGATACGGCCGGGGGCCAAGGCGGGCTGCCGCGCGGGCTCGATTGGATTTCACTTGTGCGCTCGTCAAAGCCGTTGATCGCGGCCGTGAACGGGCCCGCCGTCGGGATCGGCGTGACCATGATCCTGCCGTTCGATGTGATCATCGCGTCGGAAGCGGCGAAGTTCGGCATGGTGTTCGTGCGCATGGGAATCGTGCCGGAGCTTGCCTCGACGCATTTTCTCGTGAGCCGCGTCGGCTATGGGCGCGCGAGCGAATTGATGCTGAGCGCGCGCCTTGTCGACGGTCGCGAGGCGCACGAGATCGGGCTTGCGGAATATGTCGTGGCACCCGAGGCGCTGCTGCCGAAGGCGTTCGAGATCGGCAAAGCGATCTCTGCCAATCCCGATCCGATGCTTCGGATGACGAAAGAATTGCTAACCAAGAACGCGTGCGAGCAGGACATGGCTTTGGCGCAACGCCGCGAAACTGAGCAATTGCGCGCTTGTTGGGCAACACCGGAGCACAAGGAAGCCGTGCAAGCCTTTCTGGACAAACGCCCTGCCCGTTTCCGATAGTAGGGTTCACGCACGGGGTTCGCATGCAAGACGTTTCCATTGTCGCGACGGCAAGTATTTTACCTGACATCGTGGTCACCAACCGCGACATCGGCCAGCGGCTGATCGACGGCGCGCATGCGCGCAACGAGCGGGATGCGGGCGCCGAGGACATTGCGCGCCAGCGCGCCGAGTTGATCGAGCAGAAAACGGGTTTGCGCGCGCGGCGGTTCTTTGCGCCGGAGGAGACGCCCGTCGAAGTGGGCTTAAACCTGCTTGAGAAGATGATGGACGAGCACACGTGGGCGACGCTCGACGCGATCATCGTGTCGTCGTCGTCGACGCAAGGGTTTCCGGGCATTTCGCAACAGATCGTGGCGGCTGGGCGCGAGCGGCACGGGGAGTTGGCGCATCCGTTCGTGCTCGACATTTCGAGCAACGCTTGCACGGGGTTCATGTACGCGCTGACTGTGGGCAAGAGCCTCATTCAAGCGATGGGCTACCGGCGGGTGGCGTGCCTTGCGATCGAGTTTTCTTCCCGGTGCATCGCCTATGACCCAAAGGCCTTCGGGATTTCGACGCTGTTCGGCGATGCGGCGGCGGGCTTGCTGTTGGAGCCCGGCGTTCATGGTCTTGCGACAATCAAGGTCACGCGCGCAACGTCGATGATTGACGCTGGAACGATCGGCCTCATCAGAGGCGCCGGCATGCAGGCAAGCAATCCCGCGCGCGAGGTGCCGCAAGACGTGCGCTGGTACATGGCGGGGCCGCCGGTTGCGGTCGGCGCCACGCGGATATTGGTCGATGAAATCCACCGGTATCAGAACGACGGACACACGATCGATTGGTTGATCCCGCATCAGGCCAACCTCACGCGGATCCTGATTCCGGCATGCAAATCGGCGGGGATCGATCCTTCGAAGCTTTGCGCGTCGTTTGCGGAGACCGGGAATACGTCGAGCGCGAGCATTCCGTTGCTGCTCAATCAACTGGTTGCCGACGGTAAAGCCAAGAAAGGCGACAACGCGCTGATGATCGGGTTCGGCGCGAGCTTCGCCGTCGGGTCGGCGCTGATTACCTTCAACTGAATACCAACGCAGGGTTGGCGCTTTCACGTTAAAGCTGTAGTGCGGAGTCAATTCGTCCGGGGACGGAGGGTTGCGCGCCTACTTGTGCGGCTCGGCGTTTGGTAGAATCCGTGCAGCGATGATTCGGAAAACGAGTCACGAAAAAGAACACAAGTGCGGGTGCGGGATGAGCAATATCCATTTTAGGACGAAAATGCCTTTGACGGTCGACGCGTTCGCGGCGCCGGAGCAAGACGTCGTTCCGCTGCAGTGGAGCATCCCCGCGTGGATCACGCTCGCCGCCGCGTCGTGGGCGGGCGTCTATTTCGTGTTCTCGCTGATCTTCTAGTTTCCTTGCGATCCTGAGGGATCGCGGTAGCGTGCGTCCGTAATTTTGCGGAGCGGCGCCCGTGACACTCAACATCGGCATCATCGGAGCTGCGCGCGTTGCGGTCTACGCGATGATGGCGCCCGCACGCGAGGTTGCGCGCGTCAAGGTCGCGGCGATCGCGGCGCGCGATCCCGCGCGGGCCCAGGCGTTCGCGACCGCACATGGGATCGCGAAGGTTCACGCGTCTTACGATGCACTGATCGGCGATCCTTCGATCGATCTCGTCTGTGGCGACGCCGCCTGCGTTTCACGCGGGCATCGCGATCAAGGCGCTTGAGGCGGGCAAGCACGTGCTGGTCGAGAAGCCGTTTTCGATGAACGCGGACGAGGCGGGCGAAGTGCTCGACGTTGCCGCGCGCGCGGGGCGGCGCGTGTTCGAGGCTTACCACTATCGCCATCACACGCTGTGGCACCGGATCGTCAAGATTTGCCGCAGCGGTGCGCTCGGGCGGATCGTTTCGCTCGATGCGCCTGCGTCGAGACCACATGCCCGCGCTGATGGGCGTCGAACCGCCGCCTGAGATCATTCGTCGATCCCACATAGATGTCGTCGTTCGACAATTTCGTAGACATACCACACCGGGTCCGTCTCCCTACGCTCCGAAGAGGAGCTTCGGGAGACACTCCTACGCCTAAGCGGCTTCGCGCGGCGGACCACGAAGGGTGGCCTGACACCCGAAGCCGAAGGCGTAGGGTGGCGGATGGGGTGAGATTCGAACTCACGGTACGTTGCCGTACTCCGCATTTCGAGTGCGGTGCGATAGACCACTCTGCCACCCATCCGTATTTCAAGTGCGGGTGTGGTCCCTTGAAGGGCGGGATGAATAGCGGAGGGGAAAGGTGACTGCAAGAAAGGGCCTATTCGCCCGTTAAGGTCACGATTTCGGCGCGGGCGCCCTTTCCTTGCGCGAGTTTCTCGGCCGCCCAGGCGAGGGCCGCGCTCCATTCGGTGCCGAAGGTGAACGGCGCATTGCAGAGTATGAGGCCAGTCTTGCCCAACCCTTCAGCGCGGGCCACGTCGAGCGTGACGAGCGTCAGTCTTTTGATCCCGGCGCTCACGAGTTCCGCTTGGGAACGGTCGAGTTCGCTTGGCGCCTTAACGGGGAACCAGAGCACATAGACACCCGCCGGCCATTTGCGGTGGGCGGCGATGAAGGCTTGCGCCAGATGCTCAAATTCGTCGGGCTCTTCGAACGGCGGATCGATGAGCACCAGCCCGCGCTTTTCGCGCGGGGGAATCAGCGTCGCGAGGCGCTCGTAGCCGTCGCCGGTCGTGACGCGCAGGCGCGGGTCGGCGCCGAGCGCGCGGCGCAGGGCCTCGCTGTCTTCGGGGTGAAGTTCGCAGGCGAAGACACGGTCTTGGGCGCGGGCGAGCGCCAGCATCAGCGCAGGAGAACCGGGGTAGGATTTGATTTCCTCGCCGTTCATTTCACGCACGATTTCGAGATAGGGCTGGAGCGGTTCCGGCCCGCGTTTGCCCACGAGCCGCAGGATGCCATCCCTCGCCTCACCCGTCTTTCCGGCCGCCACGCCCGTCAGGTCGTAGAGGCCGGCACCCGCGTGGGTGTCGATCAGGGCCAAGGGTGCTTCCTTTTGCTGCAGGTAGCGCACGATCCAGGCCAGCACGCCGTGCTTCAGCACATCGGCGAAGTTTCCGGCGTGGTAGGCGTGGCGGTAGTTCATGAATTTGGCCGAATTCCAAGGCTTTCCGGCTTGACAGTCTCGCGCGCCATCATCATAAGTGCGGCCCTTCGAAAGGGCGGCGCTGGTTTTCGCACCGGCGGCCGCCCTGATCAATTGCAGACGGAAGACACTTCAATGTTCGCGGTCATCAAGGCCCAAGGCAAACAATACAAAGTCGCACAAGGCGATCAGCTCGTCATCGATCGCCTGGCGGGCGAAAAGGGTGCGAAAGTCGCGCTCGGCGAAGTGCTGATGCTGGTCGACGGCGGCAAAGCGACCGTCGGCAAACCGGTGCTGACCGGCGCCAAGGTCGAGGCCGAAATCGTCGATCATTCGCGCGCCGACAAGATCAAGGTGTTCAAGAAACGCCGCCGCAAGAATTATCATCGTACGCGTGGCCACCGTCAGGATCAGACGACGGTGAAGATCACGGCCATCACAGGGTAAGGCGTCATGGCACACAAAAAAGCCGGTGGTTCGTCACGTAACGGACGCGATTCAAATCCAAAGTATCTCGGCGTGAAGTTGTATGGCGGCCAAGCCGTGGTGCCGGGCAACATCATCGTGCGTCAGCGCGGAACGAAATTCCATCCGGGCGCGGGCGTCGGCATGGGCCGCGATCATACGCTCTACGCGCTGGTTCCCGGTCATGTCGGCTTCAAGCTTGATGGCCGCGGCCGCCAAGTCATTTGGGTAAAGCCGGCGGCGGCTAGCGCATAAGGGACGGTCCACATATCGACCGCACCCGGACTAAAACGGGACGGCGGTCCAAGATTTAAGAGGGAGATGGTCCGCCATCTCCCTCTTTTTTTTCTCCCTCGCGTGGCTCATTGAGGAGAGTGTCGTGACGAAGTTCGAACCGATTGTGACCGAACGTTTGGTGTTGAGGCCGTTCGAGGCGCGCGACCGCGTGCGTCTCATCGCTCTTGCCAATAATTGGCGCGTCGCGAAGAACCTTTCGACGATGCCCTATCCTTACACGGAGGCCGCCGCCGACATCTGGCTCGGCATGCAAGAGGGTCTGTGGGCAGGCGGGAAAAGCGTCACGCTCGTCATCGACAGCGGCGGCGAACTCATCGGCGGGATCGGCGTCGGCGTGCGCGATCACGACGAATGGGAGATGGGCTATTGGCTCGGCGAGCCGTACTGGAACCGCGGCTATGCGAGCGAGGCGGCGCGGGCGCTGCGCGACCACGCGTTCGAGAGGCTGAAGCTCGACAAGATTGTGGCTGGGCACTACCCGGACAATCACGCGTCGGGAGCGATCCTCACCAAGCTCGGCTTTCGCTACACGAAGGAGACGATGCGACAGTCGCTGGCGCTCGGCTGCAAAGTGAAGTGTCTCGATATGGCGCTGCCGCGGGAACGGTGGCAAGAATTCAATATGGGCGTTCGACGCGGAGAGCTTGTCGCCCCTTGACATGCCACTCTGATGGTTGCATGTTCTACACATGTCTACCATGGTTCAGATTCGGAATGTACCTGAGGCGCTTCATCGGCGCCTCAAGTCACGCGCGGCGTTGGCCGGCATGTCGCTCTCAGACTATTTGTTGAACGAGATGCGCCGGGTAGCCGAGCAACCGACAATCGAAGAACTGCAGGCGCGGCTGGCTGGCCGGCCCTCTGCACCGTCGGGTGTTTCGCCAACGCGTGTGTTGCGTTCGGAGCGAGACGGTCGGTGATCGTCATCGACGCGTCCGCCGTTCTTGAGGTTCTTCTCAAGACGCCGGCCGCGCCCGCGATAGAGGCGCGCCTGTTCCGGGCTGGCGAGACGTTCCACGTGCCGCACCTGGCGGATGTCGAGGTCGCTCAGGTTTTGCGCAGAATTGCGGCATCCAAGCAGATGGACATGCAAAGCTGCAGGACGGCACTCGATGATTGGCTTCATTTTCCGGTCCAACGATACCCACACCATTTCCTACTGCCTCGCATATGGGATCTCCGGCAAAACATGTCGGCATACGACGCGGTGTACGTGGCGTTGGCCGAAGTGCTTGGCGTACCTCTGGTCACCCATGATGGACGCCTTGGCAATGCGCCGGGCCACGCTGCGCAGATCGAGGTGGTCTGAGAGGCGGGGAAGCGGCGGTCGCAGTTGCGAAATGGCTGCATCTTGAGTCCGATTGGCGCGGGCGGCAGTGAATCCGCCTGCGCCTTCACCTTGCCGGTGAAATCAGACTCGCGGAATTCACCTGATCGTACTAGTAAAAAGGCGCTCAGGCGGCGTCTTCGGGGATTGGCGGCGGCGGTTGAGCGAGCAACCCCCAGCTCGTGGTGCCATGAAGTTTTTGGACCAAGTTAGGCTCTTTGTGAAAGCCGGCGACGGTGGCGCTGGCTGCGTGAGCTTTCGGCGGGAAAAATTCATCGAATTCGGCGGGCCTGACGGAGGCAATGGCGGACGTGGCGGGCACGTGATCCTGCGCGCGACGCACAATCTGAACACGTTGATCGACTATCGCTACCAGCAGCACTTCAAGGCGAAGAAGGGCACCGGCGGCATGGGCCAGAACCGCACGGGTGCGGGTGGCGACGACATCACGTTGAAAGTCCCGGTGGGCACGCAGATTTTTGCGGAGGACAATCAGACGCTGCTGGCCGACCTTACGCGGGAAGGCGAGGAATTCGTTCTTGCGCGCGGCGGCGAAGGCGGGCTCGGCAATGCGCATTTCAAGAGCTCAACGAACCGGGCGCCGCGCAAGTCGACGCCGGGGACCGAGGGCGAAGAAAAGACGATTTGGCTGCGGCTGAAGCTGATCGCGGATGTCGGCATTATCGGGCAGCCGAACGCGGGCAAATCTACGTTCCTTTCGACCGTCACCAGCGCGCGGCCGAAGATCGGCAATTATCCGTTCACGACCCTTCATCCGCAACTCGGCGTCGCGGCCGTCGATGGCGTGGAGTTCGTGATCGCGGACTTGCCCGGCTTGATCGAAGGCGCGCATGAGGGCGTGGGCCTGGGCGACCGGTTCTTAGGGCACGCAGAGCGGTGCAGCGTTTTGCTTCACCTCGTCGACGGCGGGATGACGGCCGGCGAGATCGCGAAGGCTTATGTTCAGGTGCGGCGCGAGATCGAGGCTTATGGCCAGGGGCTTGAGAGCAAGCTTGAGATTCTGGTTCTCAACAAGGCCGACCTGATGACGAGCGGGGACGTCGAACGCAAGCGGCGGGCGCTCGCCGAAGTCGCCGGCGTCAACGCCATGATGATGTCGGGCGTGCAAGGCGACGGCGTTACCGAGGTGCTGCGCGAGATCGCGGTTGCGCTCGCATACCACCGGCGGGACAATCCAGAAGCGTTTCGTGCCGACCCTGACGGCGTCAGGCTGATCGAGCGGCAGGAGGAGCCCGAAGGCCTTCCGACCGAACGCGGATGGACGCCGTGAGCGGTAAGCTCACATCCGCCAAAACCATCGTCGTCAAAATCGGATCTTCAACACTGGTGGACGCGGCGACGGATGCGCTTGCGCGCGACTGGCTCGACGCGTTCGCGGCGGACGTCGCGCGGGTGAAGGCGCGGGGGCAGCAGGTCGTGCTGGTGTCGTCTGGCGCAATCGCGCTCGGGCGGCGGAATTTGAAGCTCGCGTCCGGGGCATTGAAACTTGAAGAGGCTCAAGCTGCGGCCGCGGTCGGGCAGATCGCATTGGCGCGCGCGTGGAGCGAGGCGTTGGCTGCGCACGGGCTCACCGTTGCGCAAGTGTTGCTGACTCTCGGCGACACCGAGAGCCGGCGGCGCTATTTGAACGCGCGCTCCACGCTGAAGACGTTGCTCGCGATGGGCGCCGTTCCCGTGATCAACGAGAACGATACGGTTGCGACCGCCGAGATTCGCTTCGGCGACAACGACCGATTGGCCGCGCGCGTGACGGGGATGATCGAAGCGGATTGCCTGGTGCTACTCTCCGATATCGACGGGCTTTACAGCGCCAATCCGCGCACGGATACGAACGCGCGGTTCATTGCCGAGGTGCCCGCGATCACAGCTGAGATCGATGCGATGGCCGGCGCTTCGGGCTCCGACATGGGGTCTGGCGGCATGGCGACGAAGATCATGGCGGCCAGGATCGCAACGGATGCGGGCGCGAACATGGTGATCGCGAACGGCAGTTTGCGTCCGCCGTTGAAGGCGATCGAAGACGGGGCGCGGTGCACGTGGTTTCTGGCGTCGGCTTCGCCTGCTGCCGCGCGCAAGCGGTGGATCTCGGGCACGCTGAAGGCGGCCGGCAGTATCACCATCGACGCAGGTGCTGCGACGGCATTGGCGCAGGGCAGGAGTTTGCTGCCGGCCGGCGTCGTTGCGATCGAGGGCGCGTTCGAGCGGGGCGACTGTGTCGCCGTTAAGGATTCAGCCGGCCGCGAAGTGGCGCGTGGCCTCATCGCCTACGGTGCGGAAGACGCGCGGCGGATCGCGCGGGCGAAAAGCGGCGACATCGAAGCGCTCCTCGGCTACCGTGGCCGCACTGAGATGATCCATCGGGACGACATGGCGCTGGTGCGCTGATGAATGCGCCTCACACGGAAGACGTCGACGAGCTGATGACGCGCATGGGCCAAGCCGCGCGTGCGGCTTCGCGCGTGTTGGCGAAAGCGGACAAGAGCCAGCGAGCGGGTGCGCTCGTCGCGATGGCGAAGGCGATTGCTTCTTGCGAGAAGCAAATCCTAGCCGCAAACGTGCGCGATATCGAACTTGCGACGGCGGCGGGTCTAAGCGCCGCGTTTCTCGATCGGATGAGACTTTCCTCGGATGCCGTGCAGGCGATGGCGAAGGGGATCGAGACTGTCGCTTGGCTGCCCGATCCGATCGGCGACGCAGAGGCGGAGTGGACGCGGCCCAACGGGCTCAAGATTGCGCGCGTGCGTGTGCCGATCGGCGTCATCGGGATCATTTACGAGAGCCGTCCGAACGTGACCGCGGATGCAGCAGCGCTCTGTGTGAAGTCGGGGAACGCCGTGATTTTGCGTGGCGGGTCTGAGGCGTTGGGTTCGGCCCGCGCGATCCAAACCGCGATCGGCGAGGCGTTGGAGCGCGTGAGCCTGCCGAAGGATGCCGTGCAGGTGGTGCCGACAGCCGATCGGCTTGCGGTGGGGCGGATGCTGGCGGGGCTTGAGGGGAACATCGATCTCGTCATTCCGCGCGGCGGCAAGAGCTTGGTCGCGCGCGTGCAGAAGGACGCGCGCGTGCCGGTGCTCGCGCATTTGGAAGGCAATTGCCACGTCTATGTCGATAAGGCGGCGGACCTTCAGAAAGCGATCGACATTGTTTTGAATTCGAAGATGCGGCGTGTGTCGGTGTGCGGGGCGGCGGAAACGCTCTTGATCGATGCGGCGGCCGCCGGGCGCTTGTTGAGGCCGCTGGTGCTCGCGCTGATCGACGCCGGATGCGAGGTGCGCGGCGACCGCATTGTGCAAACCGTCGACCCGCGCGTCGAGGCGGCTGACGACGACGATTGGTACACCGAGTATCTCGACGCGATCATGGCGGTGAAGATCGTCGAGGGCGTGGACGCGGCGATCGCGCATATCGCGAAGTACGGGTCGGCGCATACTGAATCCATCGTGACGGAAGACAAGGTGGCCGCCGAGACATTCTTGCGCGAGGTCGATAGCGCGATCGTGCTGCACAACGCTTCGACGCAGTTCGCGGACGGCGCGGAGTTCGGCTTCGGTGCGGAGATCGGGATTGCGACCGGCCGCCTGCACGCGCGTGGTCCCGTTGGGGCGCGCGAACTCACCACTTACAAATACGTCGTGCGGGGCAATGGTCAAACACGACCCTGATGCTTTGCCGCCGACCGTCGTT
>CXWL01001341.1_pt1 | contig 10610 bp, 9 predicted proteins | sample 590931 | NCBI WGS metagenome assembly CXWL01 (sample SAMEA3498368, study PRJEB10139) | groundwater metagenome | biome: water well; material: biofilm material | place: Germany | collected 2015-04-27 | reverse complement strand
AAAAGTTATGATTTTTTCGTCAAAGAAAGCCATTATGCCTGACTCGGCAAATGCCTTGCCTGGTAGAGATACGCCAATAAAGGTAACCGACCGGCATTTTGTAACAGGTAATCCCATTGTTCCTCCCTTTCCGGGTCATTTGCATCAAGCGCTATTCGCATTGGGCTGCTTTTGGGGAGCTGAAAGAAAGTTTTGGCAATATCCGGCCATGTTCAGTACGGCAGTCGGCTATACCGGAGGCAAAACAGCCAATCCTACCTATGAAGAGTTATGTACGGGTTTAACCGGCCATGCCGAAGCAGTCAAAGTGATTTATGACTCAGGCTTGATCTCGTATGACGAATTACTGAAAATATTCTGGGAATCTCATAATCCCACGCAGGGAATGCGGCAAGGCAATGATGTGGGAACTCAGTATCGATCCGCTATCTATACGTATACCCAGGAACAGTTTGATGCAGCCATTGAATCAAAAAGCCAATATCAACAAAGGCTTACCGCTAAAGGACATGGCCAGATAACAACTGAGATTGGTCAGGCCGGCGAATTTTATTACGCGGAAGAATATCATCAGCAGTATCTTGCCAAAAATCCTCAAGGCTATTGCGGATTGGGTGGGGTAGGCGTTTGTTATGATTAAATTTGGCGTTCGGGAAGCAAAAAAAAGCGGCTAAAATAGCCGCTTTAAAAATTAGGAAGGGTATAACGCAACTTTCAGCTATCATGCCCCTAAAAGGGACTTGAATAAAAGTCAGGTTAATAATAGCAACAGATAATGCAAATAAAAATGTGGCATATTGTCGCAGTTCCGTAATTTATTATTGTTCATATTATCAATTGTTTATTCTTGATACTTGATTTCAATTAGAGCTAGAATCCCCCATACTTCTTTGTCATACAGAAAAAATGCTTAATCAAGTCTCGCCCAAATCAGAAATTTCTGCCCGGAATAACCTGAAATGGTTATTTATTCTCAGAAACTTGATGATAGTCGGTGAGACGTTACTGATCTTTCTGTCGATAAACGCATTAAATATCCATTTGCCACAGCAGCAGCTCTGGCTGGTGGTTTTATCACTCGCAGCGTTTAATTTTTTTACGTCAATGCGAATGCAAACCGATGAGCCGGTAACCGATCTGGAAATTTTTTCGCAGTTGGCTGTTGATGTATTGGCAATCGCAGGCTTGTTATATTTAACCGGAGGGGCTTCCAATCCAATAACCTGGGTGTTTTTATTGCCGCTTATGATTACCGCCATTATGTTGCCGCAGGCTTATGCCTGGTATATGGTATTGTTGACAACATCCATTTATACGGCGTTGATAGCCTTTAATATTCCGTTACCCTCGATAGAACCCCATGCGCCTAATCCTGTTGTGCCGCATTCTGATTTGCAATATTACCGAATGCTGGAGCACAACCATGAGATGAGTGACAAAAGCTATTTCAGTCTGCATATGTTTGGTATGTGGTTTGGCTTTGTATTCAGCGCCGGACTGGTTGCCTATTTTGTTGCCGAACTGGCCAGAACCCTGAAACTCAAGGAGCGAAGTCTGGCCGTGGCCAGGGAAAACGCATTGCGCGATGAGCGAGTGATTGCCTTGGGTACATTAGCGGCCAGCGCTGCACACGATATGGGAACACCGTTAGGAACGATGGCAATAGTCGCGCATGAACTAGAACAGGAATATCCCATTCATCGATTCCCTGATCTGCACGAAAAAACATTGATCATGCAGCAACAGATTAATCGATGCAAAGAGGCGTTATCGGTGATGTCGGCGACTGCCGGTGAAATGCGTGCGGAGTCGGGATACATCATGCCTTTGGCGGAGTATATCGACAGTGTTATTACGCAATGGCGCACCCACAAACCGGGCATCAAACTGCGTTTTTTTATTGATCCGTCGGTGGTAATGGAAGCGGAAATTATTGCCGAACGGACGTTGACACATTCGATCATCAATATATTGAACAATGCTGCCGAGGCAACGAATCCGGAAGAGGGCATCGAATTTCATGCGGCTTGGGACCTGGATTATCTTACCATCAAGATTCGGGATTTTGGCCCCGGGTTACCCGATGATTTTTCTGATATTGTTGGCAAACACCCATTAATCAGCAAGAAAGGCGGATTGGGTGTGGGTTTGTTTTTAACCTGTACGACGATCCATCGTATGGGAGGAACAATTCAATTCGATAACATAGAATCGGGTGGCGCAATCGTGGAAATAACCTTACCGCTTTTTGAGCAGGACAATGATGATGACAGATCAGGAGATTGATAAACCGGGTTTATTACTTGTCGACGACGATGAAACTTTTTGCAAGGTGCTCAAGGCTGCATTGGAAAAAAGAAATTTTGACGTGATGATTGCGAACGATGTGGCGAGCGGCATGGCACTGGCCGAAGAGAATTTACCGGAATACGCCGTAATTGATCTACGCATAGGTCATGAATCGGGTCTGGAATTGGTAAAAAAGCTGATATCCCTGGACGACAATACCCAGATAGTCATGCTGACAGGGTTCGCCAGTATTGCGACAGCGGTTGAGTCGATCAAGCTTGGCGCAGTGCATTATTTAACAAAACCCGCCAATGCCGATGAAATCGTCAATGCATTGCATAAAAATGAAGGGGATGCGACCGTCATGATTAGCGAGAGTCCGTTGTCAGTTAAACGTCTGGAATGGGAGCATCTGCAAAAAATATTAATGCAACATGACGGAAATATTTCAGCTGCTGCCAGAGCATTGAATATGCATAGACGGACCTTACAGCGAAAACTTGAAAAACGCCCCGTGCGTGATTAAACGGCCATTTTACACAAGAAGTAAATTCAACAATTGAAGGTCAATCCAGTGAGTGATTGCCAACATAATAGGGTCGATATTTTTCTAAATAGCTTTAGTTGGATCAAGGATGACTGGCAATCCAACAAATTTCGATTTGTCATTGAAGTATTGGCCTGGCTTATCTCAATTGGCTGCTCTGTCATCATGGCCATTACTGTCCCCAATCCACAGCTTGTCAGTCTGTATCCGTTGTGGATAACTGGGTGTGCCATGTATGCCTGGGCTGCATACAGTAGAAAATCGTTTGGTATGCTGGCGAATTACCTGCTGCTGGCTACTATTGATTCAGTCGGATTATTGCGTATTATCAACTGAAGAAGCCAGTTAAAATCATCCAAAAAAGCCATCGACAATTAGTAAGCCACTAGAAATTTATTTTGGTTTGACTTAGAGCTGGTAATTTCGGCCAAAACCCGGCCTTGAAGGCTGATATTAAAGAATCTTCAAAATTTTCACGGTGTCATATTTTATATTCTGAGTTTTTTGTATTTTAAAGTGAAGTAGGGTTGACCTGATAATATTCCAGGCATTACTACTTACAATTAGTAATACTATAGAGGTATAAAATGCATAAGCTAACCACGAAAAGGCAAGTGACGCTACCACAAGCTGTTTGCAATGCAATGGCCTTGCAGCCCGGCGATTATGTTGAGGTGTTTGCGCGTGACGGCGTAGCGCATATCGTCAAGATGAACTCCGATAATCTAGCAGGTAAGTTTAATTATCTGATCAAGGACAAAGAGCTTCCGTGTTGAAATAAATAACCTAATAGGTTAATATCAATAGATGGAAAAAGGCACGTCTCATTATAAGTTGTCAATCGTTAAGTCCATGATCAACGATGGGAAGGTGAGAACTACAAAAGCCGCCCGTGAAGGTGGCGCAGCGTTGGGATTTGATTTCGACGGTATGATTGCTGTCGTGATGGCGCTGACTTCGGTGGATTTCTACAAGAGCATGACGACGCACGCTGACCATCGAATTTGGCAAGATGTGTATAGGCCAATCACGCCAGCCGGTGAGGTTTATTTGAAAATAACGGTCATTGATGACGTACTCATCGTGTCCTTTAAGGAGCTATGAACATGAAATGCCCAACTTGTGCGGTGGCAGAACTGGTAAATGACACCCGCGACATCCCTTACACCTACAAGGGCGAAGCGACCATTATTCCGGCAGTGACGGGTGACTTTTGTCCGGCTTGCGATGATTCGATTTTGGCGGAGGAAGAATCACGGCGTACGATGAATTTGATGTTGGAATTTAACAAACAAGTCAATGCGTCGATTGTTGATCCAAACTTCATTGCCAATGTCCGCAAAAAGCTTTCCCTTGACCAAAGAGAGGCAGCAGAAATTTTCGGCGGTGGAGTCAATGCCTTCTCGCGCTACGAAAATGGCAAGGCCAAACCTCCCTTAGCCTTAGTAAAGTTATTCAAACTGCTTGATCGGTATCCCGACCTGCTGAACGAAGTCAGGACAATTTAAAAAACAGGTTCTGTCGCAGTTAACCTACTGGCTGGACTGGCAAGGTTTAGCGAGTTTTTTACGATCTCGGCTATTAGAAAGGCACTCATCCAACAGCTCAAATGGCAATTTACGGCTCACAAGGGACTGTGAAAGTATTGTTCTATTGTTTCAAAATAAATAGCGTTAGCTGGATCAAGGATGACTGGCAATCCAACAAATTTCGATTTGTCATTGAAGTATTGGCCTGGCTTATTTCAATTGGCTGCTCTGTCATCATGGCCATTACTGTCCCCAATCCACCGCTTGTCAGTCTGTATCCATTGTGGATAGCTGGGTGTGCCATGTATGCAGGGTGAGCGCATATAAATTTTATTAAAACTAATAAGATAGGAGATAATCACGAGAAAACACCTTAGGAGAGACTCGTGAAAGCTGATTTAATTGAGCATTTTTCATTGTTACCCGATCACCGAATTGAACGTAACAAATGCCATGCCTTAATCGACATTATGGTCCTTGTTATCTGTGCTGTGGCCAGTGGCGCCGATGGCTGGGAGGCGATTGAGCAGTTTGGAAAAGAAAAGCTGGAGTGGCTGCGTCAGTATGTTCCTCTGGTCAATGGCGTCCCTTCGCATGACTGTATCGCCTATGTGATGTGCAGGCTATCGCCGCCGAAATTTCGGGACTGTTTTATGAGTTGGACGCAAGCCGTGGCCGAGGAAACGGGGGGCGAAGTGATCGCCGTCGACGGCAAGACCGCGAAAGGCTCGCGGGATCGCAAAAACGGTCGTAATCCCTTGCACATGGTCAGTGCCTGGGCCTGTCAGAACCGGCTCGTGCTCGGACAACAGGCCACCGACGAGAAATCCAATGAGATCACGGCCATTCCGAAACTGCTGGCACTGTTAGAGTTGAAAGGTTGCATCGTGACCGTTGATGCCATGGGCTGTCAACGCGCTATTGCAGAACAGATCATTGATCAGGGCGGCGATTACGTGCTGGGACTGAAGGGCAACCAGGAGACGTTGCATGAAGCCGTCGTGGACTTTTTTAGCACCGCCCAGGCGCGCCACTTTGCGGGAATCGCGCACGATTATGTGGAAGAAATAGACAAAGATCATGGCCGCCTAGAGATCCGGCGCTATTGGATTGCGGGGGAGCTGCGCACCCTGCCCGATCCTCAAAATTGGAAAGGCTTGCGCAGCATCGGCAAGGTGGAGCGGGAATGTCTACAAGGCGATACGCGGACGCTTGAGCAGCGTTACTTCATCAACTCGATCGCAGCACAGGCCAAGCCTTTCGCCCGGGCCGTGCGGGGCCATTGGGGTGTGGAGAACCTGTTGCACTGGCGGCTGGATGTGGTGTTTGGCGACGACGCCAGTCGTATTCGCAAAGGCAATGGCCCGGCGATTATGACCACGGTTCGCCATCTGTGCATGAATTTGTTTGAACAGGAGCCGACGGCAATGAGTCTTGCCAAAAAGCGCCGCAAGGCTGCATGGAATGATGATTACCGTGCTAAGGTGTTATTTTCTTGAGAATTTATATGCGCTCGCCCTGGCCATGTATGCCTGGGCTGCATACAGCAGAAAATCGTTTGGTATGCTGGCTAATTACCTGCTGCTGGCTACTATTGATTCAGTCGGATTATTGCGAATGTTCTGAAAACCGAATCAAGTTTTGAATAGACAGCTGTAAACGTACTGGAATTACGGAGCTGTAATCAAAACCTGGTTCAGTTTTCTGGTTTCCTACGCTTATTTGATTTTACACATCCAGCTTATTGGCTGCTTTTTGCTTCTGCAGCAAATAATCCAGCCACAGGTTGGACAGTTTTTCCTGAACGGTATTTTGTCTCAGGCGCGCATTTAGATGCGGAAAGTCGACCTTATCGAGATCCTGATCCTGGTTGTAGCAGGAATAAACAAAATATTCCTTACCGGTTTCAGGTTCCACATGTTTACACAAACATTGCGCGCAAATGCCTTTCATCATGCATTGCATCGGCGAATTGATGGAGCCGATGGCATGATGAACCTTGTTCAAATAAGGTTTCAAGACGTTATAACGAGCATCCTTGACAGCAGACATCATGCGGTCGGAACCGATCACGATCAAATGATCGACATCGGCCAACGAAATCGGTTGTTCACCTAGTTCGCCTTTGGCATAAGCCACCATACATTCAAGAATATTGCCGACAAAGGTAAGATCCTGAGGCCGGGTTGGTTTGATCGCTTCGACATCGGGGGTTTTATCGACCGACCAGATGATGATGTCCGATGCGGCTTCGATATCTTCAATTTTGAAGATATCCTGTTTGTATTTATAGCCGGCAAAATAAATCACTCTGTTACCGGCCGCGCGCAAGGCTTTGCCGATCGAAAACAAGACTGCGTTGCCCAAACCGCCGCCGATCAGCATGACCGTTTGTCCTGTAGGAATGTCGGTTGGAGTGCCGGTTACGCCCATGATCACCAAAGGATCGCCCACTTTCCAGGTTGCGCAAAGTCGAGATGATGAACCCATTTCCAGTGCAATCAAGGAAATAGTGCCTGCCTCCTTGTCGACTTCTGCACCGGTAAGCGCCAGACCTTCGGACGTTAAGACAGTACCTTCTTCGACCGGCGCAAAGGCTTCAAAATTCTGGACTCGATAAAACTGGCCCGGATAAAATTTCTTTGCGGCCATTGGCGCTTTGACAACCACCTCAATAATGGTTGGCGTCAGCCGGTTGATGGCAACAATAGTCGCTGAAAAAGCTTCATCCAGTCGGGCAAACAAGGTTTTCAGTGCGGCATCGCGTTCAGGTTGCTGAGCCGGGTTCAGACCCGCCAACTCTTTCTCGAACAGCTTGACGACATAGGGATAACCGTTCTTTGCGCTGGCCATCGCTTTCACCACGTTACCGGCATAGACGGGGTGGTTATCGCCATAAAAACTGATAAATTTGCCGTCTTTTTGATAAGACGTCAGTGGCGCCGGTTTGCCAAGTTTTGGAGCCGTTTCATCGTGCATCGGCACCAATTCCAATTCGCCATTCGTCCATTCCGGTTGATAACGCTGAAAAAAGTGCTTATCCATTATAAAAGTATCCGGATATTCACTCTGGTAAATCGTGTTCGGAGAAGTACCCGCTGCAATGTAAAGGCTGCGTAACGGCACTTTGACGATTTTGCCTGAATTGTTCCAGCTGCCGTCGTTTTGTTCCAGCTTTTCAAATTCTACCGCGTTCAGATGGCCGAATTCATCCGATAGAGCGCTATAAGGGCTCATGCCTTCGGCCAGAGCAATGCCTTCTTGCAGCGCTTCATGAATTTCTTCATGGTTTTGCCGGTAAGCGGGCGCATCTTTCATGCCTTTGCGGTAAAACAACGTAACGCCGCCCCATTTTTCCACCAGCGGTTGAAAGTTGGGTTTTTCGCCAGCGGCTTCGGCGCGTTGCCGTTCGGCGGCAATTATTTTGCCGTGTTCAAGGAATTCATCAAGAATTGTGGTTTCTTCTTTGTCGTAACGGCCGCGAACAGTTTGCTCGCCATAGAGATTGACCAGCGCCTGGTACCGGCTCAGTATTTTCTCGACCTGCACCGGATAGTAAGCCATCAGCTCGGTAGCGGTATCAATCGCTGTCAATCCGCCGCCGATGACGCCAGCCGGTAAACGTACCTGCAGGTTAGCCAGTGACGACGATTTTGCAGCGCCGGTTAATTGCAGAGCCATCAAAAAGTCAGATGCTTTGCGAATGCCGCGGATCAGGTTGTTTTTCAGATTAATGATGGTGGGTTTGCCGGCGCCGGAAGCGATGCAGATATGGTCAAAGCCCATATCCCAGGCATCTTCAATGGTCAGTGTGCCGCCAAAGCGAACACCGCCGTAAGATTTAAATGCGTTGCGTCTAAGCAGGGTCAGATAAATGACTTTAAGAAAGTTTTTATCCCAGCGCACGGTAATGCCGTATTCGGCAACGCCGCCGAATCCGGACAGGATTCGTTTGTCCAGATCTTCGTAGAGTTCCTTGAAATCAACAATCGGCAACGGCAGGCTTTGGCTGTCGCCGGTCAAGCTAACGGGCAATGGTTCAAGCTTCAATGCGTCAATAGCGGCAACGCCAAAACCTTCGTTCAAAAGATAATGGCTCATGGTATAGCCTGCCGGTCCAAGACCCACGACCAGTGCGTTCTTGCCATTATAAGGCAGCATAGTGGGCCGCTTCACATTTAACGGATTCCAGCGCGTCAGTAAACTGTAAATTTCAAATCCGTAGGGCATAAACAACACGTCGGTCAAGACATTGGTTTCTATCTGCGGAATGTTGACCGGATCGGTTTTTTGATAGATGCAGCCTTTCATGCACTCATTACAAATCCGGTGGCCGGTTCCAGGACACATCGGATTGTCGATAATGATGATCGCTAAAGCGCCGATATTGTCGCCATTGCGCTTAACCAGATGCATTTCGGATATTTTTTCGTCCAGCGGGCAGCCGATAGTAGTCACGCCCAAAGGGTCAATCTTGAAAGCATTGGTTTTTTTGTTGCGCATACCCTTGGAGCATGAGTCCGTATCGCGTTCGTGGCAGTAAATGCAGTGATTGACCTCGGATAACACCTGACGCTCATTAAAGCGCGGATCGGTCAGTTTAAAGCCATCACGGCGGCGGCGATGTTGTTGTTCGCCCATCCATGCGGTAAATTCACCCCGGTCGATAACATCGTGCTCAACCAGATGATCAAAATCGCGTTTTTCAGGGAATTTGAAGCTGAGCCAATTGGCAGCAATATTTTCATCCTGTTGCGCCACAAAGCTCCAGCGTTGAACAATGTCCAGCAGTCCCTGCGTAAATTCAGACGGGTCTTGAAGCGCTGTGATGTCCTTAAATTCGGATGCGGCTTGTGGTTCTGCTGATAAACGAAGGCGAAGCTCGCCAACCACTGAATCGGCATTTTGGTAAGTGCTTTCCTTACCCTTTGCTATCAGCTTGTAATGGGATGACAACAGGCCAATGGCGGCTCCAACTGTTGCAACGCGGTGTTCCGGATCTTTGTCCTGATGGGTGGAAGGAAAGCCCGCCGATTGTAACAAGTTAAACCGTTTGTTAATCCCCTCAATATCCCACCCTTCAAGGCTTTGATCTTTGAAGGTCAAATTCAGTTTGGCGATGACTTCATTTTTGTAGGTAAAAATGGTGTCCATTTCATCTTGTATTTTTGCGCTTTGTGCCTGATGCTGTTCGCTAACATTGAACAGAGTCGCAACAAATTGACCCACATAAGGCCCCATTCGCACCAACAAATCCGATATTGCTTCCGGCGTCATGCCTTCGCCCTGATTTTGACGGTAAGCCGCAAATTGTTCATGCAGCGCTACATCATGCTTTTTTACTGAGTTATCGAATGCGGTCAGTAAGTCTTTAAGGCGGGAAGAGTCATATAAATCCGGATAGTTGAAGCCGGGAATGCCTAGCGCAAAGTTGTTTTGTTCCATAATTCCTAAGTTTGTTTAGCTCAAATGGGGGGCGTCATAATTGTTAGCCAACAAGCCGCTAACGATTTGGTTTACGGCCGATTAACAGTGGTATTGATGCTCAATGGGCTGTTTCGGCGGTACATGTCTTTCATGAAAGACATGAATATAGGGCTGGTTAACAAGATAAAATTGTATGAAAATTGCTATTTAACAAAGCATTATAATAAAACAGCATGTTTTTCGCTATAAATTATCCGTTTCTTTCCTGTCTTAAAGCGGGCCTAAATTTTTCAGTTGATAGCTCGTAAGTGGTATTGACTGGATTTTATTTTCTTCGGGTTGTGTAATTCTGCATTGATTTACATAACATCCGATTCAGCATAGGATACCCATACTTTTCTTAGTTTTTCCTGAAATCTTGGTACAGTAATCATGATCGAAAACCAGAATTCCAAAGCTTTTTCTTGCCGAAAGGCGGCGCAGTTTTTTATTGCGATTATTTTTACATTGATTATTGGTAAAGTGCTGGCCAAAATTCCACTGTTTTCAAACACTGAAATAGTCAGTTCAATGAAGTCAGCTGATTTGGTCGGTTTTGTAGCCACAATGGCTGTTCTAGTATTTGTTTTTATGTTTACCAAACACGCGATCAATGCACTCGAAGGAAGCGGTAACGGCGTATCATTTTTACGTGGCATCACGATTCCTCTGGCTTCTTTGGTTATTGTCGCGGTTGCCCAGGATAGTGTAAGAGATCTGTTGAATCCGTTTCTTGGTGCTACCGGTAACAGTTTACTGACACTTTTATCTTCATTGGC
>CXWL01127671.1_pt1 | contig 10611 bp, 10 predicted proteins | sample 590931 | NCBI WGS metagenome assembly CXWL01 (sample SAMEA3498368, study PRJEB10139) | groundwater metagenome | biome: water well; material: biofilm material | place: Germany | collected 2015-04-27 | reverse complement strand
CTGATTCTGTACGCCCGTTGCCTGATCGAGCGCGGTGAGCTGAGCGAAGCCCAGGCCGTGCTGGATGCGGTCAAGAGTGATGAACACAAGGCGGCGCTGGCCGCTGCCAAGGCGCAGATCCAGTTCCTCGGCCAGGCCGCCAATCTGCCGGATGTCGCCGAACTGAAATCGCGTCTGGCGCAGAATCCGCAGGACGACGAAGCGGTCTATCAACTGGCGATCCAGCAGTTGGCCCGCCAGCAATACGACCCGGCGCTGGACTCGCTGCTCAAGCTGTTCATCCGCAACCGCAGCTACAGCGAAGGCTTGCCGCACAAGACCTTGCTGCAGGTGTTCGAACTGCTGGGTAACGATCACCCGCTGGTCACCACTTACCGCCGCAAGCTGTTCGCCGCGTTGTACTAAGACGCCTACTCGGGCGTGATCCAGCGATAGAGCGGCGTATCGGCGCCGCTCAGCACCTTGACGTCGGCACAGTGGCGCAAGCGCACCAGCAAGCGCTTGCCGGCCGACGGGCTGCCGGTCACGCCCTCCAGTTGCTCCAGCAAGTCCGGCCCGCTCAGTTCGCCGGCCTTGCGCAACAACTCCCGGGCAAGCTGCCATTGCCGATCATCCTGACTCGCCGGTTTGACGACCGTGGCTGCGGCAGGCGCTTCGCCATCGACGCGGCTGACCTGTAGCTGCGCGCCCAGTTTTGCCCAATCACCATCATCGAGTTCCAGGGTCAAATCCACCGGCCAGTCGCCGATGCTTCCACGTATGCGCAACATTGGGGTTCCCCTCAGGTTTGTACTGAACATGCTCCCATGCGTCTTGCGCAACGCCAAGCTTGAGTTCAAACTGCCGGACCAAGTGTTATAAGATTACATAACATAATTGTTAATTGACGACTCGGAGTGTTGCCATGCGCCGCCTGCTTCTCGCTTTGCCGTTTGCCCTGCTGCCACTGGCTATCGCCCAGGCCGCTGAAACCCACGATCACGAACACGGCAGCCTCGGTGCTCACGAGCATGGGGTCGGGCGCCTGAACGCCGCACTCGACGGCCAGACCCTGGAACTGGAACTGGAAAGCCCGGCGATGAATCTGGTGGGCTTCGAACATGCCGCCAGCACCCCGGCCGACAAGGCCAAGGTCGCCGCGGTCCGCGCGCAACTGGAACAACCCCTGACGCTGTTCGGCTTGCCCAAGGCGGCCAATTGCGTACTCAGCGAGCAGGAGTTGGAGAGCCCGTTGTTCGGTGACAAACCCGAGGACCATGTGGCCCACGATCACGCAGACGAAGCCAAGGACGCCGACGCCCACGAGCATCACCACGACCACAGCGAGATCCACGCCCACTACCAGTTCACCTGCACCCAACCGGATGCGCTGAAGACCCTGGACCTGGCGCCGCTGTTCAAGACCTTCCCCGCCACGCAAAAAATTCAGCTACAACTGATTGGCCCGAACGGCCAGAAAGGCCTTGAGGTCACGCCCCAGTCAGGCACTCTGAGCTTCTGAATCATCCTTCCCCAGCCGACCGGTTTCCCATGACCCAAGCACTTATCGAACTGACTGACCTGGGCTTCAACTGGCCCGGTCATCCGACGCTGCTGGATATCCCGGCGTTTCGCCTGGAGCCCGGCGAAACCTTGTTTCTAAAAGGCCCCAGTGGCAGTGGCAAGACCACTCTGCTGGGCCTGCTCGGCGGGGTGCAGAAAGCCAATCGTGGCAGCATCCGCTTGCTCGGCCAGGAGCTGAGTGACCTTTCAGCAGGCGCCCGCGATCGCTTTCGGGTCGATCACACCGGCTACATTTTCCAGCAGTTCAATCTGCTGCCGTTTCTTTCCGTCCGCGAGAACGTCGAACTGCCCTGTCATTTCTCGGCGCTGCGTACTCGCCGGGCGATCCAGCGTCACGGCAGTGTCGATGCCGCCGCCGCGACCCTGCTCGCGCACCTCGGGCTCAAGGATCCCGGCATCCTCGCCCGACGCGCCGACTCACTGTCGATTGGCCAACAACAACGGNNCAACAACAACGGGTCGCCGCCGCCCGCGCCCTGATCGGGCAACCGGAACTGGTGATCGCCGACGAGCCGACCTCGGCTCTCGATTACGACGCCCGCGAAGCGTTTATTCGCCTGCTGTTCGCCGAATGCCGCGAGGCCGGTTCCAGCCTGTTGTTTGTCAGTCATGACCAGAGCCTGGCGCCGCTGTTCGATCGTCACCTGTCGCTGGCCGAACTCAATCGCGCCGCCACGCCCGCAGAGGTCTAAGATGTATTTGCTCCGTCTAGCCATGGCCAGCCTGGCTAATCGCCGTTTTACCGCCCTGCTCACCGCCCTCGCCATCGCTCTGTCAGTGTGCCTGTTGCTGGCTGTGGAACGGGTACGCACCGAAGCCCGCGCCAGTTTCGCCAGCACCATCAGTGGCACCGACCTGATCGTCGGCGCGCGCTCGGGTTCGGTGAATCTGCTGCTGTACTCGGTGTTTCGTATCGGCAATGCCACCAACAACATTCGCTGGGACAGCTTCGAGCACTTTGCCAACAATCCGAAAGTGAAATGGGCGATCCCGATTTCCCTCGGCGACTCCCATCGCGGCTACCGGGTGATGGGCACCACCGACGCTTATTTCCAGCACTACCAGTACGGTCGTCAGCAACACCTGCAACTGGAAAGCGGTCGAGCCTTCGCCAGCGATCCGTTCGAGGTGGTGCTGGGTGCCGAAGTGGCTGACGCCCTGCATTACAAGCTCGGCGACAAACTGGTGCTAGCCCACGGCGTGGCGGTGATCAGCCTGGTCAAGCACGACGACAAACCCTTCACTGTGGTCGGCATCCTCAAACGCACCGGGACCCCGGTCGACCGCACGTTGCATATCAGCCTCGGCGGCATGGAGGCGATCCATATCGACTGGCACAACGGTGCTCCTGCCCGGGGTGACGGCCGGGTCAGTGCCGACCAGGCGCGCAACATGGACCTCACGCCGCAAGCCATTACTGCATTCATGCTCGGTCTCAACAGCAAGATCGCGACCTTTTCGCTGCAGCGCGAGATCAACGAATTCCGTGGCGAACCGATGCTGGCGATTCTCCCGGGGGTGGCCCTGCAGGAGCTCTGGAGCCTGATGGGCACCGCCGAAAAAGCCCTGTTTGTGGTCTCGCTGTTCGTGGTGCTAACCGGTCTGATCGGCATGCTCACGGCGATCCTCACCAGTCTCAACGAACGGCGGCGGGAAATGGCGATCCTGCGTTCGGTCGGTGCCAGGCCCTGGCATATCGCCACGCTGCTGGTGCTGGAAGCCTTTGCCCTGGCGTTGTCCGGAGTGATCGCCGGTCTCGCCCTGCTCTACCTGGGTATTGCCCTGGCGCAAGGTTACGTGCAGTCCAACTACGGATTATTTCTGCCGCTGTCGTGGCCCAGCGAGTATGAATGGACGCTGCTCGGTGGCATCCTGCTGGCCGCGCTGCTGATGGGCAGCGTGCCCGCCTGGCGCGCCTACCGGCAGTCGCTGGCCGATGGTCTGTCGATCCGTTTATGAGGATGTTGAAAATGCCCCGCGCCCTCCTGGCGTTGTTGATGCTGGTCGCTCTGCCACTGTGGGCGGCCGAACCCCGGGACCTGACCTGGTCGGAAATGATCCCGCCGGATGCTCCCACCGAAGTGCCGAACATGAAGCCGCTGCACGACCTGTCGCAGATGAGTGACGCGCTGGCGGCCGAGTCGGCACCGGCGGCCAAGCAGGACTTGCCCAATGCGCCGGTGGTGCAGAGCCTCGACGGCCAGGCCATCCGCCTGCCCGGCTACATCGTGCCGCTGGAGGTCAACGAAGAGGGCCGCACCACCGAGTTTTTGCTGGTGCCGTATTTCGGCGCCTGCATCCACGTGCCGCCACCACCGTCGAACCAGATCGTCCATGTGCGCAGTGAACTCGGAGTCAAGCTCGAGGAGTTGTATCAGCCGTACTGGATCGAGGGCGCACTGCAGGTCAAGGCCTCCACCAGCGAACTGGCAGATGCTGGCTACCAGATGGATGCGCAAAAGATCTACGTGTATGAGTTGCCGCAATAGCGCAATAGACGATCTTGATCGCCATCAAGGTTTTCTTTGAGCTGTGTCAATTCGTCATCGGCGGGGCTTCATAAAATGGGACATAAATTTTGAATTGTTCCCTGGAGCCCCCATGCACAAGTCTTTGCTCAGCGCTTCCCTCATTGCACTCGCGCTTGCAGTCCCGTCCGTCCAGGCCCACGAAGCCGGCGACATTATCGTTCGGGCCGGCGCCATCACCGTCAATCCGGATGCTGACAGCTCCAGCGTAAAGGTCGATCGCGGCCCGCTGGCAGGTGCCGACCTGGGTGGCAAGGCGACCATGAGCAGTGACACTCAGTTGGGTCTGAACTTTGCGTACATGATCACCAACAATCTTGCGGTCGAGTTGCTCGCAGCGACCCCGTTCGAGCACGACGTGAAACTCAAGAACACCGCCCTGGCTCCGGCCAACGGCAAGCTCGGCACCCTCAAGCACCTGCCGCCGACCCTGAGCCTGGTGTACTACCCACTGGATCACAAATCGGTGTTCCAACCCTATGTCGGTGCAGGCATCAACTACACCTACATCTACGACGAACACGTCGGCAGCCAGGCCAGCGCCGCTGGTTTCGACAACTTCAGCGCGAAGAACTCCTGGGGGATGGCTTGGCAGGTCGGCGCCGACTACATGCTGACCGACAACATCATGATCAACGGCCAGATCCGCTACATCGACATCGACACCACCGCCTATGTCGACAACAACAGCGTCGCACCCGGCACTCGGGCCAAGGTTGACGTCGACGTAGATCCGTTTGTCTACATGATCGGCCTGGGCTACAAGTTCTAAGTCGCATCCTCAAAAAACAANNCGGGCGAGACCGGCGCGCAGCGGAGTTTGCTCGGGCAGTGTGAAGCGCTGCAGCAGGCGCTGATTGTTGGCCCGTGAATGACGGATATCGCCAGAACGTGCCGGACCGTAGGTAATCGGTGGCAACTCACCGACCACTTCCTTCAAGGCCTCAAGCATTTGTTTCAGGCTGGTGGCCTGGTTCCAGCCGACGTTGACCGCGCCCACTTCCAGCGTCGGCGCTTCGATGGCTTGCACCAGCAGGTCGACCAGATCTTCGACGTAGAGAAAATCCCGGGTCTGCTCGCCATCGCCGAATACGGTGATCGGCAGGCCCTTGACCGCGCGCTCGCTGAAAATGCTGATCACCCCGGAATACGGCGATGACGGATCCTGGCGTGGGCCGAAGATGTTGAAGAAGCGGAAAATCGCCGGCTCCAGACCATGCTGGCGGCGGTAGAAATCCAGGTAATACTCGCCCGCCAGTTTGTCCGAGGCGTAGGGTGTCAGCGGCGCCTTGGCGGTCTCTTCATCAATCGACTCGCCTTCGCCATTGTTGCCATAGATCGCCGCGCTCGAGGCGAACAGCACGCGCTTGACCCCAGCCTGGCGCATCGCTTCGCAGACATTCAGGGTACCGATGAAGTTGCTCTGGTGGGTGCGCACCGGGTCTTCCACCGACGCTTGCACCGAGGCCACGGCCGCCAGGTGCGCCACCGCGCTGCAGCCTTGCATCACCCGCGCCACCAGCGCGGCATCGGCGACGTCGCCTTCGATCAGTTCGATCAGCGGGTTATCCAGAGGCAGGTTGCCCGGCTTGCCGGTCGACAGGTCGTCGAGGATGCGAACCGAATGCCCTTTGGCCAGCAGGCCATCAGCGAGGTGCGAGCCGATGAAACCAGCACCGCCGGTGATTAATACAGGGCCTTTAGCCATGACGATAAAACCTATCCAGTAAGCCCGGGAGCGCGGCACGCCAGGCGCGCGGCTTGATCCCGAAAGTGTGCAGAATTTTCTTGCAGGCCAGCACCGCATGTTGCGGCTCTTCGGCGGCATCCGGACGCGCGGCATGGGCCTGGGCGGTCGGTGCCTCAATGGCCAGCGGGTGCAGGTTGCGGGCCTCGGTGAGAATCGCCTGGCCCAGCGCCAGCGCCGTGGTCGCCTCATGCCCGGCGTAGTGGTAAGTGCCCCACAGCGGCGCGGCGCAATCGAGTTGTTTGAGCACCGAAATGATCACTCGCGCAGCGTCATCCACCGGGGTCGGGTTGCCCCGACGGTCATCGGCCAGCAGCAGCTCTCCGGGCTCTTCGGCACGCGCCAGGAAGCGTCCCAGGGAGCCCTCGGCACTGTCGTCGAGCAACCAACCAAAACGCAGCATCACGTGTTGTGGACAGGTCGCACGCACGCTTTGCTCGATGCGCCACAACGCTTGGCCGCGCAGGCCCAGAGGCACCGGTTCATCTTTTTCGCTGTACGCGGTTGCCCGCGAGCCATCGAACACGCGATAGCTGGAAGGCTGGATCAGCACAATGTTGTGGTGCTGGCATAGTTCGGCCAGGCGTTCCACCGCGCGTTCTTGCCCGGCCAGGCGTGCCTCGGGCACTTGCTCGGCCTGGAACCAGTCGAAGTAGTAGGCGAGATTGATCAACGCGTCCGGACGCGTGTCGTCGAGCAGTTGCGTGAGGCTCGCGGCGTCCCAGCCGTCTTGCGGGGGACGGGGGGCGAGGAAACCGATGTCTTCCTCCGCACCGAGGCGAATCAGCGCCTGCCCAAGGGCANNGGCTATGCCGCTGAGAGATGCCAGAATCGTGACATTTTGCGGGTTTAATACGCAACCGTCACCCGCAAAGTATAGAACGCGCGGGTAACGGCCCAAGTCACGGCAGTTATAAGGCCCTGCCACTTGCAACTTGGCGCGGGCGGTCGCATAACTTGACCCATGAATCTCCCCGCAGCCACGCCGCCCGTGCTCGACGGTTTTCATCCTGCCGTCAGCGCTTGGTTCACCCGCACGTTCCCTTCGGTCACCGCCGCCCAGGCGCGCGCCTGGCCGTTGATTCGCCAGCGCCGCTCGACGCTGATCGCCGCGCCCACCGGCTCCGGAAAAACCCTCACCGCGTTTCTCGCGGTGATCGACGATCTGGTCCGCCAAGGCCTGGCGCTGGGCGGCGAGCTGCCCGACGCCACGCTGGTGGTCTACGTCTNNCGTCTCGCCCCTCAAGGCGCTGTCCAACGACATCCAGATCAACCTGCAAAATCCGCTGGCCGGCATCAGTGAACAGTTGCTCTCCCAGGGCTATCCCGAGTTGCGCATCAGCACGGCGGTGCGCACTGGCGATACGCCGCAGAAAGACCGTTCGGCGATGCGCAAAAGCGCGCCGCACATTCTGGTGACCACCCCGGAATCGTTGTACGTGCTGCTCNNGTTGTACGTGCTGCTCGGCTCCGACTCCGGCCGGCGCATGCTCGCCAGTACGCGGACGGTGATCGTCGACGAAATCCACGCCATCGCCGCGAGCAAGCGCGGCAGCCATCTGGCCCTGAGCCTGGAGCGCTTGCAGGCGCTGTGCGACGAGCCGTTGATGCGCATCGGCCTGTCTGCCACGCAAAAGCCCATTGAAGCGGTATCGCGGTTTCTGGTGGGCGCCGGCCGTCCCTGCGAGATTGTCGACATAGGCCACGCTCGCCCCCGGGACCTCGCCATCGAAGTGCCTCCGGTGCCGTTGTCGGCGGTGATGGCCAATGACGTCTGGGGACTGGTCTACGATCGCATCGCCGTACTCGCCCGCGAACACCGCACCACGCTGATTTTCGTCAACACCCGACGCCTGGCCGAGCGCTTGAGCCGGCACCTCAGCGAGCGTTTGGGCAAGGATGCCGTTGCGGCGCACCATGGCAGCCTGGCCAAGGAGTTTCGCCTGGACGCCGAACAGCGGCTCAAGCGCGGCGAGTTGCAGGTGTTGATCGCCACCGCATCGCTGGAACTGGGAATCGACATTGGTGATGTCGACCTGGTCTGCCAGATTGCCTCACCGCGCTCGATTGCCGGCTTCCTGCAGCGGGTCGGGCGCTCCGGGCACCAGGTTGGCGGCACGCCCAAGGGTCGATTGTTCGCCACCACCCGTGACGACCTGATCGAGTGCGCCGCGCTGCTTGATTGCGTACGTCGCGGCGAACTCGACAACCTGCTGATTCCCGTGGCGCCGCTGGATGTCCTCGCCCAACAAATCATCGCCGAGGTCAGTTGTCAGGAATGGCAAGAGCAGGCGCTGCTCGCCGTCCTGCGGCGCGCTTCACCCTATGCCGCGCTGGATGAGGACCACTATCAGGCCCTGCTGAAGATGCTTGCCGAGGGCTACAACGGCCGCCAGGGTATTCGCAGCGCCTACCTGCATCGCGATGCCGTCAGCGGCAATCTGCGTGGCCGGCGCGGTGCCAGGCTGACGGCGGTGACCAGTGGCGGGACCATCCCCGACAATGCCGACTACGCCGTGCTGCTGGAACCTCAAGGGCTGAACATTGGCAGCGTCAACGAAGATTTCGCCGTGGAAAGCATCGCCGGCGACGTGTTTCAGTTGGGCAATACGTCTTACCGAATCCTGCGGGTCGAAACCGGCAAGGTCCGAGTCGAAGACGCCCAGGGCCAGCCGCCGACCATTCCCTTCTGGCTCGGAGAAGCGCCGGGGCGCAGCGCCGAGTTGTCGTTCGCCGTGGCACGCCTGCATGGACAGCTCGACGAACTGCTGGGCGCCAGCCCTGGTGATTGGCAACCGAGCCTGGACTGGCTGACCGACACCCTCGGCCTGGACTTGGCGAGCGCTGAGCAGATCGTTGAATACCTGGCCCCGGCGCGCCTGACGTTGGGTGCCCTGCCGTCTCAGGACACGCTGCTGATGGAACGCTTTTTCGACGAGTCCGGCGGCACCCAATTGATCATCCACACGCCTTTCGGCAGTCGCATCAACCGCGCCTGGGGCCTGGCACTGCGCAAGCGTTTCTGCCGCACCTTTAACTTCGAGTTGCAGGCCGCCGCCAGCGAAGACGCGATCGTGTTGTCGTTGTCCACCAGCCACAGCTTCGAGCTCGACGAGATCTGGCGTTACCTGCACAGCAACAGCGCCGAGCAAGTGTTGATCCAGGCGCTGCTGGATGCGCCGCTGTTCGGCGTGCGTTGGCGCTGGAATGCCGGTGTAGCTTTGGCGTTGCCGCGCTACAGCGGCGGACGCAAGGTGCCGCCACAANNCCGCCGCAAATCCAGCGGATGAAAAGTGAAGACCTGATCGCCAGCGTGTTCCCCGACCAGATCGCCTGCCTGGAAAACCTCGCCGGCGAACGGGAAATTCCCGAGCACCCACTGGTCGAGCAAACCCTCGACGACTGCTTGCACGAAGCAATGGATTGCGAGGGCTGGCTCAAACTTCTAAGACGTATGGAACAGGGTGAGCTGCGCCTGATCAGTCGCGACTTGCCGGCGCCTTCGCCGCTGGCGGCGGAGATCCTCAGCGCCCGCCCCTACACCTTCCTTGACGACGCGCCGCTGGAAGAACGGCGCACCCAGGCGGTGCTTAACCGCCGCTGGAGCGACCCACAATCCACCGATGACCTCGGTGCCCTCGACCCGCAAGCCATCGAGGTGGTCCGCGAAGAAGCCTGGCCGCAACCGACCCGCGTCGATGAAATGCACGAGGCGCTGATGAGCCTCGGCGCCATCAGCGATGCCGAGGCGGCGCTGGACGAGCGCTGGTCAGGATGGCTGCAACAACTCGCCGAATCGGGCCGCGCCAGCCGCGTGCAGATCGCTGCGGACCACGGTCTGTGGCTGGCGCTGGAACGGCTTACCTGCCTGCAGGCAATCTATCCCCAGGCGCCCCTGCAACCACCTCTTATCGCTCTGCCGGGGTTTGACGAAAACTGGGACAGCGACGAGGCCTGTGTCGAGTTGATCCGCGCCCGCCTCAGCGGCTTTGGCCCGCTGGAGGTCAGTGCGATCGGCGACCCGCTTGGCCTGCCCACCACGCGGGTCGAACACGCCTTGGCGCAACTGGAGCGTGAGGGCTACGTGCTGCGCGGACGCTTCAGCCCAGGCGCCACCACGGATCAATGGTGCGAGCGGCATTTGCTGGCACGCATTCACCGTTACACCGTGAAGCGCCTGCGCCGGGAAATCGAGCCGGTGGCCTTGCAGGACTTCATGCGTTTTCTCTTCGACTGGCAGCACCTGACCCCGACCACCCAAGGTCAGGGCAGCGCCATATTGCCGGTGATCGTCGCGCAATTCGAAGGCTACCCGGCGGCGGCCTCGGCCTGGGACAGCGACCTGCTGCCCGCGCGACTCAAGGGTTATTCATCCGCCTGGCTGGATGACCTGTGCCGCAGCGGCAAACTGGTCTGGACTCGCTTGAGTGCCCGCCACAAAGCCGCCAGCGTGGCCCTGCGCAGCACGCCGATCCTGCTGTTGCCGCGCGCCCAGGTGCCGCTCTGGAGCAGCCTGACTGAGCAAGCGCAAGTCAGCGAGCTGTCGCCGAAGACGCAAAAGGTTCATCAGGCCCTGAGCCAGCACGGCGCACTGTTTTTTGATGAACTGCTGCATGAGGCCCATCTGCTGCGCAGCGAGCTGGAGATCGCCTTGCAGGAGTTGGTCGGCGCCGGGTTGGTCAATGCCGACAGCTTCGCCGGCCTGCGCGCGCTGATCACTCCGGCGAGCAAACGCCAGACGCGTAGTGCCCGTCGCGGGCGCGGGGCGCTGAT
>CXWL01047909.1_pt1 | contig 10611 bp, 6 predicted proteins | sample 590931 | NCBI WGS metagenome assembly CXWL01 (sample SAMEA3498368, study PRJEB10139) | groundwater metagenome | biome: water well; material: biofilm material | place: Germany | collected 2015-04-27 | reverse complement strand
GTCCGTCAGCGGCGAATGGCCGCTCGCGCCCAGCGCGGCGCCGGGCAAGCTGGTCCTGGAAACGCAGGATCTATGGCTCGGCGACTGGCGCACGCCGCCGGTCGAGGAAGTGCCGCGGCTAACTTCCAAGCTCGACTTCAGCGGCCACACCGAGGACTGGAAGGCAACCTTGCGCGGCACCTGGCGCATCGGCGAGCGCAGTGGCCCGATCGCACTCGAAGTCGCCGGCACGCCCGAACGTTTGATCTTCGCGCCATCGCGGATCGAGCTTGCACAGAGCGCGATCGACTTCAGTGGCGAGCTGTCCTTGGGCGAAGTGCGCGACTATGCCCTCGACCTCAACCTGACCCAGGTCGACCCCGGCTTGTTCGCGCCCGAGTGGCCTGGCCTGCTCGACGGCAAGCTGCGCTTGAACGGACGTTTCGGCGAGGTTCCCACCTGGCAACTCGATATCGACACGCTGGCCGGCGAGCTGCGCAAGGCGCCGGTGTCGTTGAGCGGCAACGTGTCCGGCAATGGCGCGGCGCTCGACATCGGCGACCTTGATCTCAAGTGGGGCACCGGCGGCGCCAAATTGAGCGTGCCGAGCCCCGGCGAAATCGCGCTCGACATGACCGCGTTCGATCTGCGCCAGCTCGGCCCGTACGAGGGGATCGCCAACGGTCGCGTGTCCTGGCGGCCGGACGAGGATCCGATCGTGAGCAGCCGCGCGCAGTTGGTTATCGAGCGCCTGCTGGTCGCGGGCACGCGCATTGCCCACGTCGACGTCGACAAGCAGCCTGACTTCAACGCGCGGATCAGCGCGCAGGGTCTGGAAACGTTTCAACCGCGAAGCGAATCGGGCAAGTTCAAGCTCGCCGAATTGACGCTGACGGCCGCCGGCAGTGCGGGCGCGCATGTCATCGAGCTCATTGCCGATAACGAGCGCGCGCGGCTGGAGCTGGCAGCGAACGGTTCCTGGGCCGAGTCGGTCTGGACCGGCAGCGTGGCTCGGCTGCAGCTCAGTCAAAAAGACGGCGGCACGGCCTGGACGCTCGCGGAGCCGGCCAACCTCAGAATTGCACCCGAGCAGATCGCGCTGAGTCCGCTGTGCCTGCAGGCGGCGGACGCGCGCCTGTGCGTCGGTTACGCGCGCGAGGTCGAGGTCAGCACCATCGATGTGCGCACCGAGGCCTTTCCGCTGGCCGAGCTCAACGCATGGATGCCCGAAAGCGGGATCGAGCTGTCCGGAAAGCTCGATGGCGGCGGGCGGGTCGTGTTGAACCCCGAGGCCAAGACCGGTGGCACGTTGGATTTCCGCATCAGCGATGCCAGCGTGCGTGGCGCGCGCACGTACGAACAGGCCGTCGCATTCGACGGCACGCTGCGCTTCGACAGCGCCAGCGGCGAACTGGCCGCGAGCTTGAGCCTTCCCGGTCATGGATCGGTCGAGGTCAACGCGACGGGACTGGAATTGGCTGACGCCGCGCCGTGCGCGCCCGTCGCTGCGATCGCAGTCGCGGGCGACAGCGCACCGGCTGCGGGCGCGCCATGTGGTCGTTCTGGACGCGTGCATGCCGTCGTCGACATCACCGATCTCAGCTTCGTCGACGGCGTCACCGCGGAGATCCAGAGCGTGCGCGGGGCGCTCAAAGGCGAGCTCGACGGCCCGCTCGCCGATCCACTCGCCGCTAGCGGGAAGCTGGAATCGTCCGGCCTGCAATTCGAGCTGCCGGCGTTGGGTCTCAAAGCGACGTCCGGAAAAGTGGTGGCCACGCTCGCCGGCGATCGCTTGCTGAAGCTCGACGGGAAGTTCGCGATCGCGCCCGGTGAGCTGACGCTGGAGGGCACGGTCGGGCTCGGCAGCAGCGATCTCACCGAACTGCATATCCGCAGCGACAATGCCGGACTGATCGACTTGCCTGCGGTACGGCTGGCCGGCGATACCGATTTCGTGGTCAGTCGCAAGGATGGCGGCTTTGCGATCGACGGCGGCATCCTGCTGCGCGGCGGTCGGATCGATCTCGACCGCTTCGCGCCGGATGTGCCGCCGTCGGAAGACGTGGTCATCGAGGACGCGCCCGTGGCGGCGCCTGGGCCGCCGATCACTGCCGACGTCAGCATCGCCTTCATCCAGGCCGTGGACCTGCGCGGCTATGGCCTCGAAGCGACGCTCGGCGGCGGCGTGCGCATCACCCAGCGCCCGAACGCGCGCACACTGGGCGCCGGCGAGCTCACCGCGACCGGCATCTACAACGCGTACGGCCAGAAGCTCACCATCGAGCGCGGCCGACTGGTGTTCGGCGGCGGCCGCGCCGACAACCCGCGCCTCGACATCCTCGCAGTCAAGCGCATCAACCGCCAGCGCGTCGGCGTGCGCGTGCGCGGCACGGCAAAGCGCCCGCTCGCCACGCTGTACTCCGACCCCTCGCTCGAGCAATCGGAAACGCTGTCTTACCTCGTGCTCGGCCGTCCGCTGTCGACCGCGAACGGCGCCGACGGCCAGCGCCTCGGCGAATACGCCGACGCCCTCGAAACCGCCGGCGGCAACCTCGTCGCCGGCAGTATTGGAAAGCGACTTGGCTTGTCGGCAGGCGTGGAAAGCCTGGGCTCAGCGATCGGCTCGGCGCTGGTCGTCGGCAAATACCTGTCGCCGCGCTTCTTCGTCGGCTACGGCACCGCACTGCTCGACGCCACCCAGCTCGTCATCCTGCGCTACCAGATCACCGAAAACATCGACCTCGAATTCATCAGCGGCCGTGAACAGAAGGCCTCGGTGAGCTGGCGGACGGAGCGGTGAGATCTGGGAAGCAACGCAGAGCAAAGTCAAAAGTTCAACACAGAGACGCAGAGACGCAGAGGAAGCAAAAGAGAGAGAAGCGAAGCATTAGCGTGGCAGAAGCCCTCGAATTATCTCGGGACCACGCCACGCGGCCGAGTCGCATTCGATCAGTCCTTGGCCAGAGGACCTAGCTCCGATATTTGACAACCGTGCTTCTTCCCCCAAAGATTTGCTCTTGCCGTTCTCTCTTTGCCCTTCTCTCTTTTGCTTCCTCTGCGTCTCTGCGTCTCCGTGTTGAACTTTTGATCTTGCTTGGTTTTGCTCTCGGTTGACCCGGTCAGCGACGGCATCCGCCTACAATGGCGTGCCCCTGTCGAGTGCTGATATGACCGAGCCGGTTCGTCTTGCCAAACACCTTGCAGCGATGGTGCCGTGTTCGCGGCGGGAGGCGGAGTTGTATATCGCCGGCGGCTGGGTGCGCGTCGATGGGGAGGTTGTCGAGGAGCCGCAGTTCAAGCTGACCACGCAGACGGTGGAGCTCGATCCGGAGGCCGAGCTCTCTGCGGCGCTGCCGGCGAGCATGGTCTTCAACAAGCCCGCCGGGGTCGTCGCCGACGCGGGCAGCGGCGCGCTGCTGGTCACGCCGGATACGCGTTCGCGCGACGATGTCTCCGGCGTACGGCTGCTCAAGCGGCACTTTCAACACCTCGAGGCGCCGGTACCGCTGGAGACCGAGGCGGGTGGGTTCGTGCTCTACACCCAGGATCGNNGGCCCGAAGTGCTCGCGCGCATGCAACAGGGTGTCGGTATCGGCGCGCGCCCGCCGACCGCGATCCGCGTCAGCTGGCAGAGCGAGGCGCGCCTGCGGATTGCGCTGAAAGCCGTGCAACCTGGGCATATCCGGCAACTGTGCGAGGCCGCTGGCCTGGAAGTGCGCGCGATCCGTCGCCTGCGCATCGGCCGCATCCCGCTGGCGCGCTTAGGCCCGGGGGAATGGCGCTATCTGGGGGTGCACGAGCGGTTTTGAGAGTTGGCTGGGAAACGAATCGTAGGTCACGTTGCGCCCGCGGAATGTTTGGGCGGGCCGCCCGGGCGAATCGGGCGCTACGTGACAGCTTACGATCCTGCGAGCGATGTCACGTAGTGCCCGATCATCGCGGTCGCCATCGAAAGCAGCGCGCGGGCACAACGTGACCTACGTGTCGCGTTTGACCGATCCGTCCTGGCAAATCAGATCGCCGCAATCAGCTCCGGAATGATCTTGAACAGATCGCCGGCGAGGCCGATGTCGGCAATCTCGAAGATTGGCGCTTCGGCGTCTTTGTTGATGGCGACGATGGTGCCCGCGTCCTTGATGCCGGTCAGGTGCTGGATCGCGCCGGAGATGCCGATCGCGATGTACAGCTCGGGGGCGATGATCTTGCCGGTCTGGCCGACCTGCATGTCGTTCGGCGCGTAACCGGAGTCCACCGCCGCGCGCGAGGCGCCGACGCCGGCTTTGAGTTTGTCGGCGAGGTCGTAGATGACCTTGAAGCCATCGGCGCTGCCAACCGCGCGGCCGCCGGACACCACGACGCGCGCCGTCTGCAGATCGGGACGATCGCCGCCGCCCTGCGCCAAGCTCACGAAACGCGTATGCGTCGGCAGCGCCGCGCTGACCGAGGCCGCTTCGATCGGCGCCGGGCCCGCGCCCATCGCCGCCGCCGCAAACGAGGCCGTGCGCACGGTCGCGACCACCGGCTTGCCGGCCGGCGCCTTGACCGTCACGATCGCATTACCCGCGTAAATCGGGCGCTTGTAGGTGTAGGCATCGTCGACCGCCATGGCGTCGCTGATCTGGCTGACGCCGAGCTTCGCCGCGATGCGCGGCAGCAGATCCTTGCCGAAGGTCGTCGACGGCCCGAGGATGTGCGTGTAGTCGTCGGCGACCTCGAGGATCTGCGGCGCGTACACCGCGGCCAGCGCATGCGCGTTCGCGGCATTCGCGATCGTGCGCACCCGCGTGACGCCCACAATCCCCGCCGCCTGCGCCGCGACGGCCGCCGGATCGTCGCTCAACACCAGCACATCGATCGCGTCGGCCTTGATCAGGCTCGCAAACTTCACGCACTTCGCGGTGCTCTGGTTGAGCTGGCCATTCAAGTGTTCAGCAACGATCAAAACGCGCGACATGGGGGACCTCGTAGTGTTCGTACTATTAAAGTAAGAGCAAGATCAAAAGTTCAACACGGAGACACAAAGACACAGAGGAAGCAAAAGAGAGAGAAGCAAACAGCAGCGGCGTGAAAAATTGATTACGGCTTTGGGCAAGATTGCAGCGGCGTCGACGCTACGCAGGGCGCACTCTGATGCCCTTGCTTCTCTCGCTCCGCTTTCCTCTCTTTTGCTGTCTCTGTGTCTCCGTGTCTCCGTGTTGAACTTTTGACTTTGCTTGGTTTTACAGCAATCCCTTGCCCTTCAGCGCCGCCACCAGCTCGGGGACGTCCTTGACCATGATGCCTTTGCTGCGTTTGGGCGGCGGGGCGTAGTGGGTGACGGTGAGGTGCTCGCCAGGCTCGACACCGAGGCTGGCGAGCTCGATGGTTTCGCGTGGCTTGGACTTGGCCTTCATGATGTCGGGCAGCTTGATGAAGCGCGGCGTATTCAGGCGCAGGTCGACGGTGATCACTGCGGGCAGGTCGACTTCGATGGTCTCCAAGCCGGCGTCGACTTCGCGCGTGACGCGAGCGACTTGACCGTCGACGTCGACCTTGCTGGCGAACGTCGCCTGCGGGCGGTCGAGCAGTGCTGCGAGCATCTGGCCGGTCTGGCTGGCGTCGTCGTCGATCGCCTGCTTGCCGAGAATCACAAGGCCCGGCCGTTCCTTCTCGAACAGTTTTGCGAACACGCGCGCGGCCGTCAGTGCCTGGATGGGTTTGTCGGTTTTCACCAGGATGCCGCGATTGGCGCCCATGGCGAGGCCGGAATCGATCTGCTGCATCGAGCTCTGCTGGCCGATCGAGACGACGATCACCTCGGTCGCCTTGCCGGCTTCGCGCAGCTTGAGCGCCTCTTCGAGCGCAATCTCGTCGAACGGGTTGATGCTCATCTTGACGCCTTCGATGGCGACGCCGGAGCCGTCGGGCTTGACCTGCACCCGCACGGTGTAATCCACCACCCGCTTCAATCCCACCAGGATCTTCATGGCGCGCCTGCAATGTTGTGAATGCCGAAGAGACCCCGATGGTAGCCAAGGCGGCTAGAAGAACCAAGTGCGGGCGTAAGAGCAGTCGGGAGACGGGAGGCGTCCGAAACGATCAGACCAGGGCACACGTCGTGAAACGCTTATGCCCTGGGAACGCTTGGCGCCGACTGAGCTCCGGTCAGCTGCGCGGTCCTGTTCGCATCCAGCGCGTACGGTATGTCGATTTTTGCCAGACTAGCGGCGATCGACCGATCGTCCACCCGCCGCGGGCGGGCGGGACGAGGCCTGATGCGGAGCTGCCAGTGACCGACGATTTCATCGAGATCAGCCCGCAAGCCTTGGATGCGCGGACGTGCGGGGCTTTGATCGCGCGCTTCGAGGCCAGCGGGAAGGCAGCGCGTGGGCGCACAGGCGGCGGCGTGGATCTCACGATGAAAGACAGTTGGGATCTCTGTGTCGATGAGCATCCCGAGTGGCGGGATGTCGTCAACCTGCTCAACACGGCGATGATGAAGGCGTTGATGCGCTATGTGCGAAAGTTCCCGTCCGTCGCGCTGGCTCCGCTCTCGTTGCGCATTCAGCATCCCCAGACCGGTGCGCTGACCACGCTCGATGCCGCAGCGGTGGCCGCGATGCCTGATCGGAAGTTGCAGAACCTGTTGGTCAAGGTGTTCCGACCGGGGACCATCAACCTGCAGCGGTATCAGGCAGATCAGGGTGGCTACCCCTATTGGCACTGCGAGCTGTATCCGAAGGCAGGCGATCTCGGCGCGGAGACCCTGCATCGCGTGCTGTTGTGGTCGATCTACCTCAATGAGGGGTTTGCGGAGGGCGAGACCGAGTTCTTTCACCAGCAGCGCAAGATCGTTCCGCAGACCGGCGCGCTGCTGATGGCGCCTGCTGGTTTCACGCATACGCACCGTGGCAACAGGCCACTTGGGGGCGACAAGTACATCGCGACGTCGTGGGTTTTGTTTCAGAGGGCGGAGGCGCTGTTTGGCGGTTGATGGTTTGGTGAAGCAAAACCTGATCAATATCGAAGCTAAAGAAAAGGANNGATCAAAGGATCGCGGCCGAGAGCAAAGAGCACAAGATCGCGGGTGAGATCAAAGGCAATGGACGTTCTTGCTCTTACTCCCGTCTCCCGTCTCCCGTCTCCCAACTCCCGTCTGCTTTGCTACTCAAACCCGCTGCGTCCGAACAGCTCCACCTGCGGCAGGGCCGCGAGCGAGCGGCGGGTGGCGCCGCTGATGTGGTCGTAGCGGCCGTGCACGAAGAGGTCGCGGCCGAAGGTCTGCAGGCCGTTGATCTGTTGCGGCATGTCGGAGACACGCCAGTTCGGGTCGGTGACGCCACCGGCGGTGCGGGCAAACCGGCGGATCTGCGAGGTGGCGGCGACATACACTGCGTCGGCCGACAGCGCCAACAGATTGCCGCCAAGATTGGCGCTGCACGCGAAGGCGACATCGCGGGCGCCGGTCGCCAATAACACGCGCGCCGGTGCTCGGCAGGTCTGGGCGCCGACGGTCGTGAAGCCACCGGAGATGAAGACGCCACCGGCATCGTCGATCAGCGCGCCGGCAACGAACCCGCCGACATTCGCGTTGAAAGCCGGATCGATCGCGAGCGTGCTGGCGTCGATGCGCGCGAGCCGCGCGGGGCCGAGGCCATTCAGCGTATTGAAGCTGCCGTACAGGAACAGGCTGTTGCTGGCGGCATCCGCGCTGACGCCGACGATGCCGCCGCCGGCGTCGGCCGCGAACCGGAAGCTGTTGTCGAGGCTGTCCGTAGCGACGTGCATGCGCGCGAAGCGACCGAGCGGCGGCGCGATCCCGGTCAGGTTGTAGTTGCCGACCAGATAGACGTGCGGCCCGGCCGCCTGCAGGCTGGTGACGCTCAAGGCATAGCCGATCGGCGTGAACCCAGCCACCGGGTCGCCGCTCAACGGATCCAGCCGGCTCAGTTGACGCAGGTCGTCGTCGGCGACGTACAACTTGCCGCCAGCGAGGGCCATGGCGCTGTAGCGGCGCGCCGGCGGCCGAAAGCTGCTGTCGATGGTGCCGGTGTTGAGCATGCGGATCAGCCCTTCGCGCGGCACGCCGTTGATGCGCCTGAAGTTGCCCTGCAGATAGCGGCTGCCGTTCGCGGGGTCGATGGCCAGCGCGTCGATGCGCGCGAGAACCAGGGCTTCGGGCAGCGCGGTCAGCGCATCGACGCTGCCGTCCGCGTTGAGCGCCGCGAGGAGNNACGCAGGACGCCGCCGGAGAGTTTCTCGATGGACCCGCCGACAAACAGGCGGCCGCCGCCATCGCCCGCGATGACCGCCTGCGCAGCGCAGACCTGCCCGGAAACGGCGTCCGCGAATGGATCGAAGTTCACATCGACTGCGCCCGTCGTGCGTCCAACCCGGGCCAGGCAGCGGTCGAACGCAAACACCGAGCCATTCTGCAGGGAGACCCGGCTGGAACCCGTACCGACATAGAGCTGCTCGCCGACCACGCTCAGCATGCTCACCCCCGCGCCGCCGGATCCGAATCCGAGCAGTTGTGGGGTCCAACCCGCATCGAGTGTCGCCGACGGGGTTCGATCGACGCGTGCCAGCCCGCCGCGCGCCTGGCCCTGCACGCTGTCGAAAGCACCGCCCATGAAGAGATGCGTGGCGTCCACGGCGAGCGCGCCGACCTGCGGATTACCACCGCTCAACGCGAGCGCAACCGTCCATGCATCCAGCGTGCCGCCCGGCAGCGCGAGGCGTCCGACCTTTGTCCGTGGACCGCCGGCCAGGTTGTCGAAATTGCCGCCGAGGTAGAGGAAGCCGTCGCCCGGCGCGAGCATCGCGAACACCGCGGCGTCGGGGCCCGGAGTGAACGTGGGGTCGAGCACGCCATCAAGGCCGAGGCGCGCCAGCCGCGAACGCGCCGTGCCATTGACGGTCGTGAAGACGCCGGCAAGATAGAGCTGGTCGTCGACGATCAGCATCCGGGTGATGCTGAAGTCGGTATTGATGGTTGGAAACGAGGCGTCGGTCGCGCCGCTCGCGAGCAGGCGCCGTACGTCGAAATTGCTGCGCACGTACACCCGACTCGAGCTGTCCACGGCAAACTCGACCACGGCGCCCGCCGCGCACTGGAAGCTCGGGTCGAACGAGCCGTCGGCAAGCAGGCGCCCGCAAGCGTTTGCCGTAGCCGCGCCCAGGCGCTGAAAGCCTTCGAAAGTGGCACTGCCGACCAGGATGCGCCCGTCCGACAGCCGCAGCATCGTATCGACGGTGCCGGCGGCGATCGGATCGATCGAAGGTTGCGGCAATACCGGCGTGTTGAGCTGGGCTGTTGCAATGGCTGGCAGCAGCGTGAGGAGCGCGACCAGTGAAAGCGCGAAGCGTCGGGCGGTGATGAGCGCGAGCATGAATGGCGTCTCCGCGCGGCAGGCCCGCGCTTTGACTGTGGCTACCCGGAGTGGCGGTCAGTTCCGCCAAGCACCGGCAAAGCCAAACCAAGAAGAATCGTTCGCGCAAGCACGAACCCACAAGAAGCGGTTTGCGCTGTTTGTGGGTCCGTGCTCGCGCGGACGATTCTTCTTGGTTTTGACGGTTGTGGGAGCGGCCGCGGCCGCTCCCACTCATGATGCGTTGCGCGTCCCGGACAGCGCGCAAACAGCGGCGCCCGTTCGGCCTACTGCGCTTCCAGCGGGTACACCTTGATCTCGACGCGGCGGTTCTTGGCGGAGTTGTCGGGGTCGGAGGTGTCGGCCGGGCGTGCCCAGCCCATGCCCTGGGAAGAGAACTGGTTCGGGTCCATCGTCGGGAACTTGCGGATCAGCTCGGTCTTGACCGCGTTCGCGCGGTTGGTCGAGAGCTCGCGCACGGCCGAATCCGGGACCTGGCCGCGCATCGATGCGTCGGTGTGGCCTTCGATGATGATGCGTGCGGCGCCGTAGCTGCCGGCAAGCTTGCCGATCTCTTCCAGCACGAAGTCGACGTTCGGGTCGTACTGCTCCTCGACGGCCTTGCCGTTCTGGTCCTTGACCACTTTCTTAAACAGGTCGTAGGAATTGGGGAAGAAGTGGATGACCACCGTCTTGGTCAGGATTTCCGGGCTTTCCGACTGGATCGCGCTCGCGCTCATCGGCGCGAAATTGATGCCGTAGGTCGACTTCTGGTTCGCGTACTTGGGCTCGTTCCCGAGCTTCTGGATCAGGCTGAAATCGACCAGCTGGTCGAACGCAACCTTGGACGTGACTGCAAAGATCTTGCGGTACATCACGTATGCGGTGTTGAACGTGCGCTCGAAATTCGTCGGGTTGTTGCGGTTCATGAAGAACTCGCGGTTCTCCGGGTAGTTGGCCCAGTGCGCGTCCGGCAGCATCGACAGCGCGTCGGCCGGCGGCAGCGAATAACCGTCCGCCATCCAGCCGGCGACCTGTTGCTTGGCTTCCTGCGCATCGAGCCCCGCCATCGCGTCGAAAATGCCGCGTACGAGGCCTTCCATGATGTCCGGATGGTCCTTCGCGAAATCGGCGCGTGCGAACCAGACGTCGGCAATCAGCTTGTTCGCGGTCCCGGTCGAGACCAGCAGCTTGTTACCCTTGATGTCCGACAGGTTGTAGATGTCCGGCGCCCAGCTGACCACGCCGGAGATGCTCTTGTCGGCATTGAACGCAGCTGCGG
>CXWL01044670.1_pt1 | contig 10611 bp, 12 predicted proteins | sample 590931 | NCBI WGS metagenome assembly CXWL01 (sample SAMEA3498368, study PRJEB10139) | groundwater metagenome | biome: water well; material: biofilm material | place: Germany | collected 2015-04-27 | reverse complement strand
GCGTTGGGCGATTCTCATGACGGTGTTCTCGCGCGACCGCGCGATGTCGATTCAGCTTCACCGCAAAGGCACAAAGGCACGAAGATGCCCGAACCCCTTCGTGCCTTTGTGCCTTTGTGGTGAAGCTGGTTCAATGAAGCGCGCTTACGCGCGCGAGTAGGTCGCGTCACAGTCTCACTCCCAGGCGTTCGGCGACGGCGAAGATGTCTTTGTCGCCGCGGCCGCACATGTTCATCAGGATGATTTTGTTCTTCGGCAGCTGCTTTGCGAGCTTGCCCGTGTGGGCGAGCGCGTGCGCCGGTTCGAGCGCCGGGATGATGCCTTCCTGTTTGGCGCAGAGTTGGAACGCGTCGAGCGCCTCTTGGTCGGTCGCCGAGACGTAGTTCACGCGCCTCATGTCGTGCAGCCAGGCGTGCTCGGGCCCGATACCGGGATAATCCAGACCGGCCGAGATCGAGTGGGCCTCGATGATCTGGCCGTCCGCGTCTTGCAGCAGATACGTGCGGTTGCCATGGAGCACGCCGGGGCGGCCGCCGGTGAGCGAGGCTGCGTGCATGCCCGTTTCGATACCGTGGCCCGCGGCCTCCACGCCGTAAAGTGCGACGTCCGGATCATCGAGGAACGGGTAGAACAGGCCCATCGCGTTCGAGCCGCCGCCGATGCAGGCAACGGCCGCGTCGGGCAAGCGGCCCTCGCGCGCGAGCATTTGGGCACGTGCTTCCTTGCCGATCACCGATTGGAAGTCGCGCACCAGGGCTGGGTAGGGATGGGGACCCGCGACGGTGCCGATGATGTAGAACGTGTCTTCAACGTTGGCGACCCAGTCGCGAAGCGCTTCGTTCATCGCATCTTTCAGCGTGCGCGAGCCTGACGACACCGGGCGCACCTCGGCGCCGAGCAGACGCATGCGAAAGACGTTCGGCGACTGGCGCTTGATGTCCTCTTCACCCATGTAGACGACGCAGGGCAGGCCGAAGCGCGCGGCGACGGTCGCGGTCGCGACGCCGTGTTGGCCAGCACCTGTCTCTGCGATGATGCGCGTCTTGCCCATGCGGCGGGCGAGCAAGATCTGGCCCATGCAGTTGTTGATCTTGTGCGCGCCGGTGTGATTGAGCTCGTCGCGCTTGAAGTAGATCTTCGGTCCGCCGAAATGCTCTGTCAGACGCTCGGCGAAATAGAGCGGCGACGGGCGGCCGACATAGTGCTCGAGGAACTGGTCGAGTTCAGCCTGGAAGCTGGGGTCCGCTTTCGCCGCGTTGTAGGCGCGCTCTAGATCCAAGATCAGCGGCATCAACGTCTCGGCGACATAGCGTCCGCCGTAGAGACCGAAGTGGCCGTTCGCGTCGGGGCCGATGCGGTAGGAGTTCGGTTTCATATGGCTCATGATTTCAAACTCTCGACGAACGCGGCGCGCGCGCGCAGAACAAAGTCCTCGATCAAGGCGGGGTCCTTTTCGCCGCGCGATTTCTCCACGCCCGAGGAGACATCGACGCCGCGCGCGTATGCAGTGCGGATTGCCTCGGCAACGTTCCCGGGGGTCAGGCCGCCCGAGAGAAACCAGGGTTTGGTCCAGGTTTCTTCGGCGATGAGATGCCAATCGAAGGCGAGGCCGTTGCCGCCCGGTAGTGCGCCGGGTTTCGCATCGAATAGGAGCCAGTCGGCGCATTGCTCGTAGGTGTAGGCGCGCGCCACATCGACTTTGGACGCGATCGCGACCGCTTTCATCACCGGCACTCGAAACATGTTGCGGATCGCGGCGACACGCGCCGGCGTTTCGTCGCCGTGTAGCTGCCACATCTGCGGGTGAAGACCTACCGAGATCGCGTGCAATGTTTCGTCGTCGGCATCGACAGTGAGTGCGACTGTGCGAAGGCCCGGGGCGCGGGTGGCGAGACGGCCCGCATCTTCGGGTGTGAGGTGGCGCGGGCTTCCAGCATAGAAGTTGAAGCCGACGTGCGTCGCGCCAGCGCGGGCGGCGGCGTCGATCGCCTCCGCCGTGCGGATGCCGCAGATTTTGACGCTGCCGCTCATGCCGCGGCGTGCAGCAGGTCGTCGCGAATGGCGCGCGCGGCGGCGGCGGGGTCGGCGGCCCCGGTGATCGGGCGGCCGATGACGAGGATGTCGGCGCCGAGCTTCACCGCTTCGCGCGGGGTCATCACGCGTTTCTGGTCGCCGGTCGCGGCGCCCGTGGGGCGGATGCCCGGAACGATCAGCATGAAGTCGCGGCCCAACTCACGGCGTAGCGGCTCGATCTCGTGCGCGCTGCACACCACGCCGTCGAGGCCGGAGGTTTTCGCGAGTTTCGCAAGCCGGATGACGTGTTCGGAGGGCGAGCCGGCGACGCCTGTCGCCGCGAGATCGGATTGATCGAGGCTCGTCAGCATCGTGACGCCGATGATCTTCGGCCNNCGTTGCCGCGGCATCGGCGGCCGCGCGCATCATCGCGGCGCCGCCCGCGCAATGCACGTTGACGATTGCGACGCCGAGCGGCAGCACGGCGCGGATGCCGCCCGCGACGGTGTTCGGGATGTCGTGCAGTTTCAGATCGGCGAACACCGGCAGGCCGACCTCAGCGATCTTCGCAACGCCTTGCGGCCCGTTCGCGTTGAAGTATTCGAGGCCGATTTTCAACCCACCGACATAGGGCTTGATGGCCGTCGTCCACGTCACGGCTTTGCCGACGTCGGTCGTATCGAGGGCGCAGAAGATGGGGTTTTGCGGCGTGTTCATGGTGCGCCGCTTATAGGGACCGCCGCCGCGGGTGGCAACGCGTTCGGATTAACCCTCCAAGGCCGCGTCCAAGTGGATGTCGACCGCGGCCAAGGCCTTTGAAACCGGGCAGCCTTCCTTTGCGGTTTTGGCGAGTTCGGCGAGTTTGGCGGCGTCGAGGCCCGGCACGCTGGCGCGGGTGACAAGGTCGATGCGGTTGATCGTGAGGCCCGAGGGTGTTGCGGCCAGGTGCACGGCTGCTTCGGTGCGGATGTAAGTGGGCGGCGTCTTGTTCGTGGTCAGCTGTGCAGAGAGCGCCATCGTGAAGCAACCGGCGTGAGCTGCGCCGATCAGTTCTTCGGGCGTCGTTTCGCCGGTGCCGCCTTCGCTGCGCACTTTGAAGCTGTAGGGGCCTTCGAACACACCGCTCGCGAACTTCAGGCGGCCGGCGCCCTCACGCAGTGTCCCCTTCCATTCGGCATTGGCTTTGGCGACGGGCATTGGGTGGCTCCGCTTCAGGGTGTGGCGACGATTCGAAACTCGGGTGGTGGTGGCGGCAGCGGCTTCGTGCAGCGCGCGATCAAAGTGTCGGGCTTGCCGGTGCGGGTCAGGATGATGTCGCCGCCCGTGCCGCACGCCGCCGCGGCTGCAGCGAAGGCGGCGGCGGCATTGGTGTAGAGGCTCAGACCGTTGAGCGTGTCGACTTCCGGATCGCCGTTGAGCGGGCCGCAGCGGTCGCCGGTGTCGAGTTTCAGGTAGTCCGCCTCGTGCCAGGCTCCACGGCTGCCGGTGCAATAGAGGTCGAGCAGATGGGACACGGCGGTCCAGCGCAGCGCGTCGGCAGTAGGTGCGATTGCATTCACGCGCACGCGAAAGGGGCGCAGGAGGTCGGGCAGGCGTGACCAGCGTTCGTTGCCCGTGTCGGTCAGGAACACAGCGAGCGCACGTTCGGCCGCGCCCTCGTTCTTCGACGCTTCGTGCAGGAGGCCGACAATGTCGTACAACCCGCCGTTCTGTTCCGCTGTCCGGAATACGCGCTGCCAAACGCGGAAGATGTCGCCTCGTCCGGTCGTGCGCTTTTTCTCGAAAATGTCGGCGAGCCACATGACGGTTTGGCCGCAAACATAGGTTGTCATCGACCTCGCCGCCGCAAGCGGCCTGCGATTCAGCGACGCCGTGCATTCGTTCAGCGCGCTCTCGAGTTTTTTGCGGCGCTCTTCCGCGGAGATCCAGCCCAGTTTTTTCTGCGCCGTCAGCGCCCAGTACTCGGCGCCGCCTTCCCACAGCCAGGCCGGCGAGCCGGGCGTCGGATGGAAGGAATCGGTGTTCCAGAAGTGTGCCGTCTCATGGGCGATCAGATGATCGGTGCTTTGCGCCGTCTTGTTGTCCGCCGACTTGCTCCCGAAGAAGCGCAAGGCAACTGCGGGGCCGTTCGTCGTGTCGCCTTGGATGCCGTGACCGGGCATGGCTCGGTTTTCTGCGATGAGCGCAAGCGGCTTTCCCGCGAGTGCGTGACGCGTCGCGCGCGCATAGAGGGCAATCGTGCGATCGAGCTTGGTGCGAATATCGCGCGCAATGTCCTGCGGGAAATCGGGCGGAACGACGATCTGGGTGTTTGCGGTTTCGTAAAGATAGCTCGCTGGACCGACATACGCGTAGCGATGCGCGAGATTGTGCCCGAATGCGGCGTCGACGGGCCAAACGCTGCGCCCGAGCGGCAAGCCAGCTACGATTTGTCCGGACGTGGGCGCGACTTCGATCGTGTTCTTGAAGTCGCTTTCGTTGCCGACAAAGCAGCCGGCGTAGAATCCGAAGCCGTCCGGGCCGATCGCGAAGAGACACGGATAGGTCGCATCGGTCGGTTCGTTGCGGGGCCTGATAGCGACTTCGACCGCGTCAAAGGGAGCACCATCCACGCGGGCAATGACCGTTTCCTGAAGCACGAAACCGTCGGGAAGGGTCCACGTCTGTTTGCGAACGTCACCGCTGTCGTAGGCGAGGGCGAGCGTGTCGATCGGATGAGTCGCCTCGAAGCGCGCGGTCATGCCGTTGGGTGTCGTCGTCAGTCGAACCTTGAGGTCGGTGCGGTCTGCGGCAGCGCTTGCTGCGGCCAGGATTGCGAAGGCGCTCGCAAGGAGCTTACGCAAGATCTGCAGCCCGCCGCGCAAGCTGGGTCGAGGGCGTTGGCTTCACAATCAGTTTTTGCGCCACTTCGTTTTCGCGTTCGAGGCGGCGGATTTTTTCTTCCGCTTCGCGCAGCGCTTGGCGGACATGGGCTTGGGCGAGCCAGGTCGACCAGCCACCCAAGATGATGCCGATGAGGGCTGTTCCCATGATGATCCAGAACAGCGGCAAATCGACGACCAGCGCTGGGGCCTTGGCGTTGAACGGGTCGGCGCTGAAGGGGACCTTTTGGCGGTTCGCGACGGCGATCACGATGGTCGCGAGCGCAAGCGTCCAGAAGAAGAGTGTGCGAAAGAGGCTGGTCATGGGCACTCAGCTTGGGGCTGGCCTAAAGAACCGCGCTCACTTGTTCAGGCGGTCGCGCAGTTCTTTGCCGGTTTTGAAAAACGGGACGTGCTTCGGAGCGACGTGGACGCTTTCGCCCGTGCGCGGGTTGCGTCCGGTACGGGCGGGGCGCGACTTCACCGAGAAGGCGCCAAAGCCGCGCAGTTCGACGCGATCGCCCTTGGCTAGCGCGGTCGCGATCTCGCCAAAGATCGTCGCCACGATTTTCTCGATGTCGCGCTGATAGAGGTGCGGGTTCTGTTCCGCGAGTTTTTGGACCAGCTCCGACTTGATCATCGACAGCCCTTCCTTGAGCCCTTTGAGTCACGTCAGAGGCGAAGCTGCCCCGGGGCGTCTCATGCGTCAAGCGCAAGTGCTTCTAAAATAAGGGATATTCGCATTTGCAATGCAACAAGGGGCGGCCTTGCGACCGCCCCTTGCCCTAAACGTCATGCGGATCGTGGCGATTAATCGCTCTTTTCCTGCTTCTTCTTCAGGGCCGCACCCAGAATGTCGCCGAGCGAGGCGCCGGAGTCGGACGAGCCGTATTGAGCGACCGCTTCCTTCTCTTCGGCGATCTGGAGCGCCTTGATCGAAAGCGTGAGCTTGCGGGCCGCCTTATCGACGTTCGTCACCCGCGCGTCGAGCTTGTCGCCGACCGAGAAGCGCTCGGGGCGCTGTTCGGCGCGGTCGCGCGAAAGTTCGTTCTTGCGGATGAAGGCTTTAAGTTCGCCGACAGCGACTTCGAGACCGCCATCGGTGACCTCGGTTACCGTGCAGGTCACGATGTCGCCCTTCTTCACCGGCCCCAGGCTTTCCATCGGATCGCCAGAGACCTGCTTCAGGCCCAGGGCGATGCGTTCCTTGTCGGTGTCGATGTCGAGAACGATCGCCTTAACGACGTCGCCCTTCTTGTGCTTCTTGATGGCCTCTTCGCCCGGTTCGTTCCAGTCGAGGTCCGAAAGGTGGGCCATGCCGTCGATGTCGCCGTCGAGGCCGATGAACAGACCGAATTCGGTGATGTTCTTGATCTCGCCTTCGATCTGGCTGCCGACGGGATGCTTGTCCGAGAATGCAGCCCACGGGTTCTCCAGGGTCTGCTTCAAGCCGAGGCTGATACGGCGCTTGGCCGAATCGACTTCGAGCACCATGACTTCGACTTCTTGGCTGGTCGCAATGATCTTGCCGGGGTGGACGTTTTTCTTCACCCACGACATTTCGCTGACGTGGACCAGACCTTCGACGCCTGGCTCAAGTTCAACAAAGGCGCCGTAGTCGGTGATGTTCGTGACGCGGCCCTTGAACTTCGCGTTCACCGGATATTTCGCGGCAACGCCTTCCCACGGGTCGGCCTCAAGCTGCTTCATGCCGAGGCTGATGCGTTGCGTGTCCGGGTTCACCTTGATGACCTGGACCTTCACGTTCGCGCCGATCGAGAGAACTTCGCTCGGGTGATTGACGCGGCGCCAGGCGATGTCGGTTACGTGCAACAGGCCGTCGACGCCGCCCAGATCAACGAACGCACCGTAGTCGGTGATGTTCTTGACCACGCCGTCGATGACTTGGCCTTCCTTGAGGTTGGCGACGAGTTCGTTGCGCTGTTCCGCACGGCTCTCTTCGAGGACGGCACGGCGCGAGACGACGATATTGCCGCGGCGCTTGTCCATCTTGAGGATGTGGAAGGGCTCTTGCTTGTTCATGAGCGGGCCGGCATCGCGCACGGGGCGGATGTCGACTTGGCTGCCCGGCAAGAACGCAACGGCGCCGTCGAGGTCGACGGTGAAGCCGCCTTTGACGCGGCCAAAGATGACGCCGGTCACGCGCTGCTTGTCTTCGAACGCGCGCTCGAGCTTCGTCCAGCTTTCTTCGCGGCGCGCCTTGTCTCGACTGAGGATCGCTTCGCCCATCGCGTTCTCGACGCGATCGAGGAAGACTTCGACGCTGTCGCCGACGGCGATCTTCGGCGTCTGCCCTGCGAGGGCGAATTCTTTGAGAGCGATTTTGCCTTCGGTCTTCAGACCGACGTCGATAATCGCGTATTCTTTTTCGATCCCGATCACTTTGCCGGTGATGACGTTGCCCTCTTCCAGGGCGTTCGTCTTGAAGCTCTCTTCGAGCAGGGCGGCAAAATCTTCGCGGGACGGGGTAAAGGATTCTTTCGGCGCAACGGTGGTGCGCACAGCGGCAGTACGTGCCATTCGATCTCCAAGGCTTTAGGCATGTGCCGAACGGGCTTGAAGCCCGGCGGACTTGGCAACACATCCGTGCGGGACCACGGCGCGATACCCGGTTGTTTCCAAAAACAAAAAAGCGCTTCGAAGGGCCCCAACCCTTCAAGCGCGAGCGTCACCCATCACGTGCGCAAGCCCGCGCGGACGATTTCCAAAGCCCGCGCGACGGCCGTTTCTATATCCAAATGGGTCGTATCCAGCAAGTAAGCGTCGCTGGCTTGGCGTAGGGGTGCGACGGTCCGTCCTGAGTCCCGAGCGTCGCGGGTTTGAATGTCCGCCAAGACTTGCTCTTGCGTCCTGGTGGACCCTTGCGTCTTCAGTTCCAAAAAGCGGCGTTTGGCGCGGGTTTCGGGGCTCGCGGTCACGAAGAGCTTCACGGTCGCGTCGGGGCAAATGACGGTTCCGATGTCGCGGCCGTCCAGGACCGCGCCTTTGCCGCCCGGCGGGTGGGCCGCGAAGTTGCGCTGGAAGTCGAGTAAGGCGTCGCGGACCGCTTGGATGGCTGCGACTTTCGAGGCGGCGCCGCCGGTCTTGTCGGAGCGGAGCGCTGGATCTTCAAGCAGCGAGAGGTCGAGCGCTTCGACGGCGCGTTGAGCGGCCGCGGGATCGGCGGGGTCTTCGCCGCTTTTCAAGACCGAGAGACCCACTGCGCGGTAGAGACGCCCGGTGTCGAGATGCGCAAATCCCAGCGCCTGCGCGATGCGGCGTGCGAGCGTTCCCTTGCCGGAGGCGGCGGGTCCGTCGATGGCGATGACGGGGAGGGCGGTCATGCGTTGGGCCGGCGGAACGTGGCGCCGAGCTTTTCCATCATAGGCACGAAGACGGGAAAGCTTGTGGCGACGAAGCTGGTGTCGTCGACGGTGATCGGTGCTTTGGCGGCGAGGCCTGCGATCAAGAACGACATTGCGATGCGGTGATCCATGTGCGTTTCCACGCGTGCGCCGCCCAGCATGGCGCCGCCTTCGACAGCGAGCCAGTCGTCGCCGAGATCGACCTTCACGCCACATGCTTTGAGGCCGTTCGCGATGGCGGCGAGGCGGTCGCTTTCTTTTACACGCAGTTCGGCGAGGCCCGTCATGCGGGTGCGGCCCGAGGCGAACGCGGCTGCGACGGCCAAGATCGGATACTCATCGATCATCGAGGGCGCGATTTCGGGCTCGATGTCGATACCCTTGAGCGCGCTTGCTTTGACGACGAGATCGCCGATCGTTTCACCGCTCTCCAGGCGCTCGTTTTCGATCCTGATATCCGCACCCATGCGCTTCAAAACGGTGAAGAGGCCCGTGCGCGTCGGGTTCAGCATCACGCCATCGATGCGCAGTTCGGAGTCTGGTACCAGCAACGCCGCGACGAGCGGGAAGGCTGCCGATGACGGATCGGCGGGCACGCGCACGGACGCCGCCTTCAATTCAGGTTGGCCTACAACGGTGATTGCCGTGCCGTCCGCCGTTTGTGTGCGGCGGACCGTGGCACCGAAGTGCGTCAGCATGCGTTCGGTATGATCGCGCGTTGCCTCGCCTTCGATAACAGTGGTTTCGCCGGGTGCGTTCAGGCCGGCGAGCAGCACCGCCGACTTCACTTGCGCGGAGGCGACGGGCAGGCGGTAGGTCACCGGTATCGGGTTGCGCGCGCCCTTCAACGTCACCGGCAAGCGACCGCCTTCGCGCGAAGTCGCCTCGGTGCCGAAAAGGGCAAGCGGGTCGAGAACTCGCTTCATTGGCCTGCGGCGCAGCGACGCGTCGCCGGTGAACGTCGCGGTGATCGGACTGGTCGCTACGGCGCCCATCATGAGGCGTACGCCGGTGCCGGAATTGCCGTGGTCGAGCACCGTTGAGGGTTCGGCGAAGCCGCCCACGCCGAAACCGTGGACGTGCCACCGGTCACCCTTTTTCGTGATGTCGGCTCCGAATGTGCGCAAGACGGCGCCCGTATTGAGCACATCATCTCCTTCGAGCAGGCCCTCAATCACCGTTTCACCGACGCTCAAGGCACCCAGGATCAGTGCACGGTGGGAGATCGATTTGTCGCCGGGAACGCGGATGTGGCCCTTCAGCGGCCCTGAGGCGCGGGCGGCGAGCGGTGCCGGTTGAGCTTCTGCGGTCAAAGGCTTAGCGAGGCTCCGCGAGCTAACGATTGCGCGGTTTTGCGCTGCAACTTCTCTTTGACAGGCGGCCCGCTTCGTGGCAATGGGACCCCCCTCAATTTCCCCCTAAACGTCTAGGAAATCACCCGGTGGCAGCTCCGGATATCGGTCTCAAGCGCATTTGTCCCAGTTGCGCGGCGAAGTTCTATGATTTGAGCAAGCGTCCCATCGTTTGCCCGAAGTGCAGCTTTGCGTTCGCGCCAGAGGCGCTCGTGAAGATGCGCCGGCAGCGCGCGGGCGCTGCGCGTGACGAAGAACAAAGCGTCGTGAAAGCCGCCGTCGTCCGCAAAGAAAAGGACGACGACGACGACGACGCCGAAGAAAAAGAAGAAGTGGCCGACGACGAGGAAGAGGCTGCCGAAGAGATCAAGGAAGTCGCGCTCGACGATGAGACCGTGCCTGACCCCGATCTAGTCGAGGACGAAGAAGCCACCGACAAGGACGAGGACAAGCCTGAGGTCGTCGGCGACGAAGTCGATCTCGAGGAAATCGCCGAAGACGACGATGACGATGATGAGGACGACGACACGCTGATCGAGAGCGTCGACGAAGACGACGACGTCGGCGACATCATCGACAAGGACGAGATCGACAAGGAATGATGCCGGTTTGCCGGGATTGCCCCGGCAAACTATATTGATTGCCGCGCCGCCGCCCACAGCGGTGCTTCTCATGGTTCGGGGCTATAGCTCAGCTGGGAGAGCGCTTGAATGGCATTCAAGAGGTCAGCGGTTCGATCCCGCTTAGCTCCACCATCTTTTCTCCTGAAAGCGTTTCAAATCTGTCAGTTCTGAATGCGGTCAAAACGCCGGCCCTAGTTGCGGCCCAAGTAGCGGCTTCCACGTTTTCACCGTGCATAAGCGATCGTAGAAAGGGAAGAGCGCCGGCCGCCCTACACGCTCAATTTGATTGGCAGCTGCGCCCTTTTTCCTTGCAAGGTTTTTCCCGAACGGCAAGCACATGCTAGGCTTAGCCGATCGCGACCGGCGCGGCCCGCAGCCGCGGCGGTGGCTCCAGGAT
>CXWL01014980.1_pt1 | contig 10611 bp, 11 predicted proteins | sample 590931 | NCBI WGS metagenome assembly CXWL01 (sample SAMEA3498368, study PRJEB10139) | groundwater metagenome | biome: water well; material: biofilm material | place: Germany | collected 2015-04-27 | reverse complement strand
GGATTGCGATGTCACTCAATGCCCCGATACCCGATCAGAAGTACGGCGTGTTCAGGATGTAGCGCGCTGGAGTATCGATGAACTATACGACTCTTGAATACGTCAAGGAGAACCAGACCGCGCAGGTCATCTTCAACCGTCCGGAAATCCACAATGCCTTCAATGCGACCGTCATCACGGAAATGGCCGAGCTCTTTTCGCGCATCGCCGAGGATGACAGCATTCGAGCGGTCGTGTTGACGGGAGTGGGAAAGTCGTTTTGCGCGGGAGCCGATCTCAACTGGATGCGAGCGGTGGTCAGTCAGTCCTTTGAAGAGAATCTGGCCGAGGCTAATGCACTGGCTGACTTGTTCTATCAGATATACACGTTCAGACGACCGGTGATCGGCAAGATCAACGGCGCCGCAATCGGCGGCGGGACAGGGTTCGTCGCGGTTTGCGACATTGCCGTGGCGGCACGTTCGGCTACGTTTTCGTTCTCAGAAGTGAAGATCGGAGTTGTGCCGGCTTGCATAGGTCCGTACGTCATCAACAAGATCGGCGAGGGGAAGGCGCGCGAACTGTTCATCACCGGGGAACGAATGGGGGCAGAGCGGGCCCACTCGGTAGGGCTGATCAATAAGGTCGTCGACGACGCTCAACTCGATTCAGAGGTTGCCCAGGTTGTACATGCAATTCGAACATCAGGACCTGAAGCGGTGGCGACCGCGAAGCGGCTGGTCAGCGAAGTCCCTCGCATGACACCTGAGCAGTTCAGACCGTATACAGCCGAAATGATCGCCAAATTGAGAATATCGGCGGAAGGGCAGGAAGGGATGGATTCGTTTCTGAACAAACGTACGCCATCGTGGGTCGATTCGGGCAAGGATAAGTCGTGAAGCAGCTCTTCAGCAAAATTCTGGTCGCCAATCGTTCCGAGATCGCAGTGCGCGTCATCAACGCCTGTCGCACCCTGGGGATTCCCACTGTGGCAGTGTACTCTGAGGCCGACGTCAATAGCAAACATCGTTGGTACGCTGACGAGGCAGCGCTGATCGGGCTGCCCGCACCGCGCGAGTCGTATCTCGATATTGACAAGATCATTCGAGCGGCCAAGGATACCGGCTGTGACGCCATTCACCCCGGCTACGGTTTTCTGGCCGAGAATCCGCTCCTGCCGAAGCGCTGTGCGCAGGCGCAGATCACGTTCATTGGTCCCACCGCGGAGGCGATGCGGCTATTGGGGAACAAGATCGAGTCAAGAATCAAGATGAAAGAGGCGNNATGACGGCAAGCGCGATCGATCGGGACGTCTTCAGGAAAGCCGCACGAGAGGCAGGCTATCCGGTGATGATCAAAGCTGCCGCCGGCGGCGGGGGAAAGGGGATGCGCGTTGTTCACGAAGAGAACCAACTTGAAGCGGCCCTTGACGGGGCACGACGCGAAGCCGGAAACGCTTTCGGTGATGACACGGTTTACCTTGAGAAATATATCGCCAATCCTCGCCATATAGAGTTTCAGGTGATTGGAGATACTCTCGGAACAACTGTCCACGTGTTCGAACGGGAGTGTTCTATTCAGAGGCGGCATCAGAAGATTATTGAAGAAACTCCGTCGGTAGCAGTTACGCCCGAGCTTCGTAAGCGGATGGGGGCCGACGCGGTGAAAGTAGCGCAAGCGGCGCACTATACCAATGCGGGAACGGTTGAATTCCTACTTGATGAGCAGGGGCATTACTATTTCCTCGAAATGAACACGCGCATTCAGGTGGAACATCCGATCACGGAAATGGTGGCAGGGGTCGATCTGGTTGTTGAGCAGATTCGGATCGCCGCCGGTTTGCCGCTATCAGAAGAATTCCACCGGCTCTCGCAGCGTGGGCACGCCATCGAGTGTCGCATCTACGCTGAAGATGGCGAGAACGGTTTCCTGCCGTCTACGGGCACAGTAGTCTTATACTCTGAACCTTCAGGTCCGGGGATACGCGTCGATTCCGGTGTGACGGCCGGCTCGGAGATCACGGTTCATTATGATCCGATTATGGCCAAACTCATTGTCCATGCGCCAACCAGAGAAGCGGCGATTACGAAGATGATAGACGCGCTCCATGGTTACAAGATTCTCGGCGTGAAGACCTCGAAGCGTTTCATGGTCGACGCCCTGAATCATCCCGAGTTTGCCGCCGGAAGAACGTTCACGAGCTTTATCGACACCCATATGGGACAGCGCGAACTCGATATGACTGAGTATCGACATATCGCGGCCTCAGCCGCTTCAGCGCTATTGCTGACTGCGACGAATCGTGACCACGTATCGTCTGGTGCGGCCTCGTCACCGGCTGCCTGGGAGCTCATTGGAGATTGGCAGGTCGGAGGGTCGATCGATGCCTAAGCGCGAATTCGTGATTGATGATGATACCATCGACGTCGACAGCACGTTGAACGGTGAGACGGTGTCGGCGCTGGCCGGCGCGGTGAGCGTCAGCCTTCAGCCTGTTGGGCCGGGGATGTTTGTGGTCAGCGCCGACGGGAAGCACAGGATGGTTGCCGTCGCGCGTCACAAAAGTATCTTCTACGTCGACATTGATTCAGTGTTAATCGAGGTGCGCGAGCCGTCGGAGGACGGTTTCTCCGGCTCTGCCGGTGACCATGGTGCGGCCAAGGACAGGATTGTTGCACCGATGCCGGGAAAGATCGTCAAGATCATGGTCGCGATTGGAGACGCGGTCGAGCTGAAACAACCGCTGCTGATCGTGGAAGCGATGAAGATGGAGAATCTTGTGGTCGCGAAAGCTCGTGGAAGGGTCAGAGCGGTCAATTTTTCGGCGGGGGATCAGGTGGATACCGAGAAACCGATCATCGAACTTGACCTGACTGAATAACGCGGTGATAATCGTCGTTGTCGCGCACTCGTGTTGCCTCTACAAAATCACGCCGATCATCGCCTTAACGAACTGGACATCACTCACTGCTCCACCGGATATATAGACAAACCTTCCTTCGAGGAACAGCCTTCGGTGGCCGGCAGAGCCCACCTCAACGCCTATCGCCGGAGAGACATACGGATTGTTGCGCGCCGTCGAACTCGCGTCACGGTATGTGACGTGCACCAGCCCGCCTCCAAGAGCAACATAGCTGCAGCCTGAGATTTCCCTCGGGAAACGCAGTTTCATCTCGATCCCCGCAGACGCAAAGCGGGTGTTACGGGAGCGAAGAAGAGCACCGTGGAAAGCATCGTATGACACTCGGCCGATGATGAGCAGGTCGGATGAATTGCGAAACGGGGCGATGCCGATTCCGATTGTGCCACTCAATCCGTAATCGGTACTCCTGGCGAATTCGCCCACACTTACTGCAACGCCCGCGCCTACGCTGAGTTCCGTGGCGCGGCACGCTGGGGCAAAGGATGCGACCATCGCGATCAAGCATGAAGCGATGATCGTTACTACCGCGCGCACGGGTCGCGCTCTGAAAAGTGCTCTCCAGATGCAATGCATAATGTGTCCCGATTGTCCAATATAACGGATGATCGCTCAGGGCGCAAGGAGCAGACGCTGGCAACCGTCGCGTTTGAGTTGCGCGACGTTGCGCTGTCAGCATCGATTCGGTTCGGAGGTACCCCGCATTGGGGGTTCAGATCAGAAGAATCTCAATCCAAGAGTGATTGGAATAAATTCGGTCGTTTCTCGCTTTGTCGACACCTTCACGATACGCGCCTGGGCGAAGAGATTAATCATCGCGAACACTTTCAGTTCGAGCCCTCCGCCGACGTTGATGTAGAATCGGGTTTCGTCAAGTGAGGTGGCGTCCTTGAGCGCTTGGGGCGGCGGGATGACGGCACCGGCCAGGGTGACCAGGTCGGTCGACGCGACCTTTGCCACACCGGCTCCACCGAGCAGGAACGGTCTGATTGGTGACGCCGGTATATTTATAACCAGGCGAGCATCCATTCCGAAAAGCCAGACACCACGCGTGCCGCCGCTGAGGTCGGTCAGGTTCTTCAGGTCCAACTTGAACTGATGATATTCGGCCTTCATGACGAATTGAAGGTAGGGAAGAGACTTCATCCCGACCCCGACCATTCCGTGAAATCCGTTCTTGAAATAATCAGAGAAATCGGGCGGTGATGACGGAATCGAAACCAGTCCACCGGCGTAGATGGTCACAGGGGATTGCGCGTTGCTCACACTGCCAAGCAGGAACATCGCCAACGCTATGAGAAGTAATTTCTTCATGACCCGTCTCCTTTGCTGTACTGGATGGCCCGACTTCGGGTGGGCCATCGAACTTGAAGCAAGTAGCCGCACCCCCGGGACAGTGTCAACAAAAAGCCGGTGAGGAGCTGTTTTGTTGTTGACTGAGGGATTCATTGTGGACAATTTGTGTCGGTAAGGTAGTGGAACCAAACTGAGTTTATAGAAGGAGTAAGACTGTGAAGAAGCTCGTAGTGACATCGCTGATCCTTGTGGTGGCGATTGCTTCGCTGGCGTCAGCGGAAGGTTTTGAGAAAGGGAAATTATATCTGGGACCGACCCTCGGTCTGGCTTGGAGCGGATTCGGGTTTGGCGTGAGCGGAGATTACGGCATCGATAAGAACTGGGGAGCGGGAGGGGATATTTCATATACCAGCTTCTCTGTTGGTACCGTGAAATGGACATTCATTGGTGTCCTCGCTGCGGCCTCGTACCACTTCAAGATCGAGAACAATGCGAAGCTGGATCCGTACTTGAAGGCAGGTCTTGGCTATTTCAAATGGAGTGATAACTACGATGGCCCGGGCAGTGAGTTTGTGTCAACTTACAGTTCAGGGATAGGCTTCCAGGGAGCCGCTGGACTGCGATATTTCTTCTCGCCGAAGATGGCTGGCAGAGTGCAGGTAGGCTCTCCGTTCTACTTCGCAGTCGGTCTTGACTTCGTACTGTAGAATCTCGTCTATATACGGTCTTAACCCTCTTCAGATTGCTGGGGAGGGTTTCTTATTGCGGACAAGCTTCAACACTGAGTATTTCGAGATGCCAATTTGTGAAGCAATTCACTTGATTTGTCAGCAGGTCTCGTGTATCTTCGGTCTAAGCCTATAAACAAAGGTTAGTTTATTTGGAGGTTCACTGATGGCTGAGAGACATGATGCCTATATGATTGCGGCCTGTCGGAGTGCGATCGGTACTCTGCACGGCNNGGCCTGGGGAGTTTAGCCGCGACGCAGCTTGGCTCGCAAGCGATCGCCGAAGCGATTCGACGTTCGAGCGTTACATTAGCTGACATCGATGAAGTAATTATGGGACAGGTAGTTCAGGGTGGGTCTGGTCAGGCCCCGGCGCGACAGGCAGCCATCCGCGGCGGTGTTCCGCCCGAGGTTGCGTGCGTGACGATCAATAAAGTGTGCGGCTCAGGGCTTAAGGCCGTGATGCTTGCCGCGCAGTCGATCCGAGCCGGTGACCAGCACGTGGTTGTGGCCGGAGGCATGGAGTCGATGTCGAGTACGCCCTACGTGATCCGGGGAGCGAAGACCGGTTTCAAGTTTGGTCATCAGAAACTCGATGATATCATGATCACCGATGGTCTCTGGTGCAGCTTCAAGGATTGGCACATGGGGAGCGCAGCAGAGCTGACGAGTCAGAAGGCGGGGATCGGTCGAGCCGAGCAGGACGAATTCGCGTTTAACTCTCATCGCAAGGCGGTCGCGGCACAGAAGGCGGGAAAGTTCAAGGCAGAGATATTCGACATTCTGGTGCCGCAGCGCAAAGGGGATCCAACTCCGTTCAACGTTGACGAATGTCCTCGTTCGGAGATCTCAATGGAGGCGCTGGGCAAGCTGCGTCCGGCGTTTCAGAAAGACGGTACCGTTACAGCCGGAAACGCTCCCGGCCTCAACGACGGCTCATCCGCGGCAATCGTCGTGTCCGGCGAATACCTGAAGAAGAAAGGGCTGAAACCTCTGGCTCGCATTGTCGACTATACGGTGGCGGGCACTCCTCCGGAACTGCTCTTCTTTTCACCGATCTACGCGGTTCAGAAGTTGATGAAGAAGATGAATGTGACTATCAACCACTGGGACCTGATTGAAGCCAATGAGGCGTTCTCGGTACAGGCGCTTGCCGACGGCAAGGAATTGGGGTGGGATTGGAATCGCGTGAATGTAAACGGCGGCGCGGTGGCGCTCGGGCATCCGATTGGCGCGTCGGGAACACGCATACTAACGACGCTGATATATGCCTTGAAGGATCGCGGCCTCAAGACCGGTCTGGCGACTCTCTGTCTTGGCGGCGGGAACGCGGTCGCGCTGGCAATCGAAATCTGTTAACCTATGCTTAGTTCGCGGGAGTAAGGATTATGACCATTCAAGATATCAGGCGGGTCAGTATCATCGGGAGCGGCACGATGGGGAACGGCATTGCCCAGGTGTTTGCGACCAATGGATACGAGGTCACGCTCATAGACGTCAGGCAGGATTTTCTCGATCGCGCGTTGGCCGGAATAAGCAAAAGCCTCGATCGGTTTGTGAAGAAAGAGACCATTTCGGAAGCTGACAGGGATGCGGCGATAAATCGGATCAAGCATTCCACCGATCTGGGCGCGGCGCGTGATTCGCAGCTGGTGATCGAAGCGATCACCGAGGACTTGAAAGTCAAGCTGGACCTGTTTAAGAAACTTGAGGAAGCGTGCCCTCCGGATGTCATTCTTGCGTCGAATACGTCGTCGCTGCCGATCACACAGTTGGCGGCGGCGACCAAACGAGCGGATAAGTTCATCGGAATGCATTTCATGAATCCGGTCCCGATGATGAAACTCATCGAACTTATTCGAGGAATCGCCACGAGCGATGCCACGTATGCGCTCATCAAAGAGCTCTCGGTGAAGCTGGGCAAGACTCCGGTAGAGGTGAACGATTATCCCGGCTTCATTGCCAATCGGATTCTGATGCCGATGATCAACGAAGCCATCTACGCCCACATGGAAGGGGTGGGCACGGTGGCGGCGATTGATGAAGTCATGAAATTGGGGATGGGGCATCCGATGGGACCGCTCACGCTGGCCGATTTTATTGGACTGGATGTGTGTCTTGCCATTCTCGAAGTCATGCATGAGGGACTGGGGGACCCGAAGTATCGTCCATGCCCGCTTCTCAAGAAGATGGTACAGGCTGGGTACCTTGGGCGCAAAACCGGACGCGGGTTCTATGTCTACGACTCCTGAGGAGGAACTTGATGGACTTTCAGCTTAGCGACGAGCACCTTGAATTCAAGAAGATGGCACGTGAATTTGCCGACAAGCGAATCTACCCATACGCTCTTGAGTTCGACGAACAGGAAACGACCCCCGCGGAACTGATTAAGGAGTGCGCCGAACTCGGGTACTTTGGATTCGTCGTACCGGAAGAGTACGGCGGCCTGGGCTTGAGCACGACCGCCTTTGCGGGAGTGTTGGAGGAGATCTGCGCAGCGTCGGCCGGTTTTGGGATCATGCTTTCGGTCCACAATTCCCTCACCTGTGAAATCATTGCCCAGTTTGGTTCGGAAACTCTCAAGCAGAAGTATCTACCCGCAATGGCCTCGGGCGAGAAGATCGGCGCCTACTGCATTACGGAACCGAATGCAGGCACCGATGTAGCGTCGCTGACGACCACCGCGCAGGATAAGGGGGATCATTTTGTCCTGAACGGCACCAAATCGTTCGTAACCAGCGCGATCTATGCCGGTGTGTTTATCGTCTTTGCGAAGACACGCCCGGAAGAAGGACGGAAGGGAATCACCTGCTTTGTGGTGGACAAGGGAACGCCGGGTCTGGTGCTTGGGAAACCGGAGAAGAAGTGCGGCATTAAAGCCTCTGATACACGCGAGGTGACGTTTGTCGACGCTGTCGTTCCCAAATCAAATGTGGTCGGCGAGCTTCAGGATGGATTCCGGATGGCGGTGTCGATTTTGAATTCAGGCCGGATCGGGGTATCATTTCAGGCGATCGGCATTGCGCGCTCGGCGTTGTCTGAGGCCATCAAGTATGCGAAGGTCCGCAAGCAATTCGGGCAGGCGATCGCGAATTTCCAGGCCATTCAGTTCAAGCTGGCAGAAATGGTCACCCGCCTTGACGCGGCTCGCCTGCTTGCGTATCGCGCCGCCCAGTTGAAGGACGCCGGCCAGCCGTGTCATCGAGAGGCGTCGATGGCCAAGCTGTATTGTGCGCAGATGGCCAACTACGTCTGCAACGAAGCGGTGCAGATTCATGGCGGCTACGGCTACATCAAGGAATACGCGGTCGAGCGATATTTCCGCGACGCTCGAGTAACGGAACTCTATGAAGGAACCTCGGAGGCTCAGCGGATGGTCATTTCGAGAGATCTGCTGAAGGATTAGCCAGTGCTGGAGAAAAGACATCTCGAATACCGGGAGCACATCCGCGATTTCGCCCGCAAGCAGATCGAACCACTTGCGGTCACACTCGACCTGGAACAACGATTCCCGGAAGAACATCTGAAGCCCCTGACCGAGATGGGGCTGCTGAGCATGATTATTCCCGAGCAATACGGCGGTCGCCCCACCGACACGATCACGTATTCAATTGCAGTGGAGGAGGTCTCTCGCGTGTGCGGCTCGACGGGCATCATGCTCGCCGCACACAATTCTCTCGGGACATTTCCGGTCGTTAAGTTTGGGACTGAAGCGCAGAAGAAGCGATATCTTCCCCGAGCTGCCAGCGGTGAGTTGATGGCATTCGGGCTGAGCGAGGCCGAGGCCGGTTCGGATGCGGGAGGGACGAAGACTTTTGCCCGCAAAGATGGCGATCAGTGGATCATGAACGGCAGCAAATGCTGGATCACATCGGCGACCAAGGCGTTCGCGACGATTGCGACAGCGAAAACCTCGGAAGATCCCTCCGACACGCGAATCACCTGCTTTATTCTGGAGAAGGACTGGCCGGGATACGCGGTCGGCAAGAAAGAAAACAAGCTTGGCCTGCGAGGATCGGATACCGCCTTCCTGCATTTCGATGATCTAAAGGTCCCGGTCAGCAATCAACTTGGTGACGTGGGTCAGGGGTTCAAGCAGATGTTGGTCACGCTCGACGGCGGGCGGATTTCGATCGGCGCGATGGCGCTCGGTTTGGGTCAAGGGGCCTTTGACTGCGCCCTGCGTTATGCGGCTGATCGAGTGCAATTCGGCAAACCGATTTCACACAATCAGGCTATTCAGCATAGGCTTGCCGACATGTCGACTGAGTTGGAGGCGGCCCGATTGTTGATCTACGAGGCGTCTCAGCTGAAGGATTCCGGAAGACCGTTTTCGCGATTCTCAGCGATGGCGAAATTGTACGCCTCGGAAGTCGGGACTCGCGCGGCCGCTACCGCTATGACCATACTGGGGAGTGTCGGTTATCTCACTGGATCGTATCCCGCCGAGAGGATTTGGCGCGATGTCAAGCTGTGCGAAATAGGCGAGGGGACATCGGAGATTCAGCGGCTGGTAATCGCCCGCGATTTGCTCAAAGAGATCGGCAAGCCGCTTTAGAGAGATATTCTGTTGTGGGTAGGGCATCGGACAGTTCAACCGATGCTTTAAGCGCGCTATGCCATATCCGGTGTCGGCGTTATCTTCGAGATCACCCTTCTTTCGTATGGCATTATAATCTAACGACTTAATATTTTCTTGCAGTTTTGGACGTGTGTTCGCACACAAACAGATCGAACTGTGCCGATTTTGATTGAAGTGATGTTCGGTTTTCTCTATCATTTGGTTAGTTAGCAAGTTTGACCTGGAGGTTTTTGGATGTCGGTGACAAAGACTGACTATATTTGGATGAACGGCACGCTCGTTCGCTGGGACGACGCCAAGATCCATGTACTGAGCCACGTTGTACATTATGGCTCGTCGGTGTTCGAAGGAATGCGGGTCTACAAGACGCCAAAGGGGCCCGCGGCGTTTCGTCTCCGAGATCACACCGAGCGCTTATTCGATTCCGCCAAGATTTATCGGATGGAGATTCCGTATTCGTGCGATCAGATAGACGAGGCGATCCTCGGTCTGGTCGGAGCGAATCGCATGGAACAATGCTATGTGCGGCCGCTTGTCTATCGGGGATATGGCACGGTCGGTGTTGACCCAAACGGCGCTCCGATCGACGTTTCGATTGCAACCTGGGATTGGGGTAAATATCTGGGGGCAGAGGCGCTGGAGCGGGGAGTGTCGGTTTGTTTCTCTTCCTGGACCCGTCTTGCACCAAACACGCTTCCGACAATGGCCAAGTCAGGCGCCAATTATATGAACAGCCAATTGATAAAGATGGAAGCGATCACGCACGGATATGTTGAAGGGATTGCTCTCGATGTCAACGGGCATGTCTCAGAGGGATCAGGGGAGAACATATTCCTGGTGCGTAAGGGGACGCTGATCACGCCGCCATACTCAGCATCGATACTTCCGGGGATCACCCGTAACTCAATCATCTGTTTGGCGCGTGATATGGGGATCGATGTCATTGAGCAGGACATCCCGCGCGAAGCGGTATACCTTGCCGATGAAGTGTTCTTTACGGGTTCGGCAGCGGAAGTTACCCCAATATCGAAAGTTGACCAGATCACGATCGGCAGCGGCAAATGCGGCAGCATCACCCGTCAACTGCAACGGGCGTACTTTGATAT